>Ga0209066_10000420_pt1 | contig 62908 bp, 63 predicted proteins | sample All_14_2_FD_187198 | JGI IMG/M metagenome (GOLD analysis project Ga0209066, IMG submission 187198) | Freshwater microbial communities in response to fracking from Pennsylvania, USA - Allegheny Zone_MetaG_DW_15 (SPAdes) (version 2) ...
CCCCCACACCCCGCCCGCTGAGCGATTACCCGCAAACCACGTTTGACAAGCTGCGCTACAACGACACCGACCGCCAGGGCCACGTCAACAATGCCGTGTTTGCCACCCTGCTGGAAACGGGCCGGGTGGCGTTTCTGTACGCGCCGGGCGGTGCCCTGCACGACCCCGGCTGCGCCTTCGTGATTGCCGGTCTGTCGCTGAGTTTTCTGAAAGAAATCACCTGGCCGGGCCGAGTGGACATCGGCTCAGGCGTGACCGACATCGGGCGCAGCTCGTTCACGCTGTCGCAGGGCCTGTACCAGAACGGGCAGTGCGTGGCCACGGCGCAGACCACCATCGTGCAGATGGACGAGAGCACCCGGCGCTCGCACCCGCTGTCACCCGACACGCTGTGGCGCCTGCAAGCCCTGAAACTGGCCGACCCCGCCACCCCATCTGACACCTGAGCCCGGGGTGCCAGCGGCTGGCTTCTGGCACAGTTGCTGCATTCATCCGGCAGCGCCCTGACAGGGACAGAAAAAAAGCATTTTTTCACCCCTTAGCGCTTTTTCCAAAAGCATCGACAGCTATCTTTTTCGAAAATTCATGACCGCACTGCACCACATACCGAACCGCACCAAAAAACTCCCCCCCCTGCGCGTGGGCATCGGCGGACCGGTTGGCTCGGGCAAAACCACCCTGCTGGAAATGCTGTGCAAAGCCATGCGCACGCAGTACGACCTGGTGGCCATCACCAATGACATCTACACCAAGGAAGACCAGCGCCTGCTGACCGTGAGCGGTGCGCTGGATGCCGAGCGCATCGTGGGCGTGGAAACCGGCGGCTGCCCGCACACCGCCATCCGCGAAGACGCGTCCATCAACCTGGAAGCCATCGACCGCATGCTGGAAAAATTTCCAAACGCCGACGTGGTGTTTGTGGAAAGCGGCGGCGACAACCTGGCCGCCACCTTCAGCCCCGAGCTGAGCGACCTGACCATCTACGTGATCGACGTGGCCGCAGGCGAAAAAATCCCCCGCAAGGGTGGCCCCGGCATCACCAAGAGCGACCTGTTCGTCATCAACAAAACCGACCTGGCCCCCTATGTGGGCGCTGATTTGGGCGTGATGGAAGCCGACACCATCCGCATGCGCACCAACGCGCAAGGCCTGAAGCCGTTTGTGATGACCAACCTGAAAACCCAGGCTGGTTTGGCCGAGGTGATTGCGTTCATCGAGAAGCGGGGGATGCTGGCGGCGGAGTGACCGCAGGGCACTTGTGGGCTTGCTTGTTTCTTGGCGGGATGGGCAGCCGTGAACACTGAAGCACTGGAAGCCAGGATGGGTTTGGCTGACCCAGCATAACCTGAGTAATTTTCCGGCCTCCACCCGACACATCACAAAGAAAAACGGGTTACTGCATTTCTGCTGTAACCCGTTGATTTCATTGAAAAAATGGTCGGCGTGGCGGGATTCGAACTCGCGACCCCTTGCACCCCATGCAAGTGCGCTACCAGGCTGCGCTACACGCCGACAAGCCTCAAATTATAGCGTTGATTTCTGCCTCACTTAAAGCAGAAGCCAAAAGATTGCGTATTTCGAGCAACTCTTGTCGCAGCGCTGGTAGGTGGACAACAGATGACCGTCTGTCACCATCTCTCGGCCAGCCAACCGTCAGATCGTGCGAAGCATCCATGGCTTTTTCCGCTGCGGCATGCTGATTCAGCTCCTGCAAACGGTTTCGAGCACCACTGATGGTAAAGCCCTGGTCATAGAGAAGCTCACGGATACGGCGAATCATCAACACCTCATGGTGCTGGTAATAGCGGCGATTACCACGCCGCTTCATAGGTCGCAGTTGACTGAATTCCTGCTCCCAGTAGCGCAAAACATGTGGTTTCACACCACACAGTTCACCTACCTCGCCAATGGTGAAATAACGTTTTGCGGGGATTGCTGGTAAGACTGTTTCCATGAGATATGTCGGCAAAGAGTCTTTGACTTTACGTCAGGCAAGGTGTCCATGCAAACATCCGCAGCCGTTCAATGCCAACGTTTCACGTTACAGGCACATCGCCTGCCGTGAAAACCGTCAATGACTTGCTGAATCGCTCACAGTGCCGATACTTGAACAAGTTCCTTGAGTTTCGGACTGGCATGAAAGGTTACGACGCGCCTCGCCTCAATCGGAACAGGCTCCCCGGTCCTGGGGTTGCGACCTGGCCGGGATGCTTTCGTTCGAATATGGAAATTGCCAAAACCAGAAATTTTCACATCCACTCCGTCCACAAGGCTGTTGGCCATCAAATCGAAAAACGCTTCGACCATGTCTTTGGACTCGCGCTTGTTCAAGCCGATGTGCTCAAAAAGCAAATCTGCCAAATGAGCCTTCGTGAGTGCAGGAGTCTCTAGGCTTTCAATGGAAAAGTCCATGTTGTTCCCCGTACCTCAAGCGCGCAGCCGAGCCCCCAGAGCATCACTCAGGCGCTGGACAACCGCTGTGACTGCGACCTCGATCTCCTGCTCTGTCAACACGGCGTCGTCACGCTTGAGTGTCAAACGGATCGCAAGGCTCTTCTCCACAGGAGTTGCATCAGTGCATTTACTGGGCCGATAGACATCGAACAAACACGCGCCGCGCAAGAGTGGTTTTATTGGGGTTGCGTTGATACATGCCATCAATTCAGCATGCGTCACGGACTCAGCCACCCATATGGAAATGTCGCGTTCAACGGCCTGAATCTTGCTGTAGGCCTCATAGGCAGGCACCCTGCGACTGGTCAACGCGTCAAAATCGAGCTCAAACATGACTGGAGGGGTCACAAAACCCCAAGATTGGCACCATTTGGGATGTAATACACCCAAACGCCCAACTTCAATTCCACGCAATTTGACAACGGCGGACCTCCCTGGATGAAAAGCGGGATGGCTGCAAACCTCAAACTCCACCGATGCCGGAGAAAGCAATTGCTCCACATGGCCTTTGATATCGTAAAAATCAAATGCCGCCTTGCTTGGTTCCCATGTAAGCCCCATCGCAGGACCTACTGCCAACCCACCGATCCTCATGGGCTGATGAAATCCCACAACACTGGAATCCGAATCTGGCACCGAGGCATCGCGCAGGAATACGCGACCCAGTTCGAAAATACAAACCCGGTCTACACGCCGGTCAAGGTTGAATTTGGCGACGCTGAGCAAGGAGCCAAGCAAAGTGGAACGCATCACACTCATCTGACTGGCTATTGGGTTGAGCAACTCAATGGGGTCAGAATTGCCCGCAATATCACGCTCCCAAGTGCGATCAACAAAACTGAAATTGATGGTTTCCTGATAGCCCATTGCGGCCATCAAGCGGGTGATGCGGTAAGGACTTCTGACAGACTCGGGCAACACTTTCGTGGTGATCGGGGCTCGGGGAGGCGTTAGAGGCAGATTTTCGTACCCCACCACACGCGCCACCTCCTCGATCAGATCTTCCTCAATTTGGATATCAAACCTATACGAGGGGGGGGTGGCAATGAGCACACCGGCACCGAGCACATTGACACCCAAGCCAAGCCCTCGCAATGCATCAAAACACTGTGGTTCGGTCAGCGGCATCCCAAGCACCTTGGCAGCCCGATCAACACGCAATGTCACAGCCTTTTGAGTTGGCATGTTGGGCTGTGTGTCCGTGACAGGGCCAGGATCCCCACCGCAAATCTCCAAGATCAGACGAGTGATGTGCTCAAGATGCTCCACCGTGGTGTCAGGATCAACACCCCGCTCGAAACGATGGCCTGCATCGGTTGAGAAGTTGTATTTGCGAGAACGCCCCGCCACAGCTTGAGGCCACCAAAAAGCAGCCTCAACATAAACATTGCGCGTCTTGTCAGAAACGGCAGTTGCATCACCGCCCATGATCCCTGCAAGAGACTCGACACGTTGCTCATCCGCTATCACCCCCACATGACCATCCAATTGCACTGTGGTCCCATTGAGCAATTTGAGCTCTTCCCCCTCCCTGGCCCAGCGGACGTCCAAAGCGCCATGGATGGTGTCCAGATCAAAGATATGGGTAGGCCGCCCCAACTCAAACATGACATAGTTGGAGATGTCAACCAATGCGTTTACACTGCGTTGACCACAACGCTGGAGACGGCTCACCATCCAATCAGGGGTCTTAGCATCGGCGCTGACGTTGCGGATGATGCGCCCGGAAAAGCGGCCGCACAAATCCGAAGCGGAAATGCTGACTCCCAATATATCCGAATGCGCAGGAGCAACTGCAGGGAAAGAAGGGTTGTTCAGCAGACAACCCGTCAATGCAGAAAGCTCTCTGGCGACACCGTAGACACTCAAACAATGGGCAAGATTGGGAGTTAGCTTCAGAGTGAACAGCGTATCGTCCAATGCCAAATATTCTCGGAGATCAGCCCCCACGGGAGCATCTATCGGCAACTCAAGCAGTCCACTTGACTCGCCAACCACTCCCAGCTCAGTGGCAGAGCACAACATTCCTTGGCTCTCAACGCCGCGAAGCTTGCCGAGTTTGATATTGAAGGGTTTGCCATCAGATCCCGGTGGAAGCACCGCACCGACCAAGGCACATGGCACGCGAATACCAACCCGTGCGTTGGGGGCACCACAAACCACCGTCAGCGGCGCCGCAGCTCCAATATTGACCGTGCAAACACGAAGCCGGTCGGCATTGGGATGCTGTGCTACGTCCAACAACTCCGCAACAACTACATCTGTAAATCGTGGAGCAAAAGACTCGAGGGATTCCACCTCCAAACCGGCCATGGTGAGCGTGTCAGCCAGCTGTTGCGTGGTCATGGGAGGGTTGCAGAACTCACGCAACCAAGACTCAGGAAACTGCATTTTCTGTACTCGACCTTGTTACTGAAACTGACTCAAAAAACGGAGATCACCGTCAAAAAACAAGCGCAAGTCATTTACGCCGTACCTGAGCATGGTCAACCGATCTGGTCCCATGCCAAACGCAAACCCAATGTACTTCTCCGGATCCAATCCCATGTTGCGAACCACGTTTGGGTGCACCTGCCCAGACCCAGCGACTTCCAGCCAGCGTCCAGCCAAAGGTCCGCGCTGGAACTGGATATCAACCTCGGCACTGGGTTCGGTGAACGGGAAGAAACTGGGTCGGAATCGCAACACCAAATCGGCGCTTTCGAAAAAGGTTCGGCAGAAATCTGTGAAAACCACCTTCAGATCTTTGAAGCTCACCGCCTCGCCAATCCACAAACCTTCGCACTGGTGAAACATCGGGGAGTGAGTCGCATCACTATCAACCCGGTAAGTGCGACCAGGTGCAATCACCCGAATTTCAGGCATACCATAACCTGCATCCAAACTGGCACGATGCCGCTTGACGTGTTGCACCGCATGCCTGATTTGCATGGGGCTGGTGTGTGTGCGCAATAACAGCGGCGCGCCACTGGATCCACCCTTGATATAAAAGGTGTCGTGCATAGAACGAGCGGGGTGATCCTCTGGCGTATTTAGTGCAGTGAAATTGAACCAGTCTGTTTCGATTTCAGGTCCCTGAGCCACCTCAAACCCCATTGAGCCAAAAATGCCTTCGATGCGCTCAAGGGTCAAACTGACCGGATGAAGCCCCCCCAAAGGGATGCGACGACCCGGCAAGGTGACATCCAACGCCTCTGATTGAAGCTGGACCTCCAACTCCGCCTCAGCCAATGCCTGGCGACGCTGAAAAAGCGCCGCCTCTATGGCTTGCTTGGCCTGATTGATGGCAGCGCCACGCGTTTTCTTTTCACCGGCTGATAGCGCAGCCAATCCTCTCATCAAGTCAGTGAGTTTCCCCGTCTTGCCCAGATAGAGTGCTTTGGCATTTTCAAGATCGGCAGGCGACTGCGATCTCGTGAATTCGTCTTGAGCGCCAGCAACCAGAGAGTCCAGCTCGTTCATAACATCTCAATCAATGAAAAAGGGCCAGCGCCCGTGAAGACTCTAGCCCTTGCTCAGAAAGTTCGACCAGTGGTCTCAACAACCACAGGCAGCTACTGCCGTCAGGCAGCCAACTTGATTTTAACCTGCTCAACAATGCTTGCAAAAGCCGCTTTGTCGTGAATAGCCAGGTCGGACAGCACCTTGCGGTCAATTTCAATTGCTGCTTTTTTCAAACCATTGGCAAACTGACTGTATGTCAGACCCAATTCGCGGGCGGCCGCATTGATACGTGCAATCCAAAGCTGGCGGAAAACACGCTTGCGGTTACGACGGTCACGATATGCATACTGACCAGCCTTCATCACCGCCTGTTTGGCGATGCGAAAAACATTGCCACGACGACCGCGGAAACCCTTGGCAAGGGCAAGAACTTTTTTGTGGCGGGCGCGAGCCGTTACACCACGTTTGACGCGAGGCATGTGTTACTCCTTGTTCGTCGTTAATCAAATACCCATGCCGGGCAACATTTGCGCCATGTGACCCATATTGGTCTCATGCACTGCAACCGCGCCGCGCAAATGGCGTTTGTTTTTGGTGGTCTTTTTGGTGAGTATGTGGCGCTTAAACGCTTGACCACGCTTCACAGATCCACCAGGACGAACGCGGAAGCGCTTTTTCGCACCGCTCTTGGTTTTCATTTTGGGCATCGAATGCTCCTATTGTTTCGTGCTCGCGAGGCGCTGCGAACCTGACGCAGACTTGTTGGCCCCGAGCCACTTTTTCTGCAGGACTTACCTGCACAACTGATAGCAATTGCCATCAGTTTTCAAAACACAGGCGGATAGCTTGTGGTTTGAAATTTCTAAATTTATCAGGGCGCCAGCACTCCGTCAGCAGCTCTTACAACCGAACCGGGCTTTTTGCGACCGGGGGCGATCATCATGATCATTTGACGTCCTTCCAGCTTCGGAAACTGCTCAACCACAATCAAATCAGCCAACTCGTCACGGATGCGCTGCAGTAACGCCAGACCAATTTCCTGATGGGTGATTTCGCGCCCGCGAAAACGAAGTGTGATTTTGCACTTATCTCCATCCGCCAAAAAGCGGCGAATGTTCCGCATCTTGATGTTGTAATCGCCATCGTCAGTCCCGGGCCGAAACTTCACCTCTTTGATCTCAATCACCGTCTGCTTGGCCTTGGCTTCTGCGGCCTTTTTTTGCTCTTGGTACTTGAACTTGCCGTAATCCATCAACCTGCAGACAGGAGGATTTGCAGCGGCCGCAATTTCAACCAAATCAACATCCAACTCGCCTGCCATGCGCAACGCTTCATTGATATTGACAATACCCAGAGGCTCATTCTCAGGGCCAGACAACCGTACTTCTGGCGCCATGATCTCGCGGTTCAGTCTGTGCTGGCGCTCTTCGCGCTGGCGACGGTCTCGAAAATTGGTAGCGATGGTAGGTACTCTTTTGGATTCTTACTGGTGAACTGGACTCACAAGCACGCAACAAATCAGACTTTCGCCTGAACATCAAGTTGAATCAGCTTGAGAAATTCCGCAACGGGCATAACACCTAGGTCTTTGTTACCGCGTGCCCGAACGGACACCGTTGCAGCCGATTTTTCCTTGTCGCCAGCAACAAGGATGTACGGCGTCTTTTGCATTGAATGCTCCCGTATTTTATACGTAATCTTTTCATTCCGAAGATCGACAGACACCCTGACACCTTGATTTCGCAGCATATTCGCCACATCTTGGACGTAGTCTGCCTGTGCATCGGTGATATTGAGCACATCCACTTGCGTGGGAGACAGCCACACCGGCAACGCCCCGGCGTGCTGCTCAATCAGAATGCCGATAAACCGCTCCAAACTTCCCACAATGGCCCGATGCAACATGATGGGCCGGTGGCGCATTCCATCCTCGCCAACAAACTCCGCGCCCAAGCGCTCAGGCAAATTCGGATCAACTTGAATGGTGCCGCACTGCCAAGGTCGGCCCAGCGCATCCTTCAGCGTGTACTCAATCTTGGGCCCGTAGAAGGCCCCCTCACCTGGCAAATAATCAAATTCGCACCCAGATGCACGCAGACCCTCGGCCAGGGCGCTCTCGGCGCGATCCCAACTTTCATCAGATCCGATGCGTTTTTCAGGTCGCGTCGAAAGCTTGTAGATGATGTCGGTGAAGCCAAAATCTCGATATACCTTTTGCAGCAGTGTGGTGAACGCCACCACCTCGGACTGGATCTGGTCTTCAGTACAGAAGATGTGGCCATCGTCTTGCGTGAAAGCGCGGACCCGCATGATTCCGTGCAACCCCCCGGAAGGCTCATTGCGGTGGCACTGACCAAATTCGCCAAAGCGCAATGGCAGATCCCGGTAGCTCTTGATGCCTTGCTTAAAGATGATGATGTGCCCAGGACAATTCATCGGTTTCAGCGCGTAATCGCGCTTTTCCGATTCGGTCACAAACATGTTTTCACGGTATTTGTCCCAGTGCCCCGTTTTTTCCCACAGGCTCTGATCCAGAATTTGTGGACCCTTGACTTCCTGGTACCCATTCTCACGGTAGACGCGGCGCATGTACTGCTCCACCTCCTGCCATAGCGTCCAGCCTTTGGGATGCCAGAACACCGTTCCAGGCGAGTGCTCATCGATATGAAACAAGTCCAGTTCTCTACCCAGCTTGCGGTGATCACGCCGCTCCGCCTCCTCCAGCATGGTCAGGTGTCGCTGCAATTCATCTTTTGTGGCCCAGGCCGTCCCGTAAATGCGTTGGAGCATTTCGTTTCTGTGGTCGCCACGCCAGTACGCTCCGGCCACTTTCATCAGCTTGAAGTGCTTGAGCTTGCCGGTGCTAGGCACGTGAGGGCCGCGGCACAGGTCCTCAAAAGCGCCCTCGCGGTACAGGCTCACCTCCTCGTTGCTGGGAATGCTGGCAATGATCTCGGCTTTGTAGTGTTCGCCAATGCCTTTGAAGTGCGCCACGGCTTCGTCGCGGGGCAGCACCCGGCGCACCACGGGTTCGTCCTTGTTGGACAGCTCAATCATCTTTTTCTCGATGGCCGCCAAGTCATCGGGCGTGAACGGGCGCTTGTAGGAAAAATCGTAGAAAAAACCGTGTTCGATCACCGGACCGATGGTGACTTGGGCGTCTGGAAACAACTCTTTGACTGCGTAGGCCAACAAGTGGGCAGTAGAGTGCCGAATCAGCTCCAGGCCGTCGGCATCTTTGGCTGTGACGATGGACAGCGGGCTGTCTGCCGTGATCAGGTGGCTGGCGTCCACCACTTTGCCAGCGATCTTGCCGCCCAGGGCCGCTTTCGCCAGACCGGAACCGATGGAAGCAGCCACCTCGGCCACGGTGACAGGGCCTGGAAACTCGCGTTGGGAGCCGTCGGGGAGCGTGATGTGAATCATGGGAAAGAGTGCTTTGCTTGAAGGGTGAAATCCAACCCGCGCCTGCCAGAAACAAAAAAGCGCGGAGCGTGTCCGCGCTGCTGGGTTGAGAGTCAGATCAAACCGTGGTCGCGCGAACAACCGGCCTCACAGGCCGAAAGGGGTCTCCGTTGTCGTTCGCGGTGTCATAACCAGGGTGCCTTTCTCGCTCTTGTCCGGGTGAATCAATTCGGTGATTTTACAGGCCCAACCCCGCACGGCATGGCCTTGCTCGCAAGCGCGCCATGATCTTCATGGATAAAAGTGCAGTCAGCGCTTGTCTGTATTCACAAGTTTGCTACGAAAAAATATACGAAATTCAATAGCACTCACATCAATATCAAAAAGCGTCAGGACACTATTTGTTTCAAAAAAGTCCATGAAAAAGGCCACCGGTGAGGGTGGCCTTCTGGAGTGACTCCAAGCGCCGTCGCCGGCGCGTGAAGTTCAGTGGAACTGCTCTTCTTCGGTGGAACCGGTCAGGGCCTTCACGCTGGAAGAACCGCCTTGGATCACAGTGGTCACATCGTCAAAGTAGCCCGCACCCACTTCTTGCTGATGCGAAACGAAGGTGTAGCCGCGCTCACGTGCTGCGAACTCGGGCTCTTGCACCATGTTGGTGTAGTGCTTCATGCCTTCGCCACGGGCGTAGGCGTGTGCAAACTGGAACGTGTTGAACCAGTTGATGTGGATACCGGCCAGCGTGATGAATTGATACTTGTAACCCAATGCAGACAGGTCTTCCTGGAAAGAAGCGATCTGGCTGTCTGACAAGTTCTTCTTCCAGTTGAAGGAAGGCGAGCAGTTGTAGGACAGCAACTTGCCGGGGCAAGCAGCGTGCACAGCCTGAGCGAATTCGCGGGCAAACCCGATGTCTGGCACGCCGGTTTCGCACCACACCAGGTCGGCGTAGGGTGCGTAGGCCACGCCACGGCTAATGGCTTGTTCCAAACCGTTCTTGACGCGGTAAAAGCCTTCTTGTGTGCGCTCGCCGGTCAGGAAAGGCTTGTCGTTGGCATCGTGGTCAGAAGTGATCAGATTGGCAGCTTCGGCATCGGTACGGGCCAGCACAATGGTGGACACCCCCATCACGTCCGCAGCGAAACGGGCAGAAATCAGCTTTTCGATGGCTTCTTGCGTGGGCACCAGCACCTTGCCGCCCATGTGGCCGCACTTCTTCACGGCAGCCAGTTGGTCTTCGAAGTGAACGCCGGCAGCGCCGGAAGCGATCATGTTCTTCATCAGTTCGAAAGCGTTCAGCACGCCACCGAAACCGGCTTCCGCGTCGGCCACGATGGGCAGGAAGTAGTCCACAAAACCCTCGTCACCAGGGTTGATGCCACGGCTCCACTGGATTTCGTCGGCGCGCTTGAATGTGTTGTTGATGCGGCGCACCATGGTGGGCACCGAATCGTAGGCGTACAGAGACTGGTCGGGGTACATGGTTTCGCTGGTGTTTCCATCAGCGGCCACTTGCCAACCCGACAGATACACAGCTTCCAGGCCGGCTTTGGCCTGTTGCATGGCTTGACCGGCGGTGATGGCACCGAACGCGTTGACGTAGCCCTTTTTGGCACCGCCGTTGACCTTGGCCCACAGCTTTTCAGCACCATTCTTGGCCAAGGTGTACTCGGGCTGCAGGCTGCCGCGCAGGCGAACCACGTCAGCGGCGGTATAACCGCGCTTCACCAGTTTCCAACGGGGGTTTTCGGCCCAGTCTTTTTCCAAAGCGGCGATTTGCTGTTCGCGTGTCTGTTGCGTCATGTAAGCACTCCTGAAGGGTTGAACAAAGATGTGTTGCGGGCTGCAACCATGGTGTTACTTTAAGTCTTATAGAAGACAATTCTTTAATCTTATGTCTTATATAAGACAAGAAAAATCACATTATAAATCAAAGATGTTTTTAAGAAATCTCACAATATGAGAAATGTCAACACACGTAACACCCAGATTTTTGCAGCGCACAAATGCAGTTTTTCACAATGAAATCTTGTTTTTCCACAATATGAAAAAACAGTCCTTTATTGCTCCGCCTCTGCCCAAATGGATGGCATACCTTGCGCTTGCCACTAGCATGTCACTGGTGGGCAGTTACGTGGCTTTGTCCAAGCCGTTGCTGGTGGCTTTCCCGGTGTTTTTGTTGGCATGGCTTCGGTTTTGCATCGGAGCCTTGGCCATGGGTGGCTGGCTAAAGAGACCTGAGACCGATCCACCCATGACAACAAAGACGAAACGCCTGGTTTTTCTGGAGTCCTTTTTAGGCAACTTCCTGTTCTCCATCTGCATGCTCTTCGGCATGCGCTTCACCACGGCGGTGGCTGCAGGGATCATCATGTCGGCCATCCCTGCCGTGGTTGCGATCATGAGCTGGGTGTTCTTGCGTGAAAGAGTCACCTGGAAAAGCTGGTCGGGTATCGCCTGTGCAGCGATTGGCATCGCCCTCTACTCAACCTATAAAGAGGAGCATACTGTTGTTATCAGTTCTGCGATAAAGCCTGATTTTTCTTTATGGATTGGAAATGCACTGATATTTGGAGCCGTGTTATGCGAAGCAGCTTATGCGGTCATTGGCAAGAAACTCACCGAGAACCTCAGTCCCAAAAGGATATCGGCATTGATCAATTTGTGGGGGCTGGCCCTTGTCACACCATTGGGCTTGTGGTCGGCGTTCGGCTTTGAATTCCAAACCATCCCTCACTCAATTTGGGGAATTTTGGTGTTTTATGGGCTGGCTGCAAGCGTTTGGACCGTCTGGCTGTGGATGACAGGACTGAGAACTGTCCCTGCCAGTCAGGCAGGCATCTTCACGGTCATGCTCCCCATCAGCGCTGCCCTTTCGGGCGTGTTGTTTCTGGGGGAAAACATCAGTTCGACGCAGGTTGTCGCGTTTGGAGTTGCCCTGACAGGCGTGCTTATCGCCACATGGCCAGACGCCCTGCGCAAATCAGAGACGCCGCATTGAAATCACATGCACCAAAGGCCCGTTGGCTGTGTGATGCCCATCCACAGAGCCCAGCCTGAGGTCGCCGCCAACGCCACACCGGCCAGTCGAATAGCAAACCCACCCGCTTGGCCTCCACGAATGCGCAACAACAACCAAGGTCCGGCGGTCAAGGCAACTGAAGTGCCAACAGAAAAAGCGGCCATGATGACAGCCCCGTCAACCGCGCTCGCGGACAAAGAGGCCACCAGCAAAGCGGAATACAAGAGCCCGCATGGCATCAATGCCCAGCCCATCCCCAATACAAATGGCGCTTTTTGCCCCATTCCGATCATGGAGGGTTTTATTTTTCGCCAGACCCTTTGCGCCATACCGTCTACCCAGGCGGGCTGTCTTGCCATCGCCATCAGAGCAACGCCCAAGGCAAAGGCTGCCACATGCATCATGGTCCAAATCGGCCGTAACACAGCGGTATTGCTACCAAGCCAAGCCAGGCCCTGAACCGAGCCAGCGGCAAAAGCCCCCATCAGGCTGTAACCCAGCATGCGACTGAACTGAAAAGCCCACAATGCACGAGCACCTCGCCCCTCCCCCGCTGCCCGTGATATTCCTGCACAGGCAGCGCCACACATGGCCACGCAATGAGGTCCTCCGACCAAACCCATTACCCAAGCAGATATCACCATTGATGTTTGCATGGAGGGACTTTATGCCAAGGGAAGAACGCTGTGCTGGATCGCAGGAATTGACCTCAAAGGGATATGACTCAACGGTTAAATGATCCTCGAGAACCTTGCCCTGTCTTTGTCAGCTTGAAGGTACCGATCAAATGTCATGGCGATCGCACGCACAAGATACCAACCCGTGGGCGTGACATGAATGCCCGCTTCATCCAAAGTCACCAAGCCTTGTGCCGCCAACTCGGTCAAAAAGTCCAGTTCTCGGGCGAAGTAAGATTTAAAGTCAATGAGATGCCCCAGTTCAATAGACTCAAACTGCACCTCACCTTGACACATCAGGGCCATGATCACAGAGCGCCGTACCAGATCATCCCTGTTGACGGCCAACCCACGGACGATAGGCAAACGGCCTTGATCGAGGGCGTCGTAGTATTCCTCCAAGGTTTTGGCATTCTGACTGTAGGTGGCACCAATCCTGCCAATGGCTGACACACCAAGAGCGATCAGATCACAATCAGGTTGTGTGCTGTAGCCCTGAAAATTGCGATGCAGACGGCCTTGCCGTTTGGCTACCGCCAGAGCATCTTCTGGCAAAGCGAAGTGATCCATCCCAACATACACATAGCCACTCTCGTTGAAAGCGTCCAGTGATGCTGAGAGCATCGACAATTTGTCCGCACCGCTAGGCAGCTCAGCTGCCACTATGCGCCTCTGCGGTTTAAAACGCGCTGGCAAATGCGCGTAGGCATACAGCGCAATTCGATCAGGGCGCAGAGCATTGACCTGCGCCAGGGTCCGGGCAAAAGACTCAGGTGTCTGCAACGGCAAACCATAAATCAAGTCCACATTCAGCGACTCAAATCCAATGTCTCGCGCCGCCTGGACCAACTGAAATACTTGCTCTGCGGGTTGTATCCGATGCACAGCTTTTTGAACAGCGGGATCAAAATCCTGTACTCCAAAGCTCAAACGATTGAACCCGAGGCTGTGAAGGCTCTTCAGCCGCTCGACGGTCACCGTCCTAGGATCCACTTCAACTGAATACTCTCCACCAGGAACCAATAGAAAGTTGCGCCGAATCATTGACATCAAATCGTCCAACTCGACATCACTGAGAAAAGTGGGAGTCCCTCCACCCAAGTGAAGTTGGGACACACTGTGGCCGCGTCCAAACTGTTCGACCTGCAATTCAACCTCACGGGTGACATATCGCAAGTATTCAGCAGCGCGCTCATGATGCTTGGTGATTACCTTGTTGCAAGCACAGTAGTAGCAAACAGACTCACAAAAGGGAATATGCACGTATAGTGAGAGCGGAAGTGCCATAGACCCTGCACTTCTCTGCTGCAGTGCCTGTATGTACTCAGTCTCGGAGAACGCTTCCACAAAACGATCGGCAGTGGGATAAGACGTATACCGTGGTCCCGGAATGTCAAACCGGCGAAGCAAATCTTCAGAAATTACGTGTGTCACGTGCTGTTCTCCAATGAGGACGTGAATGTGCCAGTCCGAACACGAGCCTCGGTTGATGTGAATCAAGCAAGGCCACCTTTCATGCCGCGATGAAGAAATCAGTGTCAGTTTTCAAGTCCGGTCAATACCCCCTTCAGCTAAAGCTGCGGTAAGCTTGACCCAAATCAAAGTTCACCTTTTTATGGACATCAACAGTATCAAAGTCGCTTGCTCCAGCTGCAATCTGAGAGAGCTATGTTTACCCATGGGTTTAAACACTGCGGAGATTGACAAGCTAGACAGTGTGATTTCCACTCGAAAACGGATCAAACGAGGTGCAGCGCTCTTCAGCGCAGGCGAAAAATTCACCTCACTGTATGCAGTTCGTTCTGGATTTTTCAAAACATGCGTCACCACTGCGGATGGCCGCGACCAAGTCACAGGTTTTCAGATGACTGGTGAAATCATCGGACTCGACGGCATCGTCAATGACCATCATTCATGCGATGCGATTGCACTTGAAGACGCAGAAGTGTGTGTGATGCCATTTGATCAGGTTGAACAACTGTCCAGGGAGTTCACCACGTTACAACACCACGTGCACAAAATCATGAGCCGGGAAATTGTCCGTGACCACAGCGTGATGCTGTTACTGGGCAGTATGCGAGCAGAAGAGCGGCTCGCAGCGTTCTTGCTCAACCTCGTTCAACGCCTGCACGCCCGTGGATTCTCTCAATCCGAACTCATACTGCGAATGACCAGAGAGGAAATCGGTAGCTACTTGGGCATGAAGCTCGAGACCGTGAGTCGAACTTTCTCCAAATTTGTCGAAGATGGCGTGATCGAAGTCAAACAGCGCTACGTCCACATCAAAAACACGGACGCTCTCCGCCAAATCGTGAATTCACCTCACTGCCGTTAGCTTCAGTGGACTGATGAAAAAGATTTTGGTCGGTCCATCTAAGAGTTGAACCATTGAGTCTGATTTAACCTTGACAGGCTTTCGCACACTCGGATGGGCGTTCTTTCAAAGGCAAGGGGCAATGGTTCACCTCAAAGGGTGACATTGAAAGCAGGGTTGTCAACGCGCTTGATGCACAAGTAAACCCCCAAATGACAAAGAACACCACCGTGTAAGTGCCTTCGCGCGACAGGCCCATACCCATTCCGCCCCAGTGGAAATCGCTGGGATCCACCACAGCAAACACCAACATTTCGAGCACGGCTGCGGCCAAAAAAGCAGGCCAAGCCACCCACATCAATCGCTGTCCTAGCATGTTTGTCTCCAGTTTTTTGTTGAACTCTAGGAGACAGGATAACAAGTTACGTCACTTCTGGGTATTAGGGTCTAGCGGCAATGGAGAGGCCGCATGATTGCGCCCGAGCATCGCTGGTTGCAAACTCGCCAAATCTTTTGCTCTTTGGGCAAGTTTGGATTGGGTCATAAATTCAGACTGCGTTACGTTCTTGGGATCCAATACGGGATCAGGATTTTTGACCGCAATGATGGCTGTAAAAATCGCTGCAATCACCACTATCAACGGTCCGCCAATCACCAACCAGAGGTAAGGTTCACGCCACCAAATTTTGGCAGGAGGATTGCTTATCAAGGGACCAGTGGCGGTGGAATGCATATCGGACTTTCATCGAGGGAAACAAAATTGCCAAGCACACAGCTTGGCAATCACAAAAGCGCGACCAGTAAACTCTGCAGTTGAGTTGACTGGTCAGCAACTTTATTTAGCAGCTGGCAAGTTGGATTTACTCCAAACGTACGAAGCCAGCACATGGATTTGCGCTTCGTTCAACAAACGGCTCTGTGCTGGCATCGCATTATTTTTGCCTTCGTTGATCGCTTTGATGATCGCATCCGCACCCCATCCATGGAGCCACACGCCATCAGTCAAGTTCGGTGCACCCATGGCGTGACTGCCTTTGCCATCCGCACCATGACAAGCTGCACACGCCGCAAATTTTTCTTTGCCCAACGTTGCTTTGACAGAGTCGTGAGGACTCCCCGAGAGACTCAGAACATACTGAGCCAAATTGGCCACATCTTCTGCAGAGCCAACAGCTGCTGCCATCGGAGGCATCACACCATTGCGACCATTGGTAATGGTTTCTTTGATGGCTTCAGGTGAACCACCATACAACCAATCGGTATCCGTCAGGTTGGGAAAACTGGTGCTACCGCGAGCGTCAGAGCCGTGACACTGTGCACAGTAATTCATAAACAACCGCTCACCGATTGCCAGCGCCTTGGGATCAGCCGCAACAGCCGACACTTCCATTTTGGTGTAGCCCGCGTAGATTGGGGCAATGGCTTTCTCAACCTTCTCCACCTCTGCGGCATGCTGTCCTTGAGATGACCAGCCCAACTTACCTTGATACGCCCCCAACGTGGGATACAACGCGGCATAAACCAGCGCAAAGATCACCGTGCTGATAAAAAGGTAGACCCACCAACGAGGCAGAGGGTTGTTCATTTCCCTCAAGTCTCCATCCCATACATGTCCCGTTGTGTTATCCGCAGATGGCGTCACCTTGGTCGTGCCTGAGACCCAAAGCAGCACCGCACAAGCGATGACACTCAATAAAAAGGCCACAGCCACATACATCGCCCAAAAATTGCTTACAAAGTCACTCATGATTTTTCTCTCTTTTGACTCTCAGCGGCTTACTCGTCTTTGAAAGGCAGCTGAGCTGCCTCGTCAAAGCTGGATTTGTTCCGCTTGGACCAAGCCCAAGCCACGATGCCCACAAATGTCAGAAAACTGACGACTGTGACCACACTGCGCATGTCGTTGATGTCCATTGCGAGTACCTTTTAAAAGTAGTTACTTGACCGCAGTACCCAACACTTGAAGATAGGCAATCACAGCTTCGATCTCGGTTTTACCTTTGACTTCTTCAGCGGATTTAGCGATTTCTTCATCGGAGTAAGGAGCCCCCAGGGTACGCAAGGCAGCCATTTTTGCAGGCAAATCTTGATATTTCGCAGGTGCGGTCAAGAGCCAAGGATAAGCTGGCATGTTTGACTCAGGCACCACATCACGAGGATTGTTCAAGTGAACGCGGTGCCACTCGTCACTGTAACGACCTCCCACGCGATGGAGATCAGGACCTGTCCGCTTGCTCCCCCACTGAAAAGGGCGGTCATAGACATATTCACCTGCCAACGAGTAATGACCGTAGCGCAGTGTTTCTGCCTGGAAAGGACGAATCATTTGTGAGTGACAGTTATAGCAACCTTCGCGCACATACACGTCGCGTCCAGCGATCTGAAGCGCTGTATAGGGCTTTAGACCATCCACAGGTTGGGTGGTGGATTTTTGGAAAAACAGGGGAACGATTTCCACCAAACCACCTACCGCGATCACCAGAGTGACCAAAACAATCATCAAAAAGTTGCTGGTCTCAATCCGCTCATGCGTGAAACCTTTAATTTCATGATTCTGTGCCATTGTTGTTCTCCTTAGGCGTGAGCCGCTGCAACTGCTGGAATGCGAACTTCAGTTGCCTGACCTTTGAAGGCCGTCATCAACACGTTCCACAACATCAAAACCATGCCTCCCAGATAGAGCAACCCACCCAACAGACGAATGACGTAAAAGGGAAACGTTGCTTTGACCGATTCCACAAAGGTGTAAGTCAAGCTGCCGTCAGGGTTAACCGAGCGCCACATCAAGCCTTGCATCACACCTGCAATCCACATAGCAGCAATATAGAGAACGATGCCAATGGTTGCAGTCCAGAAGTGAATTTCAACTGCTCTCATACTGTGCATCTGTTTCTGCCCGAACAACCGTGGAATCAGGTAGTACATAGACCCCATGGTAATCAGCCCCACCCAACCCAAAGCACCTGAGTGCACGTGACCAACGGTCCAATCGGTGTAGTGAGACAGCGCATTGACAGTCTTGATAGACATCATCGGACCTTCAAACGTGGACATGCCATAAAACGACAAGGACACGATCAAGAAGCGCAGGATTGGGTCATCCCGCAGCTTGTGCCATGCACCGGACAGAGTCATGATCCCATTGATCATGCCGCCCCAGCTGGGCGCCAACAAAATCAGGGAGAAGGTCATACCTACTGACTGAGTCCAGTCAGGCAAAGCGGTGTAGTGCAAGTGGTGAGGACCTGCCCACATATAAGTGAAGATCAGAGCCCAAAAGTGAACAATGGACAACCGATAAGAGTAAACCGGGCGCCCTGCCTGTTTGGGAATGAAGTAGTACATCATGCCCAAAAAGCCTGCCGTCAAGAAGAAACCTACCGCATTGTGACCATACCACCACTGCACCATTGCATCCTGCACACCAGCGTAAGCGGAATAGGCGTGGGTCAAACTGGTCGGCAAAGCCATGCTGTTCACGATGTGAAGCAACGCCACTGCCAAAATGAACGCACCGTAAAACCAGTTGCCCACATATATGTGGCGGACCTTACGGATGCCCACTGTGCCGAAAAACACGATGGCATAAGCAACCCACACCACCGCAATCAGGATATCAATAGGCCATATCAATTCGGCATATTCCTTACCTGCAGTAAGCCCCAGTGGCAAGGTAACCACCGCCAGAACTATGACAAGGTTCCAGCCCCAAAAGGTAAAAGCAGCCAACTTGTCAGAAATCAACCGAGTCTGGCAAGTGCGCTGCACGACGTAATAGCTGGTAGCAAACAGACCACAACCACCAAACGCAAAAATCACTGCATTGGTGTGCAACGGTCGCAGTCGACCGTAAGTCAGGTATTCGATACCCAGATTTAACTCCGGCCAGGTCAACTGGGCGGCAATGATGACGCCCACCAGCATACCGACCACACCGTACACAACGGTCATGATGGCGAACTGGCGCACGACGGTGTCGTTATAGGCCGTCGCTTGACTGGCCTTCATCGTTAAAGACATACAGAACTCCTCAAAATGTCATCGGCGAAGTGTCGGGGTCCGACGCTTCGGTTACCTTGACTTAAGTCAATCAGCACGAAGAATGCGCTCACCCTCGCGCTCTATGTTGTCCAGCTGCCCAGACTGCAGGGCCCACCAGAAAATCACGATGATGCCCAGCACCACCACCACAGAGAGCGGGATCAGCAAATACAGAATTTCCATTCGCCATTCTCCCAAAATTTCAGAGTGAAAACCCTTACAGCACGCGGTTTAACCGGAGTGCATTCCCAATCACCCAAAATGAGCTGATGGCCATGCCCAATCCTGCAGCCCACGGGGGCATGTACCCCAACAACGCCAGAGGCACGCTGACAGCGTTGTATGCCGCAGCCCAAGCCAAGTTCTGGTGAACCACGCGCATGGTGGAACGGGCTTGACCAAGTGCGGAAACCACATCCTTCAGCCGCCCACCTTGAATCACAAAATCTGAGTTGGCTTGAGCCAGAGGGGCCGCTGTACCCAGGGCAAACGAAGCATCTGATCGGGCCAACACAGGGCCGTCGTTCACCCCATCGCCCACCATGGCCACCTTGAACCCTTGCTCTTGCAGCCGAGCGATTTGCTGCAGTTTTTGCTCGGGCGTAGCACCCGACACCACGTGATCCACACCAACCAATGAGGCCACTCGATGGGCGGCCTGAGGCAAGTCGCCCGATAGAAGCCAAGTGGTAACCCCTGCTGCCTTCAGCGCCATCACCGCCTCAACGGCATCACCTCGCAAAGATTCTTCCAACTCAAACGTGGCCAACCAGCCCTTTTCATCTGCCAAGTGGACGCGAGGCGATTCGCCACGTGCCAAGGCCTCGCCTGAAACACCACAAAATGTGGCCGATCCGAGCCACAGTCGATCCGATCCATTGACCAGAGCGGCTAGCCCCTGCCCGACTGTCTCCGTGGTTGAGACCACGTCAACCGGAGGCAACGTGAGCCCCCCCCACCCTTCTTGGCTCGCCGCAACAAGTGCTTTGGATGCCGGGTGCAGGGAGCCGGAGGCCAATGCCCCACCCAACGCCAAAACATCCGCTTGTGAGGCGCCTTCGCGGACATGGATCGCGACAAGCTGCAGCTTGTCATGCGTCAGCGTGCCGGTTTTGTCAAACACCACAGTGTGAACATTGGCCAAATTTTCAAAGGCCTGAAGTCGTCGCACCAGTACCCCTCTGCGCGCCAACGACCCTGCCGATGCCAGCATCGCTGCCGGCGTGGCGAGCGACAAAGCGCAAGGGCACGTCACGATCAACACGGCAACAGCCACGGCCAGGGCCCTGTCGTGGTCGATTTGCCACCAGTACACGCCTGACACCACTGCACCCAACAGTACCAACGACAAAAAAGGCCCCGCAATGCGATCGGCCAAGACAGCCAAACGGGGCTTCTCAGTCGAGGCCTTTTCCATCAAAGAAACAATCTGGGCAAAGCGGGTGTCTTTGCCCAGCTTGTCCACCCGAACCTCCACGGGGCCAGCCAGGTTGTAACTGCCAGCCACCACAGACTCACCCACTTGGCGAATGACAGGGTGAGACTCCCCGGTGAGCAAGGCTTCGTCCACGGTCGCATTCATCTGGATCAGGACGCCATCGCCAGGAAACGCCTGCCCTGCCTGAACCCGAACGACATCGCCCACCTCCAGACGCCTCACCGACACCGGCTCAAACTGCCCGTCAGACCGACGTCGGTCGCACACCTCTGGCAAGCGGTTCATCAAGTTGTCCAACGCGCCCGCCGTCCTGTCACGGGCCTTGAATTCAAGGTACCGCCCCCCCATCAGAAAGAAGACAAACATGGTCAACGAGTCATACCAAACCTCATGACCCCAAGGTCCATTGGGGTCAAATGTGGCCAGTGAACTGGCCACAAAAGTCACCAGAATGCCAATCGACACAGGAGTGTCCATCCCCACCCTGCCCTGCTTCAGATCCCGCCATGCCCCGCTGAAGAAGGATCCACTCGCGAACAACAACACAGGCAGGCTCAGCACCCAACTGGCCCACCGCAACAAATGCTCTATGTCCGGGGGTATGTCACCAGGTTCCGTGATGTAAGCTGGCCATGCATACATCATCACCTGCATCATGCAGATGCCAGCCACAAACAACCGCCACAACACCTTGCGTGACTCGGCAATGCGTTGCGTGATGCTCAGGGCCTCATGCAAGGGCAAGAGGCGATAACCTGCACGGCCGACCGCCTGGGCAAGGGCAGAGGCCCGAGTCAAAGCCGGATCCCACTGCACCGTGAGACGACGAGTGGCGGCGTGCACTTCTGCCTTGACCACACCTGGCAGGTGGCAGAGCGCATCTTCAACCGTGTCTGCACAGGCAGCACAGAACATGCCTTGCACCATCAGAACGGACTGGGCCATCCGTCTGCCGTCAATCTCTGCAAACTGAGTGAATTCCCTTTGTTCGATCGGATCGTCCAGAACGGCAAAGTTATCGGTAACGGTCAGCGGCCCGCGGGGCCGCTCGGAAAAAGTAGCGTCCAACGCCAAGACCTCAGGTTCAGCCTCCGCGCCGACCCTGTGCCGCCCCTGGAGGGGCGCGGTGGTGGCCTGGTTCATGCGGCAGAGGATATTTCAGACAAGGCCCAGGTCGGTTGACTTAGGTCAAGCACACCCAGGCAGGAGGGTATAGCCTAGTGCATGTGCGCGACATTGCATCAAAAACCCCCAATGCGCCCGTGGCACACTGCAACGGGCGCATTGCAAACACCACCAACAGGAGAACACCACCATGTACAAGCGAATTCTTGTGGCCACCGACGGGTCGAAACTCTCTGACAAAGCCGTGGAACACGGCCTGATGCTAGCCGACCTGACCGGTGCCGAGTTGGTGGCCGTCAAAGTGGTGCCCCGCTACCCACAAACCTACTTCGAAGGGGGCGTGGCCTTGGCAGCTGAAGAAGTGGCCAAAATCGAAAAGCAATGGAATGACGAAGCACTGGAAGCGGTGAATGCGGTGAAATCTGCTGGCCAACTTCAGAACGTCAAAGTCAAAGCCACCACTGTCAAATCGGACCTGATTGCCGAAGCGTTGATTGCGGCAGCCAAGCGTCACAAATGCGATCTGATCGTGATGGCTTCCCATGGCCGCCGTGGGCTGAAACGCCTGCTGCTGGGCAGCGAGACGCAGCAAGTGCTCACCCACTCCCACATCCCCGTGCTGGTACTGAGGTAAGGAATATCACTCTCACGCTTTATTGACGTGAGGAGTTCACCACAAAAACACCCCTCCCATATCCTTGGGCAAGGGGTGTTCCTTTATGCCTCAAAAAGCGATTTGTATTGCTCCCGCAGCTGATTTTTCTGTACTTTTCCCATGGCATTGCGGGGCAGTTCTGACACGCTGAAACAGCGCTTGGGAATTTTGAAGTTGGCCAGCTTGGTTTTCAACTCAACCAGCACGGTATCTGCCTGCACCTGAGCACCTGGCCGAGATATCACCAGGGCCACGCCCACTTCGCCAAAGTCTGGGTGAGGTACCCCGACAACGGCGCTTTCAGCTACCTCAGGCAAGCCATTGATGACATCTTCGATCTCCGCAGGGTATACGTTGTAACCGCCGCTGATGATGAGATCTTTGCTGCGCCCCACGATCGTGACATAGCCTCTTTCGTCCACCCGGCCCAGATCTCCCGTCTTGAACCAGCCATCGGTGGTGAACTCTTCTGCCGTTTTCTCCGGCATGCGCCAGTAACCACTGAATACACTCGGCCCACGCACCTGGATGCCGCCAATGTCGCCCACCTCTACGGAAACGCCGTTTTCCCCCACCACACGCAGCCCCACGCCAGGCAGCGGAAAACCCACTGTGCCACCGCGTCGCTCTGACTGCGGGTTCCCCAGCGCGTCGGGATACCGACCGTCGGGCAAGCAGGGGTTGGATGTCAACATCACCGTTTCCGACATGCCATACCGTTCCAAAATCGTGTGCCCCGTGCGCTGCTGCCAAGTTTGAAACGTGTCCAGCAACAACGGAGCCGATCCGCTGATGAACAAACGCATGTGCTGACAAGCTGCTGCACTCAAGCTCGGTTCTGCCAGCATCCGGGTGTACAGCGTGGGCACGCCCATGAACACCGTGGCGTCGGGCAAGTGAGCGATGACGGCCTTCGGGTCAAACCTGTTCAACCAGATCATCTTGCTGCCATTGATCAGCGCCCCATGAATGGCCACAAACAGCCCATGCACGTGAAAAATCGGCAGGGCGTGTATCAGCACATCTCCCCCCTCATCGGGTCGCCGCCACCCCCAATAGCTGTGCAGCACGCGGGCATTGCTCAGCAGGTTGCCATGTGTGAGCATGGCCCCCTTGCTTCGCCCCGTGGTGCCGCTGGTGTAGAGGATGGCGGCGAGATCCCCACTTCCCCTTGGCACCGGCGTGTGCTCAGTGCCTTGCGCCAAAGCACGCTGCAGCAACGAGCCACTGCGATCATCGCCCAGAGTGAAGACGTATTGGGTGCCTGCCTTGAACGCAATCTTGCTGACCCAGCCGAAATTGGCAGGGGTGCAAACCACCACCGCAGGCCCGGCATTGCCGATGAAGTACGTGATTTCATCGCTCTGATACGCCGTGTTCAGTGGGAGGAACACGTGCCCGGCCCGCAAAGTCGCCAGATACAGCGCCATGGCCTCCACCGACTTTTCCACCTGAACAGCCACTCGGCTGGCCGGAGGAAGTTCGAGTGACTCAAGCAGGTTGGCCAACATCGCGCTGGCTTGATCCAAGTCTCGCCAAGAGTAAGTGAGTCCGCTATCGGTTTCGATGGCTGTGGTGTCCAGATCGGGCGGGAACGCCGCACGCAAGGCGGAGAAAAGATTTTCGTCAGTCATGGCCGGACTCAACAGGGGGGAACTGGGCAGAGCGCTTGGACAGAAAAGCAGAAATCCCCTCTCGATGTTCGGGGCTGTCCGCATAACGGTAAGCATCGGCAAGCATTGCAACAGCGGGGCTTTCCTTCGGATCCGAGGTCATCAATGCCCTCAAAGTCTGCTTGTGCATCCGGGCCGTTCGAGGGGCCAGAGAGGCCACACGCCGAGCAGTGGCAACGGCCTCTCCCTGCACGTCCTCATCGGCGACGACCCGGGTCAGAAAGCCACGCATCAACAGGGTATCGGCAGACAGGATCGAGGCCTCCAACAGCATCTCCCGGGCTGTGACCGCCCCCATGGCAGACAACACCAGTTGTGCCTCGCGTGGTGCCATGGGAAAACCCAATTTGGCAATGGGTGCACCAAACCGGGCGGACCTGCCTGCCAATCGGATGTCACAACAGCTGGCGATTTCCACCCCAGCCCCCATGCAATTGCCCTCAATCGCTGCCACCAGCGGGATGTCGCAGCACTGCAGTGCAGACAACGCCCCCCAGACATCGCCCTCATGAAAGTCCCGCAAACTGGCTTCTTGAAAACGGAAACCAGGGTACTCGGCGATGTCACCACCTGCGCAGAAATGCCCCCCCTCGCCGTTGATCACCACACAGCGCAGGTCTGAGGCCTCAGACAGATCCAAAACCACGCGCCTCAAGTCGCGCCACATGGCACGCGACATGGCGTTGAATTTGCCTGGATGCGACAGCGTGATCCAGGCCACTCCATCGATCACATTGCAATTCACGGAAGCCAACATCAAAAACGCTCCAATCATTCAATGCCAGTGCCTTCACCACGGGACAGAAACCAGCCTCCATATTGGTCTGACGGTGGAGACCACCGCCACAGGGCATTCCCCAATGCTTGGATCATGCGCGGCGGGTTGCCCAAACCCACAACGCCATCCCGCCCGCCACCATCGGCACACACAGCCACTGGCCCATGCTCATGCCCAGGGCCAGCAAACCCAAATGGGCGTCCGGTTCGCGAAAATATTCGGCCACAAAACGAAAAATGCCATACCCAAGCACAAACGCTGCAGCCACCTGCCCGGGTTTGCGCCCCTTGCGGGCATAGACCCACAACAGCACAAACAGCAGCAGGCCCTCCATCAGGAACTGGTAAATCTGCGATGGATGGCGAGGGAGATCGCCCGCCCCCCGGAACACCATGCCCCAGGGCAGTGCCGGATCGGCCAGCCGTCCCCACAATTCGCCGTTGATGAAGTTGCCCACCCGGCCCGCTGCCAAACCTGTGGGCACGCAAGGGGCCACAAAGTCCATCACCTGCAAAAACGGCCGCTGACGCGACCGGGAGAACCACACCATGGCCGCGATCACTCCCAACAAGCCACCGTGAAAACTCATACCCCCCTGCCACACGGCGAAAATCTCCAACGGGTGGGCCAGGTAGTGGGCCGGTTTGTAAAACAGGCAGTACCCGATGCGTCCACCCAGCACCACCCCCATCACACCGAGAAACAGGATGTCTTCCACATCTCGTCGCTGCCACACCCCGGCCTGGGCAAGGGCGGCGAACGGGGGATGCGACAAACGGCGCAATCCCAAGAACAAGAAAAGGCCAAAAGCCGCAAGGTAGGTCAGGCCGTACCAGTGAACGGCCACGGGCCCCAGCTGCAGGGCAACGGGGTCAATTTGGGGGTGCATCAACATGCGCGGCATTGTGCCAGCGCGGGCGTGGCCGTTCGAATACCGCCTGACTCAATGACCAGCCGTGGGCAGGTCTTGCAAAAACGCCTCATCCTGGCGGGTCAGCAAACCCAGCTCACGGGCCTGCACCAGCAATTCAGGTCGGAGGGCCGCCGTGGCGCTCAAGCTCTGCTCTCGACGATGACGGGCGATGTGTTGGTGGTTGCCTGACAGCAACACGTCAGGCACGCGTGACTCACCCATCGGCCCCACCCACACCTCGGGCCGGGTGTAGTGGGCACAGTCGAGCAAACCGTCCAAACCGGGATTGAAACTGTCCTGCTGGTGGCTGCCCACGTCGTTCAACACGCCAGGCTGCAGGCGGGCCACGGCATCGAGCAAGGCCATGGCAGCGATTTCACCGCCGGACAACACAAAGTCCCCCAGGCTGATCTGGTGCGTCACATGGGCATCAATGAACCGCTGGTCAATGCCTTCATAGCGGCCACACACCAGCACAGCCCCCTGGCTGTCCGACCAACCTTGCACGGCAGCGTGGTCGAGTATGTGGCCCGTGGGAGAAAACAGCACCACCGGAGCTCGCTGGCCTTCAGGTTCATCCCGCTGGGCTTGCACGGCAGCCAGGCAACGCGCCAGAGGTTCGGCCATCATCACCATGCCCGGTCCGCCACCAAAGGGTCTGTCGTCCACACGGCGGTAGTTGCCCTCGGCAAAGTCGCGCAGCTGCCACAGCACCACCTGCACCTGCCCACTGTCAAAGGCCCGGCGATTGATGCCGTGCACCAGCAGCGGCTGCAACAGCTCGGGAAACAAGGTGATGACATCAAAGCGCATGAAAGCTATTCAACCATAGCAAACTATTGAATCCTGAAAAGCGCAAGAAGGGTCTTTTATCAATAGTCTTCCTGCCAATCCACGGTGATCAGCCCAGTGGCCTTGTCCACCTGATCCACATACGCAGAGACAAACGGGATCAAACGCTCGGCCACCTTGTCACCCGCCTGATACTCCAGCACCAAGACCGAGTGGGGACCTGTGGACATCAGGTCGCGCACGGTGCCCAGGGCCACACCTTCTCTGTTGACCACAGACAGGCCCAGCAAATCCACCCAGTAAAACTCGTTCGGGTCACTGCTCGCCGGAAACTGGCTTCGTGACACAAAAATGCGTGCGCCTTTCAGCGCCTCCGCTTGGTTGCGATCGGCAACCCCCTCACACAGCGCCACCAGGGTGTCGGCGTGGGGCTTGATTTCAGCGACGACCACCCCCACCGTGCCGGTAAACGCCTTGAATGCACGGTCAAACGGCGGCACAGGGACTTGCAAAAACCATTGTCCGACCGTGAGCAACGCCTCGGGATCGCTGCTGTGCGGGTGCACCTTCATCCACCCCTTGATGCCCCAGGCATCAAGGATGCGGCCCACCTCCACGGCATCGGCAGGCAGTTCGGACGGGACAAAACCAGCGGGCAAGGCAGCGGCCATGACAAGCACTCACAAGCGGAAAAGACATGAAAAAAGCGATGACCCCTGTTTGCGGCGCACCGCAGGAATCATCGCTTGGGCTGATGGGCCTTGAACCGGGAGATCAGGCCGCCTCAACAAGGCAGCCCCCGCAAGGCCAGCAGAGACCGGATCAGGCGGCCGCAGGAGCAGCCACCGGGGTGGTGGGGTTGGATTTGAGCAAGCGTTCGACGGTGGGAGATGCCTTGGCACCCACGCCCACCCAATAGGTCAGGCGGTCCGCTGCAACGCGCAGGGTTTCTTCGCCGCCCTTGGCAATGGGGTTGTAGAAGCCGATGCGCTCGATGAACCGGCCGTCGCGGCGGTCGCGTTTGTCGGCCACAACGATGCTGTAGAAAGGACGGGCTTTTGCGCCGCCGCGGGAAAGTCGAATAACGACCATGGTGAATCCTTGCGAGTGAGGGGCGACCATACAATGGGCCCCGATGTGTGTTTCGCTCGCGTTTGAGACACCGACTGACCACCCGGTCAGCGAAACGCAGCAAAGCCCGTGATTATAGCCAGCACCTGCTGGGCCTCAACCCCCATCCCATGTCAGACACCCGCATCCGCCCCAGCACCGACGCCGACCTCGCCGCGATCACCCGCATTTACGCCCACCACGTGCTCAACGGCACGGGCACATTCGAAACCAGCCCCCCCAGTGAGGAAGACATGCGCACGCGCCGCGCGGACGTCCTGGGCAAAAACCTGCCGTGGCTGGTGCTGGAGCAGCACGGCATCGTGCGGGGTTTTGCCTACGGCAATTGGTTCAAGCCCCGGCCAGCCTACCGCTTCTCAGTGGAAGACTCCATCTACATGGCCAGCGACGCTGCGGGAAAAGGCCTGGGCAAACTGCTGATGACCGAGCTGCTGGCGCAACTGGAGCGGCGCGGCATTCGCAAGGTCATGGCCGTGATCGGCGACTCTGCCAACGCGGGCTCCATTGGCTTGCACCTGGCCGCAGGCTTTCAACACGTGGGGGTGATCGACGCCTGTGGCTGGAAGTTTGGCCGCTGGCTCGACATTGTGCTGATGCAACGCCCCCTTGGCGTGGGCCCATCCGCCCCTCCCGAAGGCACACAGTGACGTCACCCAGGCACAAGACCCTGGCCGCCTTTCTGGCACTGGCACTCGGTCCTTTGGGCGTTCACAGGTTTTACCTGAAAGGGTTAAGTGACTGGGTGGGCTGGCTCTTCCCCGTGCCCACGGCGCTGGGTCTCTGGGGTGTGGAACGGATGCGTGAACTGGGACAAGACGACCCGCTGAGCTGGGTGCTGGTGCCATGGTTGGGCGCCACCCTGTCCATCAGTTGTCTGATGGCGGTGGTGTATGCGCTGACACCTGCCCCCAAATGGAACGCCACCCACAACCCCGGACTGCCCCGAGATGCCAGCCCCGGCACCAGTCAGGCGCTGACGGTTGTGGTGTTGATCGCGGCCATGCTGGTGGGGACCACCGCACTCATGGCCAGCCTGGCGTTCAGCTTCCAGCGCTACTTCGAACACGAGCTGCAAACCCACGCATCGCCCTGAGGACGGGCGAAAGGGGGATGCCGACACTCAGGCCAGTGTCAGCATGAACGCGCTGAGGGTGAACAAGGCCAAGCCAGTGGACAAGCCGATGGCGGATGTCACAAGGTCGTGCGCCACGTTGTAACGCTGCGAAAACAGGAACACGTTGGCCCCTGTGGGCAAGGCGGCGGCAACCACCATCACGGTCAGCGGCAGACCGCGTATGCCAAACACCCAGGCACTGCCCGCCACGAGCAGGGGCAACACCACATTCTTGCTCAGGCAAACACCCAACGCCTGACGCCAGTGCGCGCCCACAGGGGTGCGGGCCATGGTCACCCCCACCAGGACCAAGGACATGGGCCCGAAGGCATTGCCCAGCAGTTGCAAAGGTTTGTCCACCACGGCGGGCAGGCCCCAGCCCGTCTGGGCAAACACCAGGCCGCAGACAATCGGCAGGGGAATGGGATGGATGAGCGCCCCCCGAGCCACACGGGCCAGGCTGGCCGCCAACGCCCCTGCACGTCCCCAACGGCCCCGTTCTGTTGCAGGAACTCGACCATCGGATGCCCCTTGCCTGGCCACCGCCACCTCCAGCACGACGGTGGCCACCGTCAGCAACACCAGTGCGTGCACAGACACCAGGGTGAGCAGGGTCACGAGCCCGGCTTTGCCGTAGGCCAGATCCACCAAGGTGATACCGATCATCACCATGTTGGAAAACACCCCGGCCAGGGCGGTGACCACCCCGCGAGGGTGCATGCCATGCCAGGCCACCAGCACCCCCAACAAACCCAGCGCGGCCACAAAGTACGCCCCGATGGGGCGCAAATCCAGCTGCTCCACGTGCACCGAGCTCATGGTGCGGAACAGCAACGCGGGGATCAGCAGCAAAAACGTGAGGTTGGAGAGGTCTTTCACCGCGTCTGAGCGAATCCAACCGATGCGCCCGGCCAAAAACCCCACACCGACGAGCAGAAACACCGGCGTCAGCGACAGGAACACCGGCTGTGCAGCTGCCAGGCTCATTTCACCAGCACCGCATCGGTCATTCGGTAGAACAAGCCCTTGGGGTCGTCCTCCAGCACCTGCAGCGTGCCTTCGACCACCACCCCCTCCTGGCTGTAGGTCACGGGTTGGGGGGTGCGCACTTCCAGCATGCTTTCAGGCCCCCCGGGGGTGCAGAACGCACAGGTCAGTGGCACCGAAGACACCAGGAAATGCGACTGCATGGCCCCAGGTGCCAGCGGCATCATGAACCCCTGAACACGCCGCCGGGTGCCGTTCATGGCGGCCACCGCCTCGCTGAACACGGGCAGCACCCGTTTGCCCACCACCTTGGGCTTGACAGCGGTCAGCACCGACCAAGGCACCACGTCCGTGCGCGGGGGCAATTGGGGAAAGGGGCTGTTGGCCCCGTGTGTGCCAGCCCCCTGCCCCTGGGGAAGTGCCACTTGCGCCAGGGTGGGCGACCCCGCCAAAGCCCACAGCACACCGCAAGCAGCGATGGCGCGTCGGGTCAAGGTTTCAGTGGACATGGCGCAAGCCGCAGTACTTGCCAATGGCCAACCCTTTGCAGGCGGTCTGCAACTCGGCCACACAGGCTTTTTCGTCTTTTCGGGCCTCCAGGCACTTGGCGGCCCCCTCGTGGGCGGCGGCCATGGCACGGTGACGGGCGATGTCCTCCGCCACCTCTTTGTCGCCGTGGGCCTGGGCCCAGGCGCCAGTAGCGGCCAAAGACATCAGGGAGGCAATGAACAGGTGTTTCATGAAAATTCCTTTGCACATATGGCAAACACGACAGAAAAACCGCACCGGGGTGCGTCCGACAGCTCAAGCAGGGGCATTCAGCAAGTGCGCCACGTCCACGCGGTACGCACCCCACGCCGGCAAAGCCGCTGCCAGCAGGGCCACACCCAGCGCCAGCGCGGGCACTCCCCAGAGCTGGAGTGGCCAACGGTGGCTGGCCACCAGCCCCGCTGCCTCCGGGGGCATGAGCAGGGGCAGCGCGGTCATCAGCCCTTGGGCCAGCAGCAACCCCAGCCCGCACGCCAGAAAGGCGAGCCAAAGCGCCTCGGCCAGAAGCAGTCCGGCCACCTTCCTGGGCCCTGCCCCCAGCAGGCGCAGGAGGGCGAGATCGGCACGCCTTTCGCGCACGGCCTGCCACAGCGCCAGAAACACACTCAGTCCCGCCACCGCCACGAGCGCGACGGCAAGGGCGCGCAGCACATCGGTGCCAGCCCCCAGCAAGCGCAACAGGCGGGACAACTCATAGGCCGGGGCAGCCGCCTGCATGTCGGTGCCGGTGTTCACCCAGCGCGGAAACGTCACGGCAGCCAAGGGCGTGGTGTATCGGATCAGGGCCAGCGTGATGTCGCGCTCGGCGGCCAACGCGGCCCGGTCCTCGTCGTCCTGGGCCATGTCGGCCTCGTGCACGGCCCAGACCGACTCGGTGGCGGTCAGCGCCAGGCGATCGAGCACGCTGCCGCTGGGCCGCAACACCCCGACCACCGTGTAAGGCATGTCGCCATGGCCATGTCCTCCCGCGGCCAGCCCGTGCAGCCCGACAAAGCGGTCGCCCACGGCCAGGCCCAGGTGGTCTGCGACCTGCGCGCCCAGCACGGCCTGCATGGGCTGGGCCCACAAGTGGCCACTGGCCAGTTGCCCGCCATACAGGGCGACGTAATCGGGGGTGGTGCCCACGATGCGGTGGCCACCCACGTTGTCGCCCAGGCTCAGGGGAATGAGCTGAGCCACCTGAGGGTGCTGGCGCAAAGCCTCCACATCGGACAGGGCAATGTTGCCAGGTGGCACGTCCAGGTGATAGACGCCTGCCAAGATCAGTTGCAGAGGGCTGCCTTTGGCTCCCACCACCACATCAATGCCCGCCACGTCCCGCTCCAAAGCCTGCGTCACACGCTGTTCGGCCAGCAGAATGAACGCCAACGCCCCCAGGCCCAGCGCCAGCGTCACGACATTGAGCGCCGCAGACAAAGGGTTGGCCCAAGCGTAGCGCCAGGACAGGACAACTGAATTCATAGCTGACCCCGCTTTTCTGCATTGCGCTGAAGGCACATTTCTTTCAAAAAAATACCTTCCTCCAGTTGTGCCTGCTGCAAAGCTTGCACGACCCGGGCATCGTGGGTGGCCAGCACCAAGCTGGCTTGCGACTGGCGGGCGGTGGTCAACAGCAATGCGAGCGCGGCACGGGCGGCCCCATCGTCCAGGCTGGCGGTGGGTTCGTCGGCCAGCAGCACCGGTGGCCGCAGGAGCACGGCGCGGGCCAGCGCCACACGCTGGACCTGCCCAACCGACAGCTTGTGCGGCCGACTCCCGGCCAGGTCCGCCACGCCCAGCGCAGCCAACGCGTCGTCCACCTGGTGGGGCTGGGCGGGCACACCGGCAGCCCAGTGCACCAGCGCCAGGTTTTGTGCCACCGTGAGCGCGGCGCTGAGGTGCAACTTCTGTGGCAACAAACCGACGTGACGCGCACGCCACACATCCCTCGCTGCGCCCACGGGGCTGGACGACCCCACCGGGGCCAGCACGGTGTCGGCCACCGTCAGACTGCCCTGGGCAGGTGACATCAGCCCCGCCACCAGCGCGAGCCAAGTGGATTTGCCACTGCCCGACGGGCCGCGCAGCAGCAGCACGCCTCCCTGGGGCAAATCCACGTCGGGAAATGCCATGAAAGGGCCACCCGGGTGGGCAGCCACCAGGCCTTGGGCGCGAATCAAGCGACGGGCCCTTCCCCGCCCTCGGGCGGGTCTGCGCACACATTGCAGGTGCCGTGGATGGAAAGGTCCACCCGCTGGCCCTGGTGGCCCAGGCTGGCCAGGGTCTTCAGCAGCTCGTCGGCCACGGCCTGGGTGGGTGGACTGGCCTCTTTGAGCCGGAACTGGCGGTGGCAGGCATCGCACTCGAACCGGGGCACCAGACCTCCCTCGTTCCCGCCGCAGGGCTGTGCCAGGGTGTAGCGCCAAGTTCGGGCCGCATCGTCGGCATGGCGAACGAGCAACCCGGTGCTGGCCAGCCGGTCGAGCAGGCGGTAGAGGGTCACACGGTTCACGTCCAGCCCCTGTGCCAGCAGCGCCGCTTCCACATCGGCGTGGGTGGCAGACCAGGAGCCATCGGCCACAAACAGCTGCAGCACCGCCCGGGTGGCCCGGGTGCGGCGCAAGCCTGCCCCCGCCAGCCAGGCATCCAGTTCGGCCTCGGTGGGTGGGCTGAGGGTGGGCACGGCAGCCAATGCGGTCGGTTCAGGCATGGTGGTGGTGGCGGTGAAGGGGAAAAGGCCGTCAATACCGCAACACAGTTGCGATATGATCGGTTGCAACGCAACTGTGTTGCATCAATTGCAAGAACCGCATCTTAGCGCCCGGCCACATGTCCCACACGCATCTCTCAGAACAGCCAACCGCGGCCCCATCGCAAGCGGCCCAGGCCCTGCCACCACGCGCCACGCTGCTGCAGCGGGCGGCTGGGCTGCGGCTGGTTTGGGCTTTGGTGGTCTCTGGCCTGCTGTGGCTGGTGCTGGCGGCGTCACTGTCGGCGGTGGATTGAGCACACGGTTGGCACACACCATGGCCGCGCGTTCCGCCTCCCTCACATTGCACAACCTCACGCTGGGTTACGAACACCACCCGGCGGTGCACCACGTCAGCACCACCGTGGCGGCGGGGTCTCTGGTGGCGGTGGTGGGTCCCAATGGGGCAGGCAAATCCACCCTCATCAAAGCCCTGGCTGGTCTGGTGCGCCCGATGCAAGGGCACATCACGGGTCTGGATGGGCAGCGTGTGGCCTACCTGCCCCAGCGCGACGAGATGGACCACAGCTTTCCCATCACCGTGGCCGACATGGTGGCCATGGGGCTGTGGCACGAATTGGGGGCGTGGGGGGGCTACAGCCGGTCACAGCGCGAGCGCTGCGCGCAGGCCCTGGCCCAGGTGGGGCTGGCCGACTTTGGCCGCCGCACGTTGGCCACGCTGTCGGGCGGTCAGTTCCAGCGGGCGCTGTTTGCACGGCTGGTGCTGCAGGATGCCCCCCTGATCCTGCTGGACGAGCCCTTTTCCGGGGTGGACACGCGCACCAGCCAGGACCTGCTGGGACTGATGCACACCTGGCACAGCCAAGGCCGAACGGTGCTGGCCGTTTTGCATGACATGGACCAGGTGCGCCAGCATTTCCCACACACCCTGCTACTGGCCCGCGAACTGGTGGCCGCAGGCCCCACAGCGTCGGTGCTGACCGACGCTCACTTGGCACGCGCGCGTCAGCTGAACGAAGCCTTTGACGACAACGCCCCGCTGTGCGACATGCCCGGCACCACCACAGACACACCCGACACCGCCCATGCCCACGCTGCTTGACCCCCTGGGCGCCACGCTGTGGGCCGTTTTCATTCAACCCATTGCCGAATTCGGGTTCATGCAACGGGCCCTGGCCGGGTGTCTGGCGCTGGCGCTGAGCGCGGCCCCGATGGGGGTGTTCCTGATGCTGCGCCGCATGAGCCTCACGGGCGACGCCATGGCCCACGGCATCCTGCCCGGGGCCGCGCTGGGCTATGTGTTTGCCGGGTTGTCACTGGGTGCCATGACCGTGGGCGGCATTTTGGCTGGGCTGCTGGTGGCGGTGACGTCGGGCCTGGTGGCTCGGCACTCGGTGCTGCGCGAAGACGCCAGCCTGGCCTCGTTCTACCTGTTGTCCCTGTCCACTGGGGTGCTGCTGGTGTCGCTCAAGGGCAGCAATGTGGACCTGCTGCACGTGCTGTTCGGCACCGTGCTGGCCCTGAACAACGACGCCGTGCTGCTGCTGGGCGGCACCGCCACCCTCACGCTGGCCGGCCTGGCGGTGTTGTACCGCCCGCTGGTGCTGGAGTGCCTGGACCCGGGTTTTCTGCGCTCGGTCAGCCGCTGGAGCCCAGTGGCCCACTACGGTTTTCTGGTGCTGCTGGTGCTCAACCTCGTGGCGGGCTTTCATGCCCTGGGCACGCTCATGGCAGTGGGGCTGATGGTGCTGCCCGCCGCCGCCGCGCGGTTCTGGGTGCGCGACATCAGCCGCCTGCTGTTCACGGCCACAGCCATCGGGCTGCTGGGGGGCGTGGCGGGCCTGCTGGTGAGCTACCACGCCGATCTGCCCACCGGGCCCGTCATTGTCATGTGCCTGGGGGTGCTGATGCTGGCGTCGCTGGCCGCTGGCCCCCACGGCATGGTGCGCAGCCGCTGGCCTGCGTCCGGGCACCGCAAGGGCTGAGTCTTTTCTTTTTCCAACCCCGGAGTGTTTTTCCATGTCATCACACACCAACCGCTGGCACCGCACTGCCGCCCTGGCCAGCCTGACCGGCAGTCTGTTGCTGGGCGCTGCGCCCATCCAAGCCGCCCCCGCTGTCCAGGCCGTGGCCAGTTTCAGCATCCTGGGCGACCTGGTGCGGCAAGTCGGGGGAGACCGGGTGGCGGTGACCGTCCTGGTAGGCCCTGGGGCCGACGCCCACGTGTACCAGCCCACACCGGCCCAGGCCAAAACGGTGGCACAAGCGCAGGTGCTGTTCTCCAACGGCCTGGGATTTGAAGGCTGGATGACCCGGCTGCTGAAATCGGCCGGGTACAAAGGGCGCCACATCGTGGCCACCCAAGGCGCCGAAGAACTGGAGGCCGAAGACGACCACGATCACCAGCCAGGCCACAAGCACGACGCCAAACACGGCCATGACCATGGCAAGGCAGACCCCCACGCATGGCAGAACGTGTCCAACGCCATGGTCTATGTGAAAAACATAGCCAAAGGGCTTTGCAGCGCAGACGCAGCGGGCTGTGACAGCTATGAAAAAAATGCGTCAGCCTACACCGCGCAATTGCAGGCGCTGGAAACGGAGGTCCGTGCCGCCTGGGCGCCCATTGCGCCTGCGCAACGCAAGGTCATCACCAGCCACGACGCGTTTGGCCACTATGCCAAGGCCTATGGCGTCACCTTTCTGTCACCGCAGGGCGTGAGCACCGAAAGCGAGGCATCGGCCAAAGGGGTGGCCAAGCTGGTGCGCCAAATCCGGCAGGAAAACGTGAAAGCGCTGTTTGTGGAAACCATTTCGAACCCCAGGCTGATCGAGCAGATCGGGCGCGAAACGGGCGTGAAACCCGCTGGCGAGCTGTATTCCGACTCGCTGTCCCCCACCGGGGGCCCGGCTGACAGCTACATCAAAATGATCCGCCACAACACCACGGCGCTGACCCAGGCCGTCCAAGGGCGCTGACGCCTGCGGTCAGGCGACGCTAGAGCCGGAGGTGGCGGCTTCGCACCGGTCTGCGCCCCCGCCGCCAGCAGGTGCCAGCCGGTGCCCGTTGCGCCCGGCCTGCTTGACCTCGTACATGGCCATGTCAGCGGCGGCCAGCAAGGCCTCGGGTGTGTCACCGTTTTCGGGGCAGCGGCTGATGCCAATGCTGCAGCCCACCACATGGCTGTGCCCATCGTGCACGATGGGCACAGCCAGCGCGTCGTGCAGCTTTCGCGCCAACACCGCCAGCTGTCCAGGGCTGGCAGCCGCCCCCAGCAGCACCACAAACTCATCTCCCCCCAGGCGTGCCGGGGTGTCCACCTCGCGCAGCGTGTCACGCAAACGGTGCGCCACGGTGCGAAGCACCGCGTCGCCCGTGTCGTGCCCCCACCCATCATTGATGTCCTTGAACCGGTCCAGGTCCACAAACAGCAGCGCCAGGCCCTCGCCCGTGCGCCGGTGGTGGGCCAGCGCCGCCTGAAGGGTTTCTTCGAACAGGCGGCGGTTGGCCAACCCCGTCAGCACGTCGTGACGGGCCAGTTCGGACAGCTCTGCCCGGCTGGCCTGAAGTGCTGTCATGTGCTGTGCGATCTGCTGCTGCATGCGGCTGAAACTGCGGGCCAGGTCCCCGATCTCGTCGGACCGCCCCGTGGGCAAACCGGCGTGCATCCCCCCCCGGGCAAACAGGCTCGCGGCGCTGCCGATGGCGTTGATGGGGCGGGACAAGGCCCGTGCGAGCAACATGGCAAGCACCAGACAAGCCAGGCTCGTGCCCACCACGATCTGCACGATCGTCCGGCGCAAGGCTTCGACCTCGGCCAACACGCCCGACAGAGGCTGGGCCAGGCCCAGCAAAAGAGATTGCTCCCCCGACGCCACGCTCACCGGGGCCCGGACAAACGCGGCCACCACCGGTTGCTCGGCATAGCTCCCCTGAGACAACTCGAACACGGCCTCCCTCGCACCCGACTCCACCAGCGCCAGCGTGGGAGGCATGTGGGTCTGCAGCAGCTCGCGCTGCCCCCGGTCAAAGCCAAACGTCAGCTCGGGATTGGGGTGCACCAGTATGTCCCCGGCTCCATTGGCCAGGAACAGCTGGAACTGGGGTGGCAAATCGGCACGCAGCAGGTCGAACAGGCCGCCCAGGTCCACGTTGATGGCCACCACACCCACGGCCCGGCCCTCGGGGGCCATCAGTGGCATGGCCAAGACCACCGAGGGCTTGCCCTCTCCCAAGTGAGCGCCCCGCTCGTGGTTGATGGCAATGCGCGACAGGTAGGTCTGCTCCCGGCCCAACCTCAGGGCCTCGGCCACATAGGCAAAGTGGCCCTTCTCCTGCAGATCATCCCCCGTCACGGGCAAAGGACCGGCGCTGTCGCGGTCCACACGCACCACCTCCAGACCGTGGGAATGGGCGGCAATCAGGCGCACCTGCAAGTAAGCGGGATTGGCCTGGATCATCGCGGCAAACAGGGTGCGCAAACCGGTCAGCGTGGCCTCGTCGGGATGCTGCACGGCCTTCAAGGTGTCGGGCAAAGCGGTCAGCACCTTCAGATCACCTGAAACGGCTTCCCGGGTCTGGGAGATCCGCCTGAGCACCACCTGGGTGGAGGTCAGCAACTTGCGTTCCGCCGACGCCACCAACAGGCTCCGGCTGGCCTGGTAAACGTAGTACCCCGTGGAGCCCGCCGCCAGTGCCCCGACCAGCGCCAGCACCAGGGCCAGTTTGCCCGCAATGCCCAGGCGCCACTTCATGACGAGGCCATGACCTTGGATGCCCGGTCGCCCGAGACGATGCGGGACCACAGGCGGTTGCGCCGGGCGTCGTCCTCCGGTGGCTTGAGCCACAGCAAGCGGTCTTTGGCACTGCCATGGGCGGTTTCTGCCGTGGTGTTGGCCAACCCCTGGCGGCTGACGAGGAGGTGGCTGGCCTGGGCTCCCAACAAGTGGTCGATCCAGGCCGCAGCCAGCGGCACATCCTGCGCGGCGCGGGTGATGGCCCAGCAATCCAGCCAGGCCATGGCCCCTTCCCGGGGCAACACGTAGCCCACGTCCAGCCCGGCGTTTTGGCACAACTGCAACTGCTGCGATCCGTAGTTGGCAAACATCAGGGCCACCCGACGCTCCTGAAACAGGGCCACCGATTCATCCGGCTGGCTGTAGAAACCTGCCACGTTGCGGCGCAGCGCGATCAGCCGGTCCACCGCACCGGCCCAGTCGCCATCGCGCAGGCTGAACGGCGAGGGCAGGCCCATGGCCTGTGCGGCGAGTGAAAAGTTGTGGGTGCCCCCGTTGTAGGCCAGCACACGGCCCTTCAGAGCGGTGTCCCACATCGCCCTGACACTGCGAGGTGGCTCAGACCACTGCTGCCTGTCGTATATGAGCCCCATGTCGGCGTAAGTGAACGGCACGGCCATGGTGCGGTTGCGGTGCGTCAGACCTTCGATCTGGCCCACCTGGCGAAAACGGGGAAGCTGCAATGCCATGTTGGGCACCGCATCGGTGGGAACCGGCGTGACCAGACCGTGGGCCACACAGCGCTGCAGCACAGCGGTGTTGGCCGCGAACACATCGAAATCGGCCGAATCGCGCGTGCTCAGCCGAGCCCACAACAAATCGTCGGTGTCGATCAGGGTGACCGCCACCTGCACATCGGGGTGTGCCGCCTCGAAGGCCTTGATCACCTCCGGCTCGGCATAACCGGGCCACGCGAGCACCCGCAACCTCTTGGAGCGGCCCGCCGCCACCGCAAGGCTGGGCAACCCCACCGCCAGGCCCAAGGCAGCAGCCCGCGCCAACAGACCACGGCGAGTGGCATTTGAAGAGAAATCCGGTGTGGGCAAAAAGCAGGAAGGGCGCGCGGGCATGGGGGCAATAGAGCTTCCATCTGTCGAGCCAATGTAATGCAAGCCCACAAAACCCGCACCAGGGGTGTGCACGGGTGTGTGGCCCAAAAACATCAAGAAAAATTGGCCCTTTTCGCTTGGCAGACTTTGCTTGACAGCTATTTATTTTTGCAACCTTTGGAACGTGCGGAGAAATTTTTCCACCTTGGGGCCTACCACAAAGGCGCAGTAACCCTGGTGGGGGTGGTGCTCGAAATAGTCTTGGTGGTAGGCCTCCGCTGGGGTGTAGTGCCGCAAGGGCAGCAACTCCGTCACCACCGCTGCCCCCAGGACGCCACTGGCATGAAGCGCAGCGATGGTGGCCTGCGCATCGGCCTGCTGCGCCGGGGTGGTGAAGTACACGCCGCTGCGGTACTGCGTGCCCACGTCATTGCCCTGGCGGTTGAGGGTGGTGGGGTCGTGAATGGCAAAAAACACCTCCAGCAACTCCACCGTGCTGACCTGTGACGGGTCATAGACCAGCTTGACCACTTCGTTGTGCCCCGTTTCACCACTGCACACCTGCTCGTAAGTGGGACGAGGAAACCGCTCGCTGTCACCGTTGGCATAGCCTGACTCCACGTCCAATACCCCTTTGACGCGCACAAAAACGGCCTCTGTGCACCAGAAACAGCCGCCGCCGAGGACAAGGGTTTGACTGGCGTGGGATGTCATGGGAACTCCTTCATGCGGCAAATGCTGAATATGGGTGGGTTATCTCACAGCCTCCACACGGGCCAGCCCCGTGCCCGGAAAACCCGTTGGTCCCGTGTGGGTGCAAGCCTTTGGTGGCCTCACGGGAACAGGGCTGCGCCCCCAAACGGCCCCACACCGGCAACGGGTACTATCTCAGGCCTGCCCTTTCCCGCAAAGGAGTGAGCGTGTCCACACACCTCCGATTTTCATAAGGTTCTTTCACATGCGGCATTCCGCTTCTCTGATGCGCATCGGTGTTCTCGCGGTCGACTGGCTGGCCTTTGCCGGTGCCGGAGCCATCTCTTACGTGTGGAGATTTGATCTGGCCAATGGTGCCCTGAGCGCCATGTACGCCCAGCTGGTGTTCGGCGGGGCGTCCACCATGCTGCTGGTGTCGTCGATGGTGTACCGGTCGTGGCGGGGCGGCCAGCTCCTGGCCATGCTTGGTCGCGTGGGGCTGAGCTGGGTGGTGACCTGGGGCGTGGTGATGACCTGGCTGGTGCTGACGCAAACCGCCAATGACTATTCCCGGCTGTGGCTGGGCTGGTGGGCAGGCTCCTCGCTGGTGTTGTCCTGGGCGGCCCGGGTGGCCGTGTACCTCATGATGTCCGGGCTGCGCAGCATGGGCGTCAACCACATGAGGGTCCTGCTGGTGGGATCGGGCCATTCCGTGGCCGCCATCCGTCGCCGGGTCAAGGCATCGGCTTGGACCGGCTTCAAAGTGGTCGGGGTGGCATCCGCCCAGAACGAAAAAGCGCTGGACTACGCGATTGACAACCTGCAACCCGACGAAGTGTGGATTTTCCAGCCACCCGGCGATACCAAAGGCATCCAGCGGGTGCTCCACGCCTTGAGGCACAGCACGGCCAACATCCGGCTGGTGCCCGACATGGGCATGCTCAAATTCATGAACCATGGCGTGACCATGGTGCTGGGCATCCCCATGCTGGACATCTCCAGCTCTCCGATGGAGGGATTGAACCTGGTGCTGAAATGGCTGGAAGACAAGTTGATCGGCTTGCTCATCCTGTTGCTGATCTTGCCCTTGCTGGTGGCCATCGGGCTGGCAGTGAAGCTGACCTCCCCCGGTCCCATCCTGTTCAGGCAGAAACGCCACGGCTGGAACGGCGAAGAGATCAACATACTCAAATTCCGCAGCATGTACGTTCACCAGGAAGACGCGAGCGTCTCGGTCACACAGGCCACCAAGGGAGACCCCCGGATCACCCCGCTGGGCCGCATTCTGCGGTCCACCAGCCTGGATGAATTGCCCCAGTTTTTCAACGTGCTGCAGGGCACCATGAGCATCGTGGGGCCCAGGCCCCACGCGGTGGCCCACAACCTGGAGTACCGCGAACGCATCCCCCGCTACATGCTCCGGCACAAGGTCAAGCCGGGCATCACCGGCTGGGCCCAGGTCAACGGGTTTCGCGGCGAAACGGACACGCTCGAAAAGATGGAGTCCCGCATCGAGGCCGATCTGTACTACATCGAAAACTGGTCCATTTGGCTGGACCTGAAAATCATCTTCATGACCATTTTCAAGGGGTTCACCGGCAAAAACGCCTATTGAACCCCTGACAAACGGGGAATGGGGCTCACTGCCCCGTGCGTGCCAGCACCCGCAGCGCCTGTTGGGCTGGACGGGACATGCAACGGTCCAGCCAGTCACCGACCACCGGAAACTGGGCCAGCAAGGTTTTGGCAGGCTTGCACCAGCCGACCACCGAGGCCACACACACATCGGCCACGGTGAAACGCTCGGCCGCGATGTGGCCCCAGCCTTTGGCCCGCTGCGCCACGAGGTGCTGCTCCAACACCTGCAAGGGCCCTGCCAGCCGCTTTTCCGCGGCGGCGGCGAGTTCGGGTTTGCGCTGATCGGGGGGCATGGCCAGCAAATGCATGAGAACCGTGAGGGCGTCTTTCTCCAGCTCGGTCACGGCCCAGAAGCTCCAGCGCAGCGCGTCGGCGTCTTCGGCAGCCGAAGCCGGAGCAATGGACTGACCGTCGGGTGTGCCGTGCACCCGCGCCAGATACAGCGCACAGGCCATGCTTTCCCACACCACCACATCACCCTCTGGCCGGGCATCGACCAACACGGGAATGTGTCCGTTCGGGTTCAACGCCAACATATCGGGCGTGCGGGCACCGCCTCCCAGATAGGCGGTGTGCACATGTTCGAAAACCAAGCCCAGTTCCTTGGCCGCCCAGAGCGGGCGCACCGCACGCGACGCCGCAATGCCGTAAATGGTCAATGCCATGCAAAAAGTCTCCTTGTGGTGGGGTGAGTTCGAGGGGATCAGGCCAGCAGATCGCACAACTCCGTGAGCAGCGTCACCGTGACCGGGGGCTGGACAGGGTGCGCCCAGGTCTGCGCCTCCCGGTTCACCCAAACGGCCTGCATCCCGGCGGCCTGGGCCCCCAGCACATCCAAATGGGCGTCATCCCCCACGTGCAGCACCTGTTCAGGCGGTATGCCTGCGGCCTGGGCGGCGGCGTGGAAAATGCCCACGGCAGGCTTTCCCACACCGAAGGTGGCAGCACTCACGCTGGCGGTGAAGAGCTTGCCCAGGCCCACGCGGGACACGTCGGCATTGCCATTGGACAAGGCCACCACGGGGTAACGCCCGGCCAGCCAACGCAAGGCCGGCAAGGCGTCGGTGTACAGCGTCACGTTGTGGCGTTCGGCAAAGAAAACATCGAAAGCTTCGTCTGCCAGCAGCGGGTTTTCGCCCGCACGGTACAACGCCAGGCGAATGGCCTCGCGGCGGACGGCACTGAGGTCGTGCCCCAGTTCCGGGCGTTTGTGCAGCACGTGCTGGCGCAAATCCTGGCGAGCCTGGGGATTGGCAAACAGCGCCGCTGCCATGGGCGCCTGCTGCCCCAGCCAGGTGGTGAGGACTTGCTCGGCCCGCTGGATGGTGGGCCAGATGGGCCACAAGGTGTCGTCCAGGTCCAGGGTAATGGCGCGTATGCGGGAAGGGTCGAGCATGGTGGGGGAGAATACCGCATGGCTTTTACACCCGAACCGAGCTTCACCCATGGCCAGCCGACCCGAACGGCCATTCTGTACGGCAACCTGGGCACACCTGACGCCCCGACCGCTCCAGCCCTGCGGCGCTACCTGGCGCAATTCCTGGGAGACCCGCGTGTGGTGGAAATTCCCAAGCCCATCTGGTGGCTGATCCTGCACGGCATCATTTTGCGCACCCGCCCAGCCAAGTCGGCCGCGAAATACGCCAGTGTGTGGACGCCAGAGGGATCGCCTCTGATGGTGTGGACCCAGAAGCAGGCTAACCTGCTCAAAGGCTTTCTGGGCGAACAAGGCCACCATGTGGAAGTGCGCGTCGCCATGACCTACGGCAACCCAGGCGTGGCACAGGAGATGGACAAACTCAAGGCGGAGGGCTTCACCCGCATCCTCGTTCTCCCTGCGTACCCTCAGTACAGCGGCACCACCACCGCCGCGCTGTTCGACACCGTTTACCGATGGGCCCGCCGCACGCGCCACCTCCCGGAACTGCGGTTTGTGAACCGGTTCCACGACGACCCCGGCTACATCAACGCCCTGGCCGCAACCGTGCGCAAACACTGGCAAGCCAACGGCCAGCCCGAGCGTCTGGTGATGAGTTTTCACGGCGTGCCCGAGCGCACCTTGCACCTGGGTGACCCCTACCACTGTGAGTGCCACAAAACCGGTCGACTCCTGGCCGAAGCCCTGGGCCTGGGAAAGCACCAGTACACCATCACCTTCCAGTCGCGTTTTGGCAAAGCGAAATGGCTGGAGCCCTACACCGAGCCCACCTTGGTGGCACTGGCACAAGCGGGCATCCGCAAAGTGGACGTGATGTGCCCCGGCTTCACCGGGGACTGCCTGGAGACACTGGAAGAAATCAGCATGGAGGCCCGCGAGGCGTTTCTGCACGCCGGAGGCACCACGTTCAGCTACATCCCCTGCCTGAACGACAGCCCGGACTTCATCCGCGCCCTGGCCCAACTCACCCAGGCCCACCTGGGCGGCTGGCCCACCAAAGCCACCCCCGATGCCGCCGAGCTGACCGCCAGCAAAGAGCGGGCGGTGGCGATGGGGGCGAAGCAGTAAACGCCTATCAAAAAACACCCCCAGGCAGCCGCCAGCGCCCCTGAAAACGCCTGCCGGGGCGACTGGGGGGGAGTTTTGGCATTTTTTTCAGGCAATTTTGATAACCAAAATGGCCAAAAACCCAATCAGATAAAGCGCAGGCAGCTCACTTTTTTTGCTGCGCTTTTTGCATCACCCCACAGGGCCTGTCAGCGGGCGTGGGTGCGCTCCCGGATACCGGGGCTGAAGTGCTGTTTTAGCAGATCGAGGGCAACGCATTCGCGCCAGGACGACGAGATGACGATGCGCCAGCCCGGTGCGTCCTCAATCAGAAACCGCTCCAGCAGCGGCAGGTGGCAAAAGTGACCTCGCTCCGTGCTGCCCACGGGTGCAGCACGCCGTCAAAGTCGAGAAACAGGATCATGCGGATGGGCAACCCGGCAGAGGACTCACAGGCCGGTTCCGCGCTCGGCCTGCTCGGCGGCTTTCAGAAACTCGGTCACCCATTTGAAGTGGCTGGCCACGTTCAGGGCAGGGGCGTGGCCGCAGTCGGGCACTTCGACCACCGTCAACCGGCCTGAAGCGCCTGGGCCACGGGTGCGCATCTGGGCCACGGTGTCGGGCAGCACCAGGTCGGAATCGGCACCACGCAGGCACAACACCGGGCAGGTGATGGCATCGTAGTGCGACCAGATGAGGTAGTCATCTGGGTGGTTCACAAACTGCTGCACCATGGCGGGGTCGTAGTGAGGCGTCACCCGGCCGTCTGGCAAGCGGCGGGTGGAGGTCTCGGTCAACTGCCGCCACTGAGCGTCGCTGAGCCAACCATAGGGTTTGTAGACTTGGCGGAAAAATGCCTCCAACTCCACCACGGTGTCAAAACCGGGCGGTTGCCCGGCATAGGCCTTGATGCGGTCAATGGCAGCCTGCGCCAGCTGGGGCGCGTTGTCGTTGAGCACCAAGCTGCGCAGCCGGTCTTTCAGGGTCGGCTCCACCAGCCCCCCGGCACACACGGTGCCGATGGCACCGCCCATGGACGTGCCCACCCAGTGCACACGGTCCAGGCCCAACTGGTCCAACAGATCGCGCGCCTGGGCGGCATAGAACGACAGGCGGTATTGGCTGAAAGGATCGCTGGCCCACTGGCTCAGGCCTCGGCCCACGGTGTCGGGGCAAACGACCCGATACCCCTCGGCGGACACCAGATGGCGGGCCAACTCGTCCATGTCTCGCCCTGTGCGGGCCAGGCCGTGCCAGGCCACCACCACCGGCGCAGCGGGGTCGCCCCAGTCCATGAAATGCAGTTCCCTGCCCGCACAGGTGAGATAGCGTGATTGAACATCCATGGCAACAAGCCTGTGTGTGAAGTGAAAAAACCTGTGCTCAGTCAGGCACCACGATGCTGCCGGCGCTGATGGCAATCGCGTCCGACGCGGCGGGCGTGGTCAGCATGGGGGGCACATGGGCCGTGGTGATGGCAGGCGCCGCGCCAGGCGTGCCCCCCCGGGGCACCGTGCGCACCACTTGGCTGGCGGGCAGGGGTTTGCCGGATTTCAGGTGGTCGTACATGGCGTCGAGTGCGCGGTTCAGGTACACGTGCAGAGGGATGTACCGCGTGTCGTAACCCGGCAGCACCGTTGGCAGGCCAATGAAGGAGTCGAAGTGCTGGGCGTTGGTCACTTCCACGTAGCTCAGCTTGCTGCTGGCCCCTTCCACCTGGCGGTTCAGCGCCGCATAAGGGCGAGAGGTGTGGTTGACCGGCAGCAACGCATCGGCGCGGCCATGCACGATGAGGGTGGGCTTGCCTCGCAGATTGCCGTTGCGGCGGGTTTCGTTCACACCCGCCTGCAGCTTCTGGGCGGCAACGTCGGAACCGGTGACGAGGTTGCGCAGGCACAGGGCGCCATCCAGGTTCCAATCGGCCACACCTGCGGCATTGAACGAGAGGAAGTCACGTGCCGGGCCAAATTTGCCCAGGTTGTTGACCAGTTGCACGCCGCTGGATGGAGGCACCCCGTTACCGGTCGCGAACATGCCCGCCAGAGACGCGGCGGGCAGCGCGGTCACGGCCCCTGTGGCGGTGGCGGCCGCGTAACTGAAGCCGCACAGGTGGTCTTTCACGCTGGCGCGAGACAACCCGTTGGCAAAGGTCACACCCACGGCAGGCGACACTTCGAACGCGGCCAGAGAAGGGTGCAACTCGCTGGATTCGGGCTCCCAGCCGTAGTCACGCAGCTTTTGCAACGCCTCCTCCGCCTGGGCCACCGTGGTGGTGGTGGTCAGCAAGCCTTTGGCCTTCAACGATGCGCAACGGTTCGGCGCCACAGGCAGCGCAACGCTGGCAAAACCGGCGGCGAAAGCGGTGGCATAAGGGCTGGAGGCAATCGACGGCGCCAAGGACGCGCAAGCCTGATAGAGGTTGGCGTGGGTCACAAAGTCGACCAGCGTCTTGCCGGTCACCGCCACCGTGGCATTGCCACGCTTGACGGTGACGCCGGGGTTGACGGGCATTTCAATGGCGGGCTCGGACACCGCCACGCCGTCGATCCAACCCCCCGTGTCCTGTTCTGCGGCAGCAATGGCCGCGCCACCACCATTGGACAAACTGGAGGCAATGACGATGGTGTTGCCCGGCTTGAGGGTTTGCAACCGGTTGCCCGCCAAATCCACCTGGCCGTACTTTTCATTCAGCACATAAAACGCAAACTGCACGGCCTGCAAGGTGTTCTGTCCCCAGCTCTTCTCCGCGTTCTGGCCCGAATGGGCGTGTTTGAACGCCAGCCGGTTGGGTGTCGCCGTGTTGAAGGCGGTCAAATCCGCCGCGGAAAGGCCGGCGTTGAACGCCGCAGCGGTGCCAGCCGTCGCAGCGGCGGCACGCGTGCCATTGACCAGCGGCACGGTGTCAGTGGCCAGATCGTGCGGGGCAGCCCCTGTGCCTTTGTCGGTGTAGGCCACCGCGCAACCGCGCTTGAGACCCCACTCGCCGGTGGAAATGCCCCCGTACACGCCCCGGGAACCGGAGGCGGTGGCCGTCACGATGCAGGGGCTGGAGGCATTGAAACTGGCCGGCACCTGGACCATCAGTGTGACGTTTTGTTTGCCACTGCCGTCATCGCTGTAGGCGATGTACTCCGTGCCAGCCACCTTGCCCTCGCCGCTGCCCGCCACCCCTGCGGCATCGACGTTGGGACCGTACAGCGTGCCATAGCCACCGGCCGACGTCATGTCCAGCAACGCACGGTAGTTGGTGTGAATGGCATTGCGCCGCAGCTCGGCGGCCGTGGGCTTGAGCGGGTCCGTGTAAGCGGGTGCCACCGCCAAGCCCAAGCCGGTTTTGCCCAGACCAGCGGTCAACAGATCGTCAGTGGTGCCGTCGTACGTGGTCTGGGTGATGGCACCCAGAAACGACGGCTTCTGGTTGGCATCGTCCCCTCCGCCGCAGGCGGCCAGGCTCGCGGCCGCGACAGCGGCCAGCCAAAAGGTTCTCGGAATGGTCTGCATGTGTGTCTCCTTCTTTATCGATGAACGTGAACCGACCCCAAAACCCCAGGCGGTCGCCTAGCGCTTGCGCAGCGCGGCGGCCACCCTCAACCGCCCCACAATCCCCGTGGGAAAGTAATAAACCGACAGCACAAACAACACGCCCAGCCACAACAGCCAGCGGTCGGGCGAGAGCAAGGCAGACAGCGTGGGCACTGCGGCGGTGGCTTCGCTGGCCAGCCGCAGCAAATCCTGCAGGTAGCTTTGCGCCACCAGGAACAGCGCCGAGCCAATGGCAGCGCCGTACACCGTGCCCATGCCCCCCATGACGACGATGAGCAGCACATCCATCATGATTTCAAAGCTGAGCGAGGTGTCCGGCCCGTTGTAGCGCAGCCAGACCGCCAGCATGGCCCCGGCCAGACAGGCAAACAATGCCGACATCACGCTGGAGAGCGTGCGGTACACCACCACGCGATAGCCGATGGCTTCGGCCCGGAACTCGTTCTCACGGATGGCTTGCAGCACCCGCCCGAACGGCGAGTTGACGATGCGCAACAGCGCCAGCAACAGGCAAAGTGCCACGGCAAACAGCAGGTAGTAGCTGATGAGTTTTCCGTCCACCATCACGCCCAGCACAGGGTTTTCAAACAGTTCGAAGCTGGGCGACAGCACCGGCGGCAGCTTGAAGCTCAGACCGTCTTCCCCCCCCGTCACTTCGGACAGCTGCGACGCCAGCGTCTGGAACGCCGATGCCACGGCCAGCGTGATCATGGCGAAGAAGATGGCCCTCACCCGCAGCGAGAACAGTCCCACCGCCAGCGACAGCGCCAGCGTCAACCCCAATGCACCCAACACCCCCACCGCCAGCGCCCCCCACGTGGGCCCCAGGTGGTTGGAGGCAATGGCCACGCCATAGGCGCCTATGCCGAAAAACATGGTGTGGGCAAAACTGACAATGCCGGTGTAACCCAGCAGCAGGTCAAAACTGGCCACCAGCACCAGAAAAATCAGCACCTTGGCCGCCACGTTCAGCGCCTTGACACCGGGAAAGATGAAGGGAGCAAACGCCAGGGCCACCAGCAGGGCCACCAGCAGCACCGCCAGCACGCGGCTGCGGGGCAGGTCGTTGGATATGAGTCGTTTCAGCATAAGGGGTCTCCCGTTCAACGGTTCGCGACGGGGTACACGCCCTGCGGACGCCACAGCAGAATGGCCACCATCAGCGCAATGTTGGAAAACAGCGCCACCTTCGGTGCCAGAAAACCGGTGTAGTTGGCCATCAGCCCCACCAGCAGAGCCCCAATCAGCGCCCCGCCCGTGGACCCCAGCCCGCCGATGATGATGACGATGAAGATGAGCACGTTCACCTGCGCCCCCATCTGCGGCACCACGTTCTGCTGGTACAGCCCCCACATCACGCCACCCAGGCCTGCCAGTGCGCTGCCCACCACAAACACCCCCACAAACACGCGGCGGATGCGGTAGCCCAGCGACTCGACCATTTCCCGGTCTTGCACCCCGGCACGGATGAGCAGACCGATCTTGGTGCGCGACAGCACCCAGACCTGCACCGCAAACACCAGCGCACCGACCACCACAGCCAACAATCGGTACTTTTCGACCGCTGCGTCGCCCAGGTAAATGCCACCGCGCAGCGCCTCGGGCAAAGGCAGCGCGATTTGCTGCGGCCCCCAGATGACCTTGATGAGCTCCTCACCAATGATCATGCCGCCCATGGTGATGAGAATCTGCTTCAGGTGCTGGCCGTAAACGGGCCGCACAATGAAACGCTCGAACGCCAGGCCCACGGCACCCGCCACCGCCATGGCCACCAGCATGGCAGGCAGCACGGCCACCAGGTTGCGCCAGAGTTCGTCAGATCCGGTCCAGTCGCCCATGCTGCCCAGCACGCTGGTGGCCACAAAGGCGCCCAGCGCAATGAACACGCCGTGCCCAAAGTTCAGCACATCCATCAGGCCAAACACCAGTGTCAGACCCGACGCGATGATGAAAATGATCATGCCCATGGCCAGCCCCGCCACGGTCAGCGTGAGCCAGGTGGACGGTGAGCCCATGAAGGGCAACACGGCCAGCGCCAGTGCGGGGACCAGCAACAGGGGTTTGAGGTCAATGTCGCGCAGGCTCATGGCAAAGCCTCGGCTTGAAGTTTCATGGTTTTGATAGCTTTTAGCGCTTGACAGGCAAGCGATTCAGGCACTTTTTTCATGTGATTCACAGCGCCAACCCCAGCAACGATTGCTGCAGCGCTTCGTCGTCCGCCAGCGCCTGCATGCTGCCGGCGTGCACCACCTGGCCGTTGTCCATCACGGCCACTTGGTCGCCCAGGCGTTTGGCGAAATGGATGTTCTGCTCCACCAGCAAAATGGTCACGCCGCTGGCCTTGAGCTGCTGGAAAGCATCGATCATGTTGTTGATCATCACGGGTGCCAGGCCTTTGCTGGGCTCGTCGATGATGAGCAGATCGCGCGGCTCCACGATGGCGCGAGACACCGCCAGCATCTGCTTTTGCCCGCCCGAAAGTTTGCCCGCCGGGTGGTTCCAGAACTTCTCCACCGCCGGGAACAGCTTGAAAATCCACTGCAGGCGAGCCTCGTCCATCTGGCTGGCCCGCTTGGCATGGCGGGCGGCCAACAGCATGTTTTCCTTGACGGTCAAGTCGGCAAAAATGCCCATGTTCTCGGGCACATAGGCGATGTTCAGGTGCGCAATGTGCGGCGTGTGCAGGCGGGTGATGTCCTGTCCGTCAAACACCACCTTGCCCTGCGACGCCTGCCACAGCCCCATGATGGTCCGCAGCGTGGTGGTTTTGCCCGCGCCGTTGCGCCCCAGCAGCATGGTGAGCTGGCCGCGCGGCACCACCAAGTCCACCCCGTGCAGGATGTGGTACGCACCGATGTGGGTGTGCACGCCTTCCAGCCGAAGCAGGGCATCGGCATCTGGCAGGGGTGCGCGCGCCGGCTTGACGGAAGCCACCTGGGCCGGTGCGGGGGGCGGTGCAAACAACCCCGTTTTGCTGTGGTAGTGGCTCATGCAGACTCCTTTGCCACACCCAGATAAGCCTCTTGGACCACAGGCGAGGCAATGACCTCGACCGGATCGCCATCGGCCACGAGAGTGCCGTTGTGCAGCACGATGATGCGGTCCGCCAGCTCGCGCACCACGTCCATCTTGTGCTCCACCAGCAGAATGGTTTTGGTCTTGTCAGCCTTCAGCCGCCGGATGAGGTTGAGGATCACTGGGGCTTCGTCATGGCTCATACCAGCGGTGGGCTCGTCAAACATGTAGACCTGAGGGTCCAGCGCCATGAGCAGCGCCACCTCCAGCTTGCGCTGGTCGCCGTGCGGCAGGCTGGCCACAGGGGCGTCTTGCTGCTCGTCCATGGCCACAGACTGCAATATGTCCATGGCCCGCGCCGTCAGCGCACCGTGGTCGCTCCAGATGCTCCACCAGTTCAAGCCTCGCCGATGCCGGCCCACCTGCGTCGCCTGCACGGCCAGGCGCACGTTTTCCAGCACACTCAGGTTGGGAAACAGGTTGGTGAGCTGGAAGGCCCGCCCCAGCCCTGCCCGCGTGCGCGCCGAGGCGCTCTGGCCCGACAGGTCTTGCCCGTTGAGGCTGACACGCCCTGCGGTGGCCTTCAGCTGCCCCGACATGAGGTTGAAATACGTGGTTTTGCCAGCCCCATTGGGGCCGACGATGGCGGTGAGCGTGCCCGGCACAAAGGTGCACGAGACAGCATTCACCGCCACGTGTCCGCCAAAGCGGACCGTGAGGTCTTGGGTTTGCAGCACGGGATCAGCAGCGGGTTCAGCGGTTGTTGCGAATGGGCACGTTCATTTCTTCGGCTTTGATCTCGCGCACCAGCTCGGGCACGCCCCAGGCGAACGCGGGGTCCACCTTGATCTTGAAGTGATACATGCTCTGCATGGCCTGGTGGTCTTCCTTGCGGAAGGTCATCGTGCCTTTGGGGGTGTCAAAACTCATGCCTTCCATGGTTTTGATCAGGGTGTTGGTCGCCGTGTCGCCGTTGGTTTTCTTCAGGGCCGTCACCACCGCCATGGCGGCACTGAAACCACCGGCGGTAAAGAAGTCAGGCGGTGCCTTGAACTGCTTGTAGTGGCTGGCCACCAGCGCCTCGTTCACAGGGTTTTTGGGGATACCGAAGTAGTAGTAGGCAGCCCCCTCCATGCCGGGGAACTGCTTGTAGGCCGTCATGGCGGGCAGGATGTTGCCGCCGGTGGCAATCTCAATGCCGTGGCGCTTGAGGTCCAGGTCCGCCACTTTGAAGGGGTTGCCGCCTGCCCAGATGATGAAGATCACCTTGCGCCCGGGCAGGCCCTTGAGCTTGTCGATCATGCGCTGGCCACCGGCGGTGAAATCGGTGGTGGCCGGGGGCAGGTACTCTTCGTGAACCAGCTTGGCTTTCTTCAGTGCCTCCTTGAAAGCCTTCACCCCGTCGCGCCCGAAGGCGGAATCCTGTGCCATGGTGACAATGCTGATGCCCTCTTTGTCCATCGCCACGGCATTGGCAATGGCGTCCTGGCTGCTGTTGCGGCCGGTGCGGAAAATGTATTTGTTCCACTTGTCACCGGTGATGCTGTCGGCCACGGCGGGTTCGACGAGCAGAATCTTTTTGTATTCCTCGGCCACAGGCAGCATGGCCAAGGCCACGGGAGAAGCGGTGGGGCCGACGGCGATGTCCACCTTGTCGTCACCGTAGGCCGCCGCCAGTTGGCTCTTGCCCAGGTCAGGCTTGCCTTGGTCGTCTTTCTCGATCACGACAATTTTCTTGCCCGCGACCGTCATGGTGCCGCCGGTGGCGTACTCCAGACCCATCATGAAACCGGTGGCGGTCTGTTTGCCATAAGCCTCCAACGGGCCGGTTTTGCTGTAGACGTGGGCGATCTTGATGTCTTTGCCTTGTGCCAGTGCTGGGGTCGCCACGGCGGAGGCCAGTGCGGTGACGAGGGCGGTGGCAATAAAGGGGCGGCGTTGCATGGGTCTGTCTCCTGGGTTGTTCGGCTCGCTCTCCAGTGCATGGAACATGCCAAAACACAGACCATTGATTTGCAAAGACATTTGCGCCACCAGCCCCTCAATTTGGCTGATTTTCAGACAATTCGATTGCCTGAAAATCAGTCAACTGTCTGATTTCAGATCAGGGTTTACCAGACGTTCGTACAACTTGGCACGTGAAATGCCCAACATTCTGGCCGCAGCCAGTTTGTTGCCGCCTGTGGCCGCCAGGGCTGCTGCGATGGCGCGCTGCTCCAGTTCGGCCACCTGGCAAGCCAGGGGACGTGTGGGATCGGATGCCCCAGTCCCGCCCGGTGCGGGTGGCAAGGCAGGGGCCACCTCGGCCACGCCGGACTCGCGCAGCACCGCTTCGATGTGCGTGGCACTGAGCCGGTCGGAATCGCTGCGCAGGGCGGCTTGCTCCAGCACATTGCGCAGCTCGCGGATGTTGCCTCGCCAAGCCTGGGCAGCCAGCAAGGCCAGCGCCTGTGGCTCAAGCTCCGGCGGGTGTTCGCCACTGCGATGGGCCATGTCCTCACCCAGCACCTCCACGAGGGCGGGAATGTCGCTGCGCCGCTCGCGCAAGGGTGGCACGCGCAAGGGCAGCACGCTCAGTCGGTAATAAAGGTCTTCGCGAAACCGCCCTGCCCTGACCAGTGCCAGCAAGTCACGCGAGGTGGCGGCGACCACACGGGCGTCAAACGGTATGAGTTTGTTGGAACCCAGTGGCTCGATCTCGCCCTCCTGCAAGGCACGCAACAGCTTGGCCTGCAAAGCCAGCGGCATGTCGCCGATCTCATCCAGAAACAGTGTGCCGCCATCGGCCAGTTTGAACTTGCCGTCACGCCCCTTTCGATCGGCACCGGTGTAGGCCCCCGGGGCCACACCGAAAAACTCCGCCTCCAGCAGGGTGTCGGGCACGGCGGCGATGTTGATGCCCACAAACGGTCCTTTGGCGCGCGCCGAGCTGGCATGTATGGCGTGGGCCAGCAGCTCCTTGCCTGTCCCGGTTTCGCCCAACAGCAACACTGGGCTGCCCGACTGGGCCGCACGCCGGGCCTGGCGTTTGACTTCCACAGCGGCAGGGCTGCTGCCCACAAAACTGGCAAAGGTGTAACGTGCCTGCCGCTGCCCGGTGGGCAGCACCCGGTGGCGGGCGAGTTCACGGCGGGCATCTTCCAAATCGCGCTGAAGCAGGGAGAACTTGGCGATCAGGGGTTTCAGATTGGTTTCGGGCTGGTCGAACAGCACAATGCCCAACGCGCCGATGACGGTGCCGGCCGGATCGCGCAACGGTATGCGACTGACCACAAAGGTGCCCGCTTTGTTGGTGAGCAGGTCGATCAGAATGGGTTTGCCCGTTTCCAGCACCCGGTGCATCAGCGTGTTTTGCACCACGGTCGACACGGGGTGACCGACAAAGTCCTCCTCACGCTCAAAACCCAGGGCGGGCAGATAGCGGCGGTACTGGTCGTTGATCCAGACCACACGGGCCTCGCGGTCCACCAGCATCATGCCCTCGCTGGCGTTCGCGAACAGATCGAACATGGAGCGGGCAGCGAGCTCCAGAATGCTCTGCGCATCGCGCGGCAGGGGGTGCCCGAGCGGCATCAGAGCCCCCACTGGGCCAACTCGGCGCGCGCTTGCTCGGGTGACTGGAAATGCACCCCCTTCCAACCGTGGCGCTGAGCGGCCTGAATGTTGGGCCACACATCGTCGAGAAACACCGTCTCCCGCCCGTCAACCCCGAACCGGGCGGAGGCAGTGGAAAAAATGTCGGCGTTGGGCTTGATCTGCCCGACGCGTGCCGAAAACACCCCCGCCTCGAACCAATCGAAAAACGCGTGGCGGCGCTCCAGTTCGTCGGCATAAGGCGCGGGCATGTTGGACAGGTAAAACAACCGGTGCCCGGCCCCCCTCAAATCGTGCATCAAGGCCACAGTGCCAGGGTTCGGCAGCAGGTGCGGGGGGATGGCGTGTATGACGGCCATCACGTCGGCCGTCGGCAGCCCGGTGCGTGCGGCAATCCGCTCGGCCAGGGCGTCAGGCGCTATCTGACCCAGATCGAACAGCGACCAATCCGATCCGTTGGCAAACGACTGAAACAGTTGGCCGACAAGCTGGCGGGCGGCCACCTCGTCTGGCGCATGCCTGGGCAACAACTGCTGCACCAGCACCAGCGGCTGCCAGTTGAACACCACACCCCCGAAGTCAAACACCACATTCATTTCTCAGCCCTTGGTTGCCATGTGTATCGGCGCTGAAAACCCAGCGCCTCGGGCCGATTTGTACCTCATGTGCACAGTCATGAGATCCGATACAACCACTTTCAATAGCAAACAATCCAAACAGAAAAAGCGCCAGAGGCGCTTTTTCTTTGAAGTCCCAGGCCGCGGATCAGGCGGCAATGCCTGGGTTGCCTTCCATGCCCACGAGCTTGGGCGTGTTGAGCTTGAGCTTGCCAATGGTCTTGTGGTTCTTGAAGTAAGTCTCCATCACATCCCAAATGGGCTCGCCCTTGGCGCCTTCGGCCACGGGGGCCCAGCCGGCCACCTTGTAGGTTTTGTCGGCCTCGATGGCTTTGCCCTTGAGCACCATGTTGTTGATGCGTTTGCCCGCACCGGCCTTGGGGTCACAGGTGTATTCCAGCCCGCCCACACGCACCATGTCGCCGCCCTGCTGGTAATAGGGATCGGGGTTGAACAGGTTGTCGCACACGTCTTCCAGCACGGTCTTGATGGTTTCGCCGGTCATTTCGGTCAGGGTGCTGGTGGGGTAGGTGATGGCCACCTGATCCATCATCAGTTCGCGGGTGATGGCCTGGCCTGGCAGGATGGTGGTGCCCCAGCGGAAGCCGGGCGAGAAGGCCATGTCGGCCCCCTTCACTTCCATCAGCGCATCGACGATGAGCTGGTCCCAAGAACCGTTGAAGTTGCCACGGCGGTACAGCAGGCCTTCGGACACGGCCAGCTTTTCGTCGAGCTTGGCCTTGTAGGGCGCGCGCACCTTGTCGATGTAAGCCTGCATTTCCGCGTCGGCGGGCAGCAGGTTGGCAAACACGGGCAACAGTTTGTAGCGGAAGTCTTGCACCTTGCCGCCGCGCACGTCGAAATCGAGCACGCCCAGGAACTTGCTGTTGGAGCCGGCGTTGGTCACCAGGGTCTGGCCCTTGGCGTTCTTGACCACGAGGGGCGCTGGCATGCCGTCGTGTGTGTGGCCGCCCAGAATGGCGTCGATGCCGGTCACACGCGAGGCCATCTTGATGTCCACATCCATGCCGTTGTGGCTGATAACGACCACGGCCTGCGCGCCTTTGCTGCGGGCCTCGTCCACCATTTTCTGCATGTTGTCGTCTTGGATGCCGAAGCTCCAGTTGGGCACCATGTAACTGGGGTTGGCAATGGGGGTGTAGGGAAAAGCCTGGCCGATCACGGCCACGGGCACGCCGTTCATTTCTTTGATGACGTAGGGCTTGAACACCTGGTCACCAAAGTCGTTGGTTTTGACGTTCTGGGCCAGGAAGTCGAGCTTGCCCTCGAAGTCTTTTTCAATGATTTCCTGAACCCGCTTTTCGCCCAGGGTGAATTCCCAGTGGGGGCACATGGCGTTCACGCCCAGCAGCTTGCAGGCATCGACCATGTCCTGCCCGTTGGTCCACAGCGCAGTGGCACTGCCCTGCCAGGTGTCACCACCGTCCAGCAGCATGGCGTGGGGGCGGCTGGCTTTGAGCATTTTCACCAGCGTGGCCAGGTGGGCAAAGCCGCCCACTTTGCCGTAGGTTTTGGCGGCTTTCTCAAAATTCAGGTAGGTGAATGCATGCGCTTCGGCGGTACCGGGGCGGATGTTGAAATGCTTGAGAAGTCCCTCGCCCACGATGTGCGGCGGGCGGCCCACTGCCCCGGCAACACCGAGGTTGACGTTGGGCTCACGGAAATAAATGGGCATCAACTGCGCATGGCAGTCGGTGAAGTGCAGAAAGCTGACGTTGCCAAATTTGGGCAGGTCGTAGAGCTTGTTGCCCGCACCGGGCTTGCCAGCCAGGACGTCTTGGTGGTCCAGGGCCATGCCGCCCGCGCTGGCCACGGCCAGCACCTGCATGAATTCGCGACGACTGAAGCTCATGAATATTCCTCTTTAATTAAATATGCATATTTCGCGGAAAAAAGCGACCGGCACCGCCGGTCGCTTCATGCTGCACCCAGGCTGCAATGGCAGACATCCGTGGCCAAGGCCAGGGTCACTGGTTCACAGGTGATTTGGGGTCCAACAACAATGCCATGATGTGTTTGAGCTGCTGTTCGTTCATCACGCCCTTGTGGCCCGCACGGGGCATCATGGAACAGGCGTTGTACGCTTGGGAGTTCCACAGCTTGCCCCAGGTGTACTCGACCATGGCCTTGGCTGCTTCGGCGTTCGGGTCGGTCACCCCGCGCAGCTTGCCGTAGTTGTACAAGCTGGGGCCAATCGTGCCGTAGGAAATTTCCTTTTTGTCAATCTGGTGGCAGTTGTAGCAGTTGCCCCCGTTGACCGTTTTGGCATCGTCGCTCCAAGTCATGCCGCGGCCGCTCTGGGCAATCTTTTCACCCTCTTTCCAGTCGCCCAGAAATTTTCCATCAGCAGGAAACCGGATGGTTTTCAAAGCGGCGGCCTCTATGGCCTTGGCCTGGGCCTCATCCAGTGGTTTGCCAGCGACGTTGGCGGCGCTGCAGGCTGCCATGTTTTCGTCTTGTGTCAGCGCACTGACTTTGACGATGTTCTTGTCCTGGAATGACGCCTTGGTGACATCCGCTGCGAGCTTGTCGTAATCGACACCGCTTCCCCCGGTAGAGCACCCAGCCACCGCAGCCAGAGCCATGGATGCCCAAACAGTCATGTATGTCTTGTTCATGAACAATACTCCTCAGCGCTTGAGAGCGGGAACAATGGATGCAGCGCCGTTGGCATTCACGCCCATGTAGACGCTGAGGGCAATGGTGGCATCGCTGCCCCACTTGGGCTCGGGGAAACGCTGTTGGCGATAGCAGTCGTTCAAGCGGTGCTGCATGGTCCACATCTGCGAGTTGGAAATGCGGTAAGCGGGCCAGGCCGCAAACCCCACGCCGTCACCCGGGTTCTTGGTGAGGTTGGGCAAATCCTGCAGGCGAATGCGCGTGTTGTCGGCTCCGTGGCAGGAGGCGCAAGAAAAGTCGTGAGAACCGCCCCGAGCGAAGAAGAGCCGCTTGCCCACTTCGTACATGGTTTTTTCCGCCTCGTGCTTCTGGGGCACGGCGAAACGCATGTCTTTGGACAGCCCCCCGATCCAGGTGGCCAATGCCGCGAGGGTTTCCTTCTCGCCCTTCAAAAAGGGCGTCCGGGCGATCTCTTCGGCATTGAAGCCTTGCAGGGTTTCCATGCAAGTGACCAGACGGGTCTCCAGATCCTGCACGCGTTTGGTGTCGGCAAAGTAGCGGGGCAGTTGCACAAAGGCCCCTTGCACCACACCGGGGCCCAAACCCAAGTCACACTGCTCGAGAGAAGCGTTCTTCGGGCCGCGCTTTTGCTTCCAAAGCTCTTCCCCCTTCATCTCGAACAGCTCGGCGGGGTTGCCATCTGCCAGCATTTCGCGAAATTTGGCAATGCCTGCAGCTGCGGCATCCTGGGCCTGCGCGCCCGTGGTTGCCGCCGCCATCAGCACGGCCGATATCACCAAACGTGTCTTCATCAGGAGATCTCCTCATCGTTGTGAAACAAAAAAAGCGGCGCACTTTTGACAAGTGAGCCGCCTTTTGAAACCGGCATCAGGCGATGGTGGCTTCGTCGGTGCGGCTTTCGCCTTTGTTGTCAACCCACTTCACGGCGACTTTCTCGCCTTTGGCCCCGCCTTTGAATTTGAAGGAGAGGAACGGGTTCTGAGACACCGCACCGCTGAACATCGCCTTCAGAACGGTCTTGCCGTTGTGGGTGGCGTCCAGATCGGTGATGTACTTGGCCGGGACCAGGGCACCGGAGGCGTCCTTGCGGACACCGGACTCCATGGGGTGGGACATCAGCACGCGGACTTCGGTCACGCCGTCTTTGTTGTTTGCACGAATGCGCATTGGATCTGCCATGACTGGACTCCTGAATCAGTGAATTTGGAATGAAATGAAACTGACGAATGGACAGACAGCGTGCGCTCAGCCGCCGCAACCGCCCAAGGTCACTTTGGTTTCTTTGGTGGCAGAAAACAGCTTGCCATCGGCCTTCACCACCGCCACGACGTTGGTGGACTGGCCCATCTTCAACCGGGTCTGGACCGACGCTTCCGTCCCGGCGGGCACAATGAAACCGGCAGCCAGCGGGGTGGGGTTCTTCTCAACCAGCAGGTAAATCTCGGTGGTGTTGGGGATGTTGCTGGTGGCCCCCACAGGCACCACGGCACCGTTCTCGGCGATGTCGGGCGACACCACGGACACCTGGTCACTGTTGGCGGCGGTACCACCGATGGCTTTGATGGCATCGGCGATGGACTTGACATCGAACGCAGCGCGATCGACGGCAGCCATGGCCTGTTGCTGGGTCACCAGGCCCAATGCAACCAGGGTGCCCAGTGCGCTGGTCGTCTTGATGACGGTACGGCGGGTGTTGTTCATGCTGACTCCTTGAAAAGAAAAGGACTGAAAAAACGAAGGGCTCAATGTGAATTCAAACCACCCTCTCGACCGCAGGGAAGGCGCCGAGCGTAAGTGAACTGAACAAAGGCTCTGGTAGGGGAAACGTTAAACGATTCAACAAATCCAAGGCAGACAAACCTGCCCTGGCCGCACTTCACTTGGATTTGCCTTTATCGGTATCGAGGCCCCGAACGGGCCCGATGATCCGGTTTTGCTCGGCGGTGTTGCCTTGCGCATTCTTGGCGTAGTCGGGCAGGAAAGACGATATCTTCACCTCCGTTTCGCAGTTCTTCATGCAGGCGACGTTTTTCACATCACCTTTGCCATGGGTTTTCCACATGGGCTCATAAAACACCATGCCATTGCGGTTGGGCATGCGGGCCTGGGCCTGGGCCATGTTCTGATCTGACAGGACATGGTCTGGGGGCACCACGTCGGCCAGGCTCAACAGGTACGCCAGAACGCTGTAAACCTCGTCGGTGGAGAGCGACTTGGGCGCATTCCATGGCATGGCCCGGTTGATGTAGTCAAACAATGTTGACACCGTGGCCACCTTCATGATCGTGGTCTTCTGGGGAACGATGCTTTTGCCCTCCTCCAGGCCCTTCACGCGACCGGTCTTGATGTCGTCTTTGGTCGTCCCGCCAATGATGGGGGTGAACACCTCGTTCGATTCACCAAAGCCACCGTGACAGGAAGCACACTTTTCTTCCCAGATCGATTCGCCCTTGGCCACGCTGCCGGAGCCTTTCGGCAAACCCTTGAAGTCGGGGCGGACGTCAATGTCCCAGGCCTTGACTTCTGCCGGCGTCGCATCGCGCCCCATGGCCATCATGGCCGCCTTGGTGTCAGCCATGGCAGAACCCGCAAACGCAGCGCCCAATGCCATGGCCGCGACGGAGAGTTTGAATTTCAGTTTCATCAGAACACCTGCACGTTAGAGACTTCACCGTTTTCAGCCACCTTCCAGGAATGGATGGCGTTCTGGTGGTAAACCGAGCGAGTGCCTCGTACCGCTCGGAGCTGGTTCATCTTGGGCTGCACATACCCCGTGCTGTCGATGGCGCGGCTCTGCAGAATGGCTGGCTTGCCATCCCACACCCAATCGATGTTGAAACGGGTGAGGGCTTTGGAGAGCACAGGGCCGTCGATGCGGGCCGTGCGCCAGTTGCGACCGCCGTCCACGCTGACATCCACTCGCTTGATGGTGCCGCGCCCCGACCAGGCCAACCCGCTGATGTTGTAGAAGCCCTTGTCCAGCAGCGTCTGACTGCCTGACGGGGTGGTGATCACACTCTTGCACTCCTGAACACCGGTGTATTGGCGGTGAGTGCCATCAGGCATGTGATCGATGTAGTGCACCGCCTCGTCCTTGGCCGCATAGCGTTCATCGCCCACCTCAATCCTGCGCAAGTACTTGACCCAGCTGACCCCCTGGATACCAGGCACCACGAGGCGCAAGGGATACCCGTTTTCCGGACGCAGCATCTCGCCGTTCATGCCCCAGGCCACCATCACATCGTCCAGCGCGTTTTCCAAAGGAATGGTACGGGTCATGGAAGACCCATCCGCGCCTTCTGCCAGGATGAACTTTGCCGTCTTCTTGTCGTAGCCGCACATGTCCAGCAGCGTGGACAGCAGCACGCCGGTGAACTCCGAGCAGCTCAGCATCCCGTGTGAATACTGCACCGACGACGTGGCCACATTGCCCCACTCGGTCGCAGAGTTGGCCCCACACTCGATGAAATGGATGCGCGACACGCTGGGCAACCGCATGAGGTCATCCATGGTGAACACGCGTTGACGCTTCACCAGACCGTTGATCATCAGGCGGTGCTTGGAGGGATCAATGTCCCACCAGCCCTGGTGGTGGCGCTCGAAATGCAGCCCACTGGGCGTGATGATGCCGAACAAACCCTGCAGCGGCGTGAAACTGACGGAGGCTTGTGGCACGCGGGTCAGACCGGGACTCTCGCGCCGTTGCAGAGCGGCCTCCCATTTGCTGGGAACCCCATAGGGATTCATGGCGACCGGAAGCCCCAGCCCGGTGGTGTGCTCGGGCAATTTCAGAATGACATCCTCCCCCTCGGCGGCCGCGGCCACACCGGCCTTGGCAGCCGCAGCGACACCCGCCCCCATGGCCAGGGCTTTGCCCATGAAGCTGCGGCGCGCCTTGCGAGCCACCTCAAGCTTTTCAGGGCTCAAGTTGTTTTCGGGAGCGGGAAGTACACGCCCGATGACATCACTCAGGTCTTTAGACACTTGCTTTTTCCTTATGTTTGGAGGGGGATATGGAAACGGCGTGAGCGGCAGCCTGCTCCGCGCTCAAGGGAAACGTCAGGCCGGACTCCGCCAAGCCCAGCCGTGTGGCAATCTGCGTGGAAACGGTGCGGCACAGCTCGATGAACATTTGATCGGCAACCTTGTAGAACACCTGGGCGCCTTCACGTCGGCGCGACAGCATCCCGGCCTGGTACATCAGCCCCAGGTGGCGCGAGGCGTTCGCCTGTGCCATGCCGGTGGCGCCCATGATGCCGTTCACACTCATCTCCTCGCCGCAAATGACATGGAGAATCTTCAGACGGGCGGGCTCGCCCAGCACGCTGAAATAGCGTGCCGCCGCCTCGAAAACCTCGTGCATGGCATCCAAACCGTTGTCTCCTGATTGCGCCTGTTGAATCAAACTATATGATTGATTGCTAATATAAGTATCAGTGTAAACCCTCGACTGAATGCAGGCTGACAACCCCGCCAACAGCCCTGGTTTTTGTCAACGGTGACACACGCCGTTGAACACAGTGGAGGGGGATTTGTCATGGGCGCGCGGTGGGGCCTGACGGAGAATAGGATGGGTACACGATCTGTGAGGTTTTTCAGGGTAAACACCGCTCTGCTGAAGCCTCTCACGCAGATAACATCAATCGCAATATCCGCAAAGACTGATATTTCGCATCGCCCGTTTGTTCAACAAGCCTTGGAGGCCAAACCAAAAATGAAAAAAACCACCCAGTTCGTGGCGGGGAGCCTGTTGGCCCTGGCCGCCGCAGCGGCACAGTGTGAAGTCACCCAGGTGAAGGTGTGGGCTGCGGCCTGCGCCAACTGCCATGGCACCAACGGGCAGTCGCAACCCGGTATGGAATCTTTGGCCGGCAAAGACAAGGCGGAATTGGCCCAGAAGATGCTGGATTTCAAAGCAGGCCGAAAGCCCGCCACCATCATGCACCAGCTGTCCAAGGGCTACACCGACGAGCAGATTCAGCAACTGGCCGAGCACTTTTCCGCCCTGCCCAAAAAACAATAAGGAGTCCTGAACCATGCAACGTCGACAATTTGTGCAAACACTGGGTGCCGGTTCCGCGCTGGGCGCGGCCGGTCTGATGTCAGGCTGCGCCACCACGGGTGGGACCAGCATTGGCAAAGTGGTGGTGATCGGTGGCGGCTACGGCGGTGCGACCGCCGCGAAGTACCTGCGGTTGTTCTCTGAAGGCACGGTGGACGTGACCTTGGTCGAACCCAACGCGGCCTTCGTGTCCTGCCCCATCTCCAACCTGGTGATCGGAGGTTACAAAACCTTGGCCGACATCACCACCCCTTACGACAACCTCCAAAAGCGCCATGGCGTGAAAGTGGTGAAGGACCTGGTCACGGCCATCGACGCCGAGAAAAAGGTCGTCCGGCTGGCTGGAGGTGGCGAGTTGCCGTTCGACCGGGTGATCCTGTCCCCGGGCATTGATTTCATGTGGGACACCCTGCCAGGCATGGCCACCGCAGCGGCCAAAGACAAGGTGTTGCACGCCTGGAAAGCGGGTCCACAGACCGTGGCCCTGCGCCAGCAGCTGGAAGCCATGCCCGATGGCGGCGTCTACGTGCTGTCCATCCCCCTGGCCCCCTAC
>Ga0209066_10000421_pt1 | contig 62736 bp, 40 predicted proteins | sample All_14_2_FD_187198 | JGI IMG/M metagenome (GOLD analysis project Ga0209066, IMG submission 187198) | Freshwater microbial communities in response to fracking from Pennsylvania, USA - Allegheny Zone_MetaG_DW_15 (SPAdes) (version 2) ...
TTACCTGAGCCAGCTGAATCAGGAGCCGTCTATAAATTTGAAGTATCGACCGATCTATCCGCAACTCTTGCTTCAGGAAGAGGAACGGTTATACTAACTACGGTACCAGAAGGTGCTTTTGTTGAAATGGATGGTATTGGAAACTCCAGAAAACAGACTCCGGCAATCTATAAAGATTACGAAGCTCGTACCTTTAAATTCAAGTTTTCTAAAGATAGATATGAAGCCAAAGACACTATCATCAAACTTCTAGATCAGAAGAGCATAAGTGTAAAAATTAACCTTAAACCTAAATGGGGAAAACTTAAAATTAACGTTTCGCCTAAAAATGCAACCATTAGAATTGATGGAAAGGTACAAGGTACTGGCAATCTCGATTTAACCACCGTTGAGGAGGCCTTAAACATCGGTTCTTATGATGTAGAAGCTACTTTAGATGGATATACCCCTCAACGACAAACTGTAAAAGTAACCAATGATAAAATCGCTGTTTTAGACTTCGTTCTAGAGCCCATCAAAGGCTTTATAAAGGTTACCTCCTCGCCAAGTAATGCTGAGGTTTACCTCAACGACTCCCTTTATGGCCGAACCCCTCTTGAAAAAGAGGTCCGTATTGGTAGATATCAAATTGTTGTGAGAAAAGAGGGTTTTGCCTCAAGTTCGGCCATAGCTAACGTATTAGAAAATGAGATAACCAGTCAATCTCTCACACTTAATGAAAGAGTTGATATCACCATTACTACTGAACCTAAAGCCATTGTAACTCTTAATGGGACTCAATTATCGGGTAAAATGCCTCTGCTTGCCAAAGCAAATCCCGGATCAAACCATATTGTAATCGAAAAGGAGGGTTACAAACGACTTGAAAGGGATTTTTACCTTAGAGAAAATCAAACAGAATATCAATTTGATCTGGAATTAAAGGATCAAACAACCTATATAACCACTACCCCATCTGGCGCATATGCTTATGTAGCCGGCAAAGAGGAATCAATCGTTACGCCTGGGCAAGTAGACTTAAAAAAAGGGGATTATAAACTTGTTTTAACCTGTCCTCGTTATATAACAAAGAAAACAACTCTCTCAGTTGGGGACAAAGGAGAGACCTTCTTTTACAGACTTCGCCCAAGAGATGTTATGTTTCTGGGAGTCAGTTCATCGGATGCCGGCATTGGAGGTAACCTCATGACTTGGGCCAGCCAATTTGCCTTTGTATTAGACATTCAATCTATTAAACAACGTGACATCGACCCCTATCCTGCTCCAGAACAACAATCCGGTTTACAGATTATGATGGCCATGGGCTTTAGAATTAACAGACCGCTTCCATTGAGCTTCCATTTTGGTTATGGATTTAGAGGGATGGGCGAAGTTGCGGAGGAGGATGCCGCACTTCAATTATATGACAGACAGTTTTACTCTCCTGTCATCGGAGCAACCTTACCCATCTCTTTCGGAGGAGGAAATTTCTGGCTCTATGGGCAGATTAACTATTGGTTCCACACCGAGATTAAGGATGAATCTAATGTTAATATGACCGCAGGTATTGGATTCAAACTATAATTAAAACGCCATTATTGGCAACCACCTACAAACAAAAAAGATATTACTTAGCCTGGCGTACTCTCTCAAATCGCAAGAAATTAATATCGAATAAAAGATTGTATACTCGAAATGAATAATTCATATAAAATAGGTTTAACAAGCTTCTGGCTCCTTATTTTGACCATTTTCTATTGTCTGCCATTAACCGCCCAAACGGTTGATGAGATCAAGAATTCAAAGGAATATATCTATGGAATTGGACAGGGGAAAACCTACCAAGAAGCAGATGCACAAGCTTTAGATCTATTGGTAAGCCAGATTTCGGTAAGAGTTGAAAGCAATTTCAGTAATGTCGTAAACGAAAAAGGTGATTCTCTTTCAAATTACTCTCAATCAGTGGTACGTACCTACTCTAATGTATCTATCACTCAGAATAGAAGTAAACTATTGAATGATGAACCGGGTAACTTTGTTGTTATGCGATTCATGGCTCTTACGGATCTGGCGGAAATGTACAATAGTAGAAAAAGCAAAATCCTAGATTATGTCAAAGAGGCTAATAAAGCTGAAACCGAGTTAAGGTTATCAGATGCCCTACGAAACTACTACTGGGCTTTTGTTCTACTTCGTTCCCATCCGGAAGTTAATACCATAAGAGGTGACCTTCCTAATAGAATAAATGCCATTCTTTTATCAGCCATTCCTGACGAAATAGACAAAATCTTTAAAGGAGTGAATTTTGAGCTGATTGAAAGAAAAGAGGAGTCAGGATCCAAATCGCAATTAATAACACTTGCTGTAACATATAAGGGAAACCCTGTTCAGAACTTTGACTTCCAATACTGGACAGGAGACTCTTACAGTGTTTTAACAACTGTAAACGACGGTTTAACCGAGATAGACCTAAACAAAGGGACTGCTGCGACCTTAACTAGTGTGAAAGCAATTGGAGAGTACCAAAATCTCAATAAATCACGTTGGGATAATGAACTTAGCCAAATATTAAAGACTTCATCCTTACCTACATTCCCCTCCTCTAAAATAGTTATTAAAATAGGAGACGCAAAAACGGTAAGCCAGAAATCAAATACACCTGAAACGAATAGTACAGTCACTCTGACCCGTGCTGATATTCCTCTTCCAAAAGAAGAAGAGACCACCTCGTACACCGCTATGATGAATCAGGTTGTTAAGAGTATAAATGCTGGTAATCCCGAATTAGCTCGAAATATCTTTACCCCACAAGGATATGAACTCTATAAGAGACTTTTCCTGAAAGGCAAAATGAGAGTAATAGAGTCTTCTATGGATCTAACCGTATTTAAAACCTCAGATGGCTTTGAAGTTAGAAACATGCCTGTAAAATTCAGCTATAGAAACTCTGATCGGCATTTTGTTGAATATTTAAACTTCGAATTAACCAACGAAAAGAAAATAGATCATCTTGCCTTCTCATTGGGCAATACCGCTCTTAATGGAATAGCTAATAGCCCTGCTACTTTTGGATCTCCTGAAGAAAAGATGTACCTAATCAACTTCCTTGAAGATTTCAAAACAGCATACTCTCTCAAAAGACTCGACTTCTTAAAATCCGTCTTTGCTGATAACGCCTTAATCATTGTAGGCCGCCTTCTTAAAGATGGAGGTAATATTGAAAAAATGTATGGTTCACTTGGAGATAAAGTCGAATATGTCAAACTGAGTAAAACAGAATATCTAGAGAGAGTAGAGAAAGCTTTCGCAGCAAATGAGTTTATTAATCTTCAGTTTGAATCGACTATAATTAAAAAAAAGAACAAAGAAAAAATCTATGGCATTCAACTCGAACAACACTATACATCGAGTAACTATGCTGATAAAGGCTATCTCTTCCTAATGATCGATCTAAAAGATTCCTTAAAACCTAAGATCTACGTTAGAACCTGGCAACCTACTAAAGATTCAGATGGGAATGTCATTGGTATGGGAGATTTTAACTCCAATTAAAAGATGAATTAGCTATGATTAATGAATGTAAACAACATCAGAAAATTTCTAATTAATCTAGCGTTACCTTCATGATAGATAAACAGGAAATAATAATACAGCAATAATTGAAAAATAATACTATGACTAAATCATTAAGATACCTCTTGCTTCTATTTATTGTTATCATCGCATCTTGCAGTGATGAAGAGGGACAATATGCTGATGTAAGTGCCACAGTAACCTTTTGGACTAAGAACACAGGGTCAAGTCTACCAAATGTTACAATAAATGGTAAAAATGCTACAATCACACAGAGTTATACCTCTGCCCCTTTATGCGATGCCTATGGTTGTGCTACATTTATACTTGCACCGGGTACCTATCAATACACCGCTACAGGAGATCAGAGCTGGTCAGGCTATATCACCGTTACCGCTAGCGATGAATGCCTAACACAAGAACTTGTTGTTACTCCCAGTGCCTATGGCGATGGAACATTCTGGACACAAACGGATCTGGGCTGTGGTAATATTACCGTTATTGTCAATGGAGTGTCTCGTATTATCAGTTCTTATTATGCATCAAGACCCTCCTGCGGTAGCTATGGTTGTGCCAACTTTAACCTACCTGTCGGCACTTATCCCTTTACCGCATCATGCAATAGTTATAACTGGGAAGGAGAAATCGAAATTACTGATGGAGGTTGTTCTACCATGAGACTCTATGTCGGCGACAAATCATCTAACAATCAAACGAGTTTCCCTCCTGCAAAAGATGAATGCAAAAGCAATAATTAATCATCAACGATGATTAATAGAAAAGGAGCCTAATTAGGCTCCTTTTCTATAATAATAAGTAACTTACACCTTCTAATCCTATTCCCAATACCTCGCCCCTTAACGAGTAATTACCGATTATGGCTTCATCCTATTCTATGACATCCTTTAGGTTAAAATCAGCCCTGAACAACACGGGTGTTGGATCCCAAAAGAAGGAGGTTAGAGGCATGCCAAGTTAGCGATCGGGAAAAGCGCATTAGAAAGCGATATAAGTAAAGTACGTATCAGTAGCTACAATTTACTCATCCTTGTTACCAGTAAGATTTTCCACCTCTGCTTTGGTAATTAATAGCTGTGACTTACAAAAGTTTAAAAGCTCTGATGCTCGCTTCACCTGACTTGTTAAGAGCTCAAGATTATTATCTGGTTGCTCCATTTTTTTTATAAGTGCTTCAACCTCGGCAATCGCTTCGGAATAAGTTAAATTCTCTTCCATATTTTTCTAATTTTGTTTTTCACCTCAACCAATTCATTTTTAGTTGGAATATAGAATTGGATCTTTTTTTCATATAAGGAACCAAACACGTCTGCCTGATAAAAGAAAGCAGCACAATAAGCTATGGATGCACCTAAAGCAGCTCCGTATTGTTGAAAAGAAGCAACTAATGGCCAAATAAACGCAAGGGTAATGATAAAGCCAAGTAAAGACCCCTTAAAATTATACATGGGGATCCCACTTCCTGAGAAATGGTGACTAAAAATCATCGAGAACGATAATGCCAAAACACCAGGAGCAAGAATCAACATAACAGGTTTTATCCCATGAAACTTATCAGATAGAATGATTAAAAACCATTCTTCCGGAATAACGAGAAGCATAAAAAGAGCTATAAAAGTAAGAATACCAGAAATCCAAAGCATCTTTCTTGTATACTGAACATTATTCTCTTCGTTATGATCATTTGCTATATGACCAAATTGAACTAATGCGATACTTTGGGTAATCATGCGTATTCCTTCCGTAAGCTGTATTGCTGCATTGTATATACCTAGTGCCGCAGATCCTAAAAAACCATTAATAAAATAAAAGCTTATTCTTCGGCTTCCTAACTGTGTCAAATTAGCCAGTTGAGTAGCCGATGTATACCTTAAAATATCTTTATTCAAACTATTCATTTGACCACCGACCAAGTTGTCAGGGATTTTAATTAAAAATATCACTGAGCTGATCCACCCTACGAAATATGAAAAATAAAGAGAATATATATAATGGTTCAAATGGGCGCTACCAGAGAGCTGGGTTAGGAGGAGAAAGGCTGGGGGCAGAACTAAAAACTGAAGAATTACACTGAAATTATATAGCTTAATCATTTCCCTGCCCAAAAGAATATTCTGATGGGTTGAACAAAAAGAGGCTATTACAGTCATAAATAAGATATGAATAGCAGTACCCTCTGGTACTATAACCTGGTATAAAACCGGATATAAAGAGAGTATCCAACCCAAACCAGCTCCCAATATAGCAACAGAGATTGTCCATAAATAGGAACGTATCAATAACGCCCGTTTTGGATAGCGTGAGGCAAAGTATACCATTCCTCCGGTAACCAAATCAGTTGCTAGTGATAATATAGTAACGGCCAATAGAAATAGGGCAACTTTTCCATATTGCTCGGGTCCAAGAAGACTAGCTCCGGCAATGACCATAAAAAGGGTCGCTGCGGCACCAGTAAGACGTGCAAAGGCAGTAAATAAAAGTTTCTTAATCATAATCCATCTTGATCTTCCTTTTTAATAATCTATTTACTGCCCACCTTGTAGCATCGGGAATAAAAGAAAATCGTTTTGCATCAAAAATGGTAAATTGATCAGAATATTGCCATGTATGTATTCCTTTATTATACTCCCAATTCGTTTGGGGCTCAATAGCCGAATAATACTCTTCTCTATATACCAATGGACTTAGCTCGGTCACATGATTCAGAGTAATCCTCTTCCCATAGTGACCAGAACAATCCTGTGAAGGACGAATCAGCTTACCTCCCTCAACATACAAATTTCCAGCCGGTCGGCTTGAACAAATATCTTGTTTCACCGGGTTAGAAGAGTGTTCTATCCAAGGACCCAACGGAGAATCAGCATACCATATATAGAGCGCCGTACTTTGATACGGCTTCTCCCCTGCAAACATCCACCAACGAGTACCATCATGCCATAAAGTAGTATCAACCAATTCTCTTCCTTCAATAAGAACCGGTCCGGGTGTCATCTGTAAGGTGTCTTGATCAACCTCGAAAAGCTGCACCCTACCAGCTGCATGACACTCTGGCATACAGTATATCTTATTCTTAAACTCAAATATATACGGATAACTAAGATGATAAGGTAACTCAAGTACCCTCTTTACCTCATAGGGAAAAGACCCAAAATCCTTTAACTGAATAGCTGAAATGACTCCTTTACCAGTTTTATAACTAAAATCTTCAAAAAACATCCACCAATTATCCTTAATTAAAAATACAAATGGATCGGCAACAAATCGATCTTTATCAATCTTTGAAAACCAATTGATCGACTTGGCTCCATTCCATATTTTAACTTCACCTCTTCTTGTCTGCATGCTATCTGAAACATTTCTCTGATAATCCTTCTCAGAAACAACCGATTTAGTCCCTGGGTATAGACCAATATTCCAATCCTCAGCCTTGAATATATTATGAAGATGAAAAGCAATACGGTTTATTATCAGTTTAGAAACAAAAATAAGAAAGGTAAGGTTTTTAGGAGGCTTATAGATCTTTGCCTTGCTTTGACTCTCTCTCTTCTCAAGAGATCCATTAACTAAGCCAAGGGCACAAAGGGCAGGCCATTTAACTGTCTGCATCAACAAATTCTCCGTTTGATGATTCCAAGAGTGTAATACAGTTGGGAAATAACCTTTTTTTAAGATTATTCCTTTATCAAGATTATTGGTAAGCTGCTGAAGAATTGCGCCAGTTACCGGCTCCCGATTGTATATTTCCCAGAAACCAGGAGGGGTTCCTCTATATTGAGTCTCATCCCCATGATGAAACGACCATATGCCATGTCTTGCAATCTCTAATACCCTGCCCTGAATGATCCCCATCCAAAATTGCAAAAAAAAGTCACACTCAAATTCTCTAAGACTCTGAACATCTTCATCAAGAAACTTCACAAAATAGGAGCTATTCTGTGGCTCAATAGAGACCGTATTTAAGGCTAACATCTCATCAATAGAACTTAACTCTTTTGCAGCCGGTTTATAAATATACTTATGCCATGCTTTAAAGAATAGCTGGTTCCATGGGAAACGCTTCAACCGACTAATTCGTCTTTTATCGGATTCAACCAATCCACCACAATGGACTAACACCACAAATTGAGCCCCGCCCTCTATAAGGTTTCTAATTACTTCATGTTGCCATTTTTCAAGTAAAGGATATCCTAACAGAAGTCCAAATCGAATACTCCGAAGCTGATTACTCTTCATTCAGACATTTATCTTTAATACAAAAGTAACTTATCCTTTTTGCATTTTAAAGAGAAATCATAGGTTCAGTTCAGGCTCATTCAAAACAGAAAACTTAACATCATAAATGGGTCTTGGAGTGTTTTTGTTTGCCGCATCGTCGCTATTCCTAATGAATTTTATTCGCTTGGGTTCAATAGCGTATTTCTGATAAAGGAAATCGGCTATGGCTTTATCTCTTAGACCATTTATTCTAGATAATTCCTGATTAACCACCGTCTCACCTCCTACTGCTGCTTTACATTTCTCAGGCAAAGCGATGGCAAGCGAAGTCAACCCAGTTCGTTTTGTCAACCAATCTTGAAAAGTCGAGTCATAAACGGAAAGAGCATTAATAGTATCCGATTGCTCCTTTGAGAGAAAAACAGGTTGCTTTCTTTTTGCCTTTTCAAAGTACCATTTTGAGAGAGCCAACTGAGTGGAAATAGCATCTTGTTCAAGAGACAGATTATTCCGGAAAGAAAATTCAGTAACCATCTCTTGTTTCTCCTGTAACGTTTTGCCAATGGCATTAAGGTTCCGAGCCTGGTCTGGTTGAATATCCATCTGCATCGGATTAAACTCAACACTCTTAAGTAACTCCGGATCTCCATTAATTGCTTTAGCTAACCAGGTGAAAGGACTTGTTACTGCTTTAACCACAAGGTTTTTGAATATCTTCCATGCGGCTCTCCCCCAATGATAATTAGGATCCTTCATATTACCATCAACAGGAATCTCTATATCAATATTGCCATGTCTATCTCGTAGGATAGCAATAGCCAATTTCATAGGAATCTTAAAGGCTGAATCATTTTTAATCCTGTCACCTATCTTGATCTGTTTAACTATCAACCTATTCTTACTATCAATATAATCTCCTCTCACAGATGTTTGATTCATAAAAGTGATATCACCACGCCAAAAAGGATAAGCAACATAGTACTTAGTATAAGGATTAAAAATGGACATGGTTAGTGAACTAATCTTAAGATCAAGATCAAAGTCACGATAGTTTTGATTATCTATCGAAAGAGATGCATTTACATTTCCATATCGATTCATTAGTGTATGAATCTTAAAATTGATCGATTTACTCTTATCTGTAAACTTTTGCGATGAAGCATTAAACTCATCAAAAAAGATAGAAAACTTCTCTCCGGTTAAAAAATCATGATATATTACTGTTCCATTTTCAATGGCGAATTTATTAACACCATACTCATTCCTGGAGTATTGTTGTGCTATATCTCTAATTAGGGTTCCGAGCATGATAAATGGATTAGCATAATCAATAGGTGTCCCGGTTCTATTATCTGTGGTATCAGCCGCAACAGAAGATGAACCCATTTTAACAAGATCCTGTATATTATTACCCTTTGGAGTAAGCACCACTAGAGTATATGGGTTCTTAATATTTATCTCATTAAACACATATTTATTAGTAACCGTATTAACAGAATCTATAGTTATCGCGAAATCCTTCCATCCAACAACCTTCTCATTATTAGAATCGGTCATAACAAAATCACTAAAGTGAAGATCACCTGAAAGAGATAGCTTTGTTGGGGTATTAAAATTACCTGAAACAATCATCCTTCCCGATATCAGACCATCAGCACGGGAACTATTAACAAAGGGGCTTACATAAGGAAATAGAGGCATTGTACTTATGCTATCCGCTTCGATCTCCATCTGATAAGCCATAGTATTCAGATTATATTCCATCTTAAGATGAGCTGACCCTTTTTGGTTGATTAGTGATGAAGCATCTATCTTTATCCATGGATTATTATATGCAAACTCTGGAATAAAAGTTTGAGTCTGATGCAAAAGAAGTGTAACATCTGGCTGGGCTGTTTTGTACCTTATTCTTGCATTGCGAAGGGAGATATTATTCACAAAATACTTTACCGTATCCATAGAAGGTAAGGTATCATCTACACTTGGAGCAAGAAAACGGGTAAGCAAGTCATCAAAATTAAACTTACCTCTATTCTGATTAATATTAAAGATAAGCGTATCTATACCAACAGTATCAATCTTATAGACACCCCTTATGGCTTTTGATAGGCTGAACTTTACAAATAAATCTCCAGTATATGCTAATGTATCCTTATGATTAGGCTCAAGGATGTATACGCCATTAGTACTAAACTTACCTGTTAAAAGACCAATATGGATATCTCGTAAAAGAACCTGTCTTCCTGTATACTCTGGAGAGTATTTTTCTATAGCCCAATGTGCAATTGGATTTATAAATAGAATAAACATAACAAGTGCTAATACGAACAGTGTAATTAGAGATAAAAACGATATAAATACAATCTTTATCGGCTTTTTAAGCTTCAGCATATCAGAAAATTTGTCAGTACTTCAATTCAAACATCACCATTTCTTACTATAACAAAAGTAAGGTTTAAAAGGATTAGATTGGACTACGATTAATGATAAATTAGTTGATTATGACACCTACAGAAACAGATAACCCTTATTCAATCTCGTTCACTTCAATATATCAATTCATAAGTAAACTCTGTCACCTTTTCTCAAGGGGCTCTTTTGTATGACTAAACATCATTTATTCATGGTTTACCATTCTTTAAACCTAGGTTAATACTCTCTTTGTATTGATCATACATCTTTGCATTCCGATATACTGATGCGCTGATGCTCTATAAAATGAAAAGCCTCTCAATAGAAGCAATGCCATGAAAAAATCAGGTGTATTCTCTTAATCAATATTGTATTATTAAAATAGCAATGAAAAAGATCCTTATACTGAAACTATCCATAGTTCTAACCGGTTTGATTGGATTGATAATCAATCAAGTTGATTGTACTGATCGCCATTTGAACATCTCAAATAAACCAGACAATCCAGATTCAATAATTATATTAAAAGAAACCCCTTATTCGTTGAATCCTATCTTACTAATGATTGACCCTAAAGGGACACCCTCTACCGTTAAGTTATCCTTACCATGGCACCAATTAAATCGGCATGTAACCCCCAATCTTGGAGATTTGGTTTATGGCATTTTTAAAGACGACCCTAATCATGCTATTCTTATAACCTTTAGTAAATACACCAAGGCAATTAGAGTTTTCCATATAGAGAGTAAAACCATGGATATGAAAGAGGTAAAAGGAGATTCTTTTGGCTGCCGTCTTAATGATATCTACGCTTGCAGAGTAAGCAGAGCCAATAAAAATCATCAATGTTATGCTTTCTTATTAGGAAAATCAGGGAAAATTGAACAGTGGCAGATTTCCGCAGACAATAATAAAAGTATTAAAGTCGAATTTGTAGGTTTTATCCAGACAGAGGCTTAGAACAGCCTTTGTTAAATGTTTACCAGGAGTTTTTGTAATGTTAAGCGGGCCAACCGGAATAATCTGGAGGCCCGCTTTATTTCTGTAAGAAGGATGAATCCTTATATAACGATATTAATAATTTTTCCAGGAACGACAATCACTTTTTTAGGAGTTTTCCCCTCAAGATACTTTGCCGATTTCTCATTTGAAAGAGCTGCTTGTTGAACCTGATCAGCAGTCATATCTAATGGAAGAGGTAAGGTAAAGCGCATCTTCCCATTAAAACTAACAGGGTACTCAAAGGTACTTTCAATTAAGTATTTTTCTTCATAAACTGGGAAATCGGCAAAACTAATACTCCCCTTATTTCCCAGAAGAGACCATAATTCTTCAGCTATATGGGGTGCAAAGCTAGAGATTAGAATTGTTAATGGCTCAAGAATTTCTCTTTTAGAGCACTTCATATCGGTCAGTTCATTAACGCAAATCATAAAACTGGCTACACAAGTATTAAAAGAGAATCGTTCCATATCCTCTTGGACCTTCTTAATGGTCTTATGAAGCGTTTTTAATTCTTGATCATTGGCCGGTTCATCAGTAACGATGAACTGATTATCGCGATCATGAAATAGCTTCCAGAATTTCTTAATAAAACGAAAAGTACCTTCAATCCCTTTTGTATCCCAAGGCTTGGCCTGTTCGAGGGGTCCTAAGAACATTTCATATAGACGTAAAGTGTCAGCCCCATATTTGTCGACCAGATCATCCGGGTTTTGAACATTATATAATGACTTAGACATCTTTTCTATCTCGAAGCCACAAATATACTTACCGTTTTCGAGAATAAACTCGGCATCTTTTAAATCAGGGCGCCAATTACGGAAACCCTCAGTATCGAGCACATCATTATCAACTAAATTGATATCAACATGGATTGGTTGGGTTTCGTATTGATCTCTTAGATTAAAAGAGACGAACTGGTTTGTTCCCGTAACTCGATAGGCAATGCTTGATCTTCCTTGAATCATTCCTTGGTTAATCAATTTGGAAAACGGTTCCTGTTCAACGGCAAGATGAATATCATACAGGAATTTATTCCAAAAGCGGGCATAAATCAAATGACCTGTTGCATGTTCTGCTCCACCAATGTATAAATCTACATTACCCCAATAGTTGACTGCCTCTTTAGAGAAATAAGCTTCATTATTGGATGCATCCATGTATCTAAGATAATATCCTGAAGAGCCAGCAAAACCAGGCATTGTATTGGTTTCTAATGGATATCCATTGTAAGTCCAGTTTTTTGCTCTGGCTAAAGGAGGCTCACCCGACTCAGTTGGTAAATAGGCATCTACTTCTGGAAGTTCTAATGGTAACTGCTCTTCGGATAGCATATAAGGCATTCCATCTTTATAATAGACAGGGAAAGGTTCTCCCCAATAACGCTGACGACTGAAGATGGCATCTCGGAGGCGATAGTTAATTGTCCCCTTCCCAATTCCCATCTCCTCTATCTTACGGATGGTTGTTTTTATAGCCTCCTTAACCTCAAGACCGGTAATGAACCCAGATTGAATCATAATTCCCTCTTTCGAATCATATGACTCAGTCCATTCAGAAGGATCAACTGGCTCCTCTCCTTTTTTGCATACCACTTGAATGATGGGCAGATTAAAGTGTTTGGCAAAGGCAAAATCACGACTATCATGACCAGGTACAGCCATGATAGCACCTGTTCCATATCCCATCAAGACATAATCAGCAATGTAGATTGGAATCTCAGTACCGCTTAACGGATTAATTGCGAATGAGCCTGTAAATTGGCCACTAACCCGCTTCACCTCGGTCATTCGTTCACGTTCCGAACGATTCTTTGCCCAAGTAACATATTCTTTAACCTCCTTCTCATACTCTGAAGTTGTTAATAAATCTACGAAAGGATGTTCAGGAGCAATAACCATAAAGGTTACACCAAAGATAGTATCGGCACGCGTCGTGAAGATATCTAGACGTTCTTCATGCCCTTTAATTGCGAAGGAGGCAGCACAACCCTCACTCCTTCCAATCCAGTTACGTTGAATCTCTTTAATCGATTCAGACCAGTCAATGGTTTCCAATCCATCAAGAAGTCTCTGAGCATAGGCTGAGATACGTAATGACCATTGTTTCATTAGTTTTCTCTCAACAGGATGTCCTCCTCGAACCGATAGTCCATTGCTAACTTCGTCATTAGCAAGTACAGTCCCTAACTCAGGACACCAGTTAACCCAAGAATCACTAAGATAGGCAAGTCTATAGTTCATCAGCAGCGATTGTTGTTCCTGCTCACTCATAGCCCTCCAAGCAGCAGCTGTAAAGGAATCATGAGGGTCACAAGAAGCAGTTACTCCATCACTTCCCTTTTCAAAAAAATGATTAATCAGCTGAGCGATTGGCAAAGCCTTATCAGCCTTTTTATCATAATAATGTTCAAATAGCTGAATAAACGTCCATTGAGTCCATTTATAGTATGATGGATCACAAGTTCTGACCTCTCTGTCCCAATCGAAGGAGAAACCAATCTTATCCATCTGTTCTCTATAGCGGGCGATATTCTTAGAAGTAGTAATCTCAGGATGAGTTCCTGTCTGAATAGCATACTGCTCGGCTGGCAGCCCATAGGCATCATATCCCATTGGATGCAGGACATTATGACCTTGAAGGCGTTTATATCGAGAGATTATATCACTAGCAATATAGCCTAATGGATGACCAACATGTAGCCCGGCTCCTGAAGGATAAGGGAACATATCAAGCACATAATACTTAGGTTTTGATGATGTGTTATTGGCAGCAAAAGTCTTCTCTTTGCTCCATTTGGCCTGCCACTTAGGCTCTATTTCTCTGAAATTATAGTCCATTATGCCTTCTTCTATTTATAAGGCGCAAAGTTACAAAATCATTTCACAGTCTTTATCCTTTGGATTTCTTACATTTGCCCAACTGAACTTCTTTACAATGATCACCCGCAAAACGACCATTATCTTTGCTCTGATTAATCTTATAATGCTCTCGTTGTTTATTGATAGAAGGCCTAATCACCAAGGATTATCTCGCACCCTTCCCGTGGTTACTATTTTAGAAGAGAGAACATTAAGTATTGATAGATATCACAAACTTACTAACGATAAATGCTTTTGTAACGGACACTATTACTCAGACAAAGCCCCTTTACCAACCTTTCTTATCCTTCCCGGATATGCACTTCTAGACTTTACTGGAGTGGTCTCTCTGGATCCAAAAACGCATTCATTATATAACAGCCCTTTGCTTGAGATGGTCGGTGCTATCATCATCGGAATTATACCCTCTCTTATTCTTCTTCAGCTGTTCTTTAATTATGCAATAAGAGAGTTCAGTTTTCAGGCAAGTAAAGCAGCGGCTATTGTGATGGGCTTTTTTTATGGTTCTTTTCTATTCTTACAAGCAGGAACTCTTTTTGCCCATCTGATTGCGACTCTTTTGTTGGTTTCGGGCTTAATTCTATATAAGCGGAACCGATTCTTTCTGTCAGGGCTATTCATCGGACTAGCTATTCTTTCAGAATATCCGATTGGTTTTTTTCTTTTGATTCTTATTCTTTTACACATCCAAAACAAGAGGAAATTCAAAGAGCTTCTGGTTGTGGGATATGGACTAATACCAGCGTTATTAGCTCAGGTTATATACAATCAAATGATCACAGGTTCTCCTTTTGAGATGCCCTACCAGAATGTAATGGCTGATTATTCGCAGATGAAACAGCATTTTGGGTTTACCTGGCCAACTTGGAAAGCATTTATTGGCTTAACCGTATCGCCATTTCGTGGACTTCTCTTCTATGCTCCTGCGACCATAGTATTCATCTTATTGTACACCTTTAACACTCCAAAGCAGATAGTGAGGAATACTCTTTTAAATCCGTTTCTTATTGTTCCATTACTGTATATCATATTAATGTCGGGTTATTTCTCTTGGTGGGGTGGCTGGTGTTATGGGCCAAGGCATCTTACCTCAGCATATACCATTTTAGCTTTAGGTTCTATAGTTGCAATAAAGGAAAAAACGTATTTATATCCACTATTCCGAATCCTATCCCTCTTTGGGCTCATTTTAGGGTTAATGGCATTAAACACCTATTGGCAAGGATTAGCAACCCATTACCCAAATCCATTTTTCCAAAGAATAATACCAGCTATAGAAGCAAATCTCAGTGAGCCCTTAAGAACTCAAACCATTGAATCATTAATAAAATCGGCAATTATTTTTCTATTGTTTCTGTTATCACCCACCATTTTAAAATGGTTCGGAGCAGCTAAAAGAAAAGAGGCCGCAACCAAGATGGAAGCGACCTCATCACACAACAAACAATAAACACGATCCAGTAGGCGGAGCGCGTTATTTCAGTAGAGGAATAAGTGTAACATACAATCCGGTAATAATTGCGGTTGTAATTACCCCACTAATGTTAGCACCAAGGGCTTCCGGGAGAACCAAAGAAGAAGGATTAACCTTTGAAACCTCCTTTTGAACCACCTTAGCCGTTGACGGGACACAGCTTACCCCGGCGATTCCAATAGCGGGATTAAAGTTTCCCTTTTTAATAAAATACATTATGTATCCCCCCATAATTCCACCAACGCCGGAGATGAATAGAGAAACGATTCCCAGAACGAGGAGGAGTAGAATTTTAGGATTCAAAAGTAGATGCGCTTCACAAAGAATGCCGAGCAACAATCCAAGCATAAAGGTAGAACCATATAATAGAGGCCCCTCAATAAATTCTCTAATCTTTGTCAATCCTGATTCACGCACTGCAATACCTATGAATAAACTAAAAAACAGAGGGGAGGCAACAGGGAAGAGAAGACTTAGAATTACACAAAGAATTACAGAAAGCCAGAGTTTAGATGAAGCAGAATAAACGCGAGTAACTTTATTGGGGTCGGCGGTCATCTTAATTCCTCTAAGTCTCGCTGGGACTAAAAGTCTAATCAGGTATGGATACCCACCATAGGTAAGCCCAAGGTAGAGATAAGCAACAACGGTGATAGGTACAAAGAGATGCTTAGCCAAGGTAAGTGAGGTAAAAAGAACCATAGGACCATCGGCGCCTCCAACCATTGCAATTGAGGCTGCCTCCTTAAGGTCTAACCCCATAGCTAATGCTATAGGAACGGTTAGAAAGGTACCTAATTCAGCACAAAAAGCCAGAAAGATACTGGTCATAGGCATTCGCATCAAATAGCTAACATCCAACATAGTACCAATACCCATAAAGACAAAACAAGCAATTAATCCATTACTAAAGGTAAGAGTATAGATAGGTTGGAGAAAGTCAATTTGCATGATATTCATTAGTCCTTCAGTATCTGAAATCAGAGGATCAACAAAGAGATTACCATGAGAGCCATCAGGCATTAACATAATGCCAGCATTAATAGTAGCCATGCCTAAGCCCATTGGAATCATAAGCATAGCCTCCAAAACACCCTTTTTCCCAAGATAGATGAGAAGCATTCCAAGAACGATTAGGCCTGCTCTAGTAAAGCCTATTATTGGTTCGGATGTAGCTAGAGTATAGAACCCTTGGAATAATTTCCCTAAGACTTCAGTTTCCATAATAAAAATCTATTAATTCGTTCTTGGGTACTCCGTTTTTATGCCAATACTCCTTATATGAATCAAGGAACTGTTTGAACTTAACAAAAGGAGATTTTATTTGGTCTTTTAAAGATAATTGGTCTGGTGTACTACCGGTAAAAAAGCCCAGAACACTTATCATCAATCCGATAGCCATCGAGATGATAAATGTCAATAAGAAAATTACCAATAAACCGTTTACTGTAGTCATAAACTGATTCAGTTTTCGTATGTTAAATAATTTTTTATTTGTTTCAAATGGAATGTCAACATAAATTTCTGTGTGAATAGGTTGGTGCGATAAATCCTATCATGGCTATTTCATTTGAAACCGTTATATTTGTCGGTCTGCGCCCTGCGAGGCTGATCTAAACCCAATTATTGAACTCGCAGGAACGCAGCCGACCGTCAAAAGCAGTATGATCCTTACCGTTAAGAGCTTCACAACAATGCTCAAACTATTTTAAAGCAGTCAATGCTTGCTTTGCGATAGTATTCTCAGGATCTAACGTCAGGACCTTTTGCCACCAGACTGTTGCTTCAGTCTTATAGGTTGTCATTTGGTCCTGATTTTTTTCTGCCTTTGATTTATCATATAGAAGGTAATTGAGGTATCCAAGATACCTATAACCTTCTATTAGGTCTTGTCTATATTTGTCAGGCTGGTTTTTTGCCTCAAGCATTGAGACAGCCTTTAGATAACACTCTTTTGCCAACCCTTTAGTGGTCTCAGGATCTAAAGCTGAAAGAGCTCTACCTTTCCATTGATAACCTAGGTGTGAATTCGGAGTTAATTCTATAACCTTTTCAAAGGAGTTTGCTGCCTCACGTAAATAGCCATTCGTTAAAGCGGTATCAGCCTTTACCGTAGCTATATCTATTAATAACATGAGGTTTCGTCCCTTCTGGAAGAATATTGCACTAGGTGTATTGGGCTTACTCTTTATCAATCTATTATAGGCCTCAACAGCTTGGACAAAATCCTTCATCTTCTCAGCTGATTTAGCAATCTGTTCATAGATGTTGAACTGTGTAGAGTCGAGCGACAATGATTTTTTATATTGAATAATCGCTAATGAGTCTTTACCTGTTGCAGCTAAAAGACGACCATAATAATCAAAATCGGAGGCAATCAGTCTTGAAGAGTCTATTACGGTTCGACGATTAAAGAAACTTCGAATAGCCTCTAATCCTTCAGAACCTTGCTTTGTCTCGGCACAGGTATAAGCATAGAGTCTTAGAAGGACTTCACTCTTACTCCCCATAGCCAAAAGCTGCTTAATGATTTTATTAGCTTTAGCATACTCTTTGTTAAACCATAAGATATTAACAAATTTCTCCATTTCACTGGGGTCTAGCTTAGATCTATCAGCATAATAAGTGTAATTCTTTGATGCCTCCGTGTAGTTACCAGTCAGATAACACAACTCTCCCATCAGTTTATGACCCATTAAGGAAGTAGAATCAATGCTAAACACCTCTTGAAGCAATCTTCTAGCATCGGAAAAATTTCTTCCTCCGGTATAGGCTTTAGCTATCGCTAATCTTGCAGGAATATTCTGTTTATCTTTATAAATAACCTGTTCATATTTGCCGCAGGCCTTGCCTAGAAGTTGCCCATCTTTATAGTGTAAATCGAGTTCAGCATAGACATTTCCTGCATACATAAAGACGGAAGGTTGATCCGTTAAAACCGCACACGCTTGACTGATCAGTTCATCACAACTCTTTAAATCACCAGTTCGGCCAAAAGCGTAGCCTAGTTGACACTTTTCATAACCATTTTTAAGGTCCTTATCATAATAAAGCCTTTTTAATTCAAGCTGCCCCTTTTTATTATCCCCAGTTAAAGACTCCAATAGAGCCAGGCCTATGCTTGCAAGGTAGCCCCCATCTGGTTTAAGTTTAACATCATTAAATGCTAAGCGAGCACTATCGGATAGCCCTTGTGAAAGGTAAACCTTTCCGAGCCAGTAAGAATATATCGGATTAGTAGTTTGCTTTCTACTTTCCACCTTAAGCTGATCTTTTAAACCCTTTGCTTGTCCATTTTGCCAGTAAGTATGAATCCAACTAGGGATTTCATAACCATTTGCCATTAAAGAGGGCAGGAGAATCAGCAAAAACGACAAACTTAGTCCCTTTAATAATGTAAACCGATATAAATTAAATTTTAATATCATGTTATTGTTTGTTTGTGTGATATAATACTTTAGTCCTTTCTAACATTGACTAATCGAAGCGGAGCGATAGCCGGGAGCAATCCAGCCTTTAGAATGATTCGCTGACCTTTATCAGAGGCCACGAAGGAAGTAAAACCATCAACTAATCCTAGATGAGGATCCGTTGAAATCATCCAGATATTACGAATGAACGGGTATTGTTCAAGAGCCATATAGGCTTGATAAGGTTTATAACTGCGGTCGTTCTTTATTGGCCTTATAGCACAAACCTTAATTTGATATGTAAAAGAGAGAGCAGTTGAGTCATCTCGATCACTTATCCAGCTCACCCCAATCATACCGATTGCGTTCTTATGATGAGCTACATAATTGATAACCGATGTATCGGAGTTCAAAGCATGAGAGTACGGGCTAAGGCTATCTGTACCTACTATACTATCCAGCATATACCTAACTATTCCGCTTTGAGGATGATCAAAAACGATATCCAGCTTATCATTAGAATTATCTTCAGATACTTCCCTCCAAGATAAAATCTTACCGGCGAGAATATCCTTTATTTGTTGAAGATCAAAGACAGTATCGCGATTATTGGGGTTAACAATGAAGGCAACAGCATCTCGTCCCACAAGAATCTCTTTGGGATAGATCTTCTTTTGTTCAAAGAATTTTCTTTCATCAATAGACAATCTTCTACTCGCAATAAGAAGTCTGGCACTATCAGCAAACAGTTTCTTGAAAGCTTCAGATTCTGGAAGAAACTCGAATTTAATATGTGCATTATTGTATACTGAATGAAAGACATCTAATTCTGCCTGTACAATAGGAAAAAAGGTAGCATCAGCTAAAGCATTAATATTACCGGAAGTAGGCGTATCAGACGCCCTGTCAGTATTATTCTGACAGGACGTACTAACACTAAACAACAGAATAAATAAAGCAAGAACCTTGCTCCATCTCCCTTCAACTATTTTTCCAAGAGGTTTACCTTTTAACATTTTTTCCATCTTTAATTGTACGAAAAAGGCGCCAACATCCATATAGGAAAAGAAGTGAGCCTAAACCATACCTCTGCCAAGATGAGCTATTTTGAAAGCCAAAGCCGAGTAAGAGAAGACCTATTAAGAGGTAAAACCCAGGCATTATCCATGAAGAAATGAAATAGATATATTTCATTTGGGTTTAGTTTAAAGTAAACTTGATAGGAAGATTAAATTGGACTGGGACCGATTTTCCAGCCTGTTTACCTGGAATCCAGGACGGCATCAATTTGACTACTCTGACCGCTTCTTCATCACAGCCGCCACCTATTCCACGCAATACTTTAATGTTGGAAATTCTACCATCGCGGCCAATAACAAATGTAAGGAAGACCGTTCCAGTGATTCCACTTTCACGAGCGATAGATGGGTATTTGATGTTATCTCTTAGGAATTTTATACGAGCTTCATCTCCGCCGGGGTATTCAGGCATCTGCTCAACAACTTTAAAAGGTTCTTGCGTTTCCTCCACAACCTGAGATTGCTCTTGTTGTAAGTCGGCCATGTCTACTGCATCAGCGTCACTGCTATTTCCTTTAACATCATTAACAGAAACAGAGAGTTTTGAATCATTAACCTCCTCTTGTGTTTTCATTAAATCCTCATCCTTTACTTCAGAGTCATCTTTAATAACAGGAGGGGTAAACTTAATAGTGCTTTTAATTTTCTCAGGAGGTTGCTGTTCCACTATAGGTTGTTCAGGTTCTTTAGCCTTATTCTTTTCGAGATCGATATTGGCTAATGCGGTAACCTCAACATTAACCTCTTTCTTTTCCGGAATAATGCTTTTAATAAACCCTGGTGCCAGAATTGCAAGTATAAAAAACACAACGGTAACGATCAGAGCTAACCGATGTCTTTTGGAGGAGTCTCGTCGAATGACAAAAGCTCCATAATCCTTGAATCTTTGAGCAAATACAAGATCACACCAGGCATCTGAAAATATGTTCGTTTTAGCCATTAATTCAACTTTTTTGTGCGTGATTATATATTTACTTTAGAATACAGGTCTTTATCTGGTCCTGAAAGATCAACAATAGCATACCTACTAATGCTACAGATATTCATTTCGTCTAAAGCATCGACAAGATTCTTATATGAAGCATCGTCAGACGCCATAATTCTGACAACCGGAGCATTTTTTCCAGCTTTGATCTTAGAGAGTTGCTCTTTAAAAATCTCATCCGTCATCTTAGTCTTCTGCTTTTCTCTTTTAAGATCTTCCACTTGTTTTACGATATCGTAGTTTTTTTGGAGAAGAATCTTACGGAGCCCGGTGGCCGAATAGTCAGTAGCGATGAGTTGAGCACCTTCGGTTTTACCGAAGTAGTAATAAATTTTATCAGCTCCACCTAGAATGATCGTTATAGCTTGCGAAGCCTTTGCAACTGTTTGATTATCTTCTTGCACGTCTTTAGTAGATGGCATAGTAATCTCCATTGTTTGAGGCTTTATTAAAGTGGTAGCTAACATGAAGAAGGTTATTAACAAAAACCCAAGGTCCACCATTGGGGTAAAGTCAATTCTGGTGGCAAGCTTTTTCGAGCGTTTTTTGCCTCCTTTTTTATGTGATCCCTGATCTTGACTAACGTCTGCCATTTTGTAGTGGGTTTAAGATTTACATGGATCCTTCACCTTCGAGACGGGTAATCAGGTTATACCGATTCTCATCTAACTCTTGAAGGGTTTTCATTACATTTTTTACCACCAGGTATGGTGTCTTCTCATCGGCCTTAATGGCGATACGTAGATCAGGATTTACCTCTCTGGCTGCTTTCACCCAAGATTTTAGTTGATTGTTAACCGAATCTGAGGGTATACCAAGATTATTTTGAGGATTATCTCTTGTCTCGGCAGGTAAGGCCAAATAGGCCGGCAACATCTCTAACGGATTACCATACACATCAAGCAGGGTATACTTTTTAATCTGCTCTGGTGTGAGTGATAACTTATAGAGCTCTGCCATCTTACTCAACAGCTCACGCCTTTTCTCTTGCCCATCGATACCGAAAAATACTCTTCCTGTAGGGTCGATCAGCATGGTCATTACATTCACTTCGGGAATCTTTATCTCTGAAATAGAGGAAGGAGTTGATACTAGTATAGGCTCCTTTTTTGTAAAGTTCGAAGTCAACATAAAAAAGGTCAAGAGAAGAAAAGCCACGTCTGTCATCGCAGTCATGTCTACCCATGTACTCTTTCTGGGTATTTTTACTTTTGGCATTGTCTCTTCTTTTAACTTTTTCTGTTATTATGCGTGCTTCTCACCATATGATTGAACTAGACTTACGCCAGCTTCATCAATACTGTAAGTGATTTTATCGATACGTGTAGTAAATACATTATAGAAAATCAGTGCTAAAGCAGCTGTTCCGATACCAAATGCTGTATTAATAAGTGCTTCTGAAATACCAGCAGCGAGTGCAACAGAATCAGGGGCACCTGCATTTGCCAAGGCTGAGAATGCACGAATCATACCAAGAACCGTACCCAATAGCCCCATCAATGTAGCCAGAGAAGTGATTGTTGCAAGAATGACTAAATTCTGCTCTAAGCCTGGTAGCTCTAATGAAGTAGCCTCTTCAATCTCTTTTTGCAACGATGCAATTTTCTGATCCTTTGTCATTCCTTGTTCTTTCTCCAATGTGCGGTATCTCTTTAAAACAGATCTAACTACATTAGCCACAGACCCTTTTTGCTTATCACAAGCAGCCAAAGCAGCTTCAAAATCATTGTTACCTAAATGCATTTTAACCTCTTGAACAAAGGAACTAACAGCATGCTTGCCAGTAGCTTTTTGAATTGCAATAAAACGCTCAACAACAAAGGTTAATACTGTTAAAAGTAAGGTCATAATAACTGGTACTATAAAGCCCCCTTTGTAGATGATCCCGAAATAATTACCAGGTAATGCAGCGTTCTCAGGTGATCCTCCTTGAAAATTATTGGGATTGCCCATAATGAAATGAAATACACCTAATGCTGTCAAAAATGCGACAGGAATAACTAAAGTTGAAAAATTGACTTTGAACTTCTTACCAGAAGTCGATGAATTGTTTTTCATAAAGATAACTTAATTAAAAATTTGAAATAATAATCCCATTAGTATCATGAAGTACATGACCTTGTATTAAGAAAAATTCTCACTAGCAAGCACTTTGAAATGCAATATGCCAAATACCCCTCTTTAATCGATATATTACCAATATCAACTAAAGATTAATAATAAAAACAATATTGCTAAAGAAGATTATCTGGAACTATAAACCTAATAGTAATCACCATCTCTTATATGGCTTTATTACTCTAAAATGAAGGCTATAGTAAAACCCAATATAACTAAAACCTCTCTTTGAACTAAACTCTGAACTGTCGATCTAGAATAACATAATCTCGCCCATTTAATAAGTCTTGGGACTGATAACTATTTTGCTTTAAAATTGTCTCCCTGTTTTGGCTAAAAAAGAATACCGATGAACCTAATTTTAGAATATACTTAAATACTAATTCACGCTCTGAAGAGACCACTACATGATGACTCAAAGAATTACTACTTGATTCGGGTAACATCGGATCTCCTAACGTAGTCATCGCTGTTGAGAAGTTAAACAGGAAATCTGAACTTGTCCCCTCTACTTCATCAACATATCCGCTTAACTCTTCACTCTCTCCTTCTAAACTTAGGATATTCTTAGCATCCTGCATATTGAACCACATGGAGTAAAGACATACTACCAACAGGGTGAAAAAAATCCCCCTCCCTAGTAATTTACTCTTATTTATTGACAGATGCATGACGGTTCAAATATTGGCGCAAAGATAATCACATTTTTCAAGTGTATAACACAGCAACTAAAATATTTTTAAATCATATCAGTTTGATTACCAACACCTAAATATGCATTCTTGTTAAATTTTCATTAATCCTCCGCTTTAGTATACCAAAAAATGAATCTCTGCACCTAGAATAAGATAAAAAACGGGATAGAATTAGATCCTATCCCGTTCACTTCAATAAATGACTATTATCTCACAATAACTTTATTTGTGGTAACACCTCTATCTGAAATAATTCTGACAAGATAAATTCCAGATTTATCTAATCTGAACTGATAAGAATTCGAGTCAGCAGCCTCTCTACGATCAACTATAGCCCCAGTAATTGAGATAACCTCAATGCTATTAATTACTGCATTAGATGAGGTAGTACGGACGGTAAACTCACCTGAGATAGTTGGATTAGGATAGATGCTCATACTAATCTCTGAGGTCTTATTTCCAATACCAACGCCCTCCTGAGATTTGATATAATCAAACTTAGTAATCGTTTTAGTAGAATCAGCATTCCAGGTATGAAGAGTTACATCGTATGAGCCAATGGCAGGATAAACAACAACTGGATTTTGAAGAGTAGAGGTTGCAGGCTCTCCTCCTTCAAAAGTCCAATCCCAATTGGTAAATCCTTGACTTGAGAGATCAGTAAAAGAAACCTGATTTCCAACAACCGGCGTTGTATTGGAAGCGATAAATGCGGCCCACATGGGTGCACGATGAATTCCAAAGAAATCAAGATACTGTTCCATTAAAGAGGCCTTTGTTGAAGGAGCGGCGCTTCCATCAACATATCCACCAAATTCTAATGATGTCCCAATTGTTCGATAGGAACCACCATCATAAGCAATACCTAAATCGAAGGCAGTTGTTTGATTAGATAAGATAATAAACGAGGTGTCAATGGTCTGAAGTTTATCGATGTACTGCTCATCCCCAGAATAGGTTAGAGAAACACCTGAAGTAAACTCATTTGCTGCACCCAGTACTGTGGTAATATCGCCACCATTATCTGATTTACCCTTTACTTTGAACATCGGGTGTAAATTGGTAGGTGTGTTATTCTGGTCAAAATACCATGTGTCTCCACCTTCCATATACATTCTACCGCCCTGACTTAAGAAGCCAATATACTTCTGAGCCTCAGCCGCAGTTAAAACATGTGCTTTTGGATAGGTACCAAGACACATAAAGATAGCCTGATATAAATTGGGATTATCAGGTAAGGTAGTAGTATATTCGGAAGTAATAGCGAGGGAATTAATCGTACTTTGGATCACCGGACCTGAATTGGTGTTTCCATCAAGGTCAACAACCAAAACCGGAATTCTACCGATAACAAGACTAAACTCTAGATTCTTCTGATAACCATTATCACCTTGAAGAATTAAGGTAAAGAGAGCTGCATGACCACCCGGTGTAAACTCAGCAACTGAAACATTAAAGTTCTGTTGTCCATAACCGTTTGGTGCAATTGAGCCATAATTTCCATTGCCCGATGTGATATTCACAAAAGGATCACCAGTAGCTAGAATAGCTGTTAAGTTTGTTACTCCGGCAGCACCTTGATTATTCAACTTAATCTGAATCTCATCATTTTCACCCGGATCAAGTCTTCCATCATTATTTCCAGCTGCATCAATAACCGTTGTGCTGGCGATTCTTACATCTGAAGCACTGATAAGCAGGGTAAACTGACTATTCCAGATTGTACCATTATCATCAGTAACTACATAGATTACAGCTGGATGTTGGTTAGGAACGGTTGAAGAAATAGTTAAACCATAGGCGTTGTCCATGGTTTTTACCTGGTTAGGTGTAATAACACCATAAACCTCAGTCGAGTCAGAAAGAGTAATGTATGGATCAGATGTTCTGAGCTTAACTATGGCATTAGAGGTAGGATCTACCCCTATGTTCTTAACTGCGAGATTAAGCATTATTGATTCTCCATACTCAGCAATACCATTACTATTTCCGGAAGCATCGTTTACACTATTTGCATTATAGACTACATAAGGACCATTAGCCGGTACAACAGGAACTCTTCCCATATAAGGAATCGTGTTGTATTTGGTAATAACGACGTCAATAGTATCATTAGGAGTAGTAAGAGCCGCGAAGTTAACGGTAGCTGATCCATTAGAGACCAACCCACTCCCAAGAATTACACCATTAATACTTAGGGTTACCTTGGCATCATTAGTTCCACAGTTTACATTAAATGAGGTACTACCAATGAAAGCAGTTGGATTATGGTTAGCGGTAATAGCAACTGGCTTATCCGTTCTAACCATCAATGATGGGTCGCCAAAGATGGTCCAAGTATCAGTCATATCATTCCCTTCGGTACCATATTCATCATTCATCTTCATACAACCATTCATTGAGAGGCCGCCAAAGGTGCGTTTAATATTATCATTGTAGCTCTCAACCAGAATGTCGACCATCTCATCTTGTCCGCACATAGGTGGATTCCAGCTTTGGTTGATGGTACTTCCTAAGAAAGCCACAGCACCGGTGGGCTGGCCATTCTTTTCGGCGCGTAACCAAGCTTCAGCAAAACAGGTAGAGTTCATAAACTCTCCATTAACACAGGCAACGGACCAGATAAATGGAAGTTTATCTTGATTAGTTAACTGACCAACATTTGTATTACTAAACCCGGTGGTTCCCCAAGAGTTATTACTACCATGGCCAGTGTACACAATTATTCCGCTACCCTCATTGACTTCGGTTGAAACCATGGAAGCCGTTGGATTTCCTGATGCATCATTACCTCCCTGACTACCATCAAAGAGTTCAGGGTTCTTTGTGTAAGTATAGGCCATCAAATCTGTCTGCTGACCGCGGATATGCTGATAATCGTATTCATTATCATCACCAGGACCTTGATCAGAGGCAATACCTAAACAGGTGGTATACCAATCATCGGAGGTAAGTTGTGGATTCTTTTCATAGTTGAGGGTACGAGCTACTTGCGTTGCCACATGAGCTACGTTCTCGGCTGAGAAGCGGCCAACAAAGATATCAGGATAATGGTCTCCCCCAGCTAAATAACTATACGCTACATCTGAAGGTCCCCCCAATCCGCTTCCCGAATTGGTTGGAATCTGTGCATTATCGCCAACTAGCAGGACGTAGGTCAAACCACCTGCATCATATTGATTTTGGATATAACTTTTAATGGCTGTTGAGCTACTTCCTACAGTGGCTATATCAACCATTGTTGTTGGAATACCACTCATGTTTTTCCATTCAACGAATGGAGCCATCGCATTCATAAAATCACCATAGCAGATAACAATCATTCGCCCCTCTTCACCGACAGCGGTGTATCTATTACCCTGTCCGCTATAGTTTACAAAATGATTCTGGTAGATTTTACTAAATTCTGGAGTAATATGAGCCAGCCCGTTTCTTGAAATGATATTCTCACCGTTCTGATCAATCACATATAGCTCAATCGTCATTTCATAATAGACACGAAGAGTTTTTGTAGCTGCATTGTATTGGAAGGGATTGACCACAACCGTTTGGCCTCTTAAATCTCTTACGACATGGGGGGTTCTTAGTTCAGCCTCGACGCCGGGGAAAATGCGCCCCTCACTATAAATATTTCCAAACGAATAAGGAATCGTTGCGGGATCAACCGTTCTTAGGAGATTACCTTTGGATGGGGCTATCAGAATATTTGTAAATTCTTCATATTTCGAGGACAGAACGCGAACACCCATTCTAGCCATATCTGGAATAACAAAGCTTGATACAAACTTGGGGAGATCTGGGGCGCCAGCCTCTTGAATCTGGGAAGCATTAGGTAAAGAGATAACCCAAGCCTCACCCTGAGGTGTACTTACCTGCTTACGGTAGTATCCATTTAGAGACAGCGAAAAAGTGCTTCCCTTCAGATCAGTAGACTGAAGCTGAAGCCTTGCTCCCTCAGGCGTATTGCTACCTAATGCAACCCACTCTTGTGAAAAGAGAGAGAAACTGGATAACAACAACACCATTAACGTTAATAATTTTCTCATAGAAATTCAGGTTTGTTGTAATGTTAATGAATCTATAAAGTTAAGTTTGAATTGTAAAATCGTTTTTGGATATCTAATTCATTTACAAGTTCCAAAGTTAATAAAACAACTGCTTCATAGAGAAAGATATCATAAGTTATTCAGTTGTTTTTTTGATGATAAGTCTATAGGTTAAACGCCATATATCCAAACACCAAGGGGTGGCTTCAGTTGCCCGAAACCACCCCAAAACTAAAAAATATCTATGGTATTAGATTGGTTTGCCCTATCTAGGTATAACCATTATCTGGTTTTTACGACCCTTACAACAGAAACAGCTGAACCATTTCTCATCTTTAAGAAATAGACGCCCTGCATTAATTGATCCGTATTAACCTCGATCTGGTGTTGGCCAGCTGATAAAGACTCTTCATTGCTGACGGTCTTAATAACTTGACCTAAGCTATTCAAAAGCTCAATGGTAACATTTGCTTCCTTATCGAGAGAGTAGCTAACCATCAATTGATTTTTGAATGGATTGGGGAAAACAGCCAGATTATTTACAGCAACGGGATTATCAATACCAACAAGTTGTACAGCTACAGCATTGCTAAATCCTGATTCACAACCATAACTATTTGATGTAGTAACACTATAATTACCATTCTGAACTGGGACATAAGTCTGGTTGACAGCGCCAGGAATAATCACATCATTTAAATACCATTGGTTTCCTGAGGCTACACTAGACGACAGAACTGTTCCATTATAAGAAGCAACCGGAGCTTGAGGGAATTCGTGAACAGCTACCGGAGCATTTCCGTTAACCTGAGTACTTCCATCTGAAACCTGGCAAGTAAAAGTTACATTTTCACTTACGGTTGCGATTGGGGTAGCAGAGGTTGGATTATCAAGATATTGAGCTGGAGACCACAGATAAGTATAGTTACCTGTTCCACCAACAGTTAGTGTACCAAGTTGTGTTGTACTTCCAGTACAAACATCAGGAGGGAAGGCAGCAACAGTAGTTGTCAGATTACCACCGATGCATTCAATAACCGCTTTCCAGCCAGATTTAGTTACTTGGTTATCACTACGGAATAGGAAGGTAAGTGCACCATCGGCATTTGTTGCGGTAAAGGCAGGAGGAATAGTTGTACCACAATACTGACCTATTTGAGGAGCAGTAGTTGTAGCACCATTATATAATCTTAGATAATCCCAGCTGCAGGTACTATTGGTTTCAACATTAAACTCAGTAAAAGTTACTTTAAGTTTAGCACCAGGAGTTGCAGGCATAAAGGTAATAGTGTCGGTCTGATTAATAGCGTAATTATTATCGGGGCCTCCTCCATCAAAGAAGTTAGCAGAACATACATTCATTGTCTTTGAACTTGTAAAGTTGACAGATGGGTTCTCACCAACAATAACGGGTAATGTGCTCACTGCGCTGTATTGACCTTGGCTTCCGGCAAGGATCTGATAGACCAGACCAGCCTCAGTCATAGCAGGAGTAATAATATTTGACATTACGGTAAACTCAGCTTCTTTGGTTTGATTTACACCGAGACTGGGAATAACGTAATTCGGATTTGTAACTAAGAGATAGTTTTCAGACCCAGCAGCTACTGATAAGTTACATGGAGTGTTAAGCACAAGGGTATGGCCAACATTCTTAGTCTGTACTTTAACTTTAACAGTCTCTCCAGCATCAAGAATACCATTGTTGTTTCCAGTAGTTGCATCATCAATTGTTAACCCCAAAACCTGTAATACAGGAGCGTTTAGGGTTAGCTTATTCTCAAACGACCAGTTATTCGTTCCATCTGTCATCGTCATCAAATATTCAACTTTATGTTGATCTTGAACGAAAGAAGCAACTTTCATTCTATATGCATTACGAACATACTTAGTCGAATTAGGGGCAATCGAAGCGATTGATTGGGTACTATCAATCAAATCGAGGTTGTTATCAGCTGTTTGATATCTGGTCTCAACATTCGTTGCTGTTTGAACACCAACGTTTTTAAAAGTAACATTCAAGAAGATATCCTCATCGAAATCAGCCATTCCATTATTGTTACCCAGAGAGTCATTAACGGCAACGTTTTGAACAACTACATAAGGACCGGTAGCTGGAACTACACCAATCTGATTAATATGAGGTTTTCTATTTTGTTTGATAACAACGATATCAGCATTACCTACATTGGTTAATGGAGAGAAAGAGAGATTAACCAGACCTGATGGCCCAGCCACTTTAGCATCAAGTAATGTCCCATTCATAGATAAAGCAACATAAGCATGTTCTTCTGTCTGAACATCTAGGGCGTTAAAGCCGACTAACATCGTGCTTGAATAGGTCGCTACTACTGGTTGAGGAACACTGTAGTAGATCATTAGAGAAGGATCTCCCATAAGATGATAAATTTCCCAGTAATAGGTCTTCATAGTAGAAGAAGACTCTTCAACTGCTAAATTTCCGCCAACCACCATTTGACCTTGGGTAACAAACCAGTCGTCGGTATCCTCTCCATTTTCATGGAAGGTCTTATCAAAAGCACCTAAATGATTTGGATCGTAAACAGGATTTGACACAACCGTTTTAAATCCACAAGCCCAATAATAATCTTCATCCCAATAAGAAGAGTTTGAACCACCTATATGACCTACAGATCCTTTATTCGCTGCTCTAAGTTGCTCTTCACCAAAAGAGTTAACCTCAAATTTAGTACTTAGACAGCAGTTACTAACCATAAGACAATATTTATGATTATTAGTAAGCGTTGCAATATCTGAGATAGAGAAACTAGGATCGGCCCAACCATCTTCTGAGCAGTGTGCTGAATAGTTTGCAATAGCGACACCGGAAGAGACTTTATTAAGAATCTGCTGATGATAATTTGCTCCACCTGCTTCTGGCTGTAAAAGTGCCAATGTCATAATATTATGGGCAGCATTAAAGTAATTAGAGGTACCATAGTTTACCTGACCGTTACCCCAAGTCAGTTGGTGACTTGCATCTGCACCAGCTACGAGAAGAGCCTCGCCCAAAAATGATTCATCTGGGAAAAGATAGCGCTCATACTCAAGGGTTTTATCAATCTGAGGTTGAAGCTGGGTAAGATTGGTGGCTGAGAAACGTCCATAATAAAGCTCAGGGATCTTATCTCCGGTATATTCACAATAGTACAAATCTGTTACATGGCTTCCGGCTGTTCCATTCCAAGCAGGGATCTGGGCAACATCACCTACAAACAGTACAAAAGAGGGGACATTATAACCGGCAGGAGGATTATTATACAATCCTTGCAAGTAGTTTTTTATACTGGTAGTTGTATTTCCTACAGTGGGATCATTGGTGTAGGCTTCAATTACTTTAAACCCACGTTTTACTTTCCACTCAATGAAGGGTTGTAAAGCTGACTGGAACATTGGATCAGAAACAATAACATAAGTTACCGGTGCATCCTCAATCAATTCCTTCATTTGAACGGGACGATAATTGGCTAGACTTTTATAAGCTGCACCAAAATAAGGGGAGGCAGTTTTTCTCTGTAAATCGAGGGTAGCCTGAACATCAGCTCCCGGAAAATTCACCGAGATATCTAAGTCATCATAGATTCTCAAAATCCCTGAAACCGGATTATACTGCACTGGGTAGATAGTCAGGTTAGCCATACGAACTCCACGCATTATACCTACCTCTTCGACGGTGGCGATATCATCAAACAAGAAAGCATCCTTTGCATATAACTCCTGATCGTAATCAAAAGGCAAGGCAGTTAGATCTGCTGACTTTGACACAGGAGCCTGGGCTGGCATTAATGGATGATTGAGCCCAAGTTCTGCAAGGGTATAATCACGATAATGGCTGCGATTAACTTTCACTTTGAAAGATGCGCCTAGAGGAACCTCAATTAATTTCCTCATAACAGGAACCTTTGGAGCCCCTATTAGATTACTGTGATGGTAACCTGGAATAGCTAATTCACAAAATTGACCCTTTGCGGTAGAAACATTGATGAAGCTAAGCTCATGCTGTGTTGCTCTGACACCAAGGGTCTGATAATTGTTTTCGGTAAAACGGAAGCTGTTTACATCAGTTCCGGGTAGATTAATCTGGGCATTTACCATACCCGTTGTCAGCAACATACCCCCAAGTAGCAACTGACCCATTAACCTCCTCAACTTAAAGTAGACCGTGTTCATTGAATTTGGGTTAAAAGATGGTGATAATTAAAAAACGCTATAAAGTTATAAAATTCAGAGTGACAAGACTAATATTTACCGCAGGTTTATATAACATCTTTTTCAAAATCATTCATTCACCTCCCCTTTAGTGATGCCTATTTTTGATCAAGTGAGATATCAACATGGGGTAACCCTATTCAGTTTTCATCAGCAAACAATGTAGTTGTTCTTAATTCTTATAGTCTATTCTATGACCTGCTCCACATCCTCATGCCACTGCACCGGCTTCCCCTTCACCGGAAAATAAACTGTAATACCAAAAGAGAGACTGAATAGACTTCTATTTCCTGTTTTAGGATCATTGATAAAATACCTAATACTCTGGTCATGTGTGTTCAATGCAATAAAGAGTGACTTCTGATTGATCCTTCTCCTTGAATCGGCCCAACGAGTTCCCCGTATTCCAAAGAAACCATAAAACCTAACCGCATTAGGACTATAATAATTGTCTGGATATCGATCAGGTAAAGAAACAAAAGTCTCCCCTCCACTGATTACAAAACTGGTATTTATTCCAGCGAAAAAATTCCAATCATACCTCTGTCCGCGCCACTGATCACTGTTTTGCCAAACTACCTGATGTGAAAGCGTATGAATGGTCCTTGGGGCATCAAATTTCGGAGTAAAACCATATACAACAGCACTTTCAATGGCTCGATTAGCATGTGTCCTCCCCATTCCAATTGAAACCATTCCGATACCTCCGGCAAATTGAGCTCTCGCAAAATGGGGCGTCAATAATTGTAAAAGATTCTCATTTATCTTTACCCCTCCCCTAGGAGTTTTTTCCGGTCTGGGCTGTTCAACCTTATTTCCGCCCGCCTTAAGAAGAACCATCGTGTTCTGACTACTTAATGGAACTGAAATAAGAAATAATATTCCAATAATTAAAAAACTTATATTATTTAATATTAACGAAAGTATTGATTTTAGCATGGTCATTATGTCTTAGGTCTTATTATAGTCTGTATCGAGAGTCTCAATTCATTGTGACTTTTACCAGAACTATAAGATTTTAAAGAGTAATCTTTTTATGTAGATACCCTCGACTTCCCAGTTTTAACCGTATAAAAGATTTATTGGAAACACTACCAATTACCAGGTGGGGGATTGAATTTTCATAGGGTGAAGCATAAGAGTATGAGTGTTCATGGCCCAGCAAAACTAATTTCACATTGTATTTAGCAATTATATTTTCAAATTGATCTCCCCACTTTTCTCTTAACTTATCATCCCACGATGGAATATGAGTGGCCACAATGATATTTTGCCCCTTAACAGCGGCAAGCTTCTTTTCAAGCCATTCTAGATCTGGGATCCGATCCCCAAGTTCCCATATAACAGAATTCCAAACAATTATATGCCATTCTCTCAGATCAAACTCATACTGTTCATACCCAAACATCGTCTTATATACTGACTCTCCATTCGATAAACAGTCATGGTTACCAATAACGGTTAACCATGGCATGGTCAATCGATCCATCAATTCATAGGAATAGATATACTCCTGTTGATAACCCCCATCTGTGAAATCACCTAAATGCAGCACTAAATCTGCACGATTGTCGTCATATATTTTATTTATAACTCTTCGTAGCTCCTTGTGATAAATATGAGAATCACTTATTAAATCAACAATAATGGTGTCGTGATCCTGAAACTTCATCAAGGCTAACTTCCCAAGTTGTTTCTCGGTTGTTGATTTATATCCATCAGGTAAATTAGATTCATACGGACTAAAATCGAAGACCTTATCACAAGAGGATATAATAATGGGGATAATGAATAAAAAGAATCGGTATAAATTCCTCATGCACTAAGAAAACTTTTGTCGTTATAATAGTTTTCTTACCATAATCATACCAAACTTATGATTATGCATCACCTCTGAGAGATTTAATTTAAATACTAAATCCGTCAATTCAAAGAGAGAGTCGTGATTTTCCAGATAGACACCTCTGCGGTAGCTCTCCGTATCCTCTCCGTATTTTATTCGCTCAAAAGCGGGCAAAAGGGGAGGGAAAAGAGAAAGGGTCAAACGATGAAAGGGTAAATCTATAAAAAAGAGGTAGAGTTAAATCATAGAAGAACAAGTTAGATTACCCATAACCAATATCATGGAAACCCATAAGAAATGGATCCATTTGAGAGACGAGAAAACTAAAAAATTAATTCTATGGGAAGAGAGAACGAAGAGGAAGCGAAGAGCGAGCGAAGAGGAAGATTATATATTAATGTCTCGGGAATCTTACCGAGAAGGTACTTCCTTTGCCTAAGACAGACTCTGCGGTTAAATCGCCACCAATTCTTTTTGCGAAGTCATAGCTAAGAGACAAACCAATGCCCGTCCCCTTTTCATAATTAGTTCCACGAGTAGAGTAATGGAAGTCAGCATCAAAAAGATGTTGAAGAACTTCAGGTTCAATTCCTATACCAGTATCAGTAACAGTGAGAATAACTTGCTCCTTTAATTCAGAACAATTTAAAATTACAGTTCCGCCGTTGGGGGTAAATTTAATAGCATTAGAGATAAGATTTCTAACGATCACATTTACCATATTAGCATCGGCGGTTAATTCAACGCTTAGGTTTTGAGGGGCTCTGATCTCAATTTGTTTATCGGCAGCCATTGATGATAATAGCCTGACATTATCCTCTAGAATTTCGCATAAGTCAAAAGTAACAGGCGACGGTTCAATTTCTTTACGTTGTGATTTAGCCCAGAAAAGCAGGTTTTCGAGCATATCATAAGTACTTCTAACCGCTTTAATTGTATCATTTAAAAGATCTTTTTTCTCTTTTTCGGAGAGATCATCTTCAACAATCATTTGTAGGAGGTTAAAGATATTGCCCATTGGACCTCTTAGATCATGACTAATAACAGCGAGCATTTTATCTTTTGAGCTGACAGCATTATGCAGGGCAAGATTGGTTGCATGCATATCTACATTTAAGGCCTTAAGTGCTGCCGATTGTCTTTGCATTGTGATATGAGTGGAGATTCTAGCCAGTACCTCCTCCTTACTAAAAGGTTTAGTAATATAATCAACACCTCCTACATCAAACCCACGAACCCGATGCTCATAGTCAGTTAGAGCTGTAATAAAGATTACCGGTATATCTTTTGTTCTCTCATTTTGCTTAAGTGCTTTGCAAACCTCGAAGCCGTCTATATCTGGCATCATGATGTCTAACAATATCAGGTCAGGAAACTCCTCTTCTATCATGGAGTAGGCCTCTTGGGCACTTACAGCAACACTAATGGCATACTTCTGATGCCTAAGATAGTTGATAAGAATCTGAAGATTATTCGGATTGTCGTCTATCAACAGAATATGTGGTTGCTCATCTTTCATGTCTTGATTCTATTAAATACTCCGATAAATTAATCAACAATAGATCTGCCTTCTCTATATCATAAAAACGTAATGCTTCTGAAAGTTGTTCAGCAGTCATCAGTAAATGAGAGTCTGAAGCTAGTTGCCCCGACTCTTTCACCATTTGAACCAATTGCTCAATCTCCTTTACGATAAATATCTTTCGAGCTTTCTCTATCCTAGGGAGAAGTATTTCTGATAATGATGAAAGTGAGTCAGCACTCTTACTTAAAGACTCATTGCTAAGTACAGTTTCGTCGTTTGCTGTATCAAATATATAATTTGTTTTTACATTATCCGCCTTTGCATCACTATTCTCATCAATCATTTTAAGAAAAGATCTTGATTGATTCTTAACTAAAGCATTTTTATCTCCAAAATCTTTCTCGCTTAATATTTCAATTATGGGTTTTTCCCCACCAGTTTTAAAAACTAATTGATCTGAAAAAACCCTTTCTGACGATGTAGCAATTAAAGGTAGTTTAACAGAGAAAATACTTCCAATCCCTAATCCACTATTTACTTTAATTTCTCCACCCAACAGCTCTACCAATCTTTTTGTAATATTCAATCCTAATCCAGTTCCTTCATATCGCTTTGTACTCGATGAACTTATCTGGTTAAAAACATTAAAAATTCCACTCAAATCGGGCTCAGCTATTCCTATACCGGTATCTTGAACTTCTATCTCAATCCACTTTTCAGCCTTACTCTTTTCTTGTCTAATAAGCATTAGAACTTCTCCTTTTGGCGTAAACTTGACTGCGTTTGAAAGCAGATTAAGAACTATCTGCCTAATTCTCATAAAATCAGTCATAATAAAGGCCGGAAATCCCTTTTCGATGGCTAATGTAAAGGTTAATTCCTTCTCGATAGCTCTCAAACTGAACATTTGAAAAACTTCATTAACAAAACCCTCAACATCTACCTCCTCCATCCTTAACTCCATCTTTCCAGCTTCTATCTTCGATAAATCTAAAACATCATTAATCAACTCAAGCAATGTCTCGCCACTCTTCTTTATCGCTTGCAAATATTCTCGATGATGTTGATTTGTAACCTCAGAAATCAATACTCCTGTAAACCCAATTACCGAGTTCAACGGGGTACGAATTTCATGACTCATATTGGCTAAAAAAAGACTCTTTGCTCTATCTGCGCGCTCGGCTTTCTCTTTTGCTTTAAGCAAAGAGTTTTCTGAATTAATTCGATTAGTAATGTCTCTTACAAAAACAATCCGAATTTCATCGGGTCCATCTGTCTCACACCCTAGCTCAAGCTCAATATAAAATTCCTTTTCCCCTGATTTAACTCTAACATCTGTTTTCTTATGCGAATAACGCTCTGTTAGTAGACTCATCAAGGCTAAATCCATATCTTGGTAACAAAACGAAACCAACTTTCCCGGAGCTATGGGCAAAGTAAACTCCTTCCTAACCCACTTTCGAAAGGGACTATTGACAAAAACGACGACTCCATTAACCGCAACAACCACCCCATCGGTAAAATGAGCCATCGTACTTAACACAAGTGGTATCGGTGTTCGTAAATTCACCATATTGAACCGGCTTAACTTATAAAACAAACCTGTTCCAACTGCTAATATAATACATAATCCTTAGCAATCTAAATTTATATAGCTTCCGCCATTACTTCCTCACAGAAATTACCTCGAGCCCATCTACGAGATTAAAACCATAAGTAAAAAAAGAGTAACTATTAATCATTATGCCTCCCTTCAACCCGACTGGTTCTAATCTATGCTTCCTCTATAGGAAACTGGACGTTTCCCAATGATCCATGCAGGAACATATGCAGCCAATAAGCCTATTACCGAAACAACTACCATGGTAAATAAAAAATCAGAAGCAATCATCTTCACGGGATAGTAGCTCACTACAAAAGTCGCCTCTCCGCCACCCAATGGAACCAACCCAAATTCTTTCTGAACCAAACACAATAAAAAACCTAAAATCAACCCACCCAATAATCCAGTAAAACTAATCATCAGGCCTTCTATAAAAAAGATCCTCTTTATAAGTCTTCTGCCCGCTCCCATCCCCGATAAGACAGCTATATCATGCCTCTTATCGATGATTAGCATGGATAATGAACCCAATAAGTTAAAAGCACTAATAAAGATTATCAATGTTAGTATCATAAATACCGCCCACTTCTCAGACTTCATTATTTTAAAGAGAGTCTCTTGTTGCTCGTACCGTGTGAGCACCCGGAAATTATTACCTACTAAAGTCTCTATCTGCTTTACCACTTGTTCAACTGAAACCCCTGGTTGGGTTCGAACCTCGATTGCTGAGACCTCATCTATGTATCCTAACATCCTATTTAAAACATCTCTTGGAATTAAAAAATACTTTGTATCAAAATCTTGTTGGACGCTGAACACTCCAGAGACAAAAATGGCTTCAGTGATGAAAGGTTGAGATGACAGCATTGATTTGCTTCCGGTTCGATTGGGCAAATAGACAAAGACAGGCGTCTGGACATCATCTGGACTTACCCCTAGAGCCCAGGCCACCCCGGCTCCCATAACCCCAAACTGGCGTCCATAAGTACCAACAGCATAAGTTCCCCGGGCAATAACAGTATCCAATCTGCTTCCATCTACCCAATTGCTGTCCACTCCCTTCACTGTTGCAACAAACTGCTTATCTGTGTACCTTAAAAGTGCTGTCTCCTCTGTTACAGGATATACCCCAAGTACGCCCGGAATGATTGCAATCCGACTTTTAGTTGCTTCTTCCATTACAAACGTCTTGCCTTCAACAACAACAATCTTTATATCGGGGTCAAATACACTATAAAGAGACTGAACCAACTGATCAAACCCATTAAAAACGGACAAGACAACCACCATAGCCATAGTACCAACCATTATTCCTGCAACACTGATCCAAGAGATAATATTGATAATATGGTGGCTCTTCCTAGCAAAAAAATAACGACGAGCTATGGTGAAGGCAAGGTTCATTGCCAAGTAAGATTTTACGGAATACTATCTCTTAGCTGTTGTAGCTACAACCAAAAGACCTGTTCCTGTTTTATGAGACCCGGCTAAATCCACGTAATTTAGAAGCAGTGCAAAGGGGAAGGTAACCAAATACCATACAGGTAAGATTACAAAAAACAACTTCGTAGTATTTAGCATTAAGATAGGATACTTCATAGAAAGCTTCCATGAAAGCTTTCCAGGAGTTCCATAGGTATAATTAACAGCAATTTTATCAAACCCAGCCCGTTTTAACTTGGCAGTAATGTCCTCAATACTATAACCATCTCTGACATGTTCATCGATAAACGAGGAACTCCCATCATTGACATGATCTTCATCATGATGATGAACATCACTTCCCCCTTGGTCACTTGGGGTACTTACTACTAACGTACCTCCCGGTTTTAAGGCTTGAGCCAAATTAGAAAATACAGCTTCATCATCAGGAATATGCTCCATGACATCCACTGATATCACCAGATCGTAGAGATTTTTATGGGTAAACTTTTCAAGGTCGCCGAATGTAAAAGAGGCATTGCTAAGCCCAACCTTCTTGAAGAACGCATTGCAATCATCCACTTGTTCCTGCTTGACATCTACCCCAGTTATTTTCCACTTCGGATAATGGCTAGCCATATAATAACTATACTGACCAAAACCCATACCGGCATCCAGTACCTTTAGCTCACCCGGATGACTTTTAACCCAATGTCGAAGTGTTTTCCTGACATGCCACGTTCTTAACAACAGCAAATCAAGCATTTTATAAAATAGTTTTCTTAATACCGGGGTCGTATTAAATACCCGGCCCAAAGATCTTTTAATAGGGTCGTACTGCATTAATGTAGATGTTATTGCTTAAGTAATTCATCGATACGCTCCATCTGGTCTAACGAATCATCAATAAAAAATTGTAACTCAGGGATGATCCTCACTTGATGCCTGATTCTTTGTCCTAATTTATGCCGTATCTCTTGTCCATGACTCTCTACAATCTTCAAAACAGCTTCTTTATCTTGTGTAGCAAAGATGCTTAGATTGACTCTTGCCAATGATAAATCACTTGTTACATTGACTTTTGTTACCGTAATTAAGGCACCCCCACAAAATGAGGGCTCACGTTGAAGGATTTCTCCAATATCTTTTTGAAGTAATCGACCAATCTTTAATTGTCTTGTACTATCCATAATACAAAAGTACATCATTTCACCTTATCATGTAGTTCCTATCTTAACCAATACAGACAGAGAATCTTCAACCCTTTTAACTTATCTTTGCCTCAATTATCCCGAGCTTTTACCTTACAAAAGTCCGGCATAGATGGTATCTCGAAAAGAGGATGAAGCTATTTGCCGTTTGATTCATCTCCTTTTTTTCAAGGCTATCGTTTCGATATTATTCGATTGAAGAAAAACAAACTAATTAAAATGAAAAACTTACTTAAGATATTTCCTTTTATTCTTCCATACTGGCCTTATGCCCTACTTAATGTACTATTTAATCTTTTATCGGTAGCTTTTGCCATTGTCTCATTGACCCTGTTTGTTCCGGTACTTAATATTCTCTTTAACCAAGAGGAGCAGATGAAGTATACCACCCTACCTGAAAATTTTTCCTTTTCCAATATCTCCCTTAACAATCTTGATGGGATAAAAGAGCTCTTCTATCAATATATAGGGTATCAGATTCATCAATATGGAAGCATCAATGCGCTGATGTTCATCGCCGTCTTGATTTTAATACTATTTTTCTTAAAGAACCTTTTCCGATATCTGGCCATGTTTTTTCTAGCGCCCATTAGGAACGGAGTAGTAGGAGATCTTCGCAATACGATGTATAAAAAGCTTCTGATACTTCCTCTTTCATATTATACTGAACAGCGAAAAGGTGATTTAATGAGTAGGATGACTTCCGATGTTTTAGAGGTTGAATGGAGCATTATGAGTTCATTAGAGATGATCTTTCGTGAGCCGATTTCTATTATCGCATATCTGGTAACCTTATTCTATTTTAGTCCGATGCTGACTGGCTTTGTTCTGGTATTGCTTCCCCTCTCAGGATTATTAATTGGGGTTATAGGAAAGAGTCTGAAGAGAACCTCTGCCAAGAGTCAACGCAAATTAGGTAGTATTCTCAGCATTATAGAAGAGACCATAAGTGGATTACGCATCATTAAAGCGTTTAATGCAATAGAGACTTCAGATCGTTCATTTAAGGCAAGCAATAAAGAGTACACAAGGTTAATGATAAGGCTCTATAGAAAGCGAGATTTGGCCTCGCCTCTTAGCGAGTTTCTTGGTGTAATGGTAATCGTAATTGTCTTATGGTTTGGAGGCAGATTAGTATTAGATCCACATAGTGGATTAAATGCAGCTGCTTTTATTGCCTATCTAGGCATTTTTTCTCAGATTCTTAATCCGGCTAAAGCAATAACCACAGCATTCTACAATATCAGCAAAGGAGCTGCCTCTGTTGATCGAATTCAGGCAGTGCTTAATGCCCAAGAGATTATTGAAGAAAAACCGGATGCGATTTCGATTAATTCCTTTAAGGAGAGCATTGAATATCGCAATCTCTGGTTTAAATATGAAGAAAAAGACGTACTAAAAAATATAAATCTGACCATCTCAAGAGGAAAAACGATCGCTTTAGTAGGTGCTTCCGGGAGTGGGAAGTCAACGATGGCAGATCTTCTTCCCCGATTTTATGATCCTCAAAGCGGGGGAGTATTCATAGATGGCGTCGATATACGTAACTATAAGATAGACGATCTGAGAGGGCTAATGGGCATGGTCTCGCAAGAATCTATTCTCTTTAATGATACCGTATTTAATAACATTGCCTTAGGTACCCCGAATGCATCGGCCGAGGCTGTTGAACAAGCAGCTCGGATTGCTAACGCTCATGAATTCATCGCTCAACTTCCATTAGGGTATCAAACCATGATCGGTGATCGCGGAATTAAGCTTTCGGGAGGACAGAGGCAGCGTCTCAGCATAGCACGGGCTGTCTTAAAGAACCCCCCAATTATGATTCTTGATGAGGCCACTTCAGCCCTTGATACCGAATCAGAACGGTTGGTTCAGGAGGCTCTCGAGGCGCTAATGAAAAACCGTACCTCTGTAGTTATCGCACATAGATTAAGTACCATTCAATTTGCAGATGAAATTATTGTTCTCAATGATGGTGAAGTTGCAGAAAGAGGTACTCACTCCGATTTGATGACAAAAAATGGGATTTATAAGAAACTATGCGATATGCAATCTTTCTTACAATAACACCCTTACAAAAACACCCCCATAAATTCTTAAAGAACCCGCTTAGATTATTTCAACGATATGAAGGAAAAGATCGAACAACTAGCCCTACAGATATATAGCAGGCTTATAGATTACAGAAGGCATTTTCATATGAATCCAGAGCTTTCATTAAAAGAGTTTAAGACTGCTGAGTTTATTAAAGGATTACTAAAAGAGTGGGAGATTCCCTTCACAAGTGAGGTTGCCATTACAGGTATTGTAGCCCATATCAAAGGGAAAAAAGAGGGGAATAAAAACATTGCTCTTCGTGCTGACATGGATGCCTTACCAATAATTGAGGAGAATACTCACTCCTTTATCTCCCAAAATGAAGGGGTAATGCATGCTTGTGGACATGATGTTCATATGGCCTCATTACTCGGAGCTGCATGGATCTTAAATCAAATTAAGGAGGAGTTTGGTGGAACCATCCGATTGATTTTTCAACCCTCAGAAGAGCAGTACCCTGGGGGTGCATTTTTAATGATCAAAGAGGGCGTCTTAGAAAATCCTACACCGGAGGCAATATTTGGACAACATGTCCTGCCCGATTTGCCGGTTGGAATGGTAGGATTTAAACCTGGAAAATACATGGCCTCTACCGACGAGATATATTTGACGGTAAAAGGACATGGCGGACATGCGGCGCAACCGGAAAAGAACATTGATCCTATAGTCATTGCCTCTCAAATAATCGTAGCATTACAACAAATAGTAAGTAGAAACACCCCTCCTTTGATACCTTGCGTATTATCTTTTGGAAAGTTTATAGCCAATGGGAGAACCAATATCATACCTGATGAAGCTAAGATAGAAGGAACCATCAGAACCTTTTCTGAGCCATGGAGAGCTGAGGCTCATGAATTGATTAAACGAACCGCTTCAGGTATAGCCACAGCATTAGGTGGCGAGTGTGAAGTTTTTATTGATAAGGGGTATCCTTATGTGGTAAATGATGAATCGCTGACCCAGCAAGCCAAGGAATATGCCATCGAGTATCTTGGGGCAGATAAGGTTATCGATTTAGAAGAGCGAATGACAGCCGAAGACTTCGCCTACTATTCTCAAGTCATCCCCGGGTGTTTTTATCGGTTAGGTGTACGGAACGAAGAGAAGGGAATGATTTACGGACTACATAACAGTCGATTTGATGCCGATGAGCAGAGTTTAGCCGTTGGAGCAGGTCTTATGGCTTGGTTAGCTTTCCGCAAACTCTCTTCGCAGAGTTAGCTATTTCTAAATACAGCAAAAAATCTAGAGTTGTGCGTTCTGTGAAGGTCGAGGCAAGGTTTTGATCATATCAACAAAGGCCTCTACCTCCATGGCATTATCAATCCGATATGCTCCACTTCTTGTACGTCTTAAAGCACTCATATAAGCACCACTGCTTAGCCTTTCCCCAAAATCGCGAGCAATGGATCGAATATAGGTACCCTTTGAACAGACAATTCGAAAGTTAACCTCTGGCAATGCTAAGCTGGTAATCTCAAACTCACTGATAGTAATTGGTCGGGCTTTAATCTCAACCTCCTCTTGTTGTCTTGCAAACTTATAGGCTCTCCGTCCATCTATTTTTATAGCAGAGAAGAGAGGAGGAACTTGTAGTTGATCACCTAAAAATGACTGAGCAACCTCATAAACCCGTTCCGTTGTTATATGGTCTGTTGGGTAATGGCTGTCAATAGGCTTTTCAAGATCAAATGAGGCGGTGGAAGCTCCAATAACAAACGTTCCCGTATACTCCTTTTCTCCTGCTTGCAGCTCCTCAATTCGTTTTGTGGCTTTACCCGTACAAATCATTAACAACCCGCTGGCAAGAGGATCTAACGTCCCCGCATGACCCACTTTAATGTTCCTTTTGCCTAGGTAGTTTCTTATCTGATATCTTACTTTATTTACTACATCAAAAGAACTCCATTCATACGGTTTATCAAAAAGCAAAACTTCTCCAGCCTCAAAATCGAAAGTTGTCATTCTATTAATTTGTATCATTTATAAACAAGAGAGAAAACCCGTAGGCTTTCTCTCTAGCAAAACATTAGGTGGAATGCTATCCTATCACACTATCTCCAGACTAACCCCTGCTATCATTAAAAGAATGATCGTGAGGCCAACAATGATTCGATACCATCCAAAAACTTTAAATCCATATTTAGTCACATATCCTATAAAACTCTTAATGGCTACAATGGCCACTAAAAAACCTATAAGGTTACCAAAGAGCAGTATGTCGATATTTTCTTTTGTTATAACCTGATAGTTTTGATACAGTTTATAAGCAGAGGCGGCAAACATAGTAGGAACAGCCAAAAAGAAAGAAAACTCAGCGGCATTCTTCCGGTCAAGCTTTTGTACCATGCCGCCAACGATTGTCGCTGCAGACCTGGATACACCAGGAATCATAGCAATAACCTGGAAGAAACCAATAAATAAAGCCTTTTGAAAGCTGATATTCTGATCCTTTACTTGTATATTATTTTGATCAAAAAGCTTATCTACAAACAACAAAAACACGCCTCCAAGAACCAGCATGATCGCAACAACCAAGACACTTTCAAGCATCTGATCTATATAATCACTTGCTAAAAAGCCTATGAACGCAGCAGGAAGGAAAGCTACAAAGAGCTTAAGATAAAAATCAATACTCTGGAAGAATCGCTTCCAGTACAGAACCACTACAGACAAAATAGTTCCAAATTGTATATTAACCAGAAAGGCCTTAGTAAACTCCGTTGATTCAAAGCCAAGAACTCCTTGGGTTATAATCATATGTCCGGTAGAACTTACTGGAAGAAACTCAGTAAGTCCCTCCACAATAGCCATTATCAAGGCTTGAAACCAGGTCATGGGCTATCTATTTTGGGCGTTTCATAATAGCGAAGATACCAAGAACAAACCCTGATAATATCAAGATGGGGCTTAACGTCATTCTTGTAAACCCAAAAATCTCTTCATTAAATACCTTTGGATCTTCTGAACCACCACCAATCATCAGTAAAAAACCGAGGACAATTAAGGCAAGGGTTACGAACAGCAGTTTATAGTTAAACGAACCAAATACAAATTGATCCTCTGATGAGGTATTGACCTCCTCTTGAGAAACCTTTTCATTTTTTTTAATCATATAGATTCTGAATTATTAGTATTGATATAACGCGTCTGTATCTGTATATAAAAACTTCCTAACTGCAAGATAGTTGGATACCCAGGTTAGACTAAGCCCCAGCAAAAGTACTAAACTAAAAACAGTAGCAAAGATATTTATCTGATCAATATTAATGATATCAGGAAACTCTTTAGCTCCTAGGTAAAGGACTAATCCGAGTAAAACATTAGCAAGAAAGGCACTGATCAATCCTTGTAAGATACCTCTATATATAAATGGTTTTTGAATAAACCACCAGGAAGCCCCAACGAGCATCATACTTCGAATTAAAAACCTACGAGAAAAAACGCTCAATCGAATGGTATTATTGATCAAAGCCAAGGAGATGAAGAGTAGAACGCCAGAAAGAACAAGTAATCCAATACTAATCAGTTTGACATTCTCATTGACTGCATCTACTAGCGATTTCTGGTAATGAATCTCTTTTACCTCCTCTAAAGAAGTAAGCTTTTTACTCACCTTGGCTAAACTATCTGAATGAGCATACTCAGCTTTCGGATTAACTTCAATGCTCGGCAACAATGGATTAACACCCAAGAAAGAGATAAAATCTTCTCCAAGTTCCTCCTGCATAATCTTAGCAGCCTCATCGGCAGAGATATACTTTGTACTCTTCACCCAGTCTGAAGCATCTAGTTGCTTCTGTAATCTAGAAACCTGAGCTTCAGTGACTCCCTCCTTAATAAAAACGGAAACCGCAATGTTTTCACGAACATGCCTCGAAATTACTGAAGCATAAAGCAACATCATTGCTGTTAACCCTAAAAGAAATAAGACCAATGTAATACTAACAGTGGTTGTTAGATAAGAGGTTAATAATCTTCTCTTGGTATATCGTTCTTGCTGCATCATCTTAAGCGACAAAATTAGTAATTTTGCCAGAGTAATAGACTCGTGTCTCAATTTCTCTGGCTTTTATTTGTTGTAACTAAAAGTTTGAGTTACTGATTTACCACTGATAAGTCCGAAATACGAATTTGACTGTATAGCGAGGTGAATTTATAAAAAAAGGCGAGACAAAAGTCTCGCCTTTTTTAGAAGAGAAAAGAATACTCTTATTTACGAACAACGATCTTACGAGTGATAGTTTTATCATTGGTTTTAACCATGATAAAATAGGCACCTGAAGGAAGGTCATTAACGCTGAAGCTAGTATTGAAAGCGCCCTCTACTGTATAAGATGGGCTCTGGTATACCTTTACGCCATAGCTATTAATTACTTCAATCTTAACATCGGTTCTTAATATAGTTTCCATCTTAATATTCAGGTTATCGCTGACCGGGTTAGGATAGATTTCCAGACTGGTTAATCCAGCTAATTCGTTAACGCCGGTACAATTTTGAACCTCAACTAGTGCGGTTTGTGTATTTACACAACCCTTATCTGAGGTAAGAGTTAAGGTTATCTCTTTAGATCCTTGCAGGCCAATACCAGTGCTATCTATAGAAATAGTAGCTGTAGTTGCACCAGTAGACCAAGCATAGGTAGCACCTTCAACAGTACCATCAAGAGTAATTGTCCAGTTATGACAAATTGTGGTATCAGCAACTAAGCCTGAAACAGGTTTAGGATAAATTTCAAAGTTTGAAGCAGCTTCATTTAAACATCCGGTAGTTGGATCTGTGTAAGTATAGGTAACACTAGCCGAACCTGCACCGACTGCAGAAGGATCGAAGTCACCATTAGCTACACCCAATCCTGAGTAAACACCACCTTCGGGTAAACCGCCAGTGAGCGTAAATGGAGTACCATTTTCACAAATACTTGCAATTTGACTTAAGGTTACATCGGGAACAGCAATAACAGTGACAGCCTGTTCAGCGGTATCAGAACAACCGGTCTCATTTGTATAGATATACTTAATGGTATGGGTTCCTGCACCGGCAACTGAAGGGTTAAACATGTTTTCTACGATTCCATTGCCTTCAAAGACACCACCAGCTGGGGTCACTTCACCAAAAGTGAAGGCTGCAGTAGTAATACATACAGGAGCAACAGCGCTAAAAGTAACTACAGGATACTCAGCAATTGTAAAAGTAGCTGTAGAAGCAGCACTCTGACAAATATCATTCGTAGCTGTTACGTAATAGGTATAGACACCAGGAAGAGTTTCTTTAGAAACATAAGTATTGCCTTCACCTACCATATTTGTAAGAGCCTCATCACTATACCAACGAACATTTACACCTTCAGCTACCAATGTAGCATTTTCTTGACCAACACAAACACCAGCATTGGTTACAACTGGTGCAACGGGGTATGCAGAAACTACTATATAAGCCGGAAGGGTAATCTCATTAACCTCAGTTCCTTTGGTTACTTTAAGAGTTACGTTATACTGACCAGGAGTAGAATAGGTGATGCCTTGAGGATTGCGCTCTGTAGAAGTAGCAGGAGAACCACCTTCAAAAGTCCATTCCCAAGCTTGAGGATTAGCGGTAGACATATCGGTGAAGTTAACCACTGCTGTTTCACAATAGTTTGTTTGATCAGCTTGGAAAGCTGCTGTTAAGACATTGTCAGTAACAACAATCTCTTTACGATACCTATAATGATTAGTCATAGTAGCAACAATAACCACCTTTTGTCCTACAGTTACAGCGGGGAAGGTGAATTGCATTGCAGATGCACCGGCAGTCTGAACACCCATGATCTCACCATCAACCGTAACACAAACAGTAGCGCCTTCAGTAGCAGTAACATCGAAAGAGGTTGATCCAGCAAAAACAGCGGTATCATGATCAACTACCATTGCTTGAGGAACTTCTGAGTAAATAATGCTAAATGACTCACCGTGGTGATGGAAGAGGTTATAAGTAACCGCTTTGTTAGTGGTATTATAAGGCCAGTTTGATTGTTTCAGGAAGTACTTACCTGCAGCATTTCCGAAGCTCGGTAAGATGCCACGTGGTTCTGGAGTGCTACCATAATCAGGCATAAAATCAGTAAACCAGTTGTCATATACACCCCAAACATAGGTATCATTAACAAATGAGTATGAAACTTCAGAAGCTCCAATCAATCCTAATGCACCAGCGTTTTGACCATTCTTTGTATGGCGATGGAACTTCTCGGTGAAACACTCGCTACTCCAGTTATACTTACCTGTCAGACAGTTGATAGACATGATAAAGGTAAGATCTGTATTAGTAAGAGCGTTGATATTCGAGTTGTGATAGCTAGGTTCTCCCCAACCTGTTTCTTCACCATGGTCACGGTGTTGAAGCAAGAAAGAGCCGGCATTGATAGCCTCATTGATCATGGTAGCATTACCGCCATCCCAACCGCCTAATTCGGCAGGACTCTGAGGGATATAACCTAAACCATTAGGGCCAAAATAATTAACAACGGTATTGGTGTTAGTAGCTGTTGACCATACAGAACCAGGGGTTCCTTGGTAAACTTTATTGATACGGACAGGCTCTTTATTTTGAATCTTTTTAAAGTAACCACCAACTACTTCAGAACAGATCTGGAACCAACGTTCTGTTTGCCATCCTAAGGCAGTAATGGGGTGTTTATAGAAATACTCTGCTGTTGGAGGATTCCTTTCATAATTAAGGAATTTGGTGATCATAACCGTTAGCTGATCATTGTTATTCGCTGTGATACGAGACATAACAACATCTGGCATCATGTCGCCATTAACATCAGAATAAAGATTGTCAGAGACACAATAGTTATCATAGATCTTAGAGAGGATATTCTTATTCCCATCGCTTCCATGGTCGCCAAGTAACAGACAAGCCACTGGTTTTAGTGTCCAATTGTTATAGGCATTTTTAATGAACTCTTGGATAGCATTTGTAGAATTTCCACCAATTTCAGTAATAGTAAAGACTTTAGTAATAACACCTTGTTCAGTACGGAACTTTCTAATGGTATCAGCCCAAGCTTGGAATTCTGGACCATCAGGAGTAATGATCATATATTCACATTCACCTTCCGCTTTGCGATTAGCATTATGCTCGTAGCGAGATTTATAATCTATACGAGGAAGGCTAGAGTAGTTAAGGAGAATATCAGATAGCATAGGATCCCAGTAGCGGTTTCTGTATGCTACATCGCCAAACTCACCATTACCACCAACTAAATCAATAGCAACCTCAAGATCACGAATAACTCTTAGCTCTTTGGTAACTGGATTATACTGGAAAGGAGTAATACCTAGAGTAACGAAATCGACACCACGAACAGAACTAACCTCTGATAGTTTTACTGGCTCAGCAGGATAGAACTCATTTGCAGAATAGATTGCACTGTTTTTGGTATATTCCAAAGGAGAATCCTCACTTTCAAGAGGGATACGAGGTGCTGGAGCAACTTCAACATTCTGGATTACTTCCACACGGCTATTAACAATGCGTAGCACAGGAGTTGCACCACTAGGTATAGCTATAAAACGACCCTGACCGGGAAGATTGGGAGCCCCTTCATCTCCGGGAAGAAAAACACCGGGCATTTCCAATGACACCATTGAATTCCCTTTAACTTCAATGGGAACCATAGAAAATTGCTCCACAGAAAAGTCTACACGGATATGGTTTGATTTACTGTCCACCAGTGTAAACCCCTGGTGGGACCAGCTATCGCTGTAGCGTACATTCTGAGCAGAAATCTGCCCGAATGTCACCATCACTAGCCCTAAAACCAGTATGGCATTCCTAAAACGAGTAAAAAGCTTCATCTTGAGTTTTGTTTGGTAAATATGATATTATACTAGGAGTTTCTTTGTAAATTATGGTTGTTGAATTTCCTTATCTGACAATAAGTTTACCCGAGATCTTTACTCCGGCATCTTCTATTTGAAGCAGATATAGCCCTGACTTTATTCCTTGAGCCTTTAAATCAAGAGTCGCTTCAAATATACTATTTTTTTCACTTCGCAATGACTCTGAATAGATTAATCTACCCTGCATATCTAGAACTTTCAATATTACAGAACCAGAAGTTAAACGATTTAGGCTAATCTTAACATGGTCGATAGCAGGCATCGGATAGATCATTAACTCGGTATTCAGTGAGAGTTCGTCAACCCCAACGCTGGTCCCTTTATTAATCTTCATTGCAGGATCTCCAAGGATATTGTTATCATAGAAACACCATCTTAGGGCACCCTCTTCCCATTGCCCGGGCGCATTAACCCACGGTGCTGTTGCCACTTTAGAGAGCCGTTGCGTCTCCCCAATCCGTTCTGCATTAAGTGTATATAATGCATTCATCCATTCTCTGTGAAGATGTGCAGATGGACCTTCTGTCTGTCCCTCATTAAACCACCCATAACGACTATTCACACAAGCTGCAACTGCAAACTTTGAGATCTTTAACGTCTGCTCTGCTATACATGATGGATAATCAAAGGCTCCACAAATACATCCATGAGAATAGATTACAGCATAATTATGTTGTTCCCCATCCACATTAGAGAAATTTGCATCCGTAATATCATCTAAGGTGAGCCTCATCATATAATCCCAATTGCTATGACCACTATGCTGGATAAAAGTGAACCCCTCATTTATCTTTGATATCAAATCTGACGAACCCCATTCATTAAAGCCCTGGTCATACAGCTTAAAAAAGTTCATGTTTTCAGGCAAGCCGGTTGTTGTATAACCATTATCACTTCGTTCTCCAACCAGAAGATCTAAATAGTCTTGTCCATAGGTCTCAGGGTTATCATATAGTTTTTCTCCTGCCATTAGCACCATATTGGTTTCATTCGCCACCGGTGATCTCTGATATTTTAAGACCTTAGAAACCATATTGCTTTGCTCAGTCAATGATTTGAATGGCAGGCGAGCTACTGCTAGTTCGGGTAATAAATCATCCTCCCCTATTTCTCCCCAAAGAGAATTGCCATTTTCATTCCAACTCCCATCTAATGAACTATAATATAGATCACTAGGGATTGTCGAGTCTTCATAAACAGAGCTAGATTGAACCTTACAATAAAACCCTCTTGCTGGGATCAGTTCAACATCCCCGCCTAATAAGACATAAAGAGAACCATCGTTGGTATAGCGAGAAATCAGGTAATTTCTCAATTTCTGAGCATCATCCACACCGGTCTGGCCGCTGATAGCATCTTCAAAGGAGACAAGTGTAGCTTCTATGCCATTGTCCCCATAATAACTTAACAACTCGGTAAATCCATCGAGATAGGCCGCGGGCGTTATAATCAATAATTTATTATCAGAGGAAGTAGCATCTGTGGTATAACTCGATGCCTCATTAAAATTATCAACGAGATGTTCAATTGTTCTATCTATCTCATTACCTGTGCGAAGCAAGCTAAGAGCCTGAGATGCTTTGGCGGTGGATTGAGTCTTAACCACCACTTCGAGTGTCTCATACCAAGTCATTTCTCTCGTCGCCGGATTATATTGAACCGGGCAGATTGTAGTCATTAACACCGAATGACCATATAGAAAATGGGTAGAAAACGATCCATTTAAAGAAGTTGGTAAGAAAGCATTCGTTGAATAGACCTTCTCATCTTTTAACCATTGACCTGAAAGACCATCAGAAAGGGGTCTGGAAGGTTGAATAGGTAAGATATTAACATCATAAAGGTGACCAGCCTCTAGGCCCGGCTTCACCACAACAGAAACAGCCTCTTCGCCTGCCGGGAGGAGCAGACTTAAAGATTTATAAGGTAATCCGGGAGTGCCAGCCAGCCCAATATTTGACAAGCCATTAATGGAGATTACATCTCCTTGCGTTTGTCGGGTAAGCACCGGTTTGTCAAGTCGAATCTTAAACTTGACCTCTCCTGCATGGGCATAAAAAGAGAGTAAGAGTATACTCAGTAAGAAAAATTTCGTTTTCATATCAGAGAACATATTTGGGACAGGTTAATTTAGAGCTCAATGGCGACAAATTTACCAAACAGATCAATTTATCATACTTTTTTTTTACTTTTAACACTAAATTTCCGAAAAAAGTCATTTATCAGACTCTCAAATCAATCAATTGTATTGACAAAGGGGTCTAAGTTTGGTATTTTTGCATAGCCGTAGGAAAAAAATTTATAGACTAATTTATACATACTTCACATGTACATGTTCAAGGTTGAAGCGCAGACTCAAAAAGAGTTGAAATACATTCAATCTAACTTGTGTAATGTGGCTGTTTAAAATCAAATTAATAACACATGAAGCTATCGCAGTTCAAGTTTAATCTGCCTAGTGACCTTATTTCCAGTTGGCCGACAGAAAATCGAGATGACACAAGGCTAATGGTAATAGACAGAAAGAAGGGCTCTATTTCACATCTAAAATTTTCAGATCTGATTGATTATTTTGACGATGGGGATATCTTCGTTCTGAACAACACCAAGGTCTTTCCAGCCCGACTGTATGGGGAAAAAGAGAAGACAGGTGCTAAGATTGAAGTTTTTCTTTTGAGGGAACTAAATCGTGAATCCCGTCTTTGGGACGTTTTAGTTGACCCTGCGCGAAAGATCAGAATTGGTAACAAGCTCTATTTTGGTGATGATGATCTGGTTGCTGAAGTAATTGATAATACAACATCAAGAGGCCGAACTTTAAGGTTTCTATTTGATGGGCCCTATGAGGAGTTCAAGAAAACCATTCAGCGTCTTGGAGAGACTCCTCTTCCAAAAATCCATAACCGCCCGGTTGATACTTCTGATGCCGAAAGATATCAGACTATTTATGCTAAGAATGAAGGAGCCGTTGCTGCTCCGACAGCTGGCTTACACTTCTCACGGGAACTCATGAAAAGACTTGAGATCAAAGGCATCGACTTTGCTGAGATCACACTTCATGCTGGTCTGGGTAACTTCCGCAATATCGAGGTAGAAGACCTCACAAAGCATAAGATGGATTCAGAGGAGATGTACGTCACCGAAGACGCTGTCAATATCGTAAATAACGCTAAAGATAATCGCAAAAAGGTTATTGCTGTCGGGACAACCACCATGAAGGCACTTGAAACTGCTGTGACCATCTCAGGTCACATCAAGACTTACAATGGATGGACTAACAAATTCATCTTTCCTCCTTACGACTTTACAGTAGCTGATGCTTTAATCACCAACTTCCATCTGCCAATGTCTTCGATGTTGATGATGGTTGCTGCTTTTGCTGGTTATGACCTAACCATGAAGGCTTACAAAGAAGCTGTTGAACAAAAGTATAAGTTCTTCACCTATGGTGATGCTATGCTAATCCTCTAATACCCAAATCTTCAATTAATAAACTATTTGGGATTTCTATTAAAAAGGCTGCCTCTCTCTTCCTGAAAGGCAGCCTTTTTTCATGGTGCTTATAAACCCGCTAGATAAGTAACCCCTCTCCATATCCTCTACGCTTATTCTTCGCTTCTCTCCATTTCCAGATCGAACAAAAACGCACCCAATAAAAAGATAAGTCATCTGATAATGGAGAAGACACGGAGAGGATACGAAGAGGTGGCGAAGAGAGGGAAGAAACTAGTCAAGACTCCATGTCGCCCCATCTTTGGTATCCTTCACTTGAACACCCATACTTTTAAGCTTATCTCGTATAAGATCGCTAGTGGCCCAATCCTTCTTGACCTTGGCTTCCTGGCGCAAGGTAAGAATGGTATCCATTAGACCAGATATTAGAGACTCATTACCTGAAGATGCGGTCTCATCATAAAGACCCAGAATATCTTTGGTAAATGTTCTAAAGGTAGTCTTAAGAAGATCGAGATCATTCGCAGAAATAGTCTCTTTCCCATCATTAATGAGATTGATGATTCGAGTGGCGTCAAAGAGGGCAGCAATAAGTTGAGGCGTATTAAAATCATCATTCATTGCCTCATAGCAGGCATTTTGAATAGCAGAAACATCACTAACAGAACGATCAGAAGCCTTTAGTTTATCGAGTGTTCTGAGCGCCTCCATCAGCTTTTTATAACCCTTTTCCGCCGCTTGTAAAGCCTCATTAGAGAAGTCAACCGTACCACGATATTGCGCTTGTAAGATGAAAAATCTAATATTCATAGGGCTATAAGCCTTTTCAAGCTTTTCATGACTTCCAGAAAAGAATTGATCCAGTGTAATAAAATTACCCAATGATTTACCCATCTTCTGACCATTGATAGTAATCATATTATTGTGCATCCAGTATTTAACGGCCTCTTTTCCATTAGCGGCAACCGACTGAGCAATCTCTGCCTCATGATGAGGAAAAATAAGATCCATTCCACCCCCATGAATATCAAATACCTCACCGAGATACTTGGCACCCATGGCAGAGCATTCCATATGCCATCCTGGAAAACCATCACTCCAAGGACTTGGCCATCTCATAATATGCTCAGGTTGGGCCTTTTTCCATAATGCAAAATCGAAAGAGTTTTGTTTCTCCTCCTGACCATCTAGCTCACGGGTATTACTGATCATCTCATCAACAGATCTTCCACTCAACTTACCATATGCAAAATCCTTATTAAATTTCAATACATCAAAATAGATACTACCATGACTTTCGTAGGCGTATCCATTATTAATGATTCTCTTTACCATCTCTATTTGCTCGATGATATGACCAGAAGCGTGAGGCTCAATTGAGGGACGTATAACGTTAAGCGCATCCATTGATTTATGGTACCGAACGGTATAAAACTGAACGACCTCCATGGGCTCGAGCTGCTCCAAACGCGCCTTTTTCGAAATCTTATCCTCTCCGGCATCTGCATCATTCTCCAGATGCCCAACATCTGTTATATTTCGTACGTATCTAACCTTATAACCTAAATGGCTTAGATAGCGATATACCACATCAAAAGTTATAGCAGGTCTCGCATGACCTAAATGGGCATCACCATATACGGTTGGACCACAAACATACATGCCCACATAAGGAGGGTTATAAGGTTGAAATATTTCCTTACGACGAGTAAGAGTGTTGTATAAAAAAACGCTTTGTGTCATAAAAGTTAAAATCTAAATAGCCTATGGTTTGCAAAGATACCATGTTTTAAGCTAGCTCATTCATACAACAACCCATTGAGCTTCCAAATTTACATACCCATCAGTCCAATAACTAAAAAAGCGCCTAAGAATCGATCAGATATAATCCGATTTCTCCAAGCATTCAATCCAAATACAATGAAGTAATCAAGAACTAAAAAGTGTCACAAATTGCTACTTTAGTAGCAGCACCAAGGGGTTTCACAAAAATCCATTATTGTGAATTTTCTTTTATATCATGTAAAAAGAAATAATAAATAATTTTGTGAAAAACCGTAATAATAACACCAATTAATAAAAATGATTTATCTTTGTAGCAAACTTAGACAAAAGACAACAGGATATATAGTTTATAAATTAGTTTTGAATTTAGGTTAATAACAGACTTAAGTATAACAATTATGAAAGGATTGGTTAGAGTAGAAATCATTTATTTCTTTTGTTAGTGTTCAGAGTAAACAGGCAGTATGTCAACGTGACGTTGTGTATATCTGCTATTTTGTCGTAAAAGTTGATTTGTTTAAATGCGCGGTCTGGTTAGAGCCGCGAGACAATAAAAGAGGTGTTGATGGGGTATCAACGCCTTTTTTGCCTTGGATTTATCTATACCAACTATCAACCTTAAAGATAAGAATCAAATCTTGCAGAATTAATGCAATACGTATGATAAATACGCCCTGATGAATCGATACTTTAACGATTTATGATGGCCCGATTATCAGTGAATCTGCTTGAATCTTGAATCCTGAATCCTGAATCTTGAATCTTGAATCTCGAATCTTGAATCCCAACCCTTTCACATTACCCATCACCCATTTAAGGAACCACCCCACATTCTTTGAACAATCCTACTTATAAATTGTTGAGAAAGAAACATTTTTAATTATGTCATCTGCAATTGTCAGTTTACTCAACGCACTAGCTCTAATACTCATTGGTTTATTTGGGTATTTTGTTTCTGATAACCCCTCTTTAACTGCATTAATCCCCGTTATTGTTGGTATTGTGTTACTATTTCTCTACAAAGGATTACGGCTTGGCAAGAAAAAAACCATAAAAGTCGCCATGATTATGACGATTCTACTTATCATCGGGTTAATAAAGCCTCTTTTAGGCACGATCGAGCGTTCAGATAGCGAAGGCATGATGCGCGTCATGGTAATGATGTTTATGAGCCTCATTTCTTTAGGATTCTTTATCATAACGCCAATATATCGTAGATATATGGACTCAAATTAATCAATTCTATCGTGCCTCAATCTTGAAAATCTTTTCATCCAAATCCTGTAAAGATCTTTTTAGCTCTTAAAAGACCATTTCATAAAGAAAAAGCAAACCTACAAGCATTTAACTTCCCTTATTACAGCTATTTTGATCCAACGAGGCGTTCATGTATAGCTTATCTTAAACCATTTGAAGATTATTCCACAATTTACAGTACATTCGCTTAGCATTTCTGATGCCCATGAGAGTCTTTTGGTATAATCATAAAGAAACTTAATGATACAACCTAAAGGCTCGTTTTAAGGTCTTAAATGTTAATGATTTCGAAAACTGATGTTAATATTAACTCGCAGTATGAAGAACACGCTTTCGCTCCTATTCTTGATCCTTATTTCTCTCCCAATATACTCCCAACCCAAAAAAGATAAAAGCCCATCCTCACCACACTTGAGTGCCTCTTTAACGGGTTACGTTGAGATGACTCAGTTTCTGGAAAAGATCTGCCGGGAGAACCCTTATCTTCATTATGATACCCTGGCATTTTCAATAAAAGGGAGAGCTATTCCATTCATATCGGTTTATAAAGAAGATTCTTTAGACAAAAGCAAACTTAACATCCTTCTCTTCGCTCAGCAACATGGAGATGAACCTTCAGGAAAAGAGGCTCTATTAATGATGCTAAAAGACATTGCCGAAAACAAAATGGACGAGTATATAGAGCATATGAATCTTTTTATCATCCCCATGCTTAACCCTGATGGTGCAGAAGCGGGTACTCGTCGCAATGGGAGAGGAGTTGATCTCAATCGAAATCACCTCATTCTTACAGAGCCAGAAACCCATGGCCTCCACAATCTCTTTAATAAGTATTTGCCAGAAGTCACACTCGACATGCATGAGTATTATCCTTTTGATGATACTACATCCAAATTCCCATACATCAGACAATTTGATGAACAGGTTGGTATCTTGACCAACCTAAATATAGATTCAGACATCTTAGAACTTGAAAAAAGAGAGTTACTCACCTTTATTAATCAAGAGGTATCAGCTAAAGGATTTCTATTTGGGGAATATGCGGTCGGCTCCATTGCTAATGGCAAAACGGTAAGACATAGCACTGTTGATATTGATGATGGCCGGCAAAGCTTTGGTATCCAATCTACCATCTCCCTGATATCGGAAGGATTAAATGGAAAAACGCCAACTGAGCGATTGGAAAAGAGACGCCTCGCTCAATATCTTGTAGCTAAATCACTCCTTCAATGGTGCATGTCTTCCCCTGATTGGATTAAGCGAAGAATAACATACCAAAGGAATCAACTCAGTAAAAGCGATGATAGTATAGTTATTCAGATGGACCATTTCCCCGATGGATCTCTAAGAATCGTTCCAATGCGGAATATCATTACTAATAAAGATTCCGTCTTCCAAATCTCTAACTTCGCCCCGAAAATCAAATCTATTAAAAAGGTAAAAAGAGCTAAAGGATATCTCGTTCCGATATCTGACTCGGCTCTGGTCAGATTTCTGAATGCTCATCAAATAACTTATACTAAAGCTAATAAAATCTCCACAGGAAAAGTATACCAATATTTCATCGTCGAACCGATACAAATCTTGCTTGAAGGAATGTCAGTTTGGAATCCAACTTATACCTATTCCTTAGTTGAGAAGGACAAAAACCTTGATGAGTATTACTTTATACCAACCGCTCAATTAAAGGCAATTACTATTACTCTAGCGTTCGAACCTAACTCTATGTTCGGATTGGCTAATTACGCTCTTTATAATTACTTGATGAAAAAAGGATCGTATCCCATTTTAAGAGTCGAGTAATCATAACCAGATAAACCTGATTGCAAATCTTACCAGATCAAAGAAGGCTTATTCAAGTACAAAGTATACATGATTAATCCTGATGTGAAAGTTAATTTCGTTAAGCCTAATTGCAGATCAATATCAATTTTACAATATTAAAAAGGGGGGCAATGCCCCCCTTTTTATTTAAATGATCAAGCTCTACTTATTAATAACCATTCTTCTAACAAGATTAATATTCTTGCTGTTAGTTAAAATAACATAATAGAGACCATTTGGAAGATTCTGAACATCAATCTGCCGAGTTACTGCATTCTCCAGATTAAAGTTTTCTGAACGATAAACTTTCATTCCTAAAGTATTAGTAATCTCTACAACAAAATTACCTTGACCCATTGCACCCAACTCTACAGTAAATTGACCGTTGTTAGGTACTGGATAAAGCTTAAAGGAGGCTGCATCTGGGGTTTCTATTCCTGTTAAATCTACAAAGATCTCATTTGAAACTTCAGAAGGACATCCATCCAATGTTACAACGCAAGTATACAAGCCAGACTCTAATGCCGTGTAAGTTACAGAAGTAGCCCCGGGAATTAATACTCCATTAAGGTACCACTGATTGCCAGCTGGTGCACTACTCGTTAAGAGGGAACCATTAGATGAGATAACAGGAGTTTCCGGAATAGGATGAACGGTAACCGCTAATGTTATAGCTATGCCTAATCCACAAGAATTGGAACCAGCGACTGTAACATTTCCTGAAGTAGCAGTGGCACTATAATTTACTGTAATCTTAGTAGAATTACCTCCACTTACGATGGTTGCTCCAGAAGGTACGGTCCAACTATAACCAGTAGCTCCCTGAACAGCACTTATCTGATAGGTTACATTATTTGTTCCAGCACAGATAGTAGATAGTCCGTTAATAACGCCCGCAGCACCAGGAAGAGGAGCGACAGTAACACTTAGGCTAGCAGCAACACCAGTACCGCACTCATTGATTGCAGCAGAAGTAACACTACCAGAAGTAGCAGTTGAACTATAATTAACGGTGATACTATTCGTTCCTGCACCACTAACAATAGAAGCACCTGTTGGAACAGTCCATTCATAGCCAGTAGCACCATTAACAGCAGAGACCGTATATACAATACCAGTGGCACCTGCACAAACCTGACCATTACCAGTGATTGTACCTGATGTTTGAGGAACATCCTTAACAATAATATTGGTATATACCGGAGCAGTCATTGTACATCCACCAATACCGGTATAAGAGAGTCCTAATGCATATACACCCGTACTATTCCATTTAACTACTAAATGGCTAGTGCCTTGACCACTAATAATTGTAGCCGAAGAAGGAACCACCCAAGTATAGTTTGTCATACCCAAATCTGTGAAATATTCAGCTTGGGCATCCTTACAAGTGTATGTAGGCCCAATCAAACTAGGAGTTGGAATAGGATAGATATTTACAGGATAGCTAACGGGAGCCAAAGCAGAGCAACCTGAAGCATTGTTGTAGTTAACAGTCACGGATTGCGAACCAGGCGTGTTCCATTTCACCGTAATTGCTGCGGTACCAGCACCACTAGTGATTACACCTCCAGCAGAGACGCTCCAAACATAACCTGTTTGACCACTTTGAGTAGTATAAACATTATTAGTCGTTCCAGGACAAGCATTTGTTGGACCAGCGACCGTTGGTGTGGGAAGCGCATTAACTGTTACGTTTTTATTGGTAGCAGTGGTAGCAGAACAACTATTAGCGTTAGTGTAATTAACCGTTACGGTTTGAGGACCAGCATTGTTCCATGAAACGGTAATTGCATTTGTTGTGGCACCGCCAGTGATCGTACCCCCTGCGGAAATAGTCCATGTATAACCTGTCATGCCGGCTTCAGTGGTGTAAGCAATTCCAGTGGTACTAGCACAAACAGAAGCTAAACCAGTAATTGTTGGCACTGGCAAAGGATTAACGGTTAAAGCCTTGGATGATGAGGTACCACTAGCGCAAGCATTTGCACCAGCAACAGTAACATTGCCTGATACAGCAGAGGTATTAAAGCTTACGGTAATACTATTTGTTCCACCCCCAGCAGTGATGGTTGCTCCGGAAGGAAGAGTCCAGTTGTAGGAAGTCGCATTAGCTATCGCCGGTACACTAAAGTTAACACCGGTAGCTCCTTGACAAACAGCAGCAGGACCCGTAATTGTGCCAGCAGCAGCAGGGACAGGACAACCAGATAGGAAACTCATATCACTACCGTAGCTGGTACCTGTAGAGTTAACCGCCTTTACACGGAAGTGATAAGTTGTGTTTGTTGATAAGCCAGTTAAATTAGCAGATACACTAGTTGCACTGTTGCCAGTAACTGGTGATGGTGTCGCATTAGCCACGTTTCCGTAGGCAGTGGTTAAACCCCATTCGAAGGTAACGGTTGCATTACCCGAATTATTTGCGTTAACAGAACCGTTCAAGGTAGCGGTTGCGGTTGTAATAGCTGAAGCAGCATTAGTAATAACTGTTGGAGCTAAGGATGAGGTTGTAAAGGTTAAATCGATACCATTGGAAGTTCCTGTAGCGTTAACTCCTTTAACACGGAAGTGATAAGTTGTATTTGGTGTTAAACCAGTTAAGCTGTAAGATACACTTGTAGCGGAGTAACCTGTGACAGTATTGGGAGAAGCATTTACACTGGTACCATAAGCCGTTGTTAACCCATATTCAAAGGTAGCCGTTGTACTAGCATTATTAGCATTAACCGTTCCATTGATGGTGGCTCCGGTAGCGGTTACTGAAGTAGCAGCCAAGGTAACTACAGTGGGAGCTATAGCTGAAGTCGTAAAGGTTTTATCTGCACCGTAACCATTGGTGGCATTATAAACACCCTTTGCGCGGTAGTGATAAGTCTGGTTTGGCTCTAAGGAAGAAAGAGAAGCACTCATTGCTGTTGCTGTATTTCCGGTGATCGGAGTGGGAGCTGCAACAATGTTTGAACCATAGGCATTGGTCAAGCCCCAATCGAAAGAGGTGGCAACACTTTCGTTCGCTGCAGTAACAGTCCCATTTAAAGTAGCCCCTGAAGAGGTTATTGTGGTTGCATCATCTGTTACGATGGTTGGCGTAAAGCTAACTTCATAGGCTCCCATATCGGGAATGGCACCACGTGTAGTACCGGCATAGTCGGTTGTAATACCCGCAATAGGTGTTCCTGTATTATTTAAAGAAACTACAGTTGGATGAAGATCGCTTGCAGACGCAAAAGCAGGATTAATACTGACAGAATGGGTATTACCACCAAAACCAGTTTGGATAGCAGCCAGATCATTTCTTGCTGAACCTAAATAGCCTAAGTCAGTACCAGAATTCAGATAGTCATTGTAATCAATGGTTCCAAAGACGGTATTCGGTGCAGCACTATAAATGGCATATCTGGTTGTTGCATCTGATTGGGCATTAATAAAGATGTTATTCTGGAGATTTATAGCACCGGCTGCCGTCACAGAACTACTAATATTTATTGCAGCAGTTGTGCCTGCGGCAATCACCTGGTTCGTATTGAGATAAACGGTGTTAAAGTTAATATCATATCCAAAACCACCATTAACATAAATCCCATAACCATTGTCCAGATAAGTAACACCGTTGTATCCATAAGCTGCAATATCCCAAAGAAGGTTGTTTTGAACCTTAATACCAGCAGTGGTTGCTAATGTTGAGGACAAGTAGATACCATTCGCTCCATATCCTTCCGAACTTGTGTTTTTGATAGTACTGATAGAGTTTCGTTCAATCGTCACATTACCAATAGCACCAGAAAGATAAATACCATACGTTGTAGAAGCACCCGTTGAATTAATATTGGTAAGTGTATTTGACTTTACCAGGATATTGGAGTTAGCAATACCATTGGTTAAAGCAATGCCATAACCGGTACCCGTACTGGTGCTAGTGCCACTAAAACCAACATTATTGATAGTATTTCCGGTAATTGAAGTATTAGAGGTCCCTGTAGCAAGCCAAATAGCTCTCTTAACTTCCGCATTAGCATCAATAATATTACCAATGTTATTATTAGAGATGGTGACCCCATCAAAGCCTTGAACATAAACGCCCACTAATCGAACATAGTCAGTGCCGGTAGCATTGATATCGTTGCCTGTAATGACCGTTCCAGAACCATTTCCAGCGACTACATTGCCATTCATATAACTGGCGATATAGGCCTTCTTAATAGAGTTATTCTGAACAGTGAGGTTGCTAAAGTTACCAGCTGTACCCGCTTCATCGGTAAATACCAAAGCCGACGAGGTGGTTGCACCATTAATAATATTTGTATTCTTGATAGTAACGTTTGTCAATATTCCCGTTCCTACAGAAGGACAGAAGATAACCTGAGGGCTGGTAGTATTGGTATTACTAATCGTCAAATCGCGAGTTGTAGTTCCATTATTGGATCCGTCTATTGTAGTATAACTGTTCTTTACTCTAATCAAAGCACCAGAACCAACAGACCCTGTAATGGTTGTTGTAGCCCCAGTATTAGGTTTTAAAGTCAATGTATTGGTACTACTTGAACCAATATTACTTTGAATGATCAAAGGGAAGGTTTCTGATGTACTATAATTAGCATCATCTAGGATAAAGGTTACTGCCCCAACCATGACCTTATTATTAAGATCGGTTATAGCATTGGTGAGGGTAGTATAGTTTGGAGCAACCTGAGCAGCACCAACA
>Ga0209066_10000422_pt1 | contig 62670 bp, 65 predicted proteins | sample All_14_2_FD_187198 | JGI IMG/M metagenome (GOLD analysis project Ga0209066, IMG submission 187198) | Freshwater microbial communities in response to fracking from Pennsylvania, USA - Allegheny Zone_MetaG_DW_15 (SPAdes) (version 2) ...
CATTGACGGCGAAGTTCAAAGCTAATCACCCTATATTTTGGTAAATTGTGGCCACTAGCGTTGTCGTCATTCATCCCGTTTTCAAGGGAGATAAGCAGCCGCGCGATCCGCAAAGCCAGCTTGATGAGGCATGCGGCTTGGCTGACGCCATTCAGCTTGAGCTGCGTGGCGCATTGTTGCTCAATGTCAGCAACCCGAATGCGGCGACTTTGCTGTCAAAAGGCGTGGTCGAAATTGCGGCTGAAACGATACTGGAGCAAAAGCCAACGGTCGTGTTCGTCAACTGCACCTTAAGTCCGGTGCAGCAGCGCAACCTTGAAAATGCGTGGAAAGCCAAAGTTATTGACCGCACAGGCATGATTTTGGAGATTTTCGGCGCACGCGCCAATACGCGGGAAGGGAAGTTGCAGGTTGAGCTGGCGGCATCCAATTACCAGCGTGGGCGTCTGGTGCGGGCATGGACCCACCTTGAGCGCCAGCGTGCCACGGGTAAAACCGGTGGCCCCGGTGAAAAGCAGATCGAGCTTGATCGCCGTAAAATCAATGACAAGATTGCGCTGATCAAGAAGCAGATCGACCATATCCGCAATACGCGTGACCTGCAGCATCGTGCGCGCGAGAAGGTGCCGTTTCCGCTGGTTGCCATCGTGGGGTACACCAACGCCGGAAAATCGACGCTTTTCAATACATTGACCGACGCCAAGGTGCTGGCGAAGGATATGCTGTTCGCAACCCTTGATACCACTACGCGTGGCCTGATGTTGCCCGGCGGCCGCAAGATCATGATGTCTGACACGGTAGGGTTCATATCCGACCTGCCAACCCAGTTGGTTGCCGCCTTCAGGGCAACGCTTGAGCAGGTCACGCAGGCGGCTCTTATTCTGCACGTGCAAGACGTGAGTGATACGGACCATGCGTTGCGCCGGCGGGATGTTTTAGATGTGCTTGAGAAGCTGGGCGTACCGGCGGATGCCACCAATGTCATTGATGTTTATAATAAAATCGACCTACTGCCCAAACGGCTGGCGACAGGCTGGAAAAAATATTCCGACCGGTCCATCGCTGTGTCGGCTGTATCGGGTGAGGGGCTGGATGCGCTTTTAAACCTGATTAAACGCCATCTGGACCATGACCGTACCGAATATGCCATCAAGCTGCCTGTCAGCGATGGAAAGTGGCTGGCATGGCTGCACCAGCATGGCGAGATTATCAGCGATAAGACCCGCCTGCAGACGCGTAGCCTCAAAGTTATGCTATCAGAAGCCGATTACGCGCGTTTCGAGCAGGCCCGCGCTTCTAAATAACATAACTCATATATCGGTGCAGGGTGGGTCAAGCTTACCGGCGGGTCAGGTCACGCGGTCTTGCGTTCTTTGGCCTTCACAGTGTTCCAATGGGCGTCCATATCCTCTAGAGTGGCCTTGCCAAACTCTTGAGAATTTACTTTCATTAGATCTTCTACGCCATTGAAACGATTGATAAATTTATCATTCGCTTTACGCAATGCTACCTCGGCATCCACGTCCAGATGCTCTGCCAGTACACAGGCTGCGAACAGGATATCCCCAAGCTCTTCCACAAGGTTATCCCGATCCTTATTTGCGACGGCCTGCTTCAGTTCGGCAATCTCTTCTTCCATCTTATCGAACACCATATCGGCTACGGGCCAGTCAAATCCTACCTTTGCGACCTTGCGGTGAATTTTTTGGGCGCGCATCAAAGCGGGCAGGCCGCGGGTCACGCCATCAAGCAGGTGGGTCGTGCCTCTGGCTGCCTTTTCCTTGTCCTTTTGCGCGTTCCAAATGGTCATCACGGCTTCGGCGTCAGCCGCTGTCTGGTCACCGAATACATGCGGGTGGCGGCTGATGAGTTTATCTGCTTCGGCCTGTGCCACGTCGTCAATATTGAACAGGCCTTTTTCGGTCGCCATCTGGCTCTGGAATACGACCTGGAGCAACAGGTCGCCCAGCTCTTCCTTGAAGTCGTCCATATCGCCGCGCTCGATTGCATCGGCTACTTCGTAGGCTTCTTCGATCGTGTAGGGGGTGATGGATTCAAAAGTCTGTTTGAGATCCCATGGGCAGCCGCCATTGGGGTCGCGCAGTCGCGCCATGACGTCTATCAGTGCTTTGATGCCTTGCAGGTGCATATGATGCTCATATTCTCAGGTTTTGCGGGTAATCCGATATACTGTGGCAGGTGGGATGTTGGCAACCGTGTAGCCGATTTTGACGGCTTTCAGGTTAAGGCGTTCAAGCACAATGCGCGGTACCGGGCAGGCCGGGCCGTAGGTGAATTGATAAAAAGCGCCACCTGCGCGCATCGCCGTGAAGGCGCCGCGCATCACGCCCATGATGGTGCGGCTGGGCATTGATAGTAACGGCAGTCCACTGATCACCGCGCCGTGCTTGATGCCGCCAGCCAGTTTTTCGATACGGTTGATTTTTGATGCATCCATGCACAGAACGCGCGGTGCGGGGAAACGAAGGCTCAGCATTTTTGCGAAATTCGCGTTGTTTTCGACTAGCGTAATGTCGCTGGCCGAAATGCCGCGTTTCATGATCGCGTGGGTCAGAACGCCCGTGCCGGGCCCGAGTTCGATCACGGGGCCGGAAGCCGCCGTGATTTCGGACGTCATCAAATCGGCCAAAGCAGGGCCAGATGGTGTGAGTGCCCCTATATTGCGGGCGTCTGTCGTCCAGAGCTTCAGGAAGGTGAAAGCATCGTGTGCTGCGGCACTGGTACGGCGTATGCGCGCGGCTAAGGCCATTTGGGTCCGGCAATAAGAATATGCGTTGATGCAACTTCACCCTGTATGCGCGTTGTGTAGCTGCAGCGCTACATATGATTGCGATTGGTGCACAAGCGCATAGGTGCCAGCTCTGTAGCGCAAGAGTGATAATATATATTATGGTAAATACTGTGTCGGGGTAAGCTATAAGGATTAGCTTTTCCTTTCAGGCCAGATTTCGGGCCTTTGGGCGTATTTGCACAATCCGCATAACTTACTCGTTGCGTGCGCGCGGATGTGCCTTTCTAAAAGTTTCCATCAGCTGCATGTAATCGACTTCCGTATAACGCTGTGTGGTGCTTAGCGATGCGTGGCCAAGCAGTTCCTGTATCTCGCGCAGATTTAAACCTTCACCCAGCAGATGCGTCGCGTAACTATGTCTGAGCGCATGCGGTGTTGCTTTCTCGCCAAGGCCCAGTTGCACGCGCAGCTGGCGCATATGCTTTTGGACCATGCCGGCATTGAGCTTCTTACCCTGAAGCCCAAGAAAAAGTGGCCTTTCGGCTGTTTCAGCGTACGGGCATACGGCTCTGTACGCGGCTATAAGCCTGAAAACCTCGGGTATGGTTGGTACTTCGCGCTGTTTCTGGCCCTTGCCGGTGATACGCATGACGTCAGGTGCACTCGCCACGTCACGTATGGTTAATGACAGGCCTTCGCTGATCCGCAGGCCGGCTCCATATAGCAGCCCGAACAAGGCCACATCGCGCGCGGCTGTCCAGTCGGTTGCATCAGCCTTGATGGTATCAAGCATTTCAAAAATGCGTGGTGCCTCGAGTGGTCTTGGCACTTTATGCGGCGTTTTTGGCGTCGTCATGAGCCCCAATGACGCGTTGTGCAACACGCCGTTACGGTCCATCCATTTAAAGAATGTCCGCAAGGATGACAGCGCGCGCGCACGGGTTGCGGCGATGTTACCGGCCATGGCCTTTTTGGATAGATAACTGCGGAAATCACGCAAGGCGGCATCGGATATATGGCGCAAAGCCACCGCTTCGCCCGTGTGGGCTGCCATGAAGCCTAAAAACTGGCGGATATCGCTTTCATAGGCACGCAGGGTATTGGGTGACACGCGCCTTTCAGACGCTAAAGCTGAGAGCCACGCACCAACCGTTTCCAGCAAATCGGGCTGGCATAAACCACCAAGGGTTTTGGCGTTTAAGCCGGTATGTCCAGCCATATCCGGAAGCAGCGTTCGGCCACGCGGGCGAGGAAGCCGATAAGTTCGGTCCCCTGCCCGTCGCGGAACATTTCTGGGTCGCGCGAGCCAAAGCACAGTACAGCTGGCGGCGTTTTCATGGAAATATCAACGCGCAGGACAGCCTGTGAGCGCACGAGACGAGCGCCGCCGCCGTAAATGGCTTCGGTGCCTTGGATGTCGGATTGCAGGATGACCTGTTCGTCGCCCATCCATTCGCTGATTGTGCCCATTGGCACAACACGGATACCGGAGGCCGAGATATTGGGGATTTCCTGCCCATTGGTTTCAATGACCATGACGGCGATATCGACGTCGAGAATGGTTGCTAGGTCCATCGTGATGGCCTGTACGAATTCGGGGAAGTTGCGGGCTTCGAGCAGGCGCAATGTCGCTTCATGAATGCGCGTGACGCTGTTCATGTTGAGGCGGCTGACCTCTATGATGTCGCGCGTGGTTTCTAGCACGGCGTCCTTGTCCTTTTTCAGGCGCTGGACCATGTAGTGCTGAAAATCGGCTACGCCACGGCCCATGTTTTCCTTGGGCGGGTGCAACAGTTCAATCGCCTCCGGATGCTTTTGCAAGAAGGCGGGGTTCTGCTTCAGCCAGTCGATAATGGCGTCAGGAGTCAGGGAATCATTGGAGGTTTTGCTGGTCATCATGGGCTTTGTTTTCTGCGATTCAACAAATCACAGTCTAACATAAGCCCTGATGGAACCTATACCGTCAAAACGCGTTTTATGCGCTCAACCGTCATCAGGGGCCAGCGTGCGGCAATACGTGCGTGCACCATTGGGTTACGCAGAGATATGCGGCGTGGCGAGAGCATCGCCTCAATTTGCGTTTTAACGGCAGCACGGCCGCCAGACAGGCGGTGGTTTTCAAGCATGCAAATTGTCAGTGCTGCGGCCACATCCTGGCGACCATAGAGCATGAATTTATCGGACAGGGACAATTTGCCTTCAGGGGTTGCTGACGCGCGGGTATCGGCTTCAAAATCAGGCCCGAGGAATATTTTTGCTGCCTTTTCGGCTTTTTCCATCTCTGCCAAGGTAGTTCCGCAGGCTGCTGCGAAGATGCCTTTCGAGAGGTTACGGTAAATTTCCTGCTCGCCGTTGTCGGTGAAAGGCGTGGCAAAAGATTCGGCTAATTGGAGTGCTGCTGCGTCAAACATGATTTTTCCTTAAACTTAAGATCATGTTTGTTTAACTAGACAATACGGCAAATGTTTGACGATGATGTGCAGAACCCGCGTCAAACAGCCATTTTGGCACCTTTTAAATGTGAATCGGGCGGCCATCAACGGCTAGCGCCGCTTCCTTGACCGCTTCGTTCAGGGTCGGGTGCGCGTGACAGGTGCGGGCAATGTCTTCGGCGGATGCGCCGAATTCCATGGCCAGTACACACTCGGCAATCATGGTGCCAGCTTCTGCCCCTATGATATGCACGCCCAGAACACGATCGGTTTTGGCATCCGCCAGAATTTTGACGAAGCCATCGGTTGCCGCCATCGCGCGCGCGCGGCCATTGGCCATGAACGGGAATTTGCCGACCTTGTAGGCTACGCCCGCTTCTTTCAATTGCTCTTCCGTTTGGCCGACGGTAGCAATTTCAGGGTAGGTATAAACTACACCGGGGATGAGGTTGTAATCGATATGGCCGGTCTGCCCCGCCAGAATTTCAGCCAGAATAACGCCCTCGTCTTCGGCCTTGTGGGCCAGCATCGGGCCGATGATCGCATCGCCAATGGCATAGATGCCTTTGATGTTGGTCTGGAAATGGCCATCGGTTTCAACGCGGCCACGTTTATCGAGGGTTACGCCCAGTTTTTCAAGGCCGAGGCTTGCGGTATGCGGCTTGCGGCCAACGGCCACCAGCACAACATCGCCCGCCATGGTTTCGGCGTTGCCGCCGGCTGCGGGCTCAATTTTGAGGGTTACGCCTTTTTTGTCAGGCGTGGCCGCCGTGACTTTTGACGACAGCTTGAAGGAAATGCCCTGTTTTTCAAGGATGCGCTGCGCGGCCTTGGCGACTTCGAGGTCCATGCCCGGCAAGATGCGGTCGAGATATTCAATAACCGTTACTTTGGCACCCAAGCGGCGCCAGACGGTACCGAGTTCAAGCCCGATCACGCCGGCGCCGATGACGACCATGTGTTCTGGCACTTTGGCCAGTTCAAGCGCGCCTGTTGAGGATACGATCTGTTTTTCATCAATGCTGATGCCCGGCAGTGGAGTTACATCGGAGCCAGTGGCTATGACGATATGTTTGGCGCTGTAAATCTCACCGTTCACCGATACCTGGCCTGCGGCAGGGATAGCCCCCTCGCCTTTCAGCCAGTCGATCTTGTTCTTTTTGAAAAGGAATTCGATACCTTTGGTATTGTCGGCGACCACTTTGGTTTTATGCGCCATCATGCCCGGCAGGTTCAGCGACAGGCCCGATACCTTGATGCCCATATCGGCGAAATGGTGGCCTGCGCCTTCGTATTTCTCGGATGCGCTAAGCAGTGCTTTGGAAGGAATGCAGCCAACATTGAGGCATGTACCGCCCAAAGCCGCGCGTTTTTCAACACAGGCGGTTTTCAGGCCAAGCTGTGCCGCACGAATGGCGCAGACATAGCCGCCGGGGCCGGCGCCGATAACGATCACATCATAGGATTTGGCGGAGTTCTGGTCGGACATGTGGGCTTCCTTCGCATTTATAGACGCGACAGAATTAGCTCATCCGACTGCGTTTAACAAGGGTATCAGGCAACACGGGCCACGTGTTTTGTAACGGGTGCCGGATTAATGCCGCCGTGCGGGATGTACATTTGGATTCCAGGCTCGTTTGCCATGGCGAGGCGCGAGGCTTTGAGGATCTCAAGCGCTTCGTCCGTTGTATTTACCACATGCACATTGAGGCGCTTTTTATCGTGCTCGGTCATCATGGCGACCAGCGGGTCGAAAGCGCGCAGGCCGTCAACGACCTGATTTACGACAATAACCGGGCGGTGGGTGGTGGGTGTGAGACCCCATTCGCGCATCAGCAGCGATGAAGCTATTTCCTGAATTGAGCCCGCGCCGCCGGCTAATAATATTTCGCCATCAGTATTCTGCAGATGCGCCATGCGCTGTTCGATTGTTTCTAAAATCAGCGCGTATTCGTTATCGGGGTGCCAGCCGCCTTCACGTTCAAACGTGTCGTGGCACTGGAAGCTGGAGACGTGGTTGCGCGGCATAATCTGGTTCGGGCGGGTTTTTTTCCAGTTGCGGCGGAAATTATGAACGCCTTCCGATGTCTGGCGCATCACGCCTTCGCGGCTGCCGCCGCCGTTGATAAGGGCGAAACCTTCGCCTGCCATTTTGGTCGTGAAGCGCAGGGCTTCCTTGCTGGCGGCGGTTTCATCCCCCAGGGATGCCGAGCAATAGACGGTGACGCGGAATAAATCATCCGGCACTTTTACCGCGCCTTCTTTTTCAAGCACCGGCTTTTCAGTGATGGTCGGGCGGATATAGCGCGCGCGGTGTGATTTCAGGGCGCGTTTGAGCGACATGACGGTGCCGTCATCATCGATCACGTCTTCGCGCGGGGCGCGGATGGTTGTTGCCATTAATTCAAAACGGTCACCCAGCAGCGCGGTTTTGTTGAGGTGACGGAAAATATCGCTCTGGTCTTTCCAGCTTTTCCGGTCGCCCCAGTCGGCCACGCCGAAGAATTTGGTGGCAATCGCCTTGTCATGCACCTGTTTGCCGACCACGAGCGAGAAGTAGAACAAGGTTTTAAGCCATTTAACGCCGGGCATATATTGCATGTGGTGATTATCGGGCGTGAGCAGAAAGCCGTCAGCGTCTTTGTAAAGCGTCCGCATTTTCTCGAGTGCGCTATCGACTGCCTGACGGTTGCTGTCGTCACAGCGCGCAAAAGGGGCGCTACCGTTATTGCGCTTCACATGGCGGCCTACATCGTAAGTGCCGTTGCTACCTGTCAGAATTTTGAATGAGCCGTTGAGCGCGTTACTGACGCGACGTGGTAAATGCGAGATACCGTGGCCCATGAGATGCGGGAACAGCGTATAAAAATCAGCCAGTTTGAATGGCGGTTCATCCCGCGCTTCTTCACCGAATTTGCGCGCCAGGCGCTGTGGTTTTTTGGCGTGTTCCGGCAGGTCTGTCAGTTGGCCCATGGTACGCAGGGCCAAGGCCATTTCGCTGCTTGTGGCTGTGTAATGTGGTATCTGGGCCTTGGTACGCAGGGCTGCGAAAGGCGTATCGGACGGGTTATAAATGGTCGGCGCCTCGAAATAATCGGACTGGGTGGTCATGCCGGCGGGGCGCGGCTCGGTCAAAGCAATACTGCGTGTGCGGCCAAAGGTTGCGAGATAGCGCAAATCGTTGGCGGGGTCTTGCAGCCAGTCAAGGCGGACGAGCACATAGCAGGCGGTATCTTCGATTGTGGTATCGGGCATCTGGCCGGTGTCAGCCATGATTTCGTTAATCGCATTGCCCATCATGCCGCTGAACAAGCCTTCACGCGATGTCACTTTAAACACGGGTGCCAGTTCGGCACCGGGGGCGGGTTTGCGGTCATACGGGTTAAGCAGGGGGCGTACGGGGTCGAACGCGGTTGTTTTAATAATGCGTGGGTCGTTGAAACCGAAACCGCGGTCATCAACCAGCAACCAGACGTTTTCAGGCTTCAGTTTTTTGCCGCACAGGCTTTGGACGGCGTTGGCGTAGCCGACATCTTCCAGAATGCGAGTTTGCGTTGCGCGCATTTTTTCAAGGTTGTTGCCTTCAAAGCTACGGCTTTCTTCATCGGCTTCGCGGGGCTTGATGTCGATGGCTGCATTGAGGGGCATCACATCCACCTGTGCGCGCATGGCATCAAGAATCTGGCCGACCTCGACCGATTTGTGCGAGCTGCCGGAACAGACATAAATGCGGTCGCCCTGCTGTATGGCTGCCTGAAAGCGGTTCGGTGCGGGCTCTATGACCGCGACTTCGCCCATGTCGATGAGGGCGTGCAGCGTGCTGTCTTCCTCACGGTTACGATTAATACCACCCGGGAAAGATGTTACCGCGATATTCAGGGCGGCCAGTGTTTTGGGGTCGGCACCGCTCAAGCCCAGATAGGCCATGACAGGATTCCAGAACTCATTATGCGTGTTCTGGATAATGAGTTTGGTTTTAAGCGCGCGCGCATCGCCCTGCGCTTTGCCTTTTAAAATATGCAGTGCCTGGCGCAGGCCGTGGATGTCGGACCGCGTGAGGATGAGGGCGGCGGCATCGTCACAGACATCAAGCGGGTCGTGGGAATCAAAAACGCCTTCCTGTAAAGAAAGGCGTCTGAAGAACGGATCAAGGCCGAGGACCTTATAATTGCGGATGCCCGCAGGCCCCGCCGCATTGTCTATATTTTCCTTCCGGGCCATGAGCTCGGCCGAGATGGGGTGGACGGATGTCACGCCTTTGATGGTGGCCATTGATACTTCGGTGCCATCGTGCAGGCGGGCTGTTTTACCGATTTCATCAGGGCGAATGACATAGGATGCGACTGATTCGATAAGGAAGCCGCCATCCCACATGCGTTTCATCTGGTCGTATAAGGCGCGGGGGTATTTTTCAGGCTTATCGCCGCGGGCGATTTGTTCGACTGGCGTTAAAATATCGTCGATGCGACTCGCCATGTCGCCTAAATTGATTAATCCCTGTTTTATCCCTGTGTGTGGCATCTGTGTCCCATCACGCGTTTTTAATAATTATGACAATCTATAGTGCTCTGCCTTGGGTTTTGTAAAGATATTATTTCCCTTATCTGTACTTTAATTAGGCCCCGCCCCAGTCTTCAAGCCAAAGATCTGGTTTTTCCGCAATAAACTTTTTACACAAGGCAATGCAGTCCGGATCGTTCACTTCGATCACTTCGACCCCGCGTTCGCGCAATAAAACTTCGTTGCCTTTGGAATTGGTGGTGTCGCCTACAACCACACGCTGGATTTTGAACTGCAAAATCGTGCCGGTGCACATCATGCAGGGGCTCAGGGTTGTGTACATTGTGGTGTTGCGGCGGGTTGTCATGCGGCCTGCGGCGCGCATGGCTGCCATTTCACCGTGAATGATGGGGTTGCTTTCCTGCACGAGGGCGTTGTGCCCCTCGCCCAACACTTCGCCGGTCTCGTTATCGACGATGACGCCGCCGATAGGGCAACCGCCTTCGTTGTAGCCTTTAAGCGCCTGTTGGTAGGCGCGCGCCATGAATTTTTGGTGATCCAGCTGCATTTTTTCCGTCCCTTGGAACTTTTTTGTACCTGTATTTTGTGGCCCACTATTCATGCCACCCTGCTTTTGGTCAAGGTCATATATTGGGTTTGGCAATGGCTCCAAAAGCGGTATCATATTTGTCTTCTTTTGAATGGAATCTGCGGCTTGAACGACATCGACCTTATCGTTGCACGGATGCAGGACGCGGTTGACGTTGTCCTGTCCAGCGAACATGAAACCAGCCGCGTTGCCGCCTGCGTTTTTAACCCGGCTGACCCTAGCTGCGCCCCCGTTTCGGCTGTCAACAGCCGCCCCGCCTGCCTGCATGGCCATTTCCCGTGGGACGCGCGGTTAGGCAGCAGCAGCCAGTACGTGCATGCCGAGGTGATGGCACTCGCCCATTTCAAGGGGCCGTTACGCGGCAGTCATTTATGCGTCACTGACCCGTTCTGCCCCAACTGCGCCAAGAACATGGCCGAGGCGGGCGTACGCACCGTTTACATCGACCACAAGGGTTTCCAGAAAGACTTTATCGCGCGTAACGGCGATGAATTCGCCTCCATGTCGATGCTGATTGCCGAAAAAGCAGGCATCAGCGTTCATATGGTCAATCGTAAGGAACGCACCGTCACGCCTATTTTGACCCAGCTTGCACAAACGCGCCCCAGCCCATCGGCCATCGAATTTTTCGACATTGATGATGGCATGACGCTTGAAGCCGCTATGGCCACTTTTAAAAAGCGTCTAGGGGGGCGTGAAACATGGGCCACCGCCTTTGTGCGCGAGCCTGATGGAACTCCACGCGGCCTTCTGGTGTTTGAAGCATTGCCACCTGGTATTACACCGGAAGATTTTAAAGCCCGCGGTACTAGTGCTACAGGCAAATACAGGTTTCCACTGGACCCTTTAACACGGCTTTTGATTACTGTGCGCCGTATGGGCTTTACGTGGCTTGACCCCCGCATCGGTACGGCGCGGGTGCCTTCGTCGCGGGCGCTTGTGAATGCGCTTGGGTTTGATGTAAATCGTTTTATACTGGCATCGCATTTGCCGGACCACGATGCCACAGGCGCCGCCGCCATGGCGTTACTTGAAGATAAAAAACTGATCACAATCGAGGATTTGCCATGAAAACACGTTTTTATTCCTGCTTGCTTGCGGCGTCGTTCCTTATGGTGTCATCCAGTGCGATTGCCTGCGATGACGGCACCCATGAAAGCCGTGCATCACACGGCGCGGCTTCAGGTCATAAAATGACGCTGATCAGCGATGTGCCTGATGCATCCATTACCACTGCCAATAGCAACACAGGAGCCGATGCCGTGCCGCCGCCTCCAATGGCTGTTGAGGGTAGTGTTGGTGGCCATGAGGGCCACGACATGCAAAAGGGTGATGCAATGGTCGCACCCTCGCCTAAGGCCTGCCCGCATCAGGACTGGGTCGGTAAAAAAGCATCTGATATCGACATGAAGGGCATCAAAACCCCGATTCGCGTGCTTTCGCCCAACGGTGCCGCCACGATGGATTACAACCCTGACCGTCTGAACGTCATCCGTGATGAAAAAACGGACCTCATACTAGAGGTCCGCTGCGGGTAGTTTAGAAAGAGACGCCGTCCGTTACTTTTTCAAGCTGCGGGCGGCTTCTTTTGTGGTTGCGATAGCCCGTGAGGCTGTCTGAACCGAGTCCGATATGGCGTTGATGTTTTCGCCAATCGATGTGACGGCCGTTGATGTGCCCTGCATGTTTTTGGAAATCTCGGATGTAACAGCGCTTTGTTCCTCAACAGCGCTGGCAACGCCGCTGACATAGGATTCAACAGAAGCCACACCGCTTTTGATTTCTTTGAGAGATTTCACAACATCGCTTGAGATGCTTTGAACGCTTTCGATTTCCTTTGAAATCTGTTCAGTCGCATCGGCGGCTTGCTTTGCCAGATTTTTGACCTCATCAGCGACAACAGCGAAGCCTTTGCCTGCGTCGCCCGCGCGTGCGGCCTCGATCGTGGCGTTCAGGGCCAGCAGGTTGATCTGGCCTGCGATGCCTTGAATAAGTTCAACGATACCGCCCATGGCGTTTGCAGCGTTATCAAGGCGCTGGGTTGCGTTATCGGCGCTTTCCGTCTGGCGTAGGGCTTGCTGCACGGCATCAAGCGATTTGGTCATGTTTGACGAAATCTCTTGTATCGACGCGCTCATTTCCTCGGCCCCAGTAGCAATTGCCTGAATATTGGCAACGCTTTGGTGCGCGGCGCTTGAGGCGCTGGCTGCCTGAACATCCGAATTTGTGACGGCGCGGTCAATTTCAGTAATGTTGACGTCAATCAGCTTCTGTACGTTGTCCAGCAGCTCGACTTGTTTGGTAATGTCGGTTGCGAATTTGACGACTTTGAATGGTTTGCCGTTCATGTCGAAAATGGGGTTATAGGATGCCTCGATCTAGATCTCGCGGCCGCCTTTGCCGATGCGTTTGTATTGAGCTGCATCGTATTCGCCGCGATTGAGTTTGCGCCAGAATTCAGCATATTCAGGTGATCTGCCATAGGATGGTTCCACAAACATGCTGTGGTGCTTGCCTTTGACTTCATCAAGGCTGTAGCCAAGTGCGCCCAGAAAATTGGCGTTGGCGGTGATAATGGTGCCATCTAGGTTGAACTGGATGACGGCCTGCGCTTTGTCGATGGCGTTCAACTGGCCTGTCATATCGGCGGTCTTTAATTTTTGCTGAGAGGTTTCCGTAGCGAATTTGATGACTTTATATGGCTTGTTGCTCTTATCGAGCACCGGGTTGTAGCTGGCCTGAATCCATACTTCGCGGCCGCCTTTGCCGATGCGCTTATATTCGGCTGCGTCAAATTCGCCTCGGCCCAGTTTACGCCAAAAATCGGCGTATTCGGCAGTTTTAGCGTAAACGGGATCTACGAACATGCTGTGGTGTTTGCCTTTGATTTCATCAAGGCTGTAGCCAAGTGTGCCCAGAAAATTGGCGTTGGCGGTAATGATAGTGCCGTCGAGGTTAAATTCAATGACTGCTTGAGATTTACTGATTGCAGCCAAGGTGTCCTCAAGCTGCGATAGTTTCTTGGAATTGAACATGGAAGCTCCGTTTTTGTGTAAAATTCGGGCGTTGAGGCGGGGGAATAGGCCTGCGACATTTTTTTTATTGACAGTATTCATGATAGCAGAATCGATCTGCTAGGCCAAGATCATAATTCAATCGAAGGAATAATATTTGTGAATTATACTGCGCGGCCAATGCCGTAATAGGCAATGCCGTGGGCCTTCTGGCGTTTGGGGTCATAGATATTACGACCATCGAATATAACAGCGTGTTTCATGCGTTTTTTTAGATCGTCGCTATCTATAGCCTGGAATTCTTTCCATTCAGTTACAACCACAAGGCCATCTGCATTATTCAATGCATCGTTGGCGTTTTCGCACAAAACAAGGTCAGCGCGGGTGCCGTAAATACGATGGCATTCTTCCATCGCTTTTGGGTCATAGGCCTGCACTTTGGCACCGCGTGCCCATAGGGCTTCCATGATGGCGCGGCTTGGTGCCTCGCGCATGTCATCCGTGGCCGGTTTAAAGGCCAGCCCCCAGATAGCGAATGTTTTACCCGTTAAATCTTTGGTGCCGAAATGCTTGTCGATTTTATCGACCAGTACGGTTTTCTGGCGTTCGTTCACATCTTCCACGGCTTCGACCAGACGTGCAGGCACGCCTTTTTTACGGCCCATAGCGGCAAGCGCTTTCACGTCTTTGGGGAAGCAAGACCCGCCGTAACCGGCACCGGGGTAAATGAAGTGGTAACCTATGCGCGCATCCGACCCGATGCCGATACGCACCTGTTCAATGTCGGCGCCCAAGGCGTCGGCCAAATTCGAGAGTTCGTTCATAAAGCTGATTTTGGTGGCCAGCATGGCGTTGGCTGCATATTTGGTCAGCTCCGCCGAGCGGATATCCATTTCGACCATGCGGTTGGACCGGCGGTTGAAGGGGGCGTAAATTTCGCGCAATACATCGGCCGTTTCGCGGTTTGATATACCGACAACAATGCGGTCTGGCTTTTCAAAATCCTCGATCGCGTTGCCTTCCTTCAAAAACTCGGGGTTGGAGGCGATGTCGAATGTGACTGTTTTGTTTTGGGCGCTCAGGGTGTGCGTCATCACATCGCGCACTTGATCGGCCGAGCCTACGGGCACGGTTGATTTTGTCACGACCGTTTTATGGTCGGTCATGTAAATGGCAATGGTTTTGGCCACGGCCAGCACGGCTGAAATATCGGCTGAGCCGTCTTCATCAGGCGGGGTGCCGACAGCAATGAAAATAACTTTACCGTGGTCAACGCCGGCTTGGGCATCTGTTGTAAAGTGCAGGCGGCCTGCTTTGGCGTTGGTCTCGATTTTATCATCGAGGCCGGGTTCGTATATGGGCACTTCGCCGCGCTTAAGCGCTTCGATTTTATCGGCATCTCTGTCCACGCACATGACATTGTGACCAATGTCGGCAAGACATGCACCGGTAACTAGACCAACGTAACCTGAACCAAAGATCGTGAGCTTCATGGCGGTGTTTATACCTTAGCCTTGTTATGGATGCTAGTAGCCTAGAATTACGCCGATTTGCGGCTTTTTTTAGCCACGGCCTGAGTTACGGGCTGTTCCAGCAGGGGTTTGAGGTAATGGCCGGTATAGCTGGACTTAACTTTCGTCATCTCCTCAGGGGTGCCGGTGGCCAGCACCTCCCCGCCCTTGTTGCCGCCTTCGGGGCCGATATCGATGATCCAGTCGGCGGTTTTGATGACATCAAGGTTGTGTTCGATGACCAGCACCGTGTTGCCTTGATCAACCAGAGTATGCAGAACCTCAAGCAGGCGTTTGACGTCTTCAAAATGCAGGCCGGTTGTTGGCTCATCGAGAATATACAGCGTTTGCCCTGTGGAGCGGCGCGCCAGTTCTTTCGACAGTTTGACGCGCTGCGCCTCGCCGCCCGAAAGCGTCGTGGCCGCCTGCCCTACCTGAATGTAACCTAAGCCCACTTCTTCCATCGTTTCCATTTTGGTGCGGATGGACGGTACGGCTTTGAAGAACTTGGCGGCTTCCTCGATCGTCATATCCAATACGTCGGATATCGATTTATCGCGGAATTTTACCTCGAGCGTTTCGCGGTTATACCTTTTGCCGTGGCAGGAATCGCAGGTCACGTATACATCGGGCAGGAAGTGCATTTCGATTTTGATGACGCCGTCACCCTGGCAGGATTCACAGCGCCCGCCTTTGACGTTGAAGCTGAAGCGGCCAGCATCGTAACCGCGTGCCTTGGCTTCGGGCAGGCCCGCAAACCATTCACGGATAGGCGTAAATGCGCCCGTGTAGGTGGCGGGGTTGGAACGCGGCGTACGGCCAATGGGTGATTGGTCGATATCGATGACCTTGTCGATGAATTGCAGGCCTTTAATTTCCTTGTGGGGGGCGGGTACGTCGCTCGCGTCATTCAAGGTACGCGCGACAGCCTTATAAAGCGTGTCGAGCACGAGGGTTGATTTGCCGGAGCCTGATACGCCCGTGACGCAGGTAAATGTACCCAGCGGTATATCGACACTTACGTTTTTGAGGTTGTTGCCGGTAGCGCCTTTGACCTGAATATACTGTTTGGGTTTGCCTTTGCGGCGCACGGCGGGTACGGGGATGGATTTGCGGCCCGTCATGTAATCGGCTGTCAGGCTGTCTTTGCTGGCGAATACTTGGGTGGGTGTGCCCTGCGCCACGATATTGCCGCCATGCACCCCTGCCCCCGGGCCCATATCAATCAGGTAATCAGCTGCGCGAATGGCATCTTCGTCGTGTTCTACCACCAGTACCGTGTTGCCAAGGTCACGCAGGCGGCGCAGCGTATCCAGCAGGCGGTTATTGTCACGCTGGTGCAAACCGATGGATGGTTCATCAAGCACGTACAATACACCCGTGAGGCCTGAGCCGATTTGGCTGGCAAGCCTGATGCGCTGAGATTCCCCGCCTGACAGTGTGCCTGATGCGCGGCCGAGCGAGAGGTAATCAAGCCCGACACTTGTCAGGAATGTCAGCCGGTCATTGATTTCTTTCAATATACGCGCGGCGATTTCGTTTTGCTTGGCTGTCAGCTTCTTAGGCAAAGCGCCAAACCACGCCTGAGCATCGCCAATCGCCAGTTCGGTTGCTTGCGATATGTTGAATTTATTGATTTTGACGCTCAGGGCCTCAGGTTTAAGGCGTGCGCCATTGCAGGCTTCGCAATGCGCGCTTGACTGGTAGCGGCCAATTTCTTCCTGCGCTTTGTTGCTCTCGGTTTCAAGCAGGCGGCGCTGGAGCGACGGAATAACCCCTTCGAATGGCTTGTTGCTCTTCCACGTGCTCTCGGTTTTGCTGTGGTAGGTGATGGCGATTGATTCATCGCCCGAGCCGTACATCACCAGTTTCTGATGTTCGGGCTTCAGTTTTTCCCATGGTATGTCCATGCGGAATTTGTAGTGCTTGGCCACGGCCTCGAGCGCTTGCACATAAAACGGCGCAAATGATTTGGACCACGGCTCGATAGCGCCCTTGGCCAACGATTTTGTCGGGTCGGGGACGATGAGATTTTCGTCCATATACATTTTTTCGCCAAGACCATCGCACGCGGGGCACGCCCCGTGCGGCGAGTTGAACGAGAACAGCCGAGGCTCGATTTCGGCAATGGTGAAGCCCGATACGGGGCAGGCAAACTTTTCCGAGAACAGGGTTTCGGCTGCGTCATCGGCGTTTTCGACAATTACGAGACCATCGGCCAGACGCAGGGCTGTTTCAAGGCTGTCAGCCAGACGGTTGCCCAAGTCGTTTTTCAGGACCAGACGATCCACAACAATTGAGATGTCGTGTTTGAATTTTTTATCGAGGGTCGGGATAGTCTCGAGTTCGATGATTTTGCCGTCGATCTTGGCGCGCTGGAAACCCTTGGCGCGCAGTTCGGTCAGTTCTTTTTTGTATTCGCCCTTACGGCCGCGCACGATGGGAGCCATGATGTAAAGGCGCGTGCCATCACCCATGGCCATGATGCGATCAACCATCATCGATACTGTCTGGCTTTCGATGGGAAGGCCGGTGGCTGGTGAATAGGGTATGCCCACCCGCGCCCACAAAAGACGCATATAGTCATATATCTCGGTCACGGTGCCGACCGTGGAGCGTGGATTGCGAGAGGTTGTTTTTTGTTCAATGGAAATGGCTGGCGACAGGCCGTCAATGGAATCAACGTCCGGCTTTTGCATCAACTCGAGGAATTGGCGGGCATAGGCCGACAAGGATTCGACGTAGCGGCGCTGGCCTTCTGCATAGATGGTATCAAACGCGAGAGACGATTTACCGGAACCCGAAAGCCCCGTGATCACGACAAGTGAGTCACGAGGCATCTCGACATTGATGTTCTTTAAGTTGTGTTCCCGCGCGCCGCGGACCGTCAGATATTTCATTGGTCCATATATAGGCGAAAGCTTTGATATTTCCAGTTTTTACTGCTGGGGCTGTTCCTGCATCGGGGTGATGTTGTTTTCCTGTACTTTGATGACAAATTTTTTCAGGGCGTCGGCCACGGCTGGTTGTACAAGCGCTTGGTATGTTGCCATCTTTTTACGGGCTGACTGGCCTTCAGGTGATGCAAATAATTTGACCATGGCCTTGAGTTCGTCGGTCGTGAAGGTCTTGGCTACGGCATCTTCCGATGCTTTGCGAAGGGCCGGGTAGTCGATGTTTTTGTCGGCAATCGAACGGAACAGCACGCGCTGGTCGGTCAGGATGCGCGATGACATCTGTTCCACAGCTTCTTTGATTTCATCGTCAATGGGCACGGCTGCTGCATATTGCTTGGCCAGTTCCATGTGGGCCGGCGATGTGTCGGTCACGATTACGGGCGCATCAGCTGCCATCGCGGGGAACGCGAAGGCAAGCAGGGCCAGAAATGTTAGAAAACCTGTTTTTACCAGATCAGAACGGGATGTCGTCATCGAAGTCACTGCCCCCTTTGGGTGATTGCCATTGTCCGCCGCCGGAAGCTGCTGCCGCCTGAGGGGCTGCGCCTGCGTTGTCGTTGTTATATGATGCCCCACCGGATGCTTTGGTGTCCAGCATGGTGAGTTCGCCGCGATAAGGGCGCAGGACGACTTCGGTCGAATATTTCTCGAGGCCTGCCTGGTCGGTCCATTTACGGGTTTCGAGCTGGCCTTCGATGAAGACCTTGGCACCTTTTTTAAGGTAGTTTTCACAAACCTTGATGATGTTTTCGTTGAAAACGACGACGCGGTGCCATTCTGTTTTCTCTTTGCGTTCGCCGGATGCCTTGTCGTTCCAGCTTTCTGATGTGGCGACCGACAGGTTGCAGACCTTGCTGCCGTTCTGCATCGTTTTGACTTCCGGGTCGCGGCCCAGATTACCGATGAGCATTACCTTGTTTACGCTGCCTGCCATACACTTCTCCCTAATCTTTCCGTGCTAAATACTTGCTAAAGGATGGTGCCCCAGGAGGGACTTGAACCCCCACTCCTTGCGGAATCCGATTTTGAGTCGGACGCGTCTACCATTCCACCACTGGGGCTTAATTCTCGCTGATAATACCCAAGACGTTACGTACTTCAAGCAGCCTTTGCGCTTAATTCACCTGAAGTTGCTAAAAACCTGTCGGCTTCCAGAGCCGCCATACAGCCCATGCCTGCGGCCGTCACGGCCTGGCGGTACACGTGGTCTTTGACGTCGCCCGCGGCATAGATGCCGGGGATGGCGGTGGCCGTGGAATCCGGCGCTGTTTTAAGGTAGCCGGATTCGTCCATATCCAGCTTTCCTTTGAAGATGCCTGTGGCAGGGGCGTGGCCGATAGCCACAAACAGGCCGTTGAATGGCACCTCCTGCAAAGCGTCGGTTTTAACGTTTTTGAGACGCAGGCCGGTCATGCCCGGTGCATCGCCTGCCCCACGGGCTACGCCCAGAATTTCATCGACCGCGTGGTCCCATATCACTTTGACGTTGGGTTTCGCGAACAGGCGGTCTTGCAAAATACGTTCCGATTTTAGGCTGTCGCGGCGGTGAATGAGGGTCACTGTTTTGGCAATGTTGGACAGGTACAATGCTTCTTCAACAGCGGAATTACCGCCGCCGACAACGGCTACATCCTGCCCTTTGAAGAAGAAACCATCGCATGTGGCGCAGGCGGAAACGCCTAGGCCCTTGAATGTTTCCTCGGATGGAATACCAAGCCATTTGGCCTGTGCGCCTGTGGCAATAATGACCGTCTGGGCAATGTAGGTGGCCCCGCCCTCGCCCTTGCAGATAAACGGGCGTTTGGTGACATCGATATCGGTCACGTAATCCCAGATCATTTTGGTGCCGACATGTTCGGCTTGCGCCTTCATTTGCTCCATCAGCCAAGGGCCTTGAATGGGGTCTTTGAAGCCGGGGTAGTTTTCGACATCGGTCGTTATCATTAGCTGGCCGCCGGGCTCGTGGCCCTGGACCATTACGGGCGATAAATTGGCGCGCGCGGCGTAAATGGCGGCTGTGTAGCCTGCAGGGCCGGAACCGATAATGAGGACCTTCGTTTCAATTATTTCAGACATTTTACGCTGCCTTTAGTGTCTTTTGGTTCATGCGGGCCGTGATGGCCTGCGCCACTATAGTGGCATCATTTAAGGGGATGTAAGACCAGCTTTCAATTTGTCCACGGAAAGGGCGGACGATGCCTTTGTCTTCCATCAGTTTATGGAAGGCATCAAAACGGTGCGAACCGCCTTCAAGGTCAACACGGTAAACAGGCTTACCTGTGGTAGCAGCTTCTGACATCATGGACACACTGTCGGACGATACGATGATGGCGTCGGCCAGTGCCAAAAACCCTTCGTAAGGGTTGTCGCCCATGCCGGACCAGATGTAAGCCCCCGTGCCTTCCAGCCATGCTTCAAGGATAGACTGGTTATAGGCACCTGTGCGGCGTGAGGTTGTTACCATCAGGCCAGCCGTACGTTCACGCGCGATACGCTTTAAATTATCGCCCAATGCGCCGGCAACCTTGCCGTTCATACGGTAGGCGCGGCTATTGCCGCCGACAAGCACAGCTACACGCGGGTGCGGCAATTTGCTGAAAGATGCGGCCCATTTGGCTTCAGCCGCAGCCAGCCTTGCGGGCGTTATTTTGTTGGGGGCTGCCGTTGTAACAACCACGTTGTCACCACGGCCTGGGTCGTGCGCGGGGATGGCGATCAGGTCAAATTCGGCACGGTGGACGCGCGGGTCCTGTAAATACGTTACAAAGGTCTGGCCTTTGCTGGCGCGTTTGATCCAGAGGGCCAAGCCCGCCGCCTTACGGCCACCGGCAATCAGCAAATCAGGCCATGGGGCTTTGAGTTCATCGCCCTCGAAGCCATTGCCCACGCCGCAATTGATGTAAGGCGCAAGCGCCTTCCAAGGTTGCTTCAGCGTAAAGTGCTTGATGATGGGGGTGACCCCCAGAGCGTCGGCTACGCCCTGACATTGGCTTAACGTGCCAGTCAGGCCCTGCTCTACCAGTATCCAGACGATCATGTGTCGAGGAAGGAGCGGAGTTTTTTGGAACGGCTTGGGTGCTTGAGCTTGCGTAGCGCCTTGGCTTCGATCTGGCGGATACGTTCGCGTGTAACACTGAACTGCTGGCCTACTTCTTCGAGCGTGTGGTCGGTGTTCATGCCGATACCAAAGCGCATACGAAGAACGCGTTCTTCACGCGGGGTCAGCGTTGCCAGAATACGCGTTGTCGTTTCCTTCAAATTGGAATGGATCGCGGCTTCCAGCGGGTTGGTCGCGTTCTTGTCTTCGATGAAGTCACCGAGCGATGAGTCTTCTTCATCGCCAATTGGTGTTTCAAGCGAGACAGGTTCTTTGGCGATTTTCAGCACTTTACGCACTTTATCGAGCGGCATGTGCAGGCGTTCGGCCAGTTCTTCCGGTGTTGGCTCACGGCCCAGTTCGTGCATCATCTGGCGGCTTGTGCGTACCAGCTTGTTGATCGTCTCGATCATGTGCACTGGAATACGGATGGTGCGCGCCTGGTCAGCGATGGAACGTGTGATGGCCTGACGGATCCACCATGTGGCGTAGGTCGAGAATTTGTAGCCACGGCGGTATTCGAATTTATCGACCGCTTTCATGAGGCCGATATTGCCTTCCTGAATGAGATCGAGGAATTGCAAACCCCGGTTGGTATATTTTTTGGCGATGGAAATAACGAGACGCAAGTTGGCCTCGATCATCTCTTTTTTTGCGCGGTTGCTCTCACGTTCGCCTTTTTGCACTGTTGTCACAATGCGGCGGAATTCGGGGATAGGCAGGCCCGCTTCTTCTTGTGTCAGGGCAATTTCATCGCGGATTTTCGTGATGTCATCGGCGCCCTTATCAACAAATTTGGCCCAGCCTTTGGCAGCCAGTTTGGCTACTTTTTTGGTCCAGCTGGGGTCAACTTCGTGACCGTAATATTCTTTCAGAAAGTCTTCGCGTTTGACGCCGTTATCAACGGCCACACGCATCAGTTTGCCTTCAAGGCCAACGAGGTTGCGGTTGATTTTGTACAAACGGTCCAGCAACTGGTCGATACGGGCATTGTTCAGATGAACATCGTTCATCTGCTTGACCATTTCATCCTTGGTTTTCTGGTACTTTTTTTCAACGTCCGGTTCAGGCTTTTTGCCGGCCTGCATTGTCTCAAGGCGCTTTTCCTGCGCGTTGGTCATCTGCTTGTAGGTTTTTTCGATGGCGTGGAATTTTTCGAACACGCCGTCTTTAAGTTTTTGTTCCATGAGAATGAGGGACATACCGCCTTCATCTTCTTCGGATGCGCCCTCGCCTTCGGCGGTTTCGCCTTCGGCCGGTTCTTCTTTTTCTTCTTCGGTGAATTCGGCACCGCCCGTCAGGTCGTCAGGGTTGCCCTGACCATCAGGCCCGTTGTTGTAGGTGGCTTCAAGATCAATGATCTCGCGCAACAGAATGTCACCCTTTTGCAGAGCGTGGTACCAGGCGATAATTGATTCGATGGCCAGCGGGCTTTCGCAAATGCCGCCGATCATCATTTCGCGGCCGGCTTCGATGCGTTTGGCGATGGCAATTTCACCTTCGCGGGAGAGCAGCTTAACTGTGCCCATTTCGCGCAGGTACATGCGTACAGGGTCATCCGTACGGCCTAAGTCGTCGGAGGAGACGTTGCCCGAAATACCTTCGTTTTCGTCCTCTGACTTCTCTTCGTCTTCTTCTTTTTCTTCCTTGTCGGTCTCGACCGATGCTTCCTCGCCGTCGTCGCTATCGACAATGGTCAGGCCCGCATCCGCGATGTTGGACATGATGTCCTCGATCTGGTCTGACGAGAATTCCTCGGCAGGCAGGGCTGCATTTAGCTGATCGTGGGTGATGAAACCGGCCTTTTTGCCCTTTTCAATCAGGGCCTTGGCTATTTTAGCCAGATTCCCTTTGCCACCCGCTGCCGATTCGTTGGCTGCGGTTTCGTTCTGTGCTGCTTTTGTTTTCGCTTTAACTGCTGCGCGCGCCACGGACGGTATCCCCTCAAAACTGTATCATTTGAACTGAGTACATATAATGGTTTAGCCAACAAAAGCAAACCTTTGTCAGTACCCGACCACAGCTTCCCTGAAGGTGGCCAGTGCCTGCACCGCATCTGACCCGTCACGACCCGCGTTGCCATGCATGCGTGCTGTTGCCATAACCGTTTGTAATTCCTCTGATAATCCGCTTTTTTTGAGCAGGTTTATCAAGGCTTCATGGTCCTGATCCGGTTCTTCTGACAGGGTATGCAGGATGGTCTGGCGCAGGGTATCAAGGCGCTTATCTTCCAAGGTAATGCGGCCCATCATATCTTCAATACCCGCAAATATTTCGGGGAAGCTGACAACAGCGGCCAAAGCGACCCTTGCGCGTATATCGCGGCCACGGGCTTTTGGGTCGGGCAGGCGCACGGGGGCCTGTACGGGTTTGCGGGTTTTGTTGCCATAATTTCCGCTGCCCTGCCCTGCGCGGTTATTGCTAAAAGCCTTGTAAAACTTGTCTTTCAGGCCAGCGTCGTACATTTTCTGGACCGACAAATCGGCGATTTTGGCGCAAGTGTCGTGGATGGATTTTTGTAGGCCTGCCTTGCCCTCGGGCGTGTCGAAGTGCCGCCCATCGGTCAGCGTGCGCCAGATCATATCGACCATCGGTATGGTTGCGGCCAGCACGGCATTGAAGGCTTCAGGCCCGCGTGAACGAATCATGTCGTCGGGGTCCATGCCATCGGGCATGAACGCAAAGCGTGCGCTGCGCCCTGCCTGCAACTGGGGCAAAATACGTTCCATCGCGCGGGTGGCGGCCCGCTGGCCTGCGGCGTCACCATCAAAACATAGTACAGGTTCACGCACGCCGTTCATGTCGGCATCGGGGATCATGGACCATAGTGCACCGATCTGTGCTTCGGTGAGCGCCGTGCCAAGCGGGGCCACAGCGCCCGTAAACCCTGCCTGCCAAAGCGCGATGACATCGGCATAGCCTTCGCACACGATGACGGGCTGGCCACGGGCGGCGGCGGTACGGGCATGTGATTCGTTGTAGAGAATGTGCCCTTTCTGGAATAGCGGCGTCTCACCACTATTGAGGTATTTCGGTGGTTTTGGCTGGCCTTCGACCAAAGGCCGTAAATGTTCGGGCAGTACGCGGGCACCAAACGCAATTGTCTGGCCGCGCCGGTCGGTTACGGGGAACATCACGCGGTCACGGAAGAAGGCGAAGGGTGAGCCACCATCACGCGTGGAGGCCTTGAATAACCCCGCATCGACCATTTCCTGCATGATGAAACCCGCTTCCTTCATGGCGGCGGCAAGCGCATTGCTGTCATTGGGTGAGTAACCCAAGCGGAAGGCGTGAATGGTTTCAAGCGTCAGGCCCCTGCCCGTTAAATAGGCCAGTATGTCTTTATGCTGGGGGGCGAATAGCTGGGCCGCGTAGTATTTGGTTGCGGCGTCCATCAAGGCTATAAGGCGTTCGCGCGTGCGGGAGCGTTCGACATCCTGCACCGATGGTTTGGGCACCTGCATGCCCGCTTGTTGCGCCAGTTCTTCAACGGCATCCATAAAGCCGCGGTTTTCATGGCGCATCACAAAACCTACGATGTCGCCATGCGCGCCACAGCCGAAGCAGTGGTAAAAACCCTTTTCATCATTCACGTAGAACGATGCCGATTTCTCATTATGGAAGGGGCAGCAAGCCTTGAATTCACGGCCCGAGCGCGCCAGTTTTACACGCTTTCCCACAATGTCGGAAAGCCTGAGGCGTGCCCGCAGGTCATCAATAAAGGTTTTGGAAACAAGCATCGTTTGAAACTAGCGGGTATGCCCCGCTAAAAGCAACCGTTAAGCGGCCAGTTTGCCTTTAACCACGGCACTGGCTTTCGCCATGTCGATTTGGCCTGCAAAACGGCTTTTCAAAGCGCCGATGACTTTGCTCATGTCCTTGATGGATGTGATACCAAGTTCGGTTATCACGGCACCGATGGCGGCTTCAACTTCGGCGTCGCTCATTTGTTTGGGCATGTACGATTCGATGATGGCGATTTCGGCATCTTCCTTATCGGCCAATTCAGGGCGGGCGTTGTCGCGGAAGACTTTGGATGATTCCTGACGCTGTTTGATCATGGTTTGCATCATGGACATGATCTCGGCTTCGTCTGCCTGTTCGCGGCCCGCGCCACGGGCATCGACATCCTTCATTTTCATGGCCGAGATAATGAGGCGGATGGTCGCTGTTTTGGCGCTATCGCCCGCTTTCATTGCGGTTTTCATGTCATCGGTGAAACGTGTGCGTAAATCGGTCATTTTTTTCGATCTTTTCTTGTTCGAGGCAGTTCCCCTGTGTATAACACCCACTTAGCCTATAACTCAAGCCAACAAGGATGCCGTCGATGACACGCGCCCCGCTGCCTACTGCTGTTCTGGTCCTGAATGACGGGACCGTTTTATACGGGTACGGCTTTGGCGCCGAGGGCGAGGCGATTGGCGAGATATGCTTCAACACCTCGATGACGGGGTATCAGGAAGTGATTACCGACCCGTCTTACGCAGGGCAGATCATCAACTTCACCTTCCCGCATATCGGCAATGTCGGCACCAACCCCGAAGATATCGAAACCGATAAAGCCCCTGCTGCGCGCGGCGTCATCGTGCATGAGGCGATTACCGAGCCTTCCAACTGGCGCTCGACCCAGCATTTCGCCCAGTGGCTTAAGGCCCGCAACCTTGTCGGCATTTCCGGCCTCGACACACGCGCACTGACCCGCCGTATTCGTGAACAAGGCGCGCCAAACGGCGTTGTGGCCTATAGCGCTGATGGCAAATTCGATTTAGCTGCGCTCAAGGAAAAGGCCAAAAACTGGCCCGGTCTTGAAGGCATGGACTTGGCAATCGAAGTCACCTGCAAGGCGCCTTACAGCTGGAACCAGACCCGTTGGGCCCTTCAAGGCGGCTACGGCGTGCAAACGGCCCCGCGCTACAAAGTTGTCGCCATTGATTACGGCGCCAAGCTGAACATTCTGCGCTGCCTTGCCAGCGTGGGCTGTGATGTCACGGTTGTACCCGCCAATACATCGGCCGAGGATATTCTGGCGCTGAAACCGGATGGCGTATTTCTTTCAAACGGGCCGGGCGACCCTGCGGCTACGGGTGTTTATGCGGTGCCAGTCATCCGCGCGCTGATGGACGTGAAAATGCCGGTATTCGGTATTTGCCTTGGCCACCAGTTGCTGGCGCTAGCTTTGGGCGGTACCACCAAGAAAATGCATCTGGGCCATCGTGGCGCCAACCAGCCTGTGAAAGATTTGACGACAGGCAAGGTCGAGATTACGTCGCAGAACCACGGCTTCCATGTGCTGCCTGAAACTTTGCCGGCCAATGCTACCGTGACCCATATATCGCTGTTTGACGGTACCAATGAAGGTATTGCCGCCACTGACCGCCCTGCCTTCTCGGTGCAATACCACCCCGAGGCTAGCCCCGGCCCGCAAGACAGCAATTACCTGTTCGGGCGCTTCATGGATATGATCGCGACCAGCAAGCAGGACCGCAAGGCGGCGTAAGGCTTAAGTTTCGGCGATAAAAAAGGCGGCTTTATCGGCCGCCTTTGTCTTTTACTCTATGTTTCTGCTGTTACTGGACCTTGCCGAGGAAGTCCATTTTGCCGACATCGACGCCGTTATGGCGCAGGATGGCGTAGGCGATTGATATGTGGAAATAGAGGTTCGGGATCACGAAATTGAGCAGGTATGGCTGGCCTTCGAACGACATCTCGTTGCTGCCGACTTTCAGGGTGATGGGCTTTTTCTCGCTGCCGTTGATTTGCTCGGCCTTCAGGGTTTTTAGGAAAGTGATGGTTTTTTCAATACGGTCTTGTAGTTCGGGGAATGTGGTTTCCGTGTCAGGGAAGCTTGGCACATCAACACCTGCAAGCCTTGCGCCGCCGCCTTTAGCACCATCCGATGCGATCTGGACTTGGCGGGCGAGCGGGAACATGTCGGGTGCCAGACGGGCGTTCACCAGAACGGACGGGTCGAATTTTTTGGCGTCTGCGTGTGCGGCACCTTTGGTCAGCAGGGCTGAAAGGTTGGTAAGCGCTGCGATAAAGGCGGGAACGGATGCGTCGTACATTTGCAATGACATGGGGGCGATACTTTCGGTTTGTGTGGTCTTCGTTACCTGCAAGTTAGCGTTAGGCTTTGGCTATTCAATACTCATTTTTGCCATTTGTAAGAAAGCATGGCTTTGTGTTATGCAAATTTAATGAAACCGCCAATCCGCTATGAATTCGACCTGATTGCCAATGAAAACGGCACGCGCCTTAAGGGGCGTGATAACGGTATATCTGTTTATTCACGCCATCGCGATGTTGAGGTGCTTTTAGCCGAAGTTCAAAAAACACTGGTTAGAAGGGCGAGACACAACCGCGGCTTACGTATCAAACGGTCGGGTTATGTCATTGAAGGCAACCGTGTCCGCTGCCTGTTGTTTCCCGTTTAGCTGCAATCAAGTTTGCAATTCGGAATCCCAATACAGGAAGTCATGCCAGCTTTGATGCAGGAAGCTGGGTGGGAATTTGCGCCCTTGGGCCTGTAATTCATGGATGGTGGGCTGATATGCCTCCCCGCGTGGGAACATGCCGCATTCATGGGGCAGAAGGCGGCCCTTTTTGGTGTTGCAGTCGCGGCAGGCGGTTACGATATTGTCCCACGAGGTACGGCCACCGCGTGAACGCGGAATCACATGGTCGAAGGTCAGTTGTTGGGTTTTAAAGCGCTGAGCGCAGTACTGGCAGCGCCACTGGTCGCGCAAAAAGACGTTAAAGCGGGTAAAAGCGGTTGTAGATGTACTTGGTACGTATTCCTTGAGGGCGATGACGCTTGGCAGGCGCATCTCAATCGATGGTGAGTGCACAACGCGGTCATATTCGGCCAGAACGGTGACGCTATCACGGAAGACGGCCTTAACGGCATCTTCCCATGACCATAATGACAAAGGGTAATAGCTAAGCGGGCGAAAGTCGGCGTTGAGGATAAGGGCAGGAAAGCTCTCAAGGGTCCCAACGCCGTCCGTCATGCGGCCCCCTGCCCCTGCTTGTCACAGGGGCGACTGGGGTAGCTGCGTGGCGCATGTATCCTCATACGCCCATTATACGGCAGATTCGGCCTATTTGCGAGATATACGGGTATTTACAGCCTTATAACGCGCCAAACAGGGCGCTAAGCAGTAAAAACGCGCCGGTATAGATGAAATAGAACGAGATAGCTTCCTTCGGCGTGCGTACTTTACCGAAATTGAATAGATCCTTGAACATAATGCCCCCTAGGCCCACGGAAATGCATGTGGGCACGATTATCAGCGAATTGCCGGAATAACTAGGGTTTAGGCGAAAGTTAACGCGGGTGTCAACTTTTTCGTAAAATAGGTAGTGGCTCAGTTTGGGGAGGGCGGAAATGAAGGATTTTGAAATTGGCACGGCTGTGTCTATGGAGCTTCGGGATCATCAAGCAGCATCCGGCCAAGTAGCCGAGCCTGTTGATTTGACAGGGAAAACGACAACCATCCATAGCCTGGATGACGGAAGTTTAGTGATTGAGACTCGGGATTTGAGGTTACCGACCACATGGGATCTGTTTCGTTTGATAGGGAGACACCTGAGAGTGATCTGGGGACTTCTGGTTGAATGTGCCTTCGTTTCTCGGAGAGAGTTGAGATAATGCTTTCCAATCCGACTGCGTTTGTGCGGATTTGTCCCTGCTGGTCGTTGAAATCAATGATGATCTGATTTGGACTTGGGTAATTTATGCGCATAGTGGGCCCTCCTCTAAAACGAAAAAAGAGCGCCAAACGGCGCTCTTGATTTATTAGCCAAGTTTTACACTTACCGCATCTAAACAACGTTTATAAAGAGCGAAAGCATCCTGGGAGCAAAATCGAGCAACCCGACGTGGCCGTTATCTCGAAAGTCGCAGCTTAAAGAAATGACGGATACGAAAATGGCAGAGAAGGCTTTGCGCCTTCTTCTAGAGAAGACGTATGGCTGCCAATCTCGTGGCAAACCTATTCCCCCTCCATATTGTTCTGATGACGATATGCCGGAGTATTTCATTACTCCCACGAATTACGTATTTTCAGTTCCGCCGCCCCAGGATGGAGCGACATATTCAGCATTCATGGTCCAGAAGATCCTCGATGCTGGGAAGCTCAATGTCGTAATCCCTATGTCTGCCAATAAAGAAGAGGGAGCCGAAGGGTAATTCGGCTACTTCTTGTCCCAGCGCGCTTTCGCGGCCTTCTGGGCGATCTCTTTGCGTTGCGCAGGCGTCAGGCTATCGGCTCGCGCCTTCCCACCCTTAAGCCCACCCTTACGGCCTAGCTCCACGGCAGCAGGGTTCTTCACATGATCCGTCACTACCCCAGTCGCAATATCAACGATCTGTTTCGCTAACTTATTAGGATCACTAGGTCTTTTCTCGCTCATTCCCTAAAATACCACTACCTTGACCGCTCAAGCAAGAACCGTTTCAAACTGAGCCACTACCGTAAAATAAAAAGAGCCGGACCATCAAGCGGATCCGGCTCGAATTCCTGATGTTCACATCGCGGCTAGTTGCGCGGATGTGAAGCCTTCAGCCTTACTTACCTTTAACGGTCGTTAAGTACGACACAATCAACATACCCAGCAAGACGCCAACATGGTAGGTCGCATAGACGCCCACGATGGTCAGGATGATGGACAGAAGATCGCCGGTCAGTTTCTTGTTAACCAGGATAAGGCTGGACGTGAGCAACACGAAGAGTGTGCCGATCATGGTATTGACTGTTACGCCCGTCATGATCGTGCTTGTTACGCTACCATCAACCAAGTTCAGACCCAGTGTACCCAGGACAGAACCAAGAACTGTTGAAATACCAACTAGGACTACGGTGAAAAACACGAAAAAGCCTACGGCTTCACCATGCGTCCGGGAATGCGAGAAGTCTGTTAGGTGACCAAACATAATAGTTCTCCTTTGTGAAGTGAACCGAGGTAGTATTCCCTGCGTCCACAACTTAATTGTATTGGAAAATCAGTATGTTTCGTAAATGAATTCATGTTGATATTGATGCAATGCGAAGGCAGAAAAGGGTCATTGGCGGGTCATGGCGGATAGCCGCCATTTGCGGGCAACAATCTTTCTTGTGCATTGAAACAAAATTACGAAGGGAAAATTCGGCGAAGGAACGCAAGGCCTGCAGCGATACCCGTTTCTTCGATTCCATGTGCCAAGCGCGGGATGATCTGCCCCTCCACCGGGAAGTCTGCATCCTTTAAAGTGGCCATGGCCTGATGCCATGCTGTAATTGGCACCACTGTATCGGCATCACCGTGAATAAGGCATGTGGGTATTTTGTGGATATGTGGCTCGTTCAGGCCTTTACCACCGAGCAACGCGCCCGAATAACCTAAAACGCCAGCGCAAGCATTCTTGCGGCGTGCCGCCACGTACAGCGATGTCATGGTGCCTTGCGAGAACCCTACCAAAGCCATGTCACGGTCAGTCAGGCCTGTGGCTTTCAACAGTTTATCCAGAAAGTTATCCACAATCGGCCTGACCTGCTCGACTCCCCGCAACATGGCGTCTTCCGTCCATTCCTGCAGGGAAAACCATTGATGGCCCATCGGCGCCATGTCGCAGGGGAACGGCGCATCAGGGCTGACGAACAGCGCGTTGGGCAGGCCTTGAGCCAGCATAGGCGCGAGTGATATCAGATCCTGCCCGTTTGAGCCCAAACCATGCAGCAGAACCACCAATTGACGGGGTTTTGTCGCCGCCATGGGGCCATAGCGGTAGGTATGCAGGTCAGGAAGCGCGTTCATGGGGTGTTTTTCGTGTTTTATTGGGTTATTCGACGGGGTTTTCTAGGTCAGGCCCGTTTAAAATGACGTTTTCGAGATATCCGCGTGCATTTGTGACCGATTGGCGGGGTGTATTGCCCTGCGCTACCAATGTGGCAACAGCGGCGGCCAATACGGCACCTGCGCCGTGGGTCTGCTTGCCTTCAATGCGGTCGCGGGTAAATACTTGGGTTCGGCGGTCATCGACGTAAATTTCGTAAATCTGGTCAACGCCAAGCACGGTGCCTTTGAGGAAGACGTTACGGGGGCCCAGGGTCAGCAGCATTTCGGCCGCGTGTTCCATCACGGTTTCGTCCTTGATGGTCTCGCCCGTCAGCATTTCGGCCTCGTGTACGTTGGGCATCAGCAAATCGGCCTTCAGCAAAATACGGCGCTTCAGGGTATCGATGGCGTCCTTATCAAGAAAACGCTGCCCCTGACGGCTGGCAAGAATGGGGTCAACGATAATGGGCGGTGGCGTTTGAAGGCCATCCAGCACGTCGCCTACGGCGTTGATCATTTCTTTATTGGGCAAAAGGCCTATCAGGATGGCGCCAACCTTATAGGATGCCAATGCCGCCCTTATCTGGTCGGCCACAACACGGGGCGGAATGGGGAAGATGCCGACCACGCGCTCCGGTGTCTGGACGCTGACAGCCGTAATAGCCGCCTGCGCGTAGCCGCCAAGGGCTGCTGCCGTACGGATGGCCGCATTGATGCCGGAGCCGCCGCAAGGGTCGCTGGCATCGATTGTCAGGATAATACCGCTTGCTTCATTGCTCATGGGGCTAGCCTTTGGTTGTTATAGGCGTTTATCCGGCGCGTGCGGCTGCGTCGATTGTAGCGCAGATTTCAGCGACGATAGATTTAACTTTGGCTTCGTCATCGCCTTCGGCCATGACCCTTATCACCGGCTCAGTGCCGGATGCCCTGACAAGCAGGCGGCCATCGGCATTGGCCAACAATGTTTCGGCCTTTTCGATAGCTGCTTTTACGCCTGCGTTATCTAGCGGGCGGGCGTCTTTATGGAACTTCACGTTTTGCAATATTTGCGGTACCGGGTCGAAGGCGTGGGCAATCTCGCTCATCGGTTTATCGCTGGCGCGCAAAACCGCCAGCACCTGCAAAGCGGCAATCAGCCCGTCACCTGTGGTTGCGAAATCAGAAAAGACCATGTGGCCCGATTGTTCACCGCCAACGTTGAACCCGCCCTGCCGCATACGTTCGACTACGTAACGGTCACCAACAGCGGCACGCTCAAGGTTAACACCATTAGATTTAAGATAACGTTCAAGCCCCAGATTGGACATGACGGTGGCCACAAGCGTGTTGCCGCGCAGTTGGCCGGCCTGTTTCCATGAATGCGCAATAATGGCCATCAACTGGTCGCCATCGATACGGTTACCCTTTTCATCGACCATGATCAGGCGGTCGGCATCACCATCAAGCGCGATGCCGAGGTCAGCTCCACTATCGGTCACGGTTTTCTGAAGCAGTGCAGTGTCGGTTGCGCCGCAGCCCTGATTGATATTGAGGCCATTGGGCGACACACCCATAGGGATGACTTCGGCCTGCAGTTCCCACAATACCTGCGGGGCCACGCGGTAGGCCGCGCCATGCGCGCAATCAACCACAATGCGTAAATTGCCGAGGTTGAAACCGCGCGGGAATGTGCCCTTCACGAATTCGATGTACCGGCCTGAGGCGTCATCAAGACGGCTGGCGCGACCTAGGTCGCTTGGGGCTGCCAGAAAACCATCTGGTGTATCGATTTTGGTTTCGATATCACGCTCCATGGCGTCGGACAGCTTATAACCATCACCGCCGAACAGCTTGATGCCGTTATCTTCATGCGGATTGTGGGAGGCTGATATCATGACGCCCAGATCAGCGCGCAGGCTGCGTGTGAGCATGGCTACCGCAGGTGTAGGCATTGGCCCGAGCAATACAACATCAAGCCCTACGGATAAGAAGCCCGATGCCATAGCCTGCTCAAGCATGTAGCCTGACAAACGTGTGTCTTTACCGATAACCACGCGGTTATGAGGGCCAGCTTCACCACCTGCACGTAAAACGGCACCAGCAGCCATAGCGACGCGCAGGGCGACATCGGCTGTCATTGGGTGGGTATTAGCGCGGCCACGAATGCCGTCTGTACCGAAATATTTTTTTGTCATGCGTGTATCATAGAGGTTTTGGCTGATTCCGCAAAGGGCAGCGTTGTTTTAATGTGGTTTTTTGGCAAGCCAGTCGGGTGACTGCATTTCCAAAAGACGGCTGAGGGTACGCTGGAATTCAAAATTATGGCTGTCGCCGCTGTAAAGCCTGTCGGGTGCCGCCGCTGCCCTGATAACCAGAACGCGGCCCATGTCGTATAGTGTATCAACCAGGATCATGAAGCGACGCAGTTCGTTGCGGTTGTCTTCTGTCATGCGCGGGACGTTGTCGATAAAGATCGTTTCATAAGCCGCGCCCAGTGCCAGATAATCAACCGCGCCGCGCGCCTCGCGGCACAGAACGTCAAACTCGAGCCATGCGCGGTGGGTATCGGCCTTCAAAATTGTCAGATCCCTGCCCTCCACATCAAGCGTTGCGCTTTGCGTGTGTTTAAAATCAGTCAGTGTTTCAAAAAGGGCCATCATCCTGTCCCAGCTTTGATCGCCAAGTGGGTAGAACCATGTGCCGTGTTCGGATAATACGCGCAGCCTGTAATCGGTCGGGGAGTCGAGAAACACCACATCCATACGGTCTTTAAGCAGCTGGATGAACGGCATGAACCGTTCGCGCTGCAGGCCGCCTTTATACAGGTCGTCCGGCGCGTAGTTGCTAGTGGCCATGACAGCCACGCCGCGCACCATGAGGTTATTGAATAGCGGCCCCAGTATCATGGCATCGGCAATATCGTTTACGTGCAGTTCGTCAAAGCACAGCAAATCGGTTTCGGTGGCAATGCCATCAGCCACCTGCCCCAGAAAGTCGTCAATATCCTTATGGCTGTCGCGCAGTTTTTTGAGGCGGCTATGAATTTCCAGCATGAAGGCATGGAAGTGCACGCGGCGTACGCGCGGGCTGCCCAGTTCGGCCACCAGCAGGTCCATCAGCATGGTTTTACCGCGACCGACCCCTCCATAGACATACAGGCCCCGCACCGCCTTGTCTTTCTGCGGCAGCAACTTGGCTAGAATGCCAGAAGGCTTCATATCGTGTGCGTGCCAGCGGGCTACGAAGGAATCCATTTCACGGATAGCGGCTTCCTGAGCGGCATCGCGCACGGCGGCACCTGCGTCTATTTTGGCATCATAGGCGGCAGAGACGGTCATATGACTTCGATGTCGGCGTGGTCGTCATTTGCCTGCGCCTTATTTTTTTCGGTCATTTTGATGAGGAAGATCGAGAGCTCGAATAATCCGTACAAAGGCACGGCAAGCATGATTTGTGAGAGGATGTCGGGCGGGGTTACAACGGCTGCGACCGCGAAAATGCCGACAAGCACGTATTTGCGTTTGGTCATGAGTGTTTCGGCACCGATGATGCCCGCGCGCGCCAGCAACATGAGCACCACGGGCAGCTGGAAGCAGATGCCGAAGGCAAAAATGAGTGTGATGATGAGGTCGAGATAATCGGCAATCCGTGCCTCTAGCTGGATAGGCAAGACCGTTTCACCCGCCGATGTCTGGAAGCCTAGAAAGAATTTCCATGCTGCCGGCATGATGAAGAAATAAACGAGCAAGGTGCCCGCCAGAAACAGGGCAGGCGTTGCGAACAGGAACGGCAGAAACCCTTTACGTTCGTTTTTGTAGAGGCCGGGCGCAATGAACTGCCACACCTGAATAAGGATGATGGGTAACGTTAAAAACAGCGCGGTTAAAAACGATATTTTGAGCGTGGTCGTGAAAGCTTCGGTCAAGCTTGTATAAATCAGGCGCTGCGTGCCCATATGCCCCATGGATGTGGCCAGCGGCGCAATCAGGACTGAAAAAATGAGGTCGTGATAGTAATAGCAAATGCCCGTCATGACGCCGAGCACGACGATGCACAGCATCAGCCGTTCGCGCAGCTCGATGATATGGCCTAAAACGTTGGTTTTATCCTCGGTCAGCGGCGGGGGCAGGTTTGGTTGCGGTGTCGTCGGTTGGTTCATCGTCAAGTACTACGGGCCTTTCGGGCATATTTTCCGGTGGGGGCAGCATATCCATCAGATATTCGTCAGCATCGGTTTCATCAAATTCGTGGGTGTCGCGCGTGGGAATTTTGGGTGCGGTATTGGCAGGCGTTTTTACGGATGTTTCGGCTTTTTGCATGAAATCTTCAAACTGGGATGACAACGCAAAACGCAAATAGCGGAAACGCCGGATGATGCGCCCGAAATTATACATGAGTTTGGGTATGTCTTCGGGGCCGAAAACGAAAAGGCAGATCACGCCTACCAGCAGCAGTTCGGACCAGGCGATGTCAAACATAGCGTGGTTTAGTGTGTTTTGGTTTTATCGGAAGGCGTCTGATCGTCATCTTCGCTCAGCCCTTTTTTGAAGTTTTTGACCCCTTTGGCCAAATCGCCCATGACTTGCGGCAATTTACCGGCGCCAAAAACAATCAGCACCAGCAAAACCACGATAAGTATGTGCCCGAGACTAAAACCCATGATCAATCTTCCTTAAATGGTTCAGGCGGCCTGCGTGTCGGCGTCGATGTCATTATCGATACCGTCAACCACGGACGCGCCGGATTCGACGTCGTCACCGTCTTCGTCGAACAGGTCGGCGGTGACGGAAACGGCCGGACGGCGGTCAAGAAGGCCTGCGGCCTTCAGGTCGTCCAATCCAGGCAGATCGACTATAGACTCTAAGCCAAAATGGTCAAGAAAAGCAGGGGTTGTCACCCATGTAAGCGGACGGCCCGGCGTTTCGCGGCGGCGGCCCGGTTTGATCCAGCCGGTTTCGAGCAGCATGTCGATTGTGCCTTTTGATGTTGCAACACCGCGCACAGCCTCGATTTCCACGCGGGTAATCGGCTGGTGGTAGGCGACAGTCGATAAAGTTTCCATAGCCGCGCGCGATAATTTGCGTTCTTCAACGCGCAAGGTGGCCAGACTTTCGGCCAAGTCAGAAGCCGTGCGGAACGCCCAGCCCTGTTCGCTTTCCTCGAGCGCGATGCCGCGGCCGTCGTAATCCTGCTTCAGGCGGGCCAGCACGTCATTGAGGGATTTCGTATCAAGATGCGGCACGAAGGCTGCCAGTTTGGCCGTATTCATTGGTTCGCGGCTGGCGAACAGCGCGGCTTCGAGCACGCGGATGTCGTTTGCATCTTCATATAAAGGCGCGGTTGTTTCAGATGTCATTGGCGACCTCGGGTTTATCGGATTGTTGTGTACTGAAGGCACTGTTCGGGCGAATGTAAATGGGCGCGAACAAGCCATCTTGCTGTAAATTAATACGTTCCTGTTTCACCATTTCAAGGGCCGCGGTGAGCGTGGATGCGAGCGCCGAGCGTAAGTTCAGCATTTCATCGTCTGCTGCTGGCATGAATTTATCGAGTGCGGTCCATAGCTCGCGCCACTGGCCCTGCGGCATGTGGCCTATCATGTTGGCCAGTCGCGTCGTCGCTTCGTCCATCGACATCAGCGGCCATGTTTTGATGTCGTATGTCTTGGGGTTGGCGCGGCGGGTGATGGCACCGTACGCATCCAGAATATCAAAAAGATTGGCCTGCCATGTGATTTTGACAGGTGCCTGCCCCGCAAACCCGGCCATACCCACGGCAAAGCGCGTCTGCCCCAGTTGCGGGCGGTCAAACAGGGATTTGGCGGCCTTCTGCATGGCTTCGAGGCGTTGAAGCTGGAATGCCAAAGCTTCGGCCAGTGCTTCGCCCGTCAGCTCCTCTTCAGCTGTGTCGCCAGCTTGCGATGGCAGCAATAATTTTGATTTGAGGTAGGCCAGCCACGCGGCCATAACCAAGTAGTCTGCGGCCAGTTCAATGCGCAGCGAGCGCGCCTTTTCAACGAAGGCTAAATACTGTTCGGCCAGAGCGAGGATGGAAATTTGGCGCAGATCGACCTTTTGGTCACGCGCCATGGTAAGCAGAAGGTCAATCGGGCCTTCGTACCCATCCAGCGATACGATCAGCGCTTCGGCAGCCGGCTCAGGCTGACGGGCGGGATCTTCCTCGAATGACAGGCTTTGCGATTCCATTATGGAATTTTTAGCATCAGGCCAGAGCCAGAGCCACTTCTGATAGCAGGGTGTCCACAGGCTTTCGCGGCCCTTCGGGCTTGCGGGTGACCGCCCATTTATCAAGCCGTACGCGAGTTTTGGCCGACATGGGCGGTATGACCGTCATGGCTTCCGTGCGTTCGGCCACAGTGCCGTGGCAATGAAGCGCCAGATCGCAGCCCGCCTTGAGGGACAGCGCCGCGCGCTGCGGCACGCCGCCCCAAGGGGCCAATGCGTTCATGAATAAATCATCCGTCAGCAGCAGCCCGTCAAAACCGACGGCCTTGCGGATGATATCGTTGATAACGGTGGCCGAGAGCGTGGCAGGCAGCTCAGGGTCGATCGCCGTGTAAATGACGTGGCAGGTCATGGCCCAGAGCGTGCCGTCATCCATGCCGTTGGTGACGGCTTTAAAGGGCACGAAATCTGTCGCCTCAAGTGTTGCCAGATCGGCGGTGACTTTGGGTAAATCGTGATGGCTATCGACCGTGGCACGGCCATGCCCCGGAATATGTTTCATCACGGGGGTCATGCCTGTGGCCACAGATGCGCGGGCGGCAAGTAGGCCTAGAGCTGAGACGCGCGCGGGTTCTGCGCCCAAGGCGCGGTCATCAATCGCGCGGGTTTCAATGCCGGGCGGAACGATATCGAGCACGGGCACGCAATCGACATCGATGCCCATTGGGCATTGTACGGCGGCCAAACCTTCGATAGCACTGACAAGCGCAGCCTCGGCTTTTGCAGGTTGGCTTGCGTACAGGTCACCGAATTTGCGCCATGCGGGAAAATCGGGCCAGTGCGGCGGGCGCAGGCGCTGCACGCGCCCGCCTTCCTGATCAATCAGCACGGGCGCATTCCAGCCTACGCAATCGCGCAGGTCACGTACAAGGGTGGTCAGTTGTTCGGGCGTGTCACAGTTTTTTTTGAAAACGATGAAGCCTGCGGGCGATGCGTCTTTGAAAAAGGCTTTTTCATCGGCCTCAAGCGTAAAGCCGTTGCAGCCGAAAATAATTGGCGCGGTTATTTGGGGGGGCAGATTAGCGGCGGACGACAAGGCAGCCCCCCTTTGGGTCAACATCACGCAGGGCGGCGCAGCGCTTGGTGGCTTCCGCCTGCGTCATCGGCCCGGCCTGAATACGAACATAGTCGCCCTTCCCCGGAATGTTGGCGGGCTGGTACACGGGGGTTAAATCACCTAACAACACGGGATATTTACTGACCATGCGGCCCCATTTGCCGGCGGTATCGGACGCGGCAGGAGCACTTGCCAGCTGGATGTAATACGATTTGCTTTCACCCGATACCGGTTGTGCCGCCGGTGCGTCTTCAGCCGGCTTTTGAATTGGGTCAAGTTTGGGTGGTTTTGGCTTGGCCGCTGGCGTTTTGGCCACTGGTGCGGATGCCACTTCAGGCGTTTTTTGCGCCAGCCCTTTTTCTTCCGCTTCCATCATGCGGGCGGTTAGCTGGCCTGACGACATGGGCGTGTTGTTTACTTCAGGTGCAACTTCGGCAGGCGGTGCTGCTGGCTCTACCTTAACGGGGGCCGATTTTACGGGTTCGGGCTCTGGCTCTTCCACCTTTGGTGCCACGTACACTTCATCGGTTTCGGGTTCCTGCGTCTGGGCGATGGCTTGTGCCAGTTCGCTTGTGTCTTCCTCGGGGTGCGGAGTACCGCCGACAGCTTCGGGGGCCATGCCGGAATAGTATTGGTTATCGTTTGATACTGCAGGTGTAGGCGCGGGCACAGTTTCGGGTGCGGGCGCTGCATCGCCTTTACTAAACAGGCTTTCGACCTTACGTTCGCCGGCTTTTGGCAGCGAGAAACCGGTACGGAAACCAGCGAAATCACCCGCCGGTTTATCGGCGGCTTCGTCATCGGGGGCCGGCGTCTTGATGTTCTGCATTGACGGATCTGCCTGCGTGGCCTTGCCCATGGCGGTGAACACCGTGCTGTCGGAATTGGGCATGATCTCGCTCGCCGGTTCTTCGGGTGCGACCTTCACAGGTGTCGTATCGGCTTTGATGAGTGGCAGGCCGGACGCGCCCACGGGCAGGCCTTTCGTGCCGCTGCTGAATAAAAACAGACCACCGCCGCCCAGCACAATACACAGCGCGCAGATTGCGATATTACGAATACGCATCAGGCCGCAACCTCAACTTCAATATCAGACCGCAATTCCTGCAAGGCAGGCACACCAATAACATTGAGAGCCGAGGCAAGTGTTACGGCCACACCGCGCACCAGTGCAAGGCGCGCAAAGGTCAGCGCTTTGTCGTCCTCGATCAGGAAGCGGAGCGTGCCGTCTTCGCGGCCCTTGTTCCACCAGCCATGGAAACCTGCGGCCAATTCCTGTGCGAAATACGCAATGCGATGCGGCTCACCGGCGGCAGCTGCCTGTTCGACCACGCGCTGCCATGTGGCAATGAGGCGGACGAGCGCCATTTCCTCGGTGCGTACAAGCGGGGTCAGATCGATTTTTGCCAAGGCGGCGTCTGATAAATCAACGCCCTCAAACATCGTGGCTGCGTGTTTCATGACGGAGCAGCTGCGCGCATGCGCGTACTGAACGTAGAAATACGGGTTGTCCTTCGATTGTTCGGTCACTTTGGTGTAATCGAATTCAAGCGTTTGCCCAGCCTCGCGCGTCAGCATAATGAAGCGCATGACCCCTGCCCCTACATGGTCCATCATGTCGCGCAGGGTAATAAACGTGCCTGCGCGTTTTGACATACGGACCGGCTGGCCGTTGTCGGTCACATGTACGATGGACACGAGAGGTAATTCAAGGCTGCATTTGCCTTCGGAGATGGCTTTAACGGCTGCTTTGGCGCGTTTCACATACCCGCCGTGGTCAGCGCCCACGACGTTTATAAGCGTATCGAACCCTTCGTTATGAACGTGGAAATAATGGGCGATATCGTTTGCGAAATAGGTGGTCGAGCCATCGGATTTTTTGAGCGGGCGGTCAACATCGTCACCAAAATCGGTCGAGCGGAACAGCATTTGTTCACGCGCTTCCCAATCGTCCGGCGTTTTGCCTTTGGGGGCTTCCAGAATGCCTGTGTAAATGAGGCCCAGTTTTTCAAGCTGGCTAATCGCATCTTCAACCGCCCCTGATGCCAGAATGGCGGCTTCCGATATGAAAATATCGTGTTTCACGCCCAGTTCGGCTAGGTCGGTTTTGATTTCGCCGATCAGGTTTTCGACTGCAAAATCGCGGATTTGCTGGCGGTTTGAAACATCTGGCCCGAATTTGGCGATGTAGGCTTTGGCGACATCTTTCAAATATTCGCCGGGGTAGCAACCGGCGGGTATTTCGCCGATATCCTCGCCTGCGGCTTCACGGATGCGTAACACAACGCTGTCCGTCAGAACTTCGACCTGACGGCCAGCATCGTTGATGTAATATTCGCGGCGTACGGCAAAGCCTGCTTTGCTCATCAGGTTCGCAATCGCGTCACCAAAAATGGCACCCCGTGCGTGCCCCACTGTGAGGGGGCCAGTCGGGTTGGCTGACACATATTCGATATTCACTTTTGAGCCGATGCCGATGCTGCCATTGCCAAAGGTGGCAGGCCCCGCATTCAAAGCATGAGGTAGGATGGCTTTGAATGCTTCAGGTTTCAGCGTGAGGTTAATGAAACCCGGCCCCGCCACATCAACCTTGGTGATATGCGGGATGGTTTGTAAATGAGGAACCAAAACTTCTGCTACCGCTTTGGGCCCAAGACCTACCTCTTTCGCGAGGATCATTGCAGCGTTGGTTGCCATGTCGCCATGGGTCGCATCGCGCGGTGGCTCAACATTCATGCGTGCCAGAGACGCCTCAGTCACGTTGGGGAAAACGTTACGGATAACGCTGTGGATGGATTCTTTTATCTCATTAAAAATGTTCATTTATATCATCCGTACTTCAGGGTGTCGTACAGGCCGAAGATCCGCTCATGTTCCACAATGGCCATGCGGTCTGTCATGCCTGAAATGTAATCGGCGACCACGCGCGCAATCTGCGTCGTGTCGGTATTGGTTTTGGGCAGGCGTGCCTGCCATTCAACCGGAAGGGCCAGCGGATCTTCCATAAACTGCTGGAACAGGTCGCCCAGGATGCGGCCAGCCTTCGCGCGCATGCGGCGTACGGTGTAGTGGTGATACATACGCGGCATCAGAAATGCGCGCAAAGCCTTGACGTGCTCGGCCATCGTGTTTGAAAAGGCAACAACGCTGGCCTTGGCGGCGCGTACATCATCTGGTGACCTTGGATTCAGCGCTTTCAGGCGCGCGCGGGATTCTTCCAGTACGTCCATGACCAGTTTGCCGTAAACCTCACGCACCACATCATGGATACGCCTTGCACCTGACAAATCAGGCCAGCGGGTACGGCGGTCATTCAGGATTATCGCAAACAAGGGAACTGAGGCGGCAATATCATCCAGTGTGAACAGGCCTTCAAACAAGCCGTCTTCAATATCGTGGCTATTATAGGCAATATCATCGGCGATGCCGGCAACCTGTGCTTCAACCGATGGCCATGTATCGAGCCGCAGATCCTGCTTTTTTTGTACCAAAGCCAGCGTATGCGGCAGGGTTTTGCCAGCCGCCATCGGCCCGTTATGCTTGACGATACCTTCAAGCGTTTCCCATGTTAAATTAAGGCCATTCCATTCGGGGTAGCGTTCTTCAAGCGCGGTCACGATACGCAGCGACTGGTCGTTATGCTCAAAGCCGCCGTAATCCTTCATGCACTCAATCAGCTTGTCTTCCCCCATATGGGCGAAAGGCGGGTGGCCTAAATCATGCGCCAGGGCCACGGCCTCGGCCAGATCCTCATTCACCATGAGGGCGCGGGCCAATGTGCGGGCAATCTGCGCTACCTCAAGCGTATGGGTCAGGCGGGTGCGGAAATGGTCACCCTCGTGGCTTACGAATACCTGTGTTTTGTGTTTCAGGCGGCGGAAGGCGGAGGAATGGATAATGCGATCGCGGTCACGCTGGAAAACCGTGCGGACTGCGCTGTCGGCTTCAGGGAACAGCCTGCCTTTGGACATATCAGGGCGGCAGGCATACGCTGCCAGTGGCAGGGCGCAGTAATTATAATCGTTGTTCTGTTCGGCGGTTGTCATGCGGCGGCAAGAATAACCGCACGGCAAGGTCTTGAAAACCTTTTAATCCACGTCCATGTTGCAGTTATGACGATTTCAATGACGGACAGCGCTGCCGCGCGCATCAAGACCCTTTGTGCCGAGAACGGGGCTGCCATGGTGCGGCTGTCTGTTGATGGCGGTGGCTGTTCAGGCTTTCAGTATGTTTTCGGCTTTGCCCAAGATGCCGCGCCCGATGACGGCGTGATCGCCCATAACGGCGCAGCGCTTGTGGTTGACGCGGTATCGCAGCCTTTATTGGAAGGCTCGGTGCTTGATTTTATTGATGATTTATCGGGTGCACATTTCAAGGTCAAGAACCCGAATGCCGTTTCGTCCTGCGGGTGCGGGACGTCATTTTCAGTCGGTTAAACAACCTTTAGGTGGGGAACGGGTTGAGCCCGCCCCATGACCAGTTATTCTGGATCGGCGGCAGCTCCCTGCGTCTGCGGCGGTTTTTATCGTGCGGTTCCTGCGGGAAATGGTCCGACCAGTCTTTGAGGGCGTTGATTTCTTTCCAGAAATTCACAACCTTCGGGCCATGGCCTGTAAAGGCGCTTATCATGCCATCAATCTTGAATTCGGTATCGCCCGTGGTGTTGTAGCACGCATCCAGCAGATCGCCCAGGCGGTAGCAGGTAATGATGCCCCTGCCCGTTGCCACTTCGTGCCGAACCATTTTGAACGCGTCTTCAAAATTTTCTGATTCAGCGCCGAAAGGCCTGCCTTTATGCCCGCGCACCATGCGGTCGCGGTAATCATCAATCATTTTGACCTGTTTGAGCAGTTCATCGGCTGGCATTTTGTATAAAGGCAGCACAAAGCAAGGCGCTTCGCCATTTTCCGTTTTGGAATCAAGCGTGGCCGCTATGCGTGGCATGGCCTTAAACAGGGTACGATGCAGGGGGCTATCAATATCAGGGTAGCGCACGGCCACATCCTGAAAATAGGGGAAAGCCACGATTTTATCGGGGTTGAGCATCAATCGCTCGCGGTTCATGCGATTAAGCTCGGTCGAGGCGCGTTCAAAATGGTCGCGCAGGCGGTTTAGTTTATCGAACATGGCACGACCATATTACCGCTCTATGGAAATGGCAAGATTTTGCTTATCGCACCCCTGCCCTCCATGCGACAAGGAAGCATGAAAACTGCCAAAATCGTCAGCTGGAACGTCAATTCCGTGCGCCAGCGCCTGCCCAACCTGCTGGAATTTCTGGCATCAGCCCAACCGGATGTGCTGTGCCTGCAGGAACTGAAATGCATGGAAGACAACTTCCCGTTCATGGAGATCAAAGCCGCAGGTTACGAGGCCGTAATTGTCGGCCAGAAATCGTATAACGGCGTGGCGATTTTAACCAAAGCCGCCGTGCCTGCTGTGCTGAACACGCTGGGCGATGAACAATCGCGCTACATTGAAATTGATTACGCGGGCGTGCGCGTCATCAATATTTATGCGCCCAATGGCAACCCCATCGGCACCGAGAAATTTACTTATAAGCTGGATTGGCTGGCGCGTTTGCGCGCGCGTATTGAAACGCTGCTCAATGAAGGCGTGCCGTTTGTGGTCACGGGCGATTATAACATCATCCCCGAAGCCGCTGATTGCTACAGCCCCGCTGCATGGGTTGGTGATGCGTTGTACCAGCCTGAGAGCCGCGCGATGTATCGCACATTCATCAATATGGGTTTGACCGATGCTGTACGGATGTTCGCGCCGCGCGACGCAGGGCTTTATACATTCTGGGATTATCAGGCAGGGTCATGGCCGCAGAATAACGGCATCCGGATCGACCATTTCCTCATGAGCCCGCAAGTGACCGACCGTTGCCGTGGCTACCAGATTTACAAGGATGAACGCGGGCGCGAAAACCCGTCCGATCACGTGCCGGTTGAGATATCAATCACCATGCCGTCATAGGCAGGCTCGTAGCCTTTGGGCAGATAATCAGCCATCGCCTTATAATCAATACGCGGTGTCATGTGCGTGAGTATCACGCGGCGGGCTTTGACGATGGTGTTCCATTCCGCGACCATATCGAAATTGGCATGGACGACTGTGAAATCGGACCCAAACTGCGCGCAATCAACCAGCCAAGTATCAACGCCCTTGAGGGCTTCAAACGCGGCATCATCAAGGCCCGAAACATCAGTTGAATAGGCAAAATTGCCGAAGCGATACCCGACCGAGCGGCCAGCCGTGCCGTGCTTTTGCCAGTAAGGCACAACAGGGTGGCCAGCAATTAGGTGCGGGCGGCCAAAATCATCATCATTGAACACGTGGGTGTTGACCACTGCTTCGTAAATGCCGTCGGGTGAGGCCACAAACATATGTGCGAAGCGCGCCTGCAATTCAGACAGGGTATTGAGGTCGCCCCAGATATCGATGTTCTGCTTCTGGATGTATTTGAGGTAGCGCAGTTCATCAATGCCGTTCACATGGTCAGAATGGCCATGCGTGTATAGCACCGCGCCGATGTTTTTGATGCGGTAGGTGAGCGTTTGAATATGAAAGTCCGGGCCCGTATCAACCATGATGGTTGTATCAGGCATTTCAACGGCGATGGATGCGCGCATGCGGCGGTTTTTGGGGTTGGCAGGGTCACACGCGCCCCAATAGCCGGTGACCAAAGGCACACCGCCCGACCCGCCACAGCCCAATATGGTTACGCGGCCGCTTGCCATGTGTCATTCGCCTTGGTGAATAGGTTGAAAAAGTTGGCGGCCGTGATGGCGCCGATTTCATCGCGCGTTTTATCGTGCAAATCACCCACCACGCTTGCGGTGTTGACCACGAGCGCGGGTTCGTTGGTGGCCTTGCGGTGCGGCTCGGGTGCCAGATACGGCGCATCGGTTTCTATGAGGATTTTATCAAGCGGTACGGCCTTTGCGATATCGCGCAATTCGCCCGCATTCTTGAATGTGACGATGCCGGAGAACGAGATGTAGAAGCCGATATCGAGCGCCTGTTCCGCCAGCCACCGCGTCGATGAAAAGCAGTGCATGACACCGCGCAGGTTTTTAACCCCTGCGCCTTCCTCACGTAAAATCTTCATAATGTCCTGGTCGGCATCGCGGGCGTGGATAATCAGCGGCAGGCCGGTTTCAATGCAGGCCCTGATGTGCTTACGGAAGCTGACAGCCTGGTCTTCCGGCGTTGCCAGATTGTAAAAATAATCGAGCCCGCTTTCACCGATACCGATGATTTTAGGGTGGCTGTTGGCCAGTTTTACAATGTCAGCCGTTGTGAACGCTTTTTCAGCTTCTTCCGACGCTTCATGCGGGTGGGTGCCGATGGTGCACCACACATTTTTGTTCCGCTCGGCAATCGCCATCAATTCCGGCGGTTCCTCGGCCATGCGGCAGCATATGGTCAGCATGCCGGCCACGCCGCTTTCGCGTGCGCGGGCTACAATGGCATCAGCCGCGCCCAAAGGTGCGATTTTTGCGTGGTTCAAATGGCAGTGGCTGTCGATAAAATATGTCATGGCCTTTGTTTTTAAACGCTTCGTGCGGCATCAGCACCAGTTATTTTTATAAAAATGGCGCGGCCAGCCGCCGCATTCAAGCCACAGGGCATTATGAACCTTGCCATCAGTGGCATACGGGCTAGGTGGGAATAGCGGTTGAATTTCATCAGCCGCAAACAAAGGAGGCTTCATATGCCTGATACACCAACCACACCACAGGAACGCCCGATTGAACCATCACCGGCTCCTGTCATGACACCGCCTTCGGTGAAGACGGATGGTAAACCAGCCGATAAGGCTGCTATCAAGAAATAACCTTTTGAAAACGGTTATTGTCTTTAAGAGATTGCCCGGCGTGATGCCGGGCTTTTTCTTGGCCCGTTTTGCCCGTTTTAAGGGAATTGCCGTAACAAAGCTGCCCCAACAATGCCTTGGGTCCGCCCTCAGGCCAGCGTTTAAGGCAGGTAGGGTGAGGATGACTTAACGATTGGAGCTTTCCATGACCCCAAAATTTAAAACATTCATGCTGTCACTGGCTGTTGCCGCCACGGCCCTGACGGGCTTTGCCCATAGCGCCGCCGCCGACCCGCACCGCGATGATGACCGCCGCGACCACGATGCCCCGCGCTACAGCCGTGATGACGACCGCCATGGCGATGCCCGCCACGGCAATGGCTGGGGCCGCTACAATAACGGCTATACGATGCGCGAAAGCTGGCTGGCCCGCAACCCGCAGGGCCGCCTTGTGCTGGTGCAGGTGCCGCCACAGCGTTACATAGCCCCCACCTATTATGAATCCGTTTATTACAACGAGGGGCCAACCTATATTGTTGACCGCGACCGCGCGGCCATCCGCAGCTACCTTGTGCGTAACAACTACCGCCCGCACCCCCATGCGCCGCGTTTTACAGTAGGTGAAGTTTTGTATGTGCAACCACAGAATATCTGGACTGCGCTTGCGAACCTGCTAACCCCGCCGCAACCGGGCTACCGCTATGTGCGGGTTGATAACGATGTCCTGCTCATCTCCGAGCCCGACCGCCGCATTGTTGATGTGGTGGCGTGGAATTAAATAGGATTTGTTAGATACTCATCCATTTTAAACAAATCTACCACCGCTTCAGTGGCGAGCAATTCCAGTAGGATTGAATCTGAGTTTTCTCGCGGCATTCCATATACGCCTGAATATGATTTCTTTTCAGTTTTGGGTGTATGCATCACCTTCAACTTGATTGTTCTTTGTGTTCCACATTCGCGGGTCTTTCCTACATTAATTACGGCTAAATGATCTTGCTCGCCAATTTTAGAAAATCTGTTTTTTAAACTGGAAGCTACTTCTTTAAGCTGATCGTTTTTTTCGCCTTCAAAATATTCCAACCAATCGCATGATAAATAAGTTTCACCAATATGAGGGCGAAGCCTAAAAGAGAAAGGAGACACAGCTACAGCTTGCCCATCTTTGAATATCAGCTTTTGCCTAGAGCAATGCCGTACAATATTGTTCTCATCAGCAAGATCTTTATATCTATTCATTGGCGTAAACTTTGTGAAGCTGGTTGCGAACTAAAAAAGTCTCGAGAGATTTAATCGAACCCTGATGCCCCAGAAGTTCCTTTTCACCTAAATCCCGCCTGGAAACGGCGGTTCTAAAAAGACGATTAGGAAGAAATTCAACGTGGAGCCTGACGGTTTCGTCTAGCCATGAGGTTGCAATATTACCTTCATGAGTGACCGTTAAAGAGGGGGTTTTTATTTTCGGAACTAAGCCGAAAAACATTAAAAACCCCGCAAAAGAATCAACGCTGATTAGGTTGTCATCTTCGGTAAAATTTTCTTCACTTAGCAATTCATCGATTTGCACAAAAAGATCTTTTCTAAAATCTTCTTTCATATGCATGGCAATTTTAGAAATAAGTATTTTTAATTCGCCTTTGTTGTTAAACAAGCTTTGCTCATCGAACCACTCCTGAAAACTATTCTGGATAGCGGAAGTCCAATCATTCTCCTGATAATATTTTTTTGTTTCATTGGACACTGAACTTATCGTGCCAAAAAAATCCATTGTCCCGACTTTTGCAGATTCTTTTTTATCGTTTTTTGACTGATAGAAAAACTGTGTCATACGATTTCTCTGTTAAAAAGCGCCCTTGATTTATCAGTAATTGTAGACTCGAAAATATCATTTTTTATTACTCTCATCTCATTAAGCTTTTCTATAATCCCATCGCTTTTTTGAGGTAAATCCACTTCAACAAACAAGTCTTGGTCTAATAAAATAGAAGCGTGGTTTGCAAGAGGCGAGGCTACCGTGGCCGTTCGGATGCTTACCCCTATATTGCCAGAGTAACTATTAATGAGCATTGATGCTTGATAACCATCTAAGTGTAGTTTTTCTGGGCAATCTATTCCGATAGTTAAAAAGTCGGAAATGTTTATAAGGTCAGTGTTGTCTGAAATGGGAACATCAATCCTATTTATATACCTCAGACCTATTCTGCTTATTTTTCTAAAACCTGAGGTTTTGTATAAAGCAGACCATACAGTTTTAAAGGATTCTAAAAATGTATCCCAATTAGGGTACGGAGCCTGTCTTAAAACAGCTACTTTCCCTATATGAATCAACAGAAGTTCTTCAAAATTATCTTTCTGCAGTTTGTACCCTAATTTTGTTTCTTTATTTAAAGACTGCGTAACGCCGCTGCTCATGTGCAGCATAACTTCGAGACCTATTTCAGGTGTCTCCAGTGGATATAACGGCTTTAACTGTTTGGCTAATTTATCTACTTCTTTCTCAGATAATTGATCCGAGAAACGAATTTCAATTGCAGCCTCGATAATTGGCGGTCTTTTGTAAGTATTCATAACTCCATCGCGACTCTAGTATATTCGAAGCATTTTAAGCAATTATTGCTCTGGTGTATCAATTTTTTAAGCCGCTTGTTTCGTCTCAAGCCGTGGGAACACGCCTTGGGGTTCGGGCAGTGATGTGCCGGGTGTGAGGGCCCAAGCGGCATCAAGGTTTTTGAAGCTGCGGGCGTCAGCCGGTACCACCAGTTGGTCAAGCATTTTGGCCGATGATACGGGCACGAAGGGCTGGATGGCGAGTGCCAAGCAGCGCACCGTTTCAGCCAGCACATACAGCACCGTTGCCATGCGCGCTGGGTCTTCCTTCTTCAATTTCCAAGGGGCCTGCACGTCAACATAGGCGTTGGCGGCGTTTGTTACAGCCGCAATGGCATCGAGTGCCTTGTTGAATTTGAAGCTTTCAAATTCGGTGCGTAAGGCGGGCAGCAAATCGGTTTGGGCTGCTTTCAGCAATGCTTTGTCATCTGCCGTCAAATCACCAAACGCGGGCAGTTTGGCGTCACAATTCTTGGCGATCATGGAGAGCGTGCGCTGGGCCAAGTTGCCGAGGCCGTTGGCAAGGTCGTTATTAATGCGGTTTGTTACCAGTTCATGGTTGAAATCACCATCATTGCCGAACGGTACGTCGCGCAGCAGCGCGTAGCGCGCACCATCAACGCCGTAGCGGGCAATGAGGTCGGCTGGAGCCAGCACGTTACCGAGGGATTTTGACATTTTCTGGCCTTCGGCCGTCCACCACCCGTGGGCGAAGACTTTCTTTTGCACGGCAATGTCAGCCGCCATCAGGAAGGCGGGCCAATAGACGCAGTGGAAGCGGATGATTTCCTTGCCCACCACGTGCACATCAGCCGGCCAGAATTTTTTGAACAGCGTGTCATCCGCCTGCCCGTAGCCAAGCGCCGTCATGTAATTGGCGAGCGCGTCGATCCAGACATACATCACGTGTTTAGGGTCATTCGGGACGGGAATACCCCAATCAAACGTGGTGCGTGAAATCGACAGGTCTTTCAAATCGGATTTTACGAAGCTGATGACTTCGTTTTTGCGGGCTTCGGGCTGAATGAAATCAGGGTTTTTGGCGTAGAAATCGAGCAGCTTGTCGCCCCATTCGGATAGTTTGAAGAAATAGCTTTCTTCCTCCATCCATGTGCATTCGGCGCCGCTGGCAGTTGCGATGCGTTTATCGCCCTGCATTTCGGTTTCGTCTTCGGCGTAATAGGCTTCATCGCGCACGGCGTACCAGCCTGCGTAGCTTGATTTGTAAATGGCGCCGGCATCAACCAGTTTTTGCCACAGGGCTTGGGCACCTGCCTTGTGGCGCGCCTCGGTCGTGCGGATGAAATCGTTATTGCTGATATTCAGCATGGGCAGAATATCGCGGAAGGATTGGGATACCTTGTCGGTAAAGGCCTGCGGGTCAATGCCGGCCGCACGGGCGGATTGATGGACCTTGATGCCGTGTTCGTCAGTGCCCGTGAGGAAGTAAACATCGTAACCATCAAGGCGCTTGAAGCGGGCCATGACATCGCACGCGATGGTCGTGTAGGCGTGGCCCAAATGCGGCTCGCCATTCACGTAGTAAATCGGCGTTGTGATGTAGAAGGTTTTTTTATCGTTGTTCATGACGCTGATTTCATACCCTGTTGCAATATACGCAAGGCACCAAGGGCGGTATGCCTTCGGTCCAAGTTCCCCTTGTCGCACATCGCCCGATGGCGTTCAAGCGCATCCAAGGCCGCAAGCCAGTGTTTAAGGGGGGCGGCTTCATCTTTTTTAGCGGCTGCGCGCGCGTAATCACGCAAAACCCAATCGGCGATATCGAGCATGGCTGCCATGGGGTCGGGCGTGGATTTGACGGCCATTTTCTCGGCCGCGAGCCAGATATCGGCATCATTCGCACGTGGCAGACCATCAAGCATGACAAACACATCACGGATGGCGGCCATGCCGCCTTGTTCCAGTAACGCTAGCGCCCTGCCCGGCGCGCCTTGGGATAGACGCGAGAGCAGTTCGGTATCGCCGCTCGTCAGCTCCGGTTTGTATTTCCGCAACAGGGCGGCAAAAGTTGTGGCATCGGGTGCATCGACGTTGATGACCCGCGCGCGGGAGCGGATGGTAGGGATAAGCGCGCCCGTGGCCTGCGTGACCAGCATGAGCAGCGCCTTGGCTGGTGGTTCTTCCAATATTTTGAGTAGCGCGTTCTGGGCATTGCGGTTCAACGTTTCGGCCTCGTCAATCACCACGCAGCGCCACCCGCCTTCGGATGCTGTTTTGCGCAGGAAGGTTGGTACATCGCGCACGTCATCAACCAGAATTTCCGCGTGCATGTTGCCTGTTTTCTCGTTGGCGGTGCGGGCGACCGACATAAGGTCGGGGTGGCCGCCACTGGCCACACGGGCAAACACGGGGTTGTCACGCGCAACGGCCAGTGTTTCCGGCACAGGGGTTGCACCAAACAGGCCGCCGCTTTCGTATTTTGGGTTGGCGAACAGGAAGCGCGCCAGACGAAATGCGAGTGTGGCTTTGCCAACGCCTGCGGGGCCGGAGAAGATGATGGTGTGCGGGAACGAGCCTGATTGCCACCAGTCAATCAACTGGCGTTCAATGGCATCATGCGCCACCAAATCAGGGTTGGCGCGCGGGTCGGGCGGGGTGAGCGCGGCCGCGAGGCCTGCGCCGTCATCGTCATCGGCTTCGATGTCGTCATCATCGTCAATAATATCGTCGTTAAACAAACTCATATATTCCCGTCATTCCGGCGTAGGCCGGAATCCAGCTTTTCAGCCCGTTAAACTATCAAACATATCCTGCCAATCAGGATTGAAGCCTTCAATCAATTCCAGCTTCCATTGCCGTTTCCATTCCTTGATCTGCTTTTCGCGGGTGATCGCAGCCTCAGCCCCATCATGCGCTTCAAAGTACACCAATATTTTTACGGCATATTTTTTTGTAAAACCATCAGCCACACCCTGCTTATGCTCATAAATCCGTTTCGGCAGGTCGGATGTGACACCAACATAAAGTGTTCCGTTGCGCTTGCTTGCCAGCAGATAGACAAAAAAGCGCTTTGGCTCAGTCATTTTTCTGGATTCCGGCTTTCGCCGGAATGACAGACCATATAGCGGCGGCGACCGCATCAATGGGCTGCGTCGCGTCAATCACCGCGCAGCGCTGCGGGTTTTGGGATGCAATTTCAAGGTAGCCAGCACGCAGTTTTTCATGGAAAGCCAGCTCCTTGCCTTCGAACCTGTCTTCCGTCGCACCCGAATGCGCCATGCGGCGGGTCGAGCGGTTGAGGCCAGTTGCTGCCGGTACATCAAGAATAAGCGTAACATCGGGCTCAAGCCCGCCGATGGCGATGGTTTTGATTTGTTCGATCACGCTTAAATCCATCCCGCCTGCGTAGCCTTGGTAGGTGCGCGTGGAATCCGTAAAGCGGTCACAAATAATGGTTTTGCCCGCGGCCAAGGCTGGCGCTATCAGGTCACGTACGTGCTGGGCGCGGGCGGCAAACAGCAGCAATGTTTCCGCCATGGGGGACCAGTCACCGCCGTGGCGGTCAACCAATAAGGTGCGTATTTTCTCGGCTTCCGGCGTGCCGCCAGGTTCACGCGTCAGCACCACTTTGTGGCCTGCGGCTTCCAGTTTTTCTTTCAGCAACCGCCCTTGCGTTGACTTTCCACCGCCCTCGCCCCCTTCAAGGGTGATGAAAAGCCCTGCTGTCATTTGCTGGAAGCGGCTTGAATGATTTTATCGAAGGTCAGGCCTATCAGGCCCTTTTTCTCAACCGCAGCCGTGGTCACGAGCGGGTATTCCTGCGTGCCGACACCGGGGCCGCTCACGATAAGCGTGCCGACCTTTTGGCCTGCTGCAATCGGTGCCACGAGGGGCGACATATAGCGTGCCTTCATTGTCAGCTCATTCGTACGCATGGTGGCTGGCACGGTTGACACCGCGTCAACGCCGGCTGCCAGCGATACGCTGGTGGCCTTGCCATACACGACCGGAGCCGAGAGCAGCGCCTGCCCTTTGGTAACCATGCGCGCGAGTTTGAAGCTGTTCAGCGCCCATTCCATCATGCGGATGCCTTCGGCCTCGCGCTCTTTCATCGATGCCATGCCCGTGAGGACCATCACAACGCGGCGGCCATCACGGACGGCGGTGCCGATGAGGCTGAAGCCGGATTCTTCGGTGTGTCCGGTTTTAAGGCCATCTGCGCCCTGCACTTTACCAAGCAACGGGTTGCGGTTTTGCTGGGTGATGTTGTTCCAGGTGAATTCGCGCATGGAATAATACTGATGTTCCTGCGGGTAATCATTGATGATGTGGTAGGCCAGAATGCCCAGATCATGCGGGGTGGAATAGTGGTTAGGGTCTGGCAGGCCGCTCGCATTCATGAAGTGGCTGCCCTTCATGCCGTAGGATGCCGCCATCTCGTTCATCATGCCTGCGAATTTATCTTCGGAGCCAGCAACGCCTTCGGCCAGCACCACCGTGGCATCGTTACCCGATTGCACGATCACGCCTTTGATGAGGTCTTCGACCGGTACGGCGGAACCCAAGGCCACGAACATTTTCGAGCCTTCCATCTTCCATGCTTTTTCGCTGACGGTGAGTGTGTCGGTCAAGCGCAGGCGACCATCGCGCAGAGCCTTGAACACGACTGCCATCGACATGATTTTTGAAAGCGAGGCCGTAGGCGTGCGCGCATCGGCATTCTTGTTCAGCAACACCGCGCCCGTGGTCGCATCGACAATAAAGGCCGATTTTGCAACCGTTTCAGGGGCGGCAGTTTGTGCCACCGCCATGTTGATTTGTGCGAAAATAAGAAAAAGGACAGCGAGTCCGACTGCGATGCGGCGCATAAATACCCTATAACGTTAGATTTTTCGTCAGTTTTCGGTGACGATTATGGTGGCCTGACGGCCTTGCCGATGCAGAGTATTCACGAGAAGGTCGGCTTTATCAACACTCTCGATGGGACCTATCCTCACCCTATAATAAGGCTGGCCGCCGACACTGGCGCTGACAACCTTGGACGGGCCCAAAGACGCCACTTGTTCGAGTGTTTTGCGCGCGTTGGATTGCGATACAAAAGAGCCCGCCTGAACATAAATCTGAGACGGGCTGACGGGGACAACATCAACATGGATGTTGCTGGTATCGGTATAGGCTGGCCGAGGGGCTAAATCCTCAGGCTCGAGCGTGGCTACAGGTATGCCGGGGTTACGCGCACCGCCGGGCCGCGTGCGGGTGATGGCGGGCTCAACACTACCTATCGCTTCATGTATGGGCAGGCGGGCTGGCATGTCGGGGGCGTCTGGCATCGAGCCATCAGCCACTGGCGGGTTAAGCGCGCTTGCACCCACTGTGTTATAGGCCACTGCCTGTTCAACAGCCGAGGCCGGTTCATAAGGCTGGCGCGGGTTATCGAGGCTTGCGACCATTTCAGGCGTGACGGCAGGCTGGCTGCCAGCCGGGTAGAAGCCTGCAAAGCGTTCATCCAGCATGCCCGTATTGTTCATGGCGATTTCAGCGCCTTTGGTGTCGATCTTGCGTTTGGCGGCTTCGGCCAGTGCCTTGCTTTCGGGGCCGAGCACCTGCAGCTTCACTTTGGCGGTACCGACATTGCGGAAGCCAAGCAATTCAGCCGCTTTTTTGGTAACGTCGATTACGCGGTTGGAATGGAAGGGCCCGCGGTCTGTCACGCGAACGATGATGGATTTGCCGTTTTCAAGGTTGGTGACACGGACAAGCGAGGGCAATTGCAGCGTGCGATGGGCAGCCGTCAGCTCGTTCTCGTCAAAACGTTCACCGTTTGCGGTTTTACGACCATTGAAGCCCGGGCCATACCAAGAGGCGATGCCCGTTTCTTCCGAGGTGTAATTTTCTTCCGGGTAGTAAGTACGGCCACCGACACTGTACGGCTTACCGACTTTGAAGCGCCCGACGCTGGTATCATGGGATGCACAACCGGCAAGCCCCACACTTAGTACCAGTGTCAAAAGCACCAAAATACGATTTGGCACTCATTCACCTAGATATTGTTGATCCGGTATTCACTTCCCACTAGCGGTTGCTATACCGTCCGCGAGAAGGCCTACGCTAGTAGCAAAATACGTGGACCGATTCCAGTGCATAATGACATTATAGTTTCCATAAACCAAATATGTAGCGTTTCCGGGCCCGTCAGGGGCGATTAAGGCAGCTTTCGGGTCGGTGCCATCTGTCATATTCGGGAGTGGTTTGCCGTTTGGCAGGGTCACCCCTGCCCGCTGCCACTCCGACAACGGTTTCATCTTGTCACGGCCATAGGCATTTTCGGGTATGTGCCGCGTGACTTTCACCGCGCGGCCCCAACGCGTATCGCCCTGCCAGCCTTCGGTGTGAAGGTAGTTGGCGATGGATGCAAATATATCGGGCAGCGAATTCCAGATATCGACATCGCCGTCGTTATCACCATCCACCGCGTATTTCATGTAGCTTTGCGGCATGAACTGGCACTGCCCCATGGCCCCAGCCCATGAGCCGATAAGCCTGTCGGTGCCTGCGTGGCCTTCTTGCAGAATACGTAAGGCCAGCACCAGCTCGTTTTCAAAGAAGTCGGCGCGGCGGCCTTCGTAAGCAAGGGTCGCGAGTGAGGATATAATATCAAACCCGCCAGTCACGCGGCCGTAATTGGTTTCGATGCCCCATAGCGCCACGATGTATTGGGGCGGCACGTTGTACTGGTGCGCGATGCGGTTAAGCAGGCTGCGGTTTTCAAGGTAGCGTTTGCGGCCATCTTCAATGCGCGTCTGCGTTACGATGTTCTTTTTGTATTTGGCGAAGGTGATTTTGTTTTCAGGCTGCTTCTGGTCAAGCTCGATCACCCTTGGCAGGTATTCAACGCCTGTCAGCTTCTGGCTTAAAAACTGCGGCTCAAGCCCCTTGGCGGCGGCGCGCTGTTTGAAGGTGAACAGCCAGTGGGCAAAACCGTTTTCATCAGCCCGCGCAGGGGTGGGCATGGCCAGCAGCAACATCACGGTTAAAAGCAACAGGCGCATGGTGGCTCACTTTTTCGGGGTTTCAGTAACAGATGGTTTCCACTTACCACTCAGGGCGTAAACGACAATGCCGCCAAGCTCATGAATAGCGGTTTGCGATAGCGCCATATTGCCCAGAAACCCGCGATAATCAGGCAGCAGGCCGACTTTGCCGTTCGTCTGGTAATCAGTCGGCATGGGCGTCACTTTCCAGCCAATGCTGTTAAACGCCCCGACAGCGCGCGGCATGTGCCACGCCGATGTTACCAGCAGCCAGTTTTCGCCTTCGCGTGGGTTGGCGATGGCCTTCGCGTTCACGGCGTTTTCGTACGTTGTGCGCGATTTATCATCAATCTTGAGGCGGGAGCGGGTATAGACGCGCTGGCGGTCAAGCAGGGTCTGGATCATCTGGCCTTCGGGCGTGCCCTTCTGGTCAAGCGCCCCCTGCCCTGACGCAAAAATCAGGCGGGCATTGGGGAATTCGCGAGCGATATCCACAAACTCGGTCAGTCTATCTTGTGCGCCGTCAACCTGCGGGGTGCCACGGTCAAACCCCAATTCGGTATCAATGAAGCCGCCCAGCAATATAACACCGTCAACACGAGCCGGAAATTCGGTTAAATAGGGCGTGCGGGCTTCGAGCCACGCGGTGATGGCGCGGCCCGTGGGCAGCACGCCAAAAGCCACCAGCACCAGCCAGCTGGCCAGCCCCAGTTGCCGCGCCAGTTTGAAACGCTTCTGGTGCATGGCCCACATGGCGCCTGTTAACAGGAAAATCACCGCATTAAACGGGGCCAGTATAAAAAACAGGATTTTCGACAAGACAAAGAACATACAGATTGTTATAGAGGATGCGCGAAGCCACCGCAAAGGGTTAGGCTTCGCTATTAGTGGGTTGGAGAGGTGGCCGAGCGGTTGATGGCTCTAGTCTTGAAATCAGATCACACCAAATCAGAACGCTATATTCTCTATATAAATCAATCAGTTAAGATTTTTAATCTTTTCCAGATACACTTACACATGTCTTACACACTTTCGATTGTAAGCGAGGTAAGTGATGCACACTGAAACACACTCATTCATGGACGGCAGAGTCCATGTCTATAAACGCCACAACAGCCGCTACTGGCAGTGCTCCACATACATGAACGGACGCAACCACCGCGTCTCCACAAAAGAAGAAAGCCTTCCTCAAGCAAAAGAGATAGCGAAGGAATGGTATATGGCTGTCTATGTGGACACCAAACGCCATAGACAAGACGACCGCACATCCCTTCTCTTTCGGAAGTTTGGGCAGCAGGAAACAGGGATTGAGCATCTCACAATGGCCCCAGCGAAGCCCAAGAAGGCTTCAGGGCCGACTTTCCGCGAAGCCGCCGAGAAGTTTGTAAGTGAATACACCATCATTACCGAGGGGCACCCACAGAATACAGGGCACTTTATGAGGCGACACGCGAACGCGCCAAAAATCCGTCCAGAGAGCGATACCGCCAAGTCTGGGAGGATTTACACGACTACGTGCTATTCATGGCGAACACTGGGTTACGGCCTGACGAGGCTGGCCGCCTTGAATACAGGGATGTCACGGCCGTGACAGACCAAGATACAGGCGAACGCCTCCTAGAAATTGAAGTGCGCGGCAAGCGCGGGGTTGGGTTTTGCAAGAGTATGACAGGGGCCATCCTGCCTATTCAACGGATGCAGAAGCGGCATAACGGCAAACCTACTGATAAGATTTTTGACGGAACGCCACGCAGGGCGCTCAACGATATTTTAGAAGAACTGAAGTTGAAATACGACCGTGACGGTAATGTGCGCACAGCCTACAGCTTGCGGCATACCTATATCTGCCTACGCCTCATGGAAGGTGCAGATATTTATCAAATCGCTAAAAACTGCCGCACCAGCGTTGAAATGATCGAGCAGTTTTATGCGGCTCACCTGAAAAACACGCTTGATGCTTCTGCCATCAACGTCAAAAAGCCTAAAAAGAAACCTGAAAAAAGCAAAAAGTAACGCATGTTGCTTGAAATACTTAATTTTTATGATTATGAGTATTTCACTAGAATTTAGGAATTGTTTTAGAGCGCTAAATAGCTAATTGGACAGGTGGCCGAGTGGTTTATGGCAACGGTCTTGAAAACCGTCGAAGGTGAAAGTCTTCCGTGAGTTCGAATCTCACCCTGTCCGCCATTTTGTCGTTCAAATGGCCTAAAAAAAATTAGCATAAAAAAGCTGCGCTTTGGCCAAAGTATCAGCATCCACATAAAAGTGATTTGAAATATCTGCTGGTATAAAAACCTGTATTGAACTAGCTTTATCCCATGCGGAAATTTTTAGCTGCACTGTTGATGCTTGTCATGCTCACGCCTTCGTTGGTGTGTGCGATGCCTGTTTGTTTGGATAAACCCAATGAAACGGCTTCTGCTGAAACACCTTGTATGGACCATGCCAAGGGTAATCAGCCGCGTGACGAAGGCAGAAAAGATCACGTCGAATTTATGCAAGATTGTATTCGCAGTTGCGCTATTGCTGCCAACGGTATCTCGGGCACAGGAAATGGCGCACACGCATGGTGGGCAGTCGTTCCATGCTTTTACACTGGAGGCTGATTTCGGCGGTAGTCGAAACGGGCCTGTCAGTAGTTGGGATTTGAACGGCTGGATAGGCGGCAACACGAACAAGCTTTGGCTTAAAAGCGAAGGTGAATATGTGGATGGTGCCTACGAGGGTGCCGAATTCTGGGCGATGTATAGCCGTAACATTGCCACCTTCTGGGATTTTCAGGCAGGTATACGGCATGATACGCGCCCTCGCTCAACATCGTATGCCGTGTTGGGATTTGCGGGGCTTGCACCGTACTTCATCGAAACCGAAGCGCATCTGTTTTTGAGTGATGACGGTGATGTGAGTGCACGACTTCGCGGTGAAACAGATTTCCTGTTTACCCAACAACTGATTTTGCAGCCCTATATGGAAGGCAATCTCTATGCACAGGATGTTGCCAATCAAGAAATCGGTGCTGGGATATGGCGTGGCTGTGGATGCCGCCATACATACCCCTGTGGAGGGTGACGGGCATGACAGGCGCAATCACCATGCCCATTTACTGTTCACAACCCGCGAAGTCACCAAGGACGGGCTGGGCCGCAAAACCCGCATCCTTGATGACAAGGAACAAGGCCCGCAGGAGGTGGAACTCATCCGTTCCGTGTGGGAGACGTTCGTGAATGATGCCCTTGAGCGCGAAGGCTTCCCCGAAGCCAAGATCGACCGCCGCACGCTTGAAGACCAAGGCATAGACCGTGTGCCACAAGTCCATATCGGGCCTGAAGCCAAGGCAATTGAAGAACGCATGAAGGAGGACGAGGAAGAAGGCGAAGGTAAAAAGGAAGATGAAGACGACAAAGACGGAAAGGGCAAGCAAGGCAAAGGCGGTAACGGGGATGGCAAACAGAACACGCCCAGCAACGCCAAGGCAGGCGATGATGGTAAGGGCCATAAACCTGACTATAAGGCCATAGACCAAGACCGTAGGCGCAGTGACCTTGTAAAAGAGATCAAGGACGTAAACGCCGAACGTGCTAAATGGCCTGACACCACGTTAGGAAAGCAAATCAGGGGCATTGAAGCCGATATGAGCCGCCTTGATACGCGCCTGAGGCACTTCGAGCGGTTGGAATCCAAAACCCGACTATCTGGTGTTGTCCGAAGCGCCATCGGCAGGGCCGTAAAGTTCTCGAAAGACATACTGGCTGGCCGTATCGAGCGCCGCCGAACCTTGCGCCTCACGGAACGGGAAAAGCAAATCAGGGTCAGCCGCCAGAAAGAGCGTTACAAGCGCAACTACAGGGAAGGCATACACGCCAAATTGAAGGATATGCGAACCCGCCTAGATATTCTCAAAGGTACGCATACCGACTACCAAAAATACAAGCTATTCGTGGCCAGTATCGAGAGAGCACTGGCAGCCCAGCTAGTCAAACCCACGTTTGAACGCCAGAGCCGTATCATCACCAATCAGGAACATGGCCTAAAACTGCAACTCAAGGCCGCGCTGGTGCGTGAGAACGTGCTGGAACGGTTCAGGCCACCACCCCCGCCCCCTCGCCCCTCAAAAGCTACGGTATCGCCTATTAGGGTGGTTATTGAACGGGCGCAAAGACAGCAGGCCAGAGGCGTACCCGAACAACAGCGCCAACCTATAGCAAGGCAAGAGCCACAAAAGCCCAGCACCTGCAGCCTGTTTAATATGAAGGCTTCTCAAACCAAGCCTGTCAAAATTCTTACGCCTGAGCAGGTAAGAACGAAGTCGGAAAAAATCGTTTCTGAAATCAGGCAGAACATACCGCCCCAATACAAGGCACAACCATACCCGCCCAAAACACCCAAGCCTAAGAAAATGTCAGGGAAGTTCAACAAGGCTGCGTTTGGCGGTACCGCCAAGTCATCACCAAGGGCGAGTCCTCGGTCATCTCCGATTTAGAGTTTGTTTTTCTTAGATAACACGCTGATTTTGCTATTAAAAACACTTATGCGGCGAATAATTCAGATAATCGCCTCAATATTTTAATTAAAATGAGGCGATTAACATGTATAATCGCCTCATGACCTATAACTGGCAATTACCCGACTGGCCCGAATTTCAATACGACCTCACGGCTATTGAAGAACAGCTTTTTCTCTTTGCTGAGAAAGCGGGGCATATCAGTGGGCTTATGCAGGGGCTGCCTAATCGAACACAAGAGGAAGCTATTTTAGACCTCATGGTTTTCGAGGCCATGAAAACATCACAGATTGAAGGCGAGAACCTCTTGCGATCTGATGTCATGTCTTCCATCAGAAACAATCTTGGTTTGAACCCTACCCTCGAAAAAGTGGGAGATAAAAAAGCCCAAGGGGTTGGCCAGTTGATGGTCGAGGTCAGGAAAAATTTTGCCGAGCCATTGAGCGAAGCGATACTTTTTGACTGGCACAAAACTCTTATGGGGGCCTTCGCCAAACGTATTGCCGTTGGTCAGTGGCGTGCCCACGAAGACCCCATGCAAATTGTTTCAGGGCCTATCGGGAGGGAAACAGTGCATTTTGAAGCACCGCCATCCTCTCTGGTAAAAACTGAAATGGAAAGATTTATAGCGTGGTTTAATGCAACCGCACCTAATGGCAAAACCCCTATCAAATCTCCTGCCGTTAGAGCGGCGGTGGCGCATATTTACTTTGAAAGTATCCATCCGTTTGAGGATGGTAACGGGCGTATAGGGCGTGCCATATCAGAAAAGGCTTTATCACAGGGCCTTGGTCGCCCCGTTATCATGAGTCTTTCCAAGGCGATTGAAGCCAAAAGACGGCTGTATTACGCCGCCTTGGGAGCCGCCCAAACATCAAGCAACATTACCGATTGGGTTAAATATTTTGTGACCACTGCCGTGGAAGCACAGGAAGACGCAGAAAGAACAATTGGATTCATACTGTTCAAAACCAAGCTGTTTGACCGTTTCCAAGGCATCATGAACGAAAGACAGGCTAAAGCCGTCAGTCGTATGCTGGAGAACGGGCCTCAAGGGTTTGAAGGCGGCATGAGAACACAAAAGTACATCAGTATCACGGGCGCTTCACGCGCCACGGCAACCCGCGATTTACAGCAACTAGTTGAAATGGGCGTTTTCGAGGAAGTCGGCGAAGGACGCAGTACGCACTATCAAATCAGGGCTGATATATAACAACGGCACCTGACACATCAAACTGCCCTATAGAAACATAGCCACACAAACAGACCCGATTTTTTGGGGTGCTTTTCTATTGCTCAAAACAGCCCTCTAAAATGAGCTATAGAAACCCTGCCTATAACTCACCGAGACATCAAAAAACACTTGCGGACTTACACACTTTCTTACACACTTTTGCAGGGCGATATTTTTTGTTTAATTAAATCAGTAACTTACGAAGGTATAACCAGTCTTGAAAACTAGCGTACTCGAGAGGGTACCGTGGGTTCGAATCCCACCCTCTCCGCCACTTAGTTCAAAGCTCCCGAGGGCACATGATTTATTTTAGCGGAATAAAACTTGGGGGGTATCGAAGCTATTCTGATGAAATTGAATTAAATCAATTAGGCAAAATCAATATATTGATAGGCCAGAATAATAGTGGAAAATCTAATATTCTACGTTTTCTTTCTCGCCATACCACTTCAATGCGTCAAGATCCGCACAAAGTAATTGTTGGAATCGATGAAATAAAAGATAGACCTAAAAAAGCGCCCAGATCCAAAGCAAAATTCAGTTTTGAAATACGCAAAGATGGCGATGTTTTCGAAAAAGCTGCAGAAAAATTTTCAGCAGAAGCAAAAAATCTTTTACAAATAGTTTTCCCAGAAAGATTCTGGCTTCCTTTTGAAGAGAATGCATCCAATTTTTTTGTATTAAATGAACACAACATTCCTTCCGTTTGCGCTTCATTTTTGCGTGACAATAGTGAATGGTCGCTCTTATCCCAGCATATGACGAATGTGAGAGGTGGCACCTTACAACACTGGCAGAAAGATATTTTCAAAGCGCTGGATTTTGCAAAATACATACCTAACGTTGACTTGATACCTGCCACAAGAAGCTTAAGGCAATACTCTTACTCTGGGCTTATAAAAAATGACAACACGTACACCACAGATGACATAACAGAACATGGTGGAATTGGCTTAATAGAAGAGCTTTATAAGCTTCAGCACCCTCCTATCGGCCGTGATGCCGATAAAGAAAGGTTCAATAAGATAAATAATTTTCTTAAAGAAATTACAGGTAACGATTCTCTTACTCTTGAAATTCCTTATGAACATAACGTCGTCCATATTGAGATGGATGGTAAAAGACTAGATATAAAAGCACTTGGATCAGGAATTGAGCAAGTGCTTATAATAGCAGCTAAATCAACTCTTTTTTCTAAACAAATTGTTTGTATTGAAGAACCGGAAATCCATCTTCATCCTTTATTGCAGCAAAAACTGATTAATTACTTAAGCGAAAAAACTGACAACCAATATTTTATAGCGACTCATTCCGCACAATTGTTAGATGCAGCACCCGCTTCCATCTATCACGTTCAATTAAAGGATGCATATTCGCGTATAACGACGGCTGTTACGGATCGGGGCAGGTTTTTGGCTTGCTCGGATTTGGGCTACAAAGCTGACCTGCCCCCCAAGTTTAGTCCATCTGCGGGTAGAGTCCTGTTTGGGTTATAGACGGCGGTGTTAAGACCGTCAACGAAAGATCAGGGGGTATAC
>Ga0209066_10000423_pt1 | contig 62630 bp, 49 predicted proteins | sample All_14_2_FD_187198 | JGI IMG/M metagenome (GOLD analysis project Ga0209066, IMG submission 187198) | Freshwater microbial communities in response to fracking from Pennsylvania, USA - Allegheny Zone_MetaG_DW_15 (SPAdes) (version 2) ...
TCTCAAGCGGAAAACGACGGAGCACATGAAGCTGATTGAATCGTCACCCAAACGTGTGATCGCCTATTTCGGGGACCCCAAGGTAAGCTATGCCGCAAATCACAAATGATACTTGCCGGAGCAATAGAATAGGAGTGGAAGTCGTGAACTTCGCTGAACGGCTCCCATCCGGTGTGGACCATCGCCTCGCTGTAGCGGCAGCCCAAGCCGTCGGCGATTTTCACGCCGTCCTCGAAGCCTGTGTCCGCGCTGCGGACGAACTCCATGTTCACGGCGATTCTGAATGTGGCCATGCTCCGAACCTCCCCTACGCCTTGACAAGCGTCTCCCCGATTGGTCGCCTTCCTTTATACCGCGCTCGCGGAAGCCCGCCTACGATGTTTTCTGTCAGTGAAGAAAAGTATCCTTCCGCCCGGCGCTTCGAGATTGTCCGGACTCCTGTTTTCTGCAAGACTGTCAGGCATGGATAGCGAACACTGCGTCTTGTTCAAGGCGGGCGACACCACCCACCGCGCGGATGACTGCCTCCCGCTGGTTCAAGCCGTCGAAGAGGGCCGCATGACCCTGCACGCCCTGGCGCGCGGGCATTATCCGGGCGAGCGGCTGAAAGCCGCCGAGGTTCCTGGCGTCTGCTCCGTGGGCTACTGGCAGACGCTCGGCAACCTGCAGCACGGCCTTTCGCCCCACCGCAACGAAGGCGTCGAAGTCACGATGCCTTTGCAGGGCGAGACGCCGGTCATGGTCGACCGCAAAGGATTCGTGCTGCATACGGGAGAGGTGATGATCACGCGCCCCTGGCAGCTGCACTCGGTGGGAGAACCTTGTTTTGCCAAGGGAAAGGTCGGCTGGCTCATCCTCGATGTCGGCGTGCGCCACCCGCATCAGGCTTGGCGGTGGCCCGAGTGGGTCAGCCTCTCGGCGGGCGACCTAGGACTCCTGACGCGGTCGCTCCGCCAGAACGAGGACGGGGTCCGGGAGGCGTCGGCGGAGCTGCGCGACGCGTTCATCCGGCTGGTTTCGATCCCGGCCGGGGACTCGGCGCTCTTCAGGGGCTCCCGGATTGCCGTCGCGGTGAGCGACCTTCTGCTGCGCCTGCTGGAGTTGTTTCACAGCAATCCCGTGCGTCTGCGCCCGGCCCTGATGGAGTCGTCGCGGTCCGTGCGGCTCTACGTGCAAGAGCTCGACGCTCATGCGATCCCGCGGAGCGTCGAAACCATGGCCGACGCGTGCGGCCTCGGCGTCACGCGCTTCAGCTCTCTGTTCAAAGAGGTCACCGGTGCGACGCCCGGCGACTACCTCTTGCGCCGCCGGCTCGACGAGGCCTGCCGCCTGCTGAAAGGCGGGGAGGGCCTGTCGGTGGAGGCGATCGGACAGCGCGTCGGATTCTCGCACGGCAACTATTTTGCCCGCGTGTTCAGACGCGCCTTCGGCGCCACCCCCGGCGCCTGGCGCGAAGCCGTCGCGCCGAAGTGAACGCCGCGGTACGGCCGGATCCGAGACGGCTTTGCGGACGCCCGCTTTTTTGCTATGGTGTCGGCATGCGGATCTACATCGACTTCGACGACGTGCTGTGCGAAACCGCCCGCCACCTCTCGGATCTGGCGCGGGACCTGTTCGACCGCCACGTGCCCTACGAAGCCATCTCGGGGTTCGACCTCAAGCAAGCCTTCTCGCTTTCAGACTCCGAAATCGACGCGCTGATGGAACACGCACACCGCAAGGATTTTCTCACCGCTCTCACGCCCGCGCCAGGCGGCGTAGAGGCTGTCCGCGCGCTGGAGTCGCGGGGACACGAGCTCGCGATCGTCACGGGGCGCCCCGCCGCCAGCCATGAAGGGTCGCTCGGCTGGCTGCACAAGCACGGGCTGCCCCACCTCGGCCTCATCTACCTCGACAAATACGGGCGAGCCCCTGCCGTGCCCGCACCGGATGCGCCCCGGACCCTGACCCGCGACGAATTCGCAACGCTCCACTTCGATGTCGCCATCGACGACTCGCCCGCGGCCCTAGACCTGCTCGCGCCCCGCCAAAACTGCACGGTCATCGTCTACGACCGCCCGTGGAACCGCTGCTACACACACGCCGCCAACATGCGGCGCAGCGCCTCGTGGCACGAGATCGTCGGCCTAATCGGAGGGCTCACATGAACGGCCGCCTCTTGCCGCTGTTCGCGTTCGCCTGCGCGCTCATCTCCGGCTGCGCCGTCTTCAACGCCTCCCAACCCCAAGGAACCGCCATGTACTGGACTCAAGAGTTTGACCGCCTCCTGCCCCTGCTCGGCCACCGCAACTGGATCCTGGTCGTGGACAAGGCCTATCCCTGCCAGAGCGCGCCGGGCATCACGACCATCGACACCAAGATGCCCCTGAACGCCGTGCTCGAGCGGGTTGTCACCTCCATCAACGCCGCCTCCCACGTGAAGCCGATCGTTTACACCGACCAAGAGCTTGGCTTCATCACCGAAGACCTGGCCCCCGGCGTGGAGAAGCACCGCGAGGAGCTCGCGCGCATTCTGGCGGGCATGCATCCCCAGACCCTGTTGCACGACTCGGTCTTCGCCAAGCTGGCCGAAGCCTCGAAGCTCTTCAACGTCGTGATCCTCAAGACCGAAGGCACGATCGCCTACTCTTCCGTCTTCATCGAGCTGGACTGCGCCTACTGGAGCGCCGAGCGAGAGAAGACCCTGCGCGCGAACATGCAGCGCTAAAGCGGTTTGTCGGCCGCTGCGGTGTGCGCCCCGAGAAACGCGACGACCTCGCGGGTCACCGCATGCCGGTGCGGGCCGAGCATCAGCAGGTGATCCGCACCTTCCAGCCGACAGAACGTCGCGCCCGGAATGCGCGCCGCGGCCTGCTCGGCGTGATCGATGCCCACGGCCTTGTCCGCCGTCCCGTGGACCACCAGCGTCGGCACCGCCACCCGCTCGAACGGCAGCTCGCCGAGCGAGGTGATGCGCGCATAATCGCAGCGCAGGCCCGGCAGGCGCGCGCCGAGCGGCACCGTCGAGTCCGCCAGCCGCAAGAAGCGTTCGAGCTGCGCGGGATCCGCCATCACCTCGTCAACCAACCGGGCGCGCTGCGCTTGCGGCGCGAGGTCGCACATCCGATAGGCGTACGCGACTGCCCGGCGCGGCGCCGCGCGCGTCGCGCGCTCGCTGCGCCAAGACCCGATGTCTGCCAGCAGGCGGCTGCCGAGCCCCCAGCGGGCCGCGGCGTTCCGGTCGGGCATCCGCGGTTCTGTCCGCCGGGTGATCGCACAGGCCAGAACCAGAGCGGAGGTGCGCTCCGGATGGCGCAGGGCGAACTGCACCGCAACCGGCCCGCCGGCGGAGATCCCCACCACGGCGGCCCGCCGCACGCCCAGCCCGTCCAGCAACGCCGCCATCGCATCCGCCTGCTGCGCGTCGGTCTCCCCGGTAGAAAGCGGCGTGCGCAGATAGCCGGGGCGCGACGGAGCGATGATCCGGAAGCCTGCTTCCGGCAGGCCCGGCAGATAAGCCAGCCCCTGGTCGAAGCCGCCGAAGCCGCCGTGCAGCACCAGCACGGCCGGGCCAGAGCCCTGCGCCGCATATTCGACCGCTCCCCTCTCCGTTGCGGCGACCGCGCTCCGCGCCTCGAGCCGCGCGAGACGCTCTTCGCGCCAAGCCTGCAGGCCGGTCGCCGCCGCCGTGGCCGCAAGCAGCGTCAGCGCGAACAGGCAGAGAGTCGCGCGCACAAGGAGGGTGCGTAATCGGATCATGGCTAAAATCCCGTATGAAGCCGACTCGCCCCTTTTGGGAGCCGATCCCTGTCGGCCGTTCTCTGGTCGTCAAGCTCGACAGGCCGCGCGCACGAAGGCGCTCTGGCCCTCTTCGTGATAGGAGCTGCGCACGAGCGGCTCGCTCGCGACGAAGTCGAAGCCGAGCGCGTAGGCGTCGTCGCGGAGCCGCGCGAACTCGGCCGGCTCGACATACCGCGCGACGGGAAGGTGGCGCGGGCTCGGCTGCAGGTACTGGCCCGCGTAGAAGATGCGGCATCCCGCCGCGCGCGCGTCGCGCATCGTCTGCACGGTCTCGTCGAAGGTCTCGCCGAGGCCCAGCATCAGGCTGGTCTTGGTGATCAGCCCCGCCGCGGCCGCCTGACGCAGCACCGCCAGCGAACGGGCATAGTCGGCCTGCGGCCGCGCCTGCGGATAGAGGCGCGGCACAGTTTCGAGGTTGTGGCCGAAGACCTCCGGCCGCGCGCGGAGCACGGCACCGACCGCGGCCGCGTCGCCGCCGAAGTCCGGCACCAGCACCTCCACGAGAATGCCGGGGACCGCGGCGTGGATCGCGTCGACCGTCTGCGCCCAGAGCGCCGCGCCGCCGTCGGGCAGGTCGTCGCGCGTGACCGAGGTGACAACCACCTCTTTCAGCCCCGCGTCGCGCACGGCCTCGGCCGCGCGCTGCGGCTCACCGGGGTCGGGCGGCAGCACGGCGCGCTTGTCGACGTTGCAGAAGCGGCAGCCGCGCGTGCAGCGGTCGCCCAAGATCAGAAAGGTGGCGCGGCCGCGTGACCAGCAGTGTCCGAGGTTCGGGCAGAAGGCTTCTTCGCAGACGGTGTGCAGGCCGTGCGCGCGAAGCCGCGCCTTCGTGGCCTGAAACACGTCGTTCTGTCCGATCTTGACGCGGATCCACGGCGGCTTGCAGCCGCAAGACTGGGAGGGTTCATCGCTCATGACGCGTCCTATTAAACCACATGGCGCCTGCTTTTGAAAGATAACGGGGTTCCTTCTAGACAACGCCGGCCCGAAGCCGCATCATAGGCGCCTCACACGCCCGAAGCGCCCGGCGTCGAGAGAACCACGATGTGAAGGGAGATGGCTCTGCCGTGCTTGCGATGACCTTTTTTTCTCCGGCCCAGCTCGTCGGCTACGTCGCGCTGTTGTTCGGCGTGTCGGCGGTGATGCAGAAAAACGACCGCCACCTGAAGCAGCTGCTCGTGGTGCAGAGCTTCTCCTATGTGCTCCATTTCGTCCTGCTGGGCAACTTTCCGGCGTCGGGCAGCGCGGGCGTCTCCTGCCTGAGGAACCTGCTCTCGCTCCGAACCCGCTCGCCCTGGCTGGCCGCGGTGTTCATCGCCGCCAACCTCGCCATCGGCGCGGTGTTCGCCCAAGGCGTCACCGCCTGGTTTCCCGTGGTGGGCTCCTGCTTTGCCACCGTCGCGGTGTTCACGCTGCAGGGGCTCGTCTTGCGCGTGGTCCTGCTGTTTGCCACGCTGTTTTGGCTGGCCAATAACATCCTCAGCGGTTCGGTCGGCGGCATGGCGCTGGAAACGCTGATCGCGCTGGTCAACGTGACCACCATCCTCCGCATGGTTGGGGAGCGCAAGCGGCTCCGCAGCGCCGCATGAGGGTGCGTGCGCGTCCGCGTTGTATCGCTCCCTTTTCCCAGAACCCCGGACTTCTGCCGTGACCTGTCTGGATAAGAGGCGTACACTGGCGACATGAACGCCCCCGAGAGCCCCGCTGCCCCGACAAACCGGCTGGCCGGCGAAACGAGCCCGTACCTGCTGCAGCACGCGCACAACCCGGTCGACTGGTATCCGTGGTGTGAGGCGGCCTTTGACAAGGCGCGGCGCGAAGACAAGCCGATCTTCCTCTCCGTGGGCTACTCGACCTGCCACTGGTGCCACGTGATGGCGCACGAGTCGTTCGAGGACCCCGCCCTTGCGCGCCTGCTGAACCGCGCTTTCGTCTGCATCAAGGTCGACCGCGAAGAGCGGCCGGACCTCGACCGCCTCTACATGGCCTATGTGCAGGCCGTCACGCGCGGAGGCGGCGGCTGGCCGATGTCCGTCTGGCTGACGCCGGAGCTCAAGCCCTTTTTCGGCGGCACCTACTTCCCGCCCGAGGACCGTTACGGCCGCCCCGGCTTCGCCCGCGTCCTGGAGAGCCTCGCCGAGGCTTGGCGCACCTCGCGGGCGCAGCTCGAAGCGGCGGGAGACGACACGGTCCGGCGCCTGCAGGCCTTCGCCTCTGCCGCCGAGGCAGCCGCGCCGGCCGATGCCGACACGCTTGACCGCGCGGCCGCGGCCTTCCTCTCCGCCTATGACCCTCGCGACGGCGGCTTCGGCGGCGCCCCCAAGTTTCCCCGCCCGTCGGTCTTCGCGTTCCTGCTGCGCCACGCGGCGCGCACAGGCGGACAGCCCCCGCGCGATGCGGTCCTGCACACCCTCCGGAAAATGGCCGACGGCGGCCTCCACGACCATCTCGGCGGCGGCTTCCACCGCTACGCCACGGACGCGGCCTGGCTGATCCCCCACTTCGAAAAAATGCTCTACGACCAAGCCCTGCTCGCGTGCGCCTATCTGGAGGCCTGGCAACTCTCTGACGAACCGCTCTTCGCCGACGTCGCGCGGGCCACGCTCGACTACGTGCGGCGCGACCTGACCGGCCCAGAGGGCCAGTTCTACTCGGCCGAAGACGCCGACAGCCCGCTTTCCGATGCCCCCGGCCTCATGGCCGAAGGCGCCTTCTACACGTGGACCCGGCGCGAGGTGACCGACGCGCTCGGCGAGACGGATGGCGCGCGTTTCGCCGCCGCCTTCGGTCTCGGCCGCAGCGACAACACGGTCGAAGGCCGGCACGTGCTGGCGGTTTCGCGCGAGGGCGCCCGCGACGTGCTCGCGCAACACCGGGACACGCTGCTGCGGGTGCGCGCGCAGCGCCCGCGGCCGCACCGCGACGACAAGGCGCTGACCGCCTGGAACGGACTGATGATCTCGGCGTTCGCCCGCGCCTACCTGCTATCGTCGGACCCGGCAGACCTGGACGCGGCGCAGCGGGCAACGGCGTTCGTCCGCCGGCATCTCGCCGACGCCGCAACGCGGCGGCTGCGGCGCAGTTCTCGCGGCGGGACCGCGTCGGGCGACGGCTTCGCGGAGGACTACGCCTGCCTGATCCAGGGCCTGCTTGACCTGTACGAAGCGGACTTCGACGCCCGGCACCTCGCATGGGCGCTGGACCTCCAAGCCCTGCAGGACGACCTGTTCTGGGACCCTGCGGGCGGCGGATACTTCAGCTCGGCGGAAGGTGCCGCCGACGTGCTCATCCGGATCAAGGAGATGCATGACGGCGCCGAGCCGTCGGCCGGGGCCGTGTCGGCGCTGAACCTGCTGCGGCTGGCCGCGGTCACCGGTTCAGAAAGCCATCGAAAAAGGGCCGAAGCGCTCTTCGGCTGCTTCGGCGCGCGCATGCGGGAGCAGCCCGAGAGCGTGCCGCACATGCTCGGCGCACGCGAAGTCAGCCTGTGCCCCTTTCAGCAGATCGTGATTGCCGGTCAACCGGAGGCCGCCGACACGCGGGCGCTGCTGCAGGCCGTCCGGCCATGCGCCTCCTTCAACCGGATCGTGCTGCTCGCCGACGGCGGCGCGGGACAGGCGTTCTTGGCGCGTCATCAGCCCGCGCTGGGCGAGATGCACCCGCAGGGCGGACGGGCGGCCGCCTACGTCTGCCAAGACTTCGCCTGCCGCGCGCCTTTCACCGACCCCGAAGCGCTGCGCGCATGCTTACGAGGGAAGCGATAAAGACCGGGCGCCACCCGAAGTCATCCAGGCCGGTTCCCGCGTTTCCCCTGTTCTTTTTCCCTCAGCCCTGAGCTCCGCTTAGGCTTGCGAACGCGCGTCGTACCGGCTACGATGGACGCGACCGTGGGAACGCGGGACCTTCTTGCGTTTGCCTCGGCCGCTCAACACACGAAAAGGAAGGACCTGGAAACATGAACGAAGCTCAGAGTGCGGGATCACTTGGGATCGTCGGGATTCTCTATCTGGCGTTTGTGGTCTTCATGCTGGCCGCGATGTGGCGCATCTACACGAAAGCCGGCAAACCGGGCTGGGCCAGCCTCATCCCGATTTACAACGCCTATTTGTTTCTTCAGATCGCCGGCAAACCGGGCTGGTGGCTGCTGCTCATGTTGATTCCCGTCGTCAACCTGATCGTGGCGATCCTGGCGCTGGTCGGCCTGGCCAACAATTTCGGCAAGGGCGGCGGTTTCGTCGTGGGACTCATCTTCTTGCCGTTTATTTTCTATCCCATCCTGGCGTTTGGCGACGCCCAGTATCAAGGCGAAACGGCCTGAGCCCCATGGCGAGCATCGCGCGAGAAAAAGAGACGATCCGCACGATGATCGGTTTGTTCTGCCGCGGCAATCACCGCACGCAAGAGGCGCTGTGCGAGGATTGCCGCGCGCTGTTAGCCTACGCTGAAAAGCGGTTGGAGCGCTGTCCGCACGCGGTGAAGCCCGCCTGCAAAGATTGCGCCGTTCACTGTTACGCGCCCGACAAGCGCAAGGCCATCCAGACCGTGATGCGCTACGCGGGGCCGCGACTGCTGCTCCGCAACCCGGCCGCGGCGCTCGCGCACCTGCTGCGCAGGCGGCCGCCCAAACGGCAAGGGAAGAAGCCATGAAACTGAATGCCGAGTTCTGTGAGTCGCGTTGCCCGGTCTGCACGCGCGCCCGCAAAGGCCACGCCTTCGCAAAACTCTTGCAGCGCCTCGAGCTGGCGTTGACCGGCGGCGGATGCCCCGCCGGGCGCGACCGCCAGAGGACCTACGGCGTGAAGCCGGACGAGAAACGGAAAGACGCGTAAAAGGGACGGCCGCCATGAACATACCTGCCAGCGACCATTTGCATCTGCGGGAAGAGGAGGACGGCGTGACCATCCCCTTCGAGCGCAACCGCAACGACAAGGGAAGCCTGTTCGCAGGCTCGATCTATGCGGGCGCAATCCTGGCCGCCTACCGGGCAGCCGAGCGGCTCTGCGCCGCAAGCGGCCTGTCCGGCGATCTGGTGGCCAAGACCGCAGCCATCACCTACCTCAAGCGGATCGATTCGGACGGGCGAGCCGTGGCGGTCCCGCAGGGCGAACCGCACCGCAAACCGAACGGCAACCACGCGGTCAAGATCGCGGTCACCGTCTCCGATGCGGCCGGCGCCGCCTGCGCCGAGGTGACCGCAGAGCTCATCCTGATGGCGAAACGCCCGACCTGATGGGACCGGCTAAAGGAGGCCCGTATGCGCAAGATTAGACTGTGGGGCATGTTGCTCCTCGTACTCGTCGCAATCGTCGTGATCTTCCAGAACACCCAGCCCGTGGTGACGCGCTTCCTCTTCGCGACCGTGACCATGCCGAACGCCGCGCAGATCGCCATCATTTTCCTGCTCGGCTTCGCGGCCGGCATGATGGCCGCGCTGGGCGCCTCGTTCAAGCTGCGCGGGAGAAAATGAGGGCTGCGGAAACGCCATGACGAAACCCCCAAACGTGAATCAGGCGCGGTTCGACGCGCGGGCGGCGGAGTGGGACGCGAACCCCGCGCGCGTCGCGTTGGCGCGGGACGTCGTGACGGCGGTGTGCGCGTCGGTGCCGCTGCGGCCGGACATGCGCGTCATGGACTTCGGCGCAGGCACCGGCCTCGTCTCGCTCGGGCTGCTGCCGTTCGTGCGGTCGGTCACGGCGGCGGACACCTCCGGCGAGATGCTGCGCGTCTTGGCGGACAAAGCGCGCGGGCTCGGCGCGGCAAGCCTCACGACCTTGCAGTGCGACATCGCCGACGCGTCTTTGCCGCCCGCGGCCTTCGACCTGATCGTCAGCTCCATGACGCTGCACCATCTGCCCGACGTTCCGGCGGTCTTGCGCAAGCTGCGGCCCGCCCTGCGCGACGGCGGCTGGATCGCGCTCGCCGACCTCGCCGCCGAGGACGGCAGCTTCCACGCGGACAAAACCGGGGTTTACCACAACGGCTTCGATCCCGCCGCCGTCGGCCGCTGGCTGACGTCGTGCGGCTTCGCGCACATCTCGGCCCGCGAGGCGCATCGCCTGACGCGGCCCGGCGCAGACGGCGTGATCCGCACCTATCCGGTCTTTCTGGTCGTGGCGGGATGCCAACCTCATTGGACGTGACAAGCCCCATGGCAAAGCGCTAACGTATTGGACAGTTCGTTTCGTTCGCCGTTTCATCAATGACGTGTAAGGGGGAAACACCGATGGACTCGCTCAACCGCCGTGCTTTCATCAGCAAGACAGGACTGGCCACGCTCGCCGCCAGCGGACTCGGCTCGCCCTTCCTGCGTCCGGCCCGCGCCGCGGAATCAGGCCCGAACGAGAAGCTCCGCATCGGGCTCATCGGCTGCGGCGGCATGGGCCAAGGCGACCTGGCCTGCTTCATGGCAAACCCCGACGTCGAGTGCGCGGTGATCTGCGATGTCGACGAAACGCGAAGCGCCAAGGGCGTCGCCCTGTGCGAACAACTGCGCGGCAGAAAGCCGGACGCCGTCCAAGATTTCCGCCGCGTGCTCGACCGCAAGGACGTCGACGCGGTCGTGATCGCCACGCCGGACCACTGGCATGCCCTGCCTGCGGTGCAGGCGTGCCAGGCGGGCAAGGACGTCTACGTCGAGAAGCCGCTGGCCAAGACGATCGACGAGGGCCGCGCCATGCTGGAGGCCGCCAAACGGCATGGCCGCGTCGTGCAAATGGGATCGCAGTGGCGCAGCTGCCAGCACATCATCGAAGCGTCCGAGCTGATCCGCTCGGGTCAGCTCGGCAAGGTGAGCCTGGCGCGCGGCTGGGCCTTCCTCGACTGGCTGCCGAGCATCGGCAAACCGGCCGACGGCCCGGCGCCGGCCGGCGTCGACTACGACCTGTGGCTGGGGCCCGCTCCGCTGCGGCCCTTTAATCCCAACCGCTTCCATTTCAACTTCCGCTGGTTCTGGGACTACGCCGGCGGACTGATGACCGACTGGGGCGTGCATCTGATCAACATGGTCGCCATGGGACTGCCTGAGGAAGCGCCCAAATCCGTGACTTCTTGCGGCGGCAAGTTCATCCTCGACGACGCCTCCGAAACGCCCGATTCTCAGGTGACGGTGTTCGACTTTCCAAGCTGCCAGCTCATCTGGGAGCACCGCGCCGGGCTCAACAACGGACTCAACGGCAGACCGTGGGGCGTGGAGTGGCACGGCACCGAAGGCAACCTCATCCTCAACGACACCGGATGGGAGCTGGTCACGGAACCCAAACGTGCCAAGACGCCCTCGCAGCGCCGGCGCTCGACCGGCGCGGATCCGCGCGTTCCCCACGTGAGGAATTTCCTCGATTGCGTCAAGTCGCGCCAGCAGCCCGTGCTCAATCTGGAAGTCGGCCACCGCATCTCCACACTGGCCCACCTCGGCAACATCGCCTATCGCACGGGACAAAAGCTCGTGTGGGACGGCGTGAACGAGAAGATCGTCGGCCATGTCGAGGCCGACCGGCTGGTCGGAACGGAGTACCGCAAGCCGTGGACACTGCCCTATGCCCGCCGCGCATGACGCGGCTTAGGCGCCTGCCAACAGGGCGCCACCCGTTTTACGCCGCGCCGGAACCGACCGGACGAGCGAAGTGCTCAAAGCTGGGGTCGCAGCTGCGCGCGGCATCATCCCGAAAACGGCCGGCCGGAAGCTGCCGCGAACGCCAAAACCGGACGCAATAAAATCTTGAGGTCCGGCGTTTGTCCGACGTACATTAAACCAAAGCTTGCGGAGGACGAGGCATGAAGAAGTGGGCGGGACTGTTCTTGTTTGTGGCGGCGATGGCGGGTGCAGCCGAGAAGCCGAACTTCGTCGTCATCAACATCGACGACATGGGATATGCCGACATCGGGCCGTTCGGCTCTACGATCAACCGCACGCCCTGCCTCGACCGCATGGCGAAGGAGGGTCGGCGTCTGACGTCCTTCTACGCCGCGCCGGTCTGCTCTCCCTCGCGCGCGGCGCTGATGACCGGCTGCTACCCGAAGCGCTCGCTGCCGATCCCGCACGTGCTTTTCCCCGGCAACGACGTCGGGCTATCTCCGGGCGAGGTGACCGTCGCCGAGGTGCTGAAAGGCCAAGGCTATGCCACCGCGATCATCGGCAAGTGGCATCTCGGCGACCAGCCCGAGTTCCTGCCGCTGAGCCAAGGCTTCGACCTGCACTTTGGCCTGCCGTATTCGAACGACATGGGCCCGGCTGAGGACGGCGTGAAGAGCGACCTCGGCGCGCCGCTGCCCAAGAGGAAGGGCCAGGGGCAGCCGCCGTTGCCGCTCCTGCGCAACAACACCGTGGTCAAGCGTGTGCGTCCGGACGACCAGCAATCGCTCGTCGAGATCTATACCGATGAGGCGGTCCGCTTCATCGCCGCGCACAAGGACGCGCCGTTTTTCCTCTATCTGCCGCACAACGCGGTGCACTTCCCGATCTACCCCGGCAAGAAATGGGCAGGAAAGTCGCCGCACGGCCTCTACTCCGACTGGGTCGAAGAGGTCGACTGGAGCGTTGGCCGTGTGCTGGACGCGCTGCGTGACCAAGGCCTCGCCGCGCGCACATTGGTGATCTTCACCTCCGACAACGGCGGCACGCAGCGCGCCGTCAACACCCCGCTGCGCGGACACAAGGGGTCCACCCTCGAGGGCGGCATGCGCGTGCCAACCCTCGCGTGGTGGCCCGGCAAGATTCCGGCCGGCACCTCGTGCGACGCCATCACCGGCATGTTCGACATCCTGCCGACCTTCGCCAAGCTGGCGGGAGGCTTGCTGCCGGCCGACCGCACGATCGACGGCGCGGACATCTGGCCGCTGCTTTCCGGTGCGCCGGACGCGAAGCCCGCTCACGAAACCTTCTATTACTACCGCGGGTTCCGTCTGGAGGCGGTTCGCCACGGCGAATGGAAGCTGCAGCTCGCGCCCGAAAAGAACCCGGCGGCCATGCCGAAACTTTTTAACCTCAAGGCCGACATCGGCGAGGCGGCGGATGTTGCGTCTGCGAACCCGCAGGTCGTCGCGCATCTCCAAGGTCTGGCCGACGCGATCAGGGGCGATCTCGGCCTCAGCGGCATCGGCCCCGGCTGCCGCGAGCTGGGCAAGGTCGCCAATGCGCAACCCATCATTGGCTTCGACGGCAAGACGCGCGCCGGGTTCGAGGCGAAGTGACGGACTCAGGGGGTGCCGGCTATGTCAGGCGGAATCAACGATCAAGCTGCTCGACAGCCACTCGACGGAACGACACTCGCCGCGTTGCGCGTGTATCTTGATTCGCGGCAGACGGGCGCAGCCTCCGCGGCAGATAAGGTCTGCGAGCCGCCCGCCGGGCTGGCGGCCTATCTCGCGCGGGCGGAGCGTCCCTTCTCGCGCCAGCTGCTCGAACGTATCCGCGCGAGCGGACTCGGCGAGGTCGAGGTCTACAAGCGCGCGCACGTCGACCGCAAGCTCTTCTCCAAGATCCGGAGCGACCCGGAGTACCAACCCAAGAAAACCACGGTGATCGCTTTCGCGCTGGCCTTGCGCCTCTCGCCGGAACAGGCGGAGGAGTTGCTCGCCGCCGCCGGCTACGCCTTCTCCCCCAGTTCCACCGCCGATCTGATCGTCCGCTTCTTCCTCGAGCGCGGCATGTACGATCTCTTCCAGGTCAACGACGCGCTGGACGCGTTCGGCCAGCCGGCCCTCATGGCGTGATAATCAGATACGGCGGCTTGCGTGGAAGAGCCGAATCTATTGGCCACATGCGTGGCCGGCCAAAGCCGGGACACCCACGAGAGCGGCCATGGGTTGGTGTTCCGGCTTCAGCCCCCCCCCCTTTCACCCCTAAAATGTCGCCTGCCGGGCGACCTGTCGCGTTTCCCTGTGTGCTACCTTTGTGCTGTCTTCACGATGAACTCGTGGGACGCACAACCCGAACACACCAGGAGGCAGACATGAACACCGACACGAACACCCTGAGCCCCATGCAGCAGACCAGCGACGGCGAAGCGACGACCCGCGCCTTCCGTCCGCGCCTTTCGTTCTACCATGCCAACGGCAAAGGCACCGGCAGCGCGGCGCGCTTCGAGGTCGTCCCGGCCTGCGGCGACCGCGACGGCGTGGTCTATCTGACCCTCGCCCCGCAGAAGAGCGTGGCCACCGGCTCGGTCGAGCAGGGCAACCGCCAGTACGCCACCTTCGACTGGACGAACCGCATCACCGTGAAACTCAATTTCGGCGATCTCTGCCAGATGCTGCTCGTCCTCAAGGGCCAGGCCGCGACCATCGGTGAAGGCAAGGGCCTCTATCACGACAGCCGCGCCTCCACCACGATGATCAACCTCACCCGCCAGACGGAGCCACATCCCGGACACGCGCTGGAGGTGTCGCGCCGCGGCAAGGGCGACGCCGAACAGGCCTCACGCGTCCGCCTTGTCTTCAACGCCGCCGAGGCTTACGGGTTGGGCGCGGCCCTGGAGCAGACCCTCGGCCTGCTCGCTTTCGGAGTCCCGAAAGAGCTTCCGTCCTTCGCGCCCGAGGGTTGAGCCGTCAACAGGACGTACCCGATTCTCGCGAACACGGCCAGAACGGATACCCTTGCCCATAGCTTGGACGTTGTAAGTTTCCCCCTCGATCAATCGGCGCACAGCAGCGCCGCAGGCTGGCCTCCTGTCCCCACACGAGCGTGCTCGTGGCTGGGATCGCGTCCCTCCCATTCTGGGGGAGGCGAGCCTGCACCGGGGGAAAAGGGGTTCTTGATCAGGTCTACTTATGGCGCCTTATTCTGATTGATAACAGCGTGGCGATAGCATCCGCTAAACTCGGTATAAAGTGATGCGGGCGGCGGAAATACGCGTAACCCCCTATCCGGGTCGCGACGACGGTTGACGCCGGCGCGCGGACTCGGTACGCTGTCTGCGTGGGTTCAGGGGGACCCGTGGGGATCGCAGGGGGAAATGATGAACATGATACCGCGCACGCTGTCCGTTCTTTTTGCGCTGTCGCTGGCTGGAGCCGCTGCCGCCGGCGACAACCTTGTCCGCGTCGCCTTCCGCGAGACGGACGCGCTGTTCGCCAATCCCGGAACGGGGTGGATGAGCCAGCAGCGCAGCCCGAAAGGCGAACCGCGCTTCCCGTGCTCCGTGGCCTATATCCGCTTCGCCTGGTCAGACGCTGAGCCGTCCGAAGGGCAATACAACTGGAAGCTGATCGACGACGTGATCGCTGCCTGGAAACCGCGCGGCGCCGCCGTGTCCATGCGCGTGATGACCTGCAGCGCGCACAGCGCCGGCTATTACACCTCGCCCAAATGGCTGTTCGACGCGGGTTGCAAGGGCTTCGAGTACGAGGTCGGCGGCGACGACCCCACCAGCGGCGGCACGCGCATCAAGCGCATCGAGCCCGACTACGCCGACCCGCTTTACCTGAGCAAGCACGAGGCGTTCATCCGGGCGCTCGGCCAACGTTACGACGGCCACCCGGGCGTGGAGTTTCTGGACATCGGTTCCTACGGCGTCTGGGGCGAGTGGCACACCAAGCACCCCGCGCCCGTCGAGGTGCGCCGGCGCATCGTGGACATGTACCTCGCGGCCTTCAAGCGGACGCCGCTCGTGTTCATGTCGGACGACGCGGCGGTGCTGCCCTACGCGCTCGAACGCGGCGCGGGCTTCCGCCGCGACGGCGTCGGTTCACCCTGGCACGAGCAGAACTGGATCGGTTCCAAGAAATACGCCGCCGCGCCGGGCATGGCCGACACATGGAAGCGGGCGCCGGTTGTCTTCGAATGGTTCGGCGACTACGACTACCTGACGTCGCGCGGCTGGTCGTTTGACGCCGCGGTGGCCTTCATGCTCAACAACCACGTGTCGATGATCAACGACAACATCGGTCGCTTTCCGCCCGAAGCCCTGCCGCAGCTGCAGAAGCTGGCGCGCCTCGCGGGCTACCGCTTCGTGCTGCGTGAGCTGTCGCACCCCGCATCCGTGAAGCCCGGCGCGACCGTGGCGGTGGCTATGAAGTGGGCCAACGTCGGCGTGGGCAAGCTCTACCGGCCCTTCAAGCTGCGCCTGTCGCTACTCGACGCGGCGGGAAAGCCGGTGTTTGAGGCGGACGCAAAGGTCGACCCGCGCGACTGGCTGCCCGGCGAGCACGAGGTGGTCGAAGCGCTTGCGCTTCCGGCGCCGCTGGCCCCCGGCGAGTATGCGCTGGCGGTTTCGCTGGCCGACCCGTCCGGCGCGCGGCCGCCGCTGCGCCTCGCCCTCGACGCGCCCGAGCAGGCGGGCCGCTACACGGTCAGCAAGCTGAGGGTCGATTGAGATAAGTGAGTCTGTTCTGAGGAAGGAGAGCGCCGTGAAAAGATCACTTGTCCGTCTGACCGCTGCGTCGCTGCTCACGCTGGCCGCAGCGGGCGTGGCCTGGGGCGAGGCCCCCGCCGCAGGTCGTTCCGAGCCGCTGGTGCTGAAGGCCGAAGCCTTCAAACGCACCGTCGACGCCTTCAACGCCGGAGACAACGAGCTCTATAAAGGGCATTTCCCGAATGCGGCGGCGTGGGACTTTCTGAAGGACAACATCCCGCTGCTCGACTGCCCGGACGAGGAGATTCAGCGGACGTACTACTTCCGCTGGTGGACCTACCGCAAGCACATCAAGCAATCGCCGGCGGGCTGGATCGTCGACGAATTCCTGCCGAACGTGAGCTGGGCCGGCAAGCACAACGCGATCAGCTGTCCGGCCGGCCACCACCTCTACGAGGGCCGCTGGCTGCGCGACCCGCAATACCTCGACGCCTACTCCGCGTTCTGGTTCGGCCCGGACGGCGATCCCCGCCGCTACAGCTTCTGGGCCGCCGACGCGGTGTGGCAGCGCGCCTGCGTCTCCGGCGACACCGCCTTGCCGGTGCGCCTGCTGCCGGGCCTGATCGCGAACTACGAGACGTGGGAAAAGACCCACCTCGACCCGAACGGCCTGTACTGGCAGGTGGACGACCGCGACGGCATGGAGTGCTCGATCAGCGGGAGCCTCCACCCCAAGAAGCAGGGCTACCGCGCGACGATCAACAGCTACCAGTACGGCGACGCGCTGGCGATCGCGCGCATCGCCGCGTGGGCCGGCCAGCCGGAGGTGGACCGCGCCTACCGCGAGAAAGCGGCTGCGCTCAAGAAGCTCGTGCAGGAGAAGCTGTGGGACCCGGACGCGCAATTCTTCAAGGTCATCCCGCGCGGCGGAGCGGCTTTCTCGGACGCGCGCGAGCTGCACGGCTTCACGCCGTGGTACGTCAACCTGCCCGATCCGCCGTACGCGGTCGCCTGGAAGCAGGCCGTGGACCCGAAGGGCTTCTTCGCGCCGTTCGGGTTGACCTCCGCCGAACAGCGGCACCCCAAATACGCGATCGCATACACCGGCCACGAGTGCCAGTGGAACGGCCCGGTCTGGCCCTTCGCCACCTCGATCACGCTCACGGGCCTGGCGAACCTGCTGAACGGCCCCGCGCAGAACGCGGTCGGCGCGAAGGACTACTTCGAGCTGCTGCGCATCTACGCCAAGTCCCACCAGCTCAGGCTCGGCGACGGACGCGTCGTGCCGTGGATCGACGAGAACCTGAACCCGACCAACGGCGACTGGATCTCCCGCACCCTGCTGATCCAGCGCGGCAGCAAGATCCCCGAGCGCGGCAAAGACTACAACCACTCGACCTTCTGCGACCTCGTGATCAGCGGACTGATCGGCCTGCGGCCGCGCGCCGACGAGGTGGTCGAGGTGCATCCGCTGGTGCCCGAGGGCGCGTGGGACTACTTCTGCCTGGACCAGATCCGCTACCACGGCCACGACCTGACCGTCCTCTTCGACAAGAGCGGCGAGCGCTACGGCAAGGGCAAGGGGCTGCGCGTCTTCTGCGACGGCCAGGAGATCGCCGCCGCCGCGAAGCTCGAGCGCGTGACGGGCACCCTGCCCGGCGCGCCGGAAACCGCGGGCGGCTGGAAGAAGTTCGAGGGCAACCCCGTGATGGGCGGCAAGTACGGCACCTGCTTCGATATCGCCGTGCTGCGCGAGGGAGACAAATACCGCATGTGGCTTTCGTGGCGTCCCCAAAAGAGTATCGCCCTCGTCGAGAGCGCTGACGGGATCCACTGGAGCGAGCCGCCGCAGATCGTGCTCGGCCCGCGGCCGGAAACCGGCTGGGAAGACGACATCAACCGGCCCGTGGTCCTCAAGCGCGCGGACGGCTATCACCTGTGGTACACGGGCCAGGTCAAAGGCAAATCGGCGATCGGCTACGCCACCAGCCCGGACGGCGTGGTCTGGACGCGCAAGAGCGACAAGCCGGTGCTCACCGCCGACCAGCCGTGGGAGCAGCCCTCGGTCATGTGCCCGCACGTGCTGTGGGACGAGCCGGCCGGGCTTTACCGCATGTGGTACTCGGGCGGCAACAACTACGAGCCCGACGCCATCGGCGCCGCGACCAGCGCCGACGGACTGACCTGGAGCAAGCACGCGGCCAACCCGGTCTTCCGCCCCGATGCCGCGAGCGAGTGGGAGAAGGAGCGCGTCACGGCCTGCCAGGTCGAGAAGCGCGGCGGCGCCTATCTGATGTTCTACATCGGCTTCCGCGACATCCATCACGCCCAGATCGGCGTGGCCCGCAGCCCGGACGGGCTCACCGGCTGGGAGCGCCACCCGGCCAACCCGATCGTGCGACCGGGGTTCGGCGCCTGGGATCACGACGCGTGTTACAAGCCGTATGCGATTTTCGACGGCGCGCAGTGGCTGCTCTGGTACAACGGCCGCCACGGCCATCTCGAGCAGATCGGCGTCGTGCTCCACGAGGGTGAAGACTTGGGCTTTGACAAGTGAGGACAAAATGAAGCACTTCTGTTTGACAGCTTTAGCCGCCCTGCTGACCGTGGGGTTTTCCCATGCCGCCTCCGACCTCGTCGGACACTGGGCGTTCGAAGGATGCGACGGAAAAGGGGTGAAAGACCGCTCCGTGCTCGGGAACGACGGAACCATCGTCTGGGGCGAGCTCCGGCAGGAGAAAGGGACGCAGGCGCTCGAACTGGACGGCCTCGACGGCCACGTGCGGATCGACCTGAAAACGCCGCCCGACCTGCGCGCCGCCATCACGGTGGCGCTGTGGGTCAAGGCCGCGCGTATCCGGAACCACACCGTCCTCTTCGGCGTTCCTAACCCGCGGCCGGACTGGACCACGCCCGCCTTCGGCATGTACGTGTCCGGCAACCGCGTCGTCTACGGCCAGCACGGCGACGGCAAGACGCCCAAAGTGCTCCTCGAATCCAAGACTGAGCTGCCGAAAGACCGGTGGACGTTCCTGGCCGCCACCTCGGACGGCGAAGCCCTGCGCCTCTACGTGAACGGCGCGCTGGACGCCGAGCTGGCCAAGCGGGCCGGCGTCGCGCTCAACGGCCATCCGCTGCTGATCGGCAAAGGCTTGGGCGACAAGCCGTCGCTCAAGGGGCGCATCGGCGAGCTGAAAGTCTTCAGCCGCGCGTTGAGCGGCGACGAGATCCGCGGGCTCTTCGAGGCGGCGCGGGACCAGTACGACCTGTCGCCGCCGGCCGCGGGGACGTCGGCCAAGGACGGAACCGTCATCGTGGAGACGCACGGCAACAACCCCGAGCTCGACATGCCGTGGCGCGCGCAGCCCACGCGACTGTTGGAGCTGCTGAACGGCTACAAGCCGGCGGCGACAGCGGTTCCGGTCAACCGCTACGGCGGCCGCACCGACCGGCCGCGCGAGAAGGCGACGGGCTTTTTCTACACGAAGAAGATCGACGGCCGCTGGTGGCTGATCGATCCAGAGGGCTGCCGCTTCTACCACGTGGCGGTCAACACCGTGCGCGAGCCGAAGGGCGCGCGGGCGACTTACGGGACCGCCGCGCAATGGGCCGACGCCGCCACGAAGCAGCTGCGAGAGGCTGGCTTCAACGGCCTCGGCAACGGCTCCAGCACGAACCTGCAGGGCGTGGCCGAGCCGCTGGTGTGGGTCCTGCGCCACAACTTCCTGTTCGCCTTCGCGCGCGAAAAAAAGCTGGTCGAGCCCGCCTCGGGCACGCAGGGTTTTCCGAACCGCTGCATGCCCGTCTTCCACCCGGAGTTCCCCGCCTTCTGCGAGGCGTACGGCCAAGCGCTCGCCGCCACGGCCAATGATCCCACGATGCTCGGCATCATGACCGAGAACGAGATCCAGTGCCCCGTGGACCTGCTCGACCGCTACCTCGCGAGCGACGCGTCGAACCCCGACCTCAAACCCGGCCGCGACGCGGCCGAGGCGTGGCTCATGGCGCGCAAGGGCTCGGCCGACACAAAGACGCTCACCAAGCGCGACCGCTACGAATTCATCGCCTACGCGTTCGGAAAGTACTACGGCATCGTCACGCCGATCGTGCGCAAGCACGACCCGAACCACCTCTACCTCGGCTCGCGCATCAATTATGGCGCGGGCCAGTTCGACAACCCGTGGTTCTGGCAAGTGCTCGCGCCTTGCCACGACGTGGTCTCCGTCAATTACTACGGCCGCTGGGGACCGCAGGCCGACGAGTTCGCCGACTGGGCGGCGTGGGCCGACCGTCCGATCCTGATCACCGAGTGGTACGCCAAGGCCATGGACGTCGAGCCGAAGCTGGCGAACACGCACGGCGCGGGGTGGCTCGTGCGCACGCAGGAGGACCGCGCGCGCTACTATCAGCAGTTCGCGCTCAACGCGCTGGAGACCAAGAACATTGTCGGCTGGCACTTCTTCAAGTACCTCGACGACGGGCCGGAGTCGAAGGCGCTCGACAACCTGGGCGGCGCGAACAAGGGCATGTTCGACGTCACAGGCAAGCCCTATGCGCCTCTGCTGGAGCGGGCCCGTGCGGTGAACCGCGAGGTCTACCCGCTGATCGAGTTCTTCGATAACCGGAAGTAGCGGGCGGCCGGCCGGGAGAGCAAGACATGCGACACACAGGGGGCGCCTTCCGATTTCGGGTGTTGCTGGGTGCTGGCTGGCTGCTTGCAGCCGGCGCCGCTCATGCCGACGCGGCTCCGGAGGCGCCGCGCCTCCGGAGCCCGGTGCGCGGCATGACCCTGACGGATGTGGCGAGCTTCTTCAACTGGTCGCCCGTCGCGGGGTGCAGCAACTTCGTGATCCAGGTCGCGCGGGACCCTGCGTTCCGCGACCTGGTCATCGACAAGCCCACGCTCAACAAGGGCTACCACAAGAACCTGTACTTTCCGAAGGATCTCTTGACTCCGGGAGCCTACTTCTGGCGGGTGCGCGCGCGGAACGGCGCGGGCGTGGGACCGTGGAGCGAGGCATGGCCATTCCGCGTCAGCGGCGAGCGCCCGGTGCGGCCGCAGACCGTGCGGACGATCGGACCGGAAACGCCGCTCTTTCTGATGCGCAGCCGCGCCTGGGACCCGGTGAAGAGCTCCGGCCACGTGAGGGCGATCATTCCGCCGGGGCTGGAGCGCGTGATCGTCGTCGATGACCTGGCGATGGCGGGCGAAAAGGTGCTCGAGCGCGCGCGGCGTTACCAAGAGCTGGATGTCGATTTCGTGATCTGGGACAACCGGTGCCAGACCTCGCTTTCGATGATCGAGTACGTGTTTCAGAGCTTCAGCCGCTGCATCGGCATCGCGGAGGGAGAGCACTTCAGCGGCATGTACTGGGAAAAGGGCCCGGAGGGCAACCTGGCGGAGTGCGACTTTGTGCACTGGGCCTGGACGCTCTGCGGCAAGTACGGGCGCTTCTATTTCTTCGCGGACGGCGACGGAGGCAGCTACCGCTGGCCGGGGTTTGCGGCGCGCGAGAAGGAGGTGCTGCTGCGTTACCGCCAGAACATCGTGCCGATGTTCAAAACCACCAACGGCGATCTGGCGCTGCATTCGTACGGCGCGGTGCAGGGGCTGATGGCCGCGGGCTACGCGGAGAACTGCGGGACGTGGGTCGATGAATGGATCTGGCCGTGTTGCGGCTTCGGCAAGTTGGGGGAAAGCCTGCCGCCCGAAAAGATCTGGGAGAACCGGCGCACCGTCGGGACGCGGCAGTGCCCGTGGATCTACGACATCCAGATGTGGCTGATGGGCATCGCGGCAGGCTCCACCGTCTTCCAGCTCGAGTCCGCCCACCAGTGGGGTCCAGACGGCCAGGGAGCCGCGCACTATGACCGCGTGTTCCTGCCGTTCATCAAGGCGGTGGTGGAACACCGGCTGATCCCTTCGCGACAGGCTTTTCTGAACGGCATCAACGTGGCGGTGGTGAGCGACCCGGAGCTCACGGTGGGCAAACACGAGAAACGGTACACCGGCGCCTCGGCCTACCTCCAGAAACTGTACGCGCTGACCGAGGCTGGGGACCGCGAGCTCATCCCGAACAACAGCCGATACGGCATCGTGTGCCTGCTGCCGCCGGGCGCCGCGTGCCTGAACCCGAAGGCCGAGAACGTGCCGCTGGCCGAGCTTCAAGATCCCGACAAGGCCCTCGCGCGCTTCAACCGCGCATATCCGCAGCGCTTCGCCGGCGACGCCTTCATGTGGGCCTGCGACGGCACGGTGATCGTCACGGACACGCACGAGAACCGGGACATCCCGCAGACTTTTACTTTGCCGCTGCCGCCGGGCGTGGTGCGCGAACTGCGCGGAACCATCGGCGTGCACCAATACCTGATCGGCAAGCGCGAACAGGAGGGCGCCAGCTTCTGGTTTCAGACCAACAGCGAACGGCCGGACCGCGACCTCGCGCTGAAGCTTTCTTGCTCGCGCCGGCCGAACGTGCGCGTCGTGCCGGAGGGAGCGGGTAAGGAAGTGCGCTGGGACGAGGCCGCGCAGATCCTCACGCTGCGCCTCTCTCACCTGCAGGGCGCGGCAGAAGTCACGGTGGAGTGACGCGCCCGCTTTGCCGTTGAAGCCCGCAGGCGATTCTGTTAGATTCCCGGGCAACTGACAGGGTGGTGTCAGACGTGCGGAAGGCGGACACTCATGACAAGAAGTGCTGTGGTGCTGTCGGGATTGGGCGTGGCGGTGGCGTGTTGGGTCGGCGGGTGTGGGAAGCCTGCGGAAAAAACCGGTCCCGCTCCGGCGCCGGCCGGCGGACAGCAAGCCGTCGAATCAGTGGCGATTGAGTTTGACAAGCTCAAAGGCAAATGGGTGCGGCCCGACGGCGGCTACGTCATCGAGATCCGGAAGCTCCTGCCGGACAACGCGCTGGAGGTCGGCTATTTCAACCCGAATCCGATTCATGTCGGCCAAGCGAAGCTCTACAAGGAGCGCGGCTTCACCAAGGTCTTCGTCGAGCTGCAGGACGTGAACTATCCGGGCTCGACCTACACCCTGATCTACGATGTGGCCAACGACCTGCTGCGCGGCATCTACTACCAGGCGACCCAGCAGCAGGAGTATCAGATCTCCTTCGAGCGCCTGCCGCCGGGCAGCTGATTCCAGGAAACGTGGAGTGCCTATGGTCATTATGGCCAATGTGATGATACCGACCGTTGCGGAGCATGTGGTCATCATGGTTTTTTTGCTGCTGCCGGTCGTTTTTGTCGAAGCCGTGGTGCTGGAGCAGCGACACCTCCTGAAGGTCGTGGGAGCGCTCAAGCTGGCACTCCTCGCCAACGTGCGGTCCACGTTCGTCGGCCTGCCCCTCGGCTATCTGTTCGCTTGGCTGGGTCTTATACCTGTGGGCCTTTTTGCCGCGCTGCTGCCTGAAAACGTCTCGTCCCCGATCAGCCGGATTCTCGCGAATATGGTCGCACACGGCGGCATGGCTCCCAACAAATATGACGAGGTCGCTTATTATCTCGGGACGCTCTTGGTGATGATCCCGTATTACTTCGTCACCTTCCGCGTAGAGCGCAAAGTGATCGTCAAGCGGAACCCCGGTCTGGATACCCCAAGGCTGTCGGGGACGGTCTGCCTGATGAACGTCATCACCTATTCGCTGCTGGCGCTGCCGGTGATTGCGGGCGCGATTCGGGCATGCCGGCGGCTGGCGGCGTGATGGAGTCTTAAGCGGTATAGGGGCCAAAGTATTCTGGAGGTGAGAGTATGGGCAGTTTCGTCCAAAAAAGTCTGTTGGTCGTTTACCTTGCCTCTGTCTGCAGCACTGCGTGCGAAGCGGCGGAGCCGGTGCCGAAGAAGCCCAATGTGCTCTTCATCGCGATCGACGACCAGAACGACTGGATAGGCGCGTTCGGAGGCCACCCGCTGGCCAAAACGCCGCACCTCGACACGCTGGCCGAGCGCGGCACCGCTTTCCTCAACGCGCACTGCCAGTCGCCCCTCTGCAACCCCTCGCGCACCAGCCTGCTCACGGGGCTCCGCCCGACCACCACCGGCGTCTACGGCCTCGCGCCGTGGTTCCGCAACGTGCCGGAACTCAAGGACCGCGTGACGCTGCCCCAGCACTTCAAGACGGCCGGCTACAAGACCTACACCACCGGTAAAATTTTTCACGGCAATCCCGGCGGCCCCGCCAAGCGCGCCGCCGAGTTCGACGTCTGGGGGCCCCACGGCGGCATCGGCGCGAAGCCGCCCCAGAAGCTGATTCCGCCCACGCCGATGGGCAACCACCCGGCCATGGACTGGGGCGTGTTCCCGCACCGCGACGAGGACAAGGGCGATTACCAGATCACGAGTTGGGCGATCGACCGGCTGCGGGCCGCGCCGAAGGACGAAGCGATGTTCCTCGCGGTGGGCTACTACCTGCCCCACGTGCCGTGCTACGTGACGCAGAAGTGGTACGACCTCTATCCGGACGACGACACCGTATTGCCGGCCATACTCCGCAGCGACCGCGACGACACGCCGCGCTTCTCGTGGTACCTGCACTGGGAGCTGCCCGAGCCGCGCCTGAAGTGGGTGGAGGAGAACCGCCAGTGGCGCAACCTCTGCCGCTCCTACCTCGCGAGCACGAGCTTTGTGGACGCGCAGATCGGCCGGCTGGTCGAAGCGCTCAAAGCTTCGGGCCGCTGGGAGAACACGGTGATCGTCGTGTGGGGCGACAACGGCTGGCACCTCGGCGAAAAAGGAATCACCGGCAAGAATACGCTGTGGAACGGCGGCACGCACGTGCCGCTTCTCTTCGCCGGACCCGGGGTCACAACCCGCCAGCGCTGCACCCAGCCGGCAGACCTGCTGGACATCTATCCGACGCTGATCGACCTGTGCGGCCTTCCCAGGCGGAGCGACCTCGAGGGCCTCAGCCTCGTTCCCCAGCTCAAAAACGCGAAGGCCGTCCGCGAGCGGCCGGCGCTCACCTCCCACAACCCCGGCAACCACAGCGTGCGTTCCGAGCGCTACCGCTACATCCGCTATGCGGACGGATCGGAGGAGTTCTACGATCTGCAGCAGGACCCGAGGGAGTGGACCAACGTCGTCCGCGACGCCGGTTGCGCGGCCCTTGTTGCCGAGCACCGCACCTGGCTGCCGAAGCGCGACGCTCCGCTCGCCGCAGGAAGTGCGGAGCGCATCCTCACCTACGACGCGGGCCGCGATGAGGCCCTCTGGGAAGATCGCGTCACCATCCGCCGCACCGACCCCATCCCGTAATCCGGAGTTTGACATGCTCGCCCTGCCGCACCGTCTGACCCCCATCCTGCTTCTGCCGCTCGCGCTGCTCGGCCGCGCCGCCGAACCCGCAACGGTCTCCAAGACGCCGCTGGTGCTCAGGGCGGGGGGCACCCCCGAACACCCGGCGGTGTACGACGGTCAAGGCGTGGTCATCGACCTCGGGACGGACGTCACGGACCACGCGTGGAAAAAGAGCGGCGACCTCTGGACCTCCGACGGCCGCCTGCTCGGGCGCGAGCCGATTCCGGCCGGACAGTTCGCAGGCCTTTTCATTGAAGAGCAACCGCTGAAGGTGCCGCGCGACCTTGCGGCCGAAAAGCTCCACCCCGACCGCAAGACCTTCTGCTATGTCTCGCCCGACGCGCTCAAGCCCGGCGAGATGGGCTATGCCGAAGACGGCGCGCTCTATTTCCGCTGGCCGACCAACAGGGCCCCCGAAAGCGCCCGCCTGATCCTGCCGCCCAAGCCCGGCATCAGCGCCGTCACCATCGCCTGTTCCAACATCATCGTGCGCAACGTCACCGCCCGGTATGCCTCCAATGACGGCTTCAACATCCACAACGCCTGGACGGGCATCCGGCTGGAGAACGTGCGGGCGCTGAGCAATGGCGACGAGGGCATCAGCGCGCACGACGACGTCGAAATGGAAGTGGTGAACGCCGAGGTCGCCTGGAACGGCTCGGCCTCCGGCGGCGTGGCGGACGTCGACCGCTGCGTCACCACGTATCGCCGCTGCACCGTGCACGACAACCTTGAGGCCGGCTTCTTCCTGGCGGGCAAGGCGCACACGGTGGAAGACAGCCTCATCTACAACCAGACTTGCGACATCCGCGTCGCCAAGGGCACCCAGGTGCGGCGCGAGCGCGTGGAGTGGCGCGGCCGCCCATAGCCGGTGTGTGGCGCGGGCGGTTCAGATTCTTTGCTTTCCGCGGCAAGAAAACGGCGGCTCCGCCGTTTATACGCCTCATGCGTCGCCAAGCGGCGCGCGAGGCCGATGAGGCGCGGTCCCCGCCTTCACCAGGAGCACACACCATGAGCCGTTCGTTCCGACACTTGCTGTCGCTGGCCCTCTGCACGGCCGCCGCGCCGTTCGCGGCGCACGGCGCCGAACCGCCGCACACACGCAAGCCCAACATCGTGTTCATCCTCGCCGACGACCTCGGCTGGACGGACACAGGCGTCTACGGCAGCCCCTACTACGAGACGCCCAACATCGACCGGCTGGCGGCGCAGGGCGTGCGCTTCACGAACTACCACAACTGCCAAAACTGCGCGCCGACGCGCGCGGCGCTCATGACGGGGCAGTACGCGGCGCGGACGGGGACCTATACGGTCGGCGGCGTCGACCGCTTCGACTGGCGGTCGCGCCCGCTGCGGCCCGTGGACAATCAGACCAAGCTGCCGCTCGACAAGATCACGATCGCGCAAGCCCTCAAGACCGCCGGCTACGCGACCGGAATGTTCGGCAAATGGCACCTCGGCGATGACGCCGAGCGCCATCCCCGCGCGCGCGGTTTCGATGAGGCGATCGTCTCGATGGGGCGCCACTTTGCTTTCGAGACGAATCCGGAGACCCCTCATGCCAAGGACGTCTATCTCGCGGACTTCCTCACCGACCAGGCCACGGACTTCATCCGCCGACACAAAGAGGAGCCCTTCTTCCTGTATCTCCCGCACTTCGGCGTTCACGCGCCGCACCAGGCCAAAGCGGAGTGGATCGAGCACTTCAAGCCCAAGGCGGCAGCCGGCGGACACCATGATCCGACCTATGCGGCGATGATCGCGAGCGTGGACGAAAGCGTCGGCCGCGTGATGGCTCTGCTCGACGAGCTGAAGCTCGCGGACAGCACCGTGCTGATCTTCTCCAGCGACAACGGCGGCGTCGGCGGCTATGACCGCGAGGGGGGCCTCATCGTCGAGAATGCGGCCAAACGGGGACAGAAGCTCCAGAAGAAGGACTCCGAGACGACCTGCATCACGGATAACGCGCCGCTCCGCTCCGGCAAAGGCTCGCTCTATGAAGGCGGCACGCGCGATCCGTTCATCGTGCGCTGGCCCGGCGTGACGAAGCCGGGCACGACCCAAGGGACGCCCGCGATTCACGTCGACCTGTATCCGACGTTGCTCGAGGTCGCCGGCGCGACGCCCCCCGCGAACTATCCGCTCGACGGCGAAAGCCTGGTGCCGCTGCTGCGCGATGCCGCCGCGCCGCTGAAGCGCGAGGCGATTTTCCAGCACTTCCCGGGGTATCTCGGCGCAGGCGTCGGCCAGTGGCGCACCACGCCCGTCGGCACCATCCAGTGTGGCGACTGGAAGCTCCTGGAGTTCTTTGAAGACCACTCGCTGGAACTCTACAACCTGCGCGACGACATCGGCGAAACGCATAACCTCGCGAAGCAGATGCCCGACAAGGCCAAAGAACTTCACGCCAAAATGCTCGCCTGGCGCCAAGCGATCCAAGCGCCCATGCCTTCGCCGAACACCAACGACACCTCCACCGTCAGGATCCGTTCCGCGAAAAAGAAAAGAAAGGCCGCCGAATGAACCGCTCGACCGTCGCCTTCTGCGCCGCGCTCCCCCTGCTCACGCCGACGCTCAACCTCGTGGCCGCCGAGGCCGCCGCAGCCAAGCCCAACGTCGTGATCATCCTGGCCGACGACCTCGGCTACGGCGACGTCGGCTGCTACGGCGCCACGAAAATCAAAACGCCGAACATCGACCGGCTGGCCGCCGAAGGCGTGCGCTTCACGCAGGCCTACACGCCCGGCTCGGTCTGCTCGCCCACGCGCTACGGCCTGCTCGCCGGCCGCTACTTCTGGCGCAACCCGCGTCACCATCCGACCGGCGTGCACGCTCCCGGCGCGCCTCTGCTTTTCGAACCGGACCGCCTGACGCTGGGCAAGCTGTTTCAGCAGAACGGCTACACGACGGCCTGCATCGGCAAGTGGCATCAGGGGGTCGGCGAAGGCGACAAGCCGTCGCTGCGGTATGACTTCAGCCAGGACGAGATCAAGCCCGGACCCAACGACGCGGGCTTCGACTTCTTTTTCGGCATGGCCGCGAACGTCGGCAACGCGCCGCGCATCTATATCGAGAACCGCCGCTTCGTCGGCCGCAAACCCGGCGACAAAGTCGAGATGATCGGGCGCGGCGACGTGAAGCCCTGGAGCCCCGACGCCGAATACAAGGAGGACGCGGTCGCAGGCGACATCGCCAAGAAGGCCGTCGACTACATCGCACAGACCCCTCCGGACAAGCCCTTCTTCCTCTACTTCGCCGCCAACATCGCGCATAACGCCATCACGCCCGGCGCGGCCTACAAGGGCACAAGCGCCTGCGGCCCCTACGGCGATTTCGTGCAGGAGCTCGACACACACGTCGGTTGGCTCATGGAGGCGCTGCGCAAAAAAGGCGCGCTTGAAAACACGCTCGTGCTCTTCACGAGCGACAACGGCGGCGTGGTTGCGGACAATGAACGCCTCCTGCCTCAGTGGCAGGCGAAACAGGCGGGGCACGCGATCTGCGGTCCCCTGCGCGGCCGCAAGCACAGCGTCTACGAAGGCGGCTTCCGCGTGCCCTTCCTCGTGCGCTGGCCGGACCAGAGGGCGAAAGGCACCACGAGCGAGGCCCTGTTCTGCCTCACCGACGTGATGGCCACCTGCGCGGCGCTCTTGGGGGCCCCGCTGCCGGAGGGTTGCGCCGAAGACAGCTTCAACGCGCTGCCGGCCTGGCGGGGCGACGCCCAGGCCCGCGTGCGTGACCGTGTCGTGCTGGATTCGGCCAACGGCGTCTTCGCGCTCCGCGAGGGCCGCTGGAAGCTGATCGTGCGCGACGCGTCCCTCGCCGTGCCCAAAGGGAACAAGAAGCTGCTCGAGACTGAGAACCAGAACCAACTCTACGACCTCGACGCCGACCCCGCGGAAACCCGGAATCTCTGGGCGCAGCAGCCCGACGTCGTGAAACGTCTCGGCTCCGAACTGGAGAAGGCCCGCACGGCACCCCGCACGCGTCTGTGATCGCCGCCATGAAACACACGCTCCTCCTGCTGCTAAGCCTCGCGCTCGCCGTCCCGGCGGCAGCGCCGGCGGAGGTTCAGCCAAAGCCCAACGTGCTGCTCATCGTCAGCGACGACCAAGGTTACGGCGACTTCGGCTTCACCGGCAACCGGCTGGTGCGCACGCCCGCCCTCGACCGGCTCGCCTCGCGCGCCGCGGTGTTCAAGAACTTCGCGGCCGCACCGGCCTGCTCGCCGACGCGCGCCGCGCTCTGGACCGGCCGCGACCACCTGCTCACCGGCGTGTGGGGCGTGGGCGCGCGCGCGGGCCTGCGCCGCGACGAGGCGCGCATGCCGGCCTTTTTCAAAGCCGCCGGCTACCGCACCTTTCACGCCGGCAAGCTGGACAGCGTGAAGGTCGGCAAGGACGGGCCGCCCGCGTTCGGCTGGGACGAGTGGATGGGCGGCGGAGGCTATGAGCACCGCGACCCCATGATCTTCAGCTCTTCCGGCAGCGGCCGCGCGACGGGCTGGTTCGCCGAGCTCATGACCGACCGCACACTCGCCTTCATCCGCGGGAACCGCGATCAGCCGTGGTTCGCCAGCGTGGCCTTCATTGTTCCGCACATGCCGTGGGTCTGCGGCGACTCCTTCTCCGCGCCGTTTCTCGCGCAGGGCTGTTCGGCCTCGCTCGCCGCCTGTTACGGCTCGATCGCCCAGATGGACGCCTGCATCGGACGACTGCTGGACGCGCTGCGCGAATCCGGTCAGGACGAGCGCACCGTCATCGTCTTCCTCAGCGACAACGGCCAGACCGGCCCCGAAGCCCAGCAGGCCGGCGAGGACGGCGCCGTGCGCGGCGACGATTGGGCAAAGCGCAATGTCGCCGGCCTGCGCGGCCACAAGGCGACCGTCTGGGAGAACGGCATCCGCGTGCCCTGCCTCATCCGCTGGCCCGGCCGGATCGCGCCCGGCGAACGCCCGCAGTTCGCCTGCGTCGAGGACCTGCTGCCGACACTTCTCGACCTGACCGGCGTGGCAGCCGACGCGGTGCCGCACTTGCCCTTCAGCGGGGTCAGCCTCGCGCCCGCGCTCAAAGACGCGGCGGCCGCCGTCGAGCATCCCGCGGCGCTGCGCATGGCCATCGCCGGCGCGGGCTCGCCGCGGGGCGGTCAGGGCGGCCCGAAGGACGCGCGCTACGAAACGCTGCACCTCGCCCTGCGCGGCGCGCGCTTCAAGTATCACGCGCTGCCGCAAGGGGCGTCCGCGCTCTACGACCTCGCGGCCGATCCCGGCGAGACCCGCGACGTGCGCGCGGCGCATCCCGACGTGGCGGCGCGCATGGCCGACGAATGCCGCGCTCGCTGGGCCGCCGCACTCGCCAGCGGCCGCGCCTTCGCAAGTCCTCCGCGCGACGCGACGCAAGCCCCGAAGCCGACAGACCGCACGCCTTAAGACAGGAGCGTCCCAATGTATAACCCCTTCTCTCTGCCGCTTGGTGCACGCAAACGCGATGTCCTCGGACGCTGCGCGGGCGCGGCCCTGCTGCTCGCGCTCCTGACGGCCCGACCGGCCGCCGCCGCAGACGGCAAACCCAACATCCTGTTCATCATGGTGGACGAGATGAAGTGGAACGTGATGAGCTGCGAGGGTCACCCGTACGTCAAGACCCCGAACCTCGACCGCCTCGCCCGCGAAGGCACCCGTTTCGCGACCGCCTACACGGTCGCGCCGATCTGCACGCCGTCGCGCTACAGCTTCTTCACCGGACGCTACGCGCACGTCCACGGCGCGACCGACAACAACACGCCGCTGCGCGAGCCGCAGCTCCTGCTGCCGCCGCTGCTCAAACATAACGGCTACCAGACGGCCATCAGCGGCAAACTGCATTTCATCAGCCCCAGCGACAGCGACTACGGCTTCGACTTCTTCTGGTCCTTCGCCCACGAGGGCCCCGGTAAGTTCCCGACCTGGCCCGACGACATCACCCGAAAATACGGGCACGCCGGCATGGCGCGCCGTCTCGACGCGCAGCCGTTCCCGGATGACCCGCTGGGCCGCGACTTGGGCAAGCTCACCTATCCGAGCGCCGACTCCCAGACCTCCTGGATCACGGCGCGGGCGCTCGATTTCCTCGATCAGCGCGACCCGTCCAAGCCGTTCTTCCTCTTCGTTAGCTACCTCGATCCGCACAGCCCCTCGCACCTCTGCGAGCCCTACTGGAGCCTGGCGACCAACACCTTCAATCCGGCGACCCTGCCGCTGCCGCCGACCTTCAAGGCCGACCCGTCCAAGCAGACGGCGACCGCCGCGAACCGCCACGAGGTCAACGACCCGGCGATCGTCAAGGCCCTGACCTCTGCCTACTACGCCAAGGTGACGATGATCGACGACAACGTCGGCCGGCTGCTGGACGACCTGCGCCGACGCGGGCTGGCGGACGACACGCTGGTCGTCTTCACCGCCGACCACGGCAATATGCTGGGGGATCTCAACCGCTGGTTCAAAGGAGCGATGTACGAGGGCTCCACGCGCATCCCGCTGCTGATGAAGGCGCCGAAAGGGCCGTTCGCCGACGCGTTCAACCGCGGCGCGGTGGTCAGCAACATCGTGGAGAACATCGACGTGATGCCCTCGCTCTGCGAGATGGCCGGCATCGCGCTGCCGCAGCAGGGCATCCAGGGTCAAAGCCTGACCGGCCTTGTGGCCGGCCGCGACGCCGCGTGGAAGAACTGCGCGTTCGCCGAGCGCACCAGCAGCATGCTCCGCACGCCGCAGTACAAGCTCGTCCGCAACACCGGGAAGGGCGTCCGCAACGCCGAGCCGGTCTACGAGCTCTACGACCTGCTCAACGATCCGCAGGAGACCCGCAATCTGGCCAACGACGCGGCCCATGCGGCGACCGTCCAGGAACTCGCCGGCCGGCTCGAGGCGTGGCAGAAGACGGCGCCCGCCGTGCCGACGCTCCCGGGCGTGGAACGGCTGCCCAGGGAGGGGAGCCGTGCTTCAGAGAGCGTCCAGAAGCCCAAGCGCCGACGCGACCGCCGCAAAGCGCCCTGACCCGACCCGGGCTACACGGAGATCACTTCCAGCATGTGGTCGCCTTCCGGCGAGCGCTCGGTGAGAATGGCGAAGTCGCCTGTGTGCGGATGCTGCTGCACCCACTCTTTGACATAGGCCGGCCACGAGTTGGGTCGGTGCGGCTTGAAAACCGGTTGCACCCCGAAGGAGAAGTGGAGCCCTCTACACACGCGCGAGCTGGGGCTCACCGCCACCACGGGCACCGGCAGATGCATGGCGGCCAGCCGCCGCACCGTGGTTCCCGTCAGCGACGGGACCATGATGACGGCAGGCTGCAGATGCGTCAGACACGCCTCGATGCTGATGGCGATGAGGTGTTCAGGACGCACGGTCTCAGACGGCGTGACCCCGCCGAAAAGATCCTGCACGGAAACGCGCCGGCGCGTCGGCTCGACGGTCCGGGCGATCTTGGCCAGCATCTCGACGGACTCCACCGGAAAGGCTCCCATGGCGGATTCGCCTGAGAGCATCACGCAGTCGGTGCCGTCCAGGATCGCATTGGATACATCCGCGACTTCCGCACGCGTCGGCAGGCGATAGGTCGTCATGGACTCCAGCATCTGGGTCGCGGTGATGACCGGCTTCATGCGCTGGTTGGCTCTGCGGATGATGTTCTTCTGGATGACGGCCATCCGCTCGATCGGCACTTCGACGCCAAGGTCGCCGCGCGCGATCATGATGCCGTCCGACGCGTCGAGGATCTCGTCCAGCCGGTCAAGCGCCCGCGAGCGTTCGATCTTGGCCAAGATGAAGGGCTCGAAGCCGAACTCCCCCGCCGCATCGCGGACCGCGTGGATGTCCGCCGCGCTCTCGACGAACGACTGACTGACGGCATCGACGCCGTTCTCTAAAGCAAAGCGCAGACACTCGCGGTCCTGCGGCGTAAACGCGCTGAGCCCGAGATCGATGCCCGGCAGGTTCAGCCCTTTGCGCGCGCGCAGCTCGCCGCCGACTTTGACCTCGCACGCGACCTCTTCCCCGCTGACTTGCGCCACCTCGAGCTGGATGTAGCCGTCGTTGAGCGACAGCAGATCGCCGCGCTTCACGACCTTGGGCAAACGCTTGAAACTGACCGAGACACGAGCCTGATCGCCGAGGACGTCCTGCGTGGTCAGCGTAAACGGGTCGCCCGCCTGCAGGCGGATGCTGTCCACATTCAGATTGCCGATGCGCATCTTCGGGCCGGAGAGGTCGGCCATGATGGTGACCGGCCGCCCCACCGCCTCCGCTGCTGCGCGGATGTTGCCGATGACGCGCCGGTGCGCCTCGAACTCGCCGTGTGAAAAATTCAGGCGAGCGACGGACATGCCCGCTTGGATCAGCCGCGCAAGGATCTCAGGGGCTTCCGATGCGGGGCCAATCGTGGCGACAATCTTGGTCTTGGGAAGAGGCAGATTCATATCCGGACCTCCTGCTTTGGGTGGGCACGCGCACCTGACTCGCCAAGTATTCCACAGTCGGCTTTGAGCGTCAATCCGGATCAGGCCCAGCTCAAGGGGGCCTGCGCGCGCTTTTCGCAAGACCGCTAAAGCCGAGCGAGGGTCCGGCCCGCCTCACTGGGACGGAGGGACGAACCTTCGCTCAGAAGCGGGCCCCTTCCGTCGGGCCAGCGGTTGCACCGGCATGCCGTCCGTGTATCCACGGGCGAGGCATCCGAGTGAGACCGCTGCCCGGCGGCTTTTGCGGCGCGAGCGGTACCGGTCAGTTGATCATCAGCACCAGACCTTTTTGCGACGTCAAGACCAGATCGCTGCCGAAGCGGATCAGCTTCCACTTGCTGTCGAAGCCGGAGAGCGCCGGCTTGGCGCCGGTGAACCCGCCGCTCGCGCGCAGAATCACATAGGACGTGCCGGCCGGCGCAGCCGAGAGGCCATCCGCAGGCACGACGGTCAGCTGGGTGAGATCGACCGGTCCCGCGACATCCACGAGGTCGTTGCCCGCGGCGATGTTGACGCGGTACGTCGTGGCGCCCGAGAAGACGGGATGGTCGAGCGCCAGCGTGCCGACCGCGGCGTCGCCTGCAGGCGAGAGAACTGCGCCTGCGGCGAAGACGGCGTTGCTGACCAGGCCTTCGCCGGTGACGGTCAGCCCTGCGCGCGGCACGCCGCCCAGATCCAGAATCGCGCCGGCCGCGAGATTGACCGTGACGCCGTTCAGCAGATTCGTGTCGCCGCTGTCCGGAGTGAGCGTGAAGAGCGAGCCGTCGCCGGGGTCGACCAGCGGCTCATAGTTGTTCGCCACGTTGGCGTTGCGGCCCTGACGGTCCACGCCGAAGCCGATGCGCACGCTGTCGCTGCGGACCCAGTTGCCGCCGACGCTGCCGCTGCCCTGCGCCAGGCGCAGTTCGAAGGCATGCGGGCCGGGCGTCAGGGTGACGTTCTTGTAAGTGGGCGTGGCTGACGCGGTGTCGTAGAGGACGCGGACGCCGTCGATATAGAGCAACGCCGTGTCGTCGAAGTTCTCGCCGAAAGTCCAGACCACGTTGGTCGGCTCGCGGTTCCAGAGGTAGCCGGAATGGATGTAGGTCGTATTGTCGGGCCACACCGCGCCGTTGAGGGTCCCGCCGGAAGACACGTAGCCGGTGGCGGATCGGATGTTAGGTGTGACGAGGTCTTTCGGGTTGGCGGCGATCCAGTTCTGGTTGCCGCTGACGCGTCCCTCGTAGAGGCCCGGCTGCGTCCTCGCCGCGGGCGGGATGAGCAGCGTGCCGGCGTCGACTTGGATGATCGGATCGACCGGTAGTCCGCTGGCGCCGCCGTCGTCCACGGTCAGCAGCGAGCCGTCGCCGGGGTCGGTCAGCAGGAGGTAGTCGGCCGCGTTGCCTGAGTTGCGGCCGAGCGGATCGTAGGTGAGACCGCCGAGTCCGCTGGATGGGCCGACGTTGCCGGTGCCGTCGCCGAAGCGGATTTCGATAGCGTGGGGGCCGGGCGTGAGCGTGACGTTCTTCCGCACTTCGGTTTGTCCGGCGTTGATCTGCTGGTCGCCGTCGATCACGAGCCGGACGTTGTCGTCGAAGGTGCCGCGGAAAGTCCAGGCCACGTTGGTCGTCCCGCGGTTCCAGAGGTAGCCCGAGTAGATCCACGTGTGGTTGTTGCCATTCCAGAGGCCGCCCGCGTAATACGTGTTGTTCGTCTTGATGCCGTTGCCGGCGCGGGTGGTGAGCTGCGTCGAGATCACGGGGTTCGGCAGGTTGGTGTTCCAGGCCGAGGCGATCATGCCTTCGAGCAGGCCCGGGGTGCGGCCATAGGTGGCGCTGGTCGGCGGAACAAGGGTGACGCCTGTGTCGAGCGTGGCGGCGCCAGAGCCGGTCTTGACGACGCGGGAGCTCAGGAGCTCGCCGTTGACGATGCGTCCGGAACCGGAGAGCGTGACGCTGGCATTGGTGACTGTGCGTCCGCCGAGGTCGAGCGTGCCGTCGCCGATCTGGATGGCGGAAGACAGGGGCGAGAGCGCGTCTTGCGCGCCGACCAGCAGCGTGCCGCCGTTCACGACAGTGGGGCCGCCATAGGTGCTGCCTGAACCGAGGAGGGCCAGCGTGCCGTCGCCCGTCTTGACCAGTCCGCCGGTGGTCGGATTGAGGCCGCGGACGATCGTGCCGACCGTCGCGCCGGAGCCGCCGCCGCCTGTGAGGGTGACGACGGGATTGGTGGTATACCCCGTGCCGGGCGAGGTGACGACGATGTTGGTGATCTGCCCCAGCGCACGGTCGATCAACGAAATGGCCGTGGCGCCGGAGCCGCCGCCGCCGAAGATGTTCACGTGCGGCGGCGCGTTGTAGCCGGAGCCCTTGGCGCTGAGCGCGATGGACTGGATGCCGTTGCCTTCGGGGGCGCGAAGCGGTGTGATCAGCCGGGTCAATATGCCGTTGGTGACGTTGAAACACGCGCTGCCCGGCCAGACGCGGGTGTCGGGCGGATTAACCCCGGTATCGTTATGGAAGAACGGGGCGCTGACCTCGACTTGGGGGTTGATGACGGTGCCGTTGAGGTTCACCCGCGACTCGTTCCCCGTGCGGTTCGCCCGCCAGACGTAGCGCGCGGAGAGGTCGCCGCCGTTGAGGTTAATCACGGAGAGGTGGTTGGTGCGGTTGGCGGTATTAATGTACGGGACATTCACATTGCCCGTCCCTTCGACGGTCATGACCGAGAGCCCGTTCACGCCGCCGTTGTCAGAGAGTTCGCCGATCGCGAGGGACGAGTAGCTGTTGAAGGCGCCGCCTGCGACATGGAGCACTCCGGTGCCGCCGCGCGAGACCGCGAAACTCCCGCCGTAATACCCGGTCTCCGTGGAGGTGGTTCCGCCCGCGAAGGAGAACGTTCCGCCGTTCTGGCGCAAGATGCCCACGCCGGGGAAGTGTGAGCCGAGCTGGGTATAGCCGTTGTTGGTGACCGTGCCGGCGTCGAGCTGAATGTAGCCATAGCCCTGGTGGCCGATTCTGCTGTCGTTGCCGGCTCCGCCGGTATTGTGAAGGGTTCCCCCGTCGACGTAGATGGCCGTGCTGGCGTAGGTGCTGTTGGAGTTGATGCCGATGTAGAGCTTGCCTTGAAGGGTCGCGCCGTCCGTGATGTTGATGACGCCTTTTCCGTTCGGGCCGTAGATGGACTTGCCGCCCCCGCTGTTGTAGGTTTTCACATGCCCGACGAGGGTGTTGCCGCCCGAGAGCTTGAGCACGCCGTTGTTCTGGACGAGGATGTCGTTGCCCGTGCCGGAACGGATGATCGAGCTGACGGGATTGGTGAAGTTGAGCGTGCCGCCGTCGGCCGCGACATACCCGACGTAGTAGTCGCTCTGGTCTGAGTTGACGTTGACGGTCGCGCCGCCGCGGGCCCAGATGCCGCCGTTGGTCGCGGCGTTGGGATAGGTGAAATCGCCGGTCAGGTTCGCCGTGAACGCGCCGCTGATGTAGAGGCGCGGGTCCTGGACGATGTCGTGCGGGTACTCCAGATTGTCGTACAGCGAGAAGATCAAGGTGGAGGTGCCCGTGAAGGTGACGTTGTCGTAGAGCGCCTTGAGTTCCGCGGCCGTCCAGCCGGCGGGGTTGCCCGCGCCCTGCGTGTAGGCGTAGAGCCAAGAGCGGTTTTCCACGCGACCGGGCGCGGCATAGCCGGAGAGTGCCCACGGGCCGAACGTGTGCAGCCCGCCGCCGTAGACCGCTGTCGTGCCGGCGTAGGTGTTGGTGCCGCGCAGGTACGTCTCGCCGCCGGAGCCCGCGATGCGGACCAGCGAGCCGGCGCCGGAGATCGGTCCGCTGAAGGTCTGCGAGACGGCGGTGCTGGAGTTGGAGATGGCCAGCGTGCCGCCCGCGCCGACGGTGACGGGGCCGGCGAACAAGTTCACGTTCGTCGCATTGCCGCTCCCCATGTTGATGAAGCCTGTGGCGGCCGCAGGGACGTCGACTCCCCAGAGCAGCGGAACGGCGTTGTTGAAGAAACCGAGGATCGCGTTGTGGCGCAGCGTGACCCTGTTGTCCGCGCTGCCGCTCAGGTTTGCGTTTTCAGCCAGCATCACGACGCCTTGCTGGTGGTCGAGGCCGGCGGTGGAGCCGAGGTTCGTGGCCGTCAGGTAGCCCAGGTGCAGCTGGCCGTTGCCGACCTTGGTCAGGCTGTGGCCGCTGAAGTCGAGGGTCCCGAAGCGGAAGTCAATGACGCCCGAGCCACCCACGGCCGCGTCGCCGGAGAGGCCGACGGTGGCGAACGTCGAGTTGTTCGGCGAGCGCGCGCCGGAGTTGACGAGCGCGCCCGCGCCGGTCGGACCGGAGCCCGCGAGCGTCAGCCGCTCGCGTCCGAGCGTCAGGCCGTTGACCTCCAGCGCGCCGCCGCTCAGCACGGCGGTGCCCGAGCTTGCGGCGCCGGCGCCGTCCGCGCCGAGCGCGCCCGCGTTGCCGAGCGCGAGCGTGCCGCCCTGGACGACCGTCTCGCCGAGATGGGTGTTGGGAGCGGTGAGGCGCAGGACGCCGCTGCCGGCCTTCACGAGCGAGGCGCCGGCCGCGCCCGAGACCGTGCCGTAGAGCGAGCGGTCGGAGCCCGCGGGGATGTCGAGCGTGAGCGAGCCGCCGAGCAGCGCGGCGCTGCCGGTGTTCTGCGGATCGGACAGCACCGCGGGGCCCGCGCCGGATTTCACGATGCCGAGCTGGCCCGCGTTGTCGGTGACCGTTGCGGCGACCGTGAGCGTGGCGCCCGCGTTCTGGTTATCGAGCGTCAGGTTGGGCACGCGCGTGACGGCCGGCTGACCGACCGCGGTGTCCGCGATCTTCTCGTTGGAGAGGCCGTAGATCGGTTGGAACGGGTTAGCCGTGCCGCTGACGGTGCGGGACCGGAGCGTCAGGGTCGTGCCCGCCGGCACATAGCGGAGCACCAGCACGTTCGCGGCCATGTTGTTCGGATCGAAGGTGACGCTGGGCGGATTCGCGTCGGCCGGGTCAGAAATGAAGGTGAGCGTCTGGGTGCGCTGGGTCGTGCTGGGGAAACCGTCCCACGACCGGTTGAACAGGCGCAGCTCGTAGGTGGCCCCCGGCGTGAGGCCGGTCAGCATGGCGTTGGTGAGGGGCGCGCCTTCATACGCCATGTCGTTCAGCAGCGCGCGCAGCCCCGTGGCAGTGGGCGGAACCACGTTGGTCCAGTTGTTCAGCGTCGCGCCGCTGAACATGGCGTAGAAGTTGGTGAAGCCGTAGGTCATGCCGTCGGTGCCGAGGACGCTGCCGAAGCGGGTCGTCACGTTCGTGAACTGCAGGCCGTTGACCAGCGCGGCGTTGGTCATGGTGAGGTTGCCGAAGTCGATCAGGTGGGTGAAGACGCGGCCGCCCGCGCTGCCGATGCCGGTGGAGGCGTCGTCCGTCAGCCAATAGAAGACGGGCTGATTCACCGGCGTCTCGCCTGCGGCGGGCAGCCCCGGTGCCGAGACGGTGCCGTTGGTCACGGTGAGCGAGTGGCCGGTCGCCGCGATCTTCAAAAGCGGCGTGGCCAGCGTGTTGCCGTTCAGGTCGAGCAGGGCGGGATCGCCGGCCCAGTTCTGAAGCAGCGCGCCGAGCGAGGTGAGCGACTCGCCGACCGTCAGCAGACCGCCCGTGCCCTGGGTGTCGATGGCGGCCGTGCCGTTGGTGGACGGGATGCTGTACGGCCCGAGCGCGGGGATGCCGGCCAGCGTGTCCCCGGGCTGGGACGGCACCGTCGGCACCAGCGCCGTGAGCCCGGCGGAGGCGCTGTACGTGGCGGGGAAGCCGTTGACGATGATCTTCTTGGGAACGGCCCCTTCGGCGAGGTTGGCGGCGAAGATGCGCGTCGCATCGGTGCCGATGGCCGGCGCCGTGATCAGCAGCGTCGCGCTGTCCGACAGGTTCAGCGTGTTGACGGTGAGCTTGCCGGTGCCGGAGGCGGCAGGCAGGATGTCGAGCGCGACCACGCCGTTGCTGTTGATGTTCAAAGTCGGGACGCGCACGTCGAAGGCGGACGCCGCGCCGCTCTCGTTGAGCGTCAGGCGGACGGTGTTGTTGGCCGCCGGATAGGTGTTGACCGTCACCGTGCCGTTGCTGAGCGCGGCGCCGTCCGAGAGCGAGAGCGTGCTGCCCGCATAGAGCGTGAGCGTGCCCGTGCCGGTGCGCGCGCTGTCTTTCACGATGAGCGCGCCGCCCGGCGCCGTCGAGGAGGCCGGCGAGACAGAGAAGGAGCCCGACCCGAGCGCGGCGCTGCCGCTGAGAATGATGCGGGAGCCGGCCGCCGCTTGATGCGCGCCGGTAGAGCGCGAGGCGTCGCCCGTGAGGACGAGGGTGGATGAGCCGAGGCTGCGGAGCTCGCCCTTGATACTCACCTGGCCGTTGACCGTCACGGTCCCCTTGCCGTTGCTGTAGAGGTAGAGGTTGTTCAGGCTGTTGGTGATTAAACCGTTCAGCACGAAAGCACCCGCCGGGTCCTCGGGCTGGAAGGTGATGGCCTTTCCGGAGTTGAAGACGGAATCGACCATGCCGTTGATCGTCAACGCTCCCGTGCCCAGATTGTAGAAGACGATGTCGCGGCCGTTGCCGGAGTCCGTGCCGACGAGGATGTTCTTGTTGAGCGTCGCGGTGCCGCCGAGATAGCGGACCGAGGAGTAATAGGCGGCATAGCGGATGGCCGGGGCGTTGCCCAGTGCGGCGACGTCGCTGAACTCGAGCGTGGAGCCGCTGGACCCGCTGGTGGCCGTGAGCGCGATGGTGCCGGGGAAATCGTTGGCCGGGTTGTTGAGCACCACTTTGCCGACGCCGTTGTTCTCGAAGCCGGAGGTACCGGTGCCCGTCACCTTGGCGTTGATCGTCAGGGTCGTCCCGAGCGCGGGACGGAAGTCCGCGTGGTTGTCCCCCGAGCTGGTGGAGGGCGACAGCGTGCCGGGCCCGCCGATCGTGACGTCGGCGGTTGACGTAAGCACCTCGCTGCCGGTATTCGAGAGGCTGAGCGTCACGCCGGACTCGAGGGTGAGGGTCAGCGGCATGTAGATGCGCATCAGAGTGGCGCCGCTGTTGGCGGTCACGCGGACCGACGCGCTCGGCATGTTGGTGAAATAGACGTTGTCGCCGACCGCCGGCACCTTGAGCGACCAGTTGCCGGCATTGTTCCAGTCGTCGTTCACCGCGCCGGTCCACGTGGTGTCCGCGGCACGCACGCCCAACGCCGACACCGCCAGCCACACCGCCAAACACCGCCCCGTCCAACCGCTCATTGTTTTCATGCCCGATTCCTCATTTGCATGCGCCACCCGCAAATCGTGGACGCCTTTATCTGACACAACCTCAATCCACCAATATGACAAAAGTGTACGGTTTCTCTTGCCGGAAAGTCAAGCCGCCCCCTTGATGACGCCCGCCTTTGCGCTCCGCCGCGCTTGCTGGTATCATGGGAGCCACGCGCGGCGGAGCGGGCAGACGCACGCGGGACCGCGCGGCCAACGAAACAGGGGAGCGTGCCTCATGGGCAAACAGATGACGAGGATGGGGTGTTTCGCGCTTGCGGGCGCGCTGCTGCTGGCCGGAGCCGACGCGCGCGCCGAGCGGCTGAAGGCGCTGATCGTGGACGGACAGAACAACCACCAGGTGTGGCCCAAGTCCACGATCATGATGAAGCGCTATCTGGAGGAGACCGGGCTTTTCGAGGTCGAGATCGCCCGCACGCACTACCTCTGGAACTGGGAGCGCGAGGCCGCCTACCTGCCGCTCGCCGGCACCGGCCCGTACGAAGGCCTGAAAGAGCCCAAGCCCGACCCGTCCTTCAAGCCCGACTTCAAGCGCTACGCCGTCGTGATCAGCAACTTCGGCTGGAAGGCGGCCGACTGGCCCGAGGAGACGCGCCGCGCGTTCGAGGCCTACATGGCCGAGGGCGGCGCGCTGGCCGTGGTGCACGCCGCCGACAACAGCTGGCCCGCCTGGCCGGAGTTCAACAGGATGATCGGCCTCGGCGGCTGGGGCGACCGCTCGGAAAAGGACGGCCCCTACGTCTACGTCGACCGGGACGGGAAGCTCGTGCGCGACACCGCGCCCGGCAAGGCCGGCAAACACGGTCCGCAGAACGCCTTCGTGGTGACGGTCCGCGACCCCGCCCACCCGATCACCAAAGGTCTGCCCGACTTCTGGATGCACACCAAGGACGAGTGCTACTCCTTCCTTCGCGGCCCGGCCGAGAACATGACCGTGCTCGCCACGGCCTGCGACACGCCCGAGCTGAAAGCCGCGGGACGCAACGAGCCGATGCTGATGACGATCCAGTACCACAAGGGTCGCGTCTTCCACACCACCCTCGGCCACGACGACTACTCGTTCGAGAGCGTCGGCTTCATCACCACCTTCCTGCGCGGCGTCGAGTGGGCCGCGACCGGCCAGGTGACGATCCCCGTGCCGCCGGATTTCCCGAGCGCCGACAAGCCCTCCGCGCGCGCCTTCCCGCCGCTCGCGGCAAAACCGTAAGGGAGCCGCCCTGCGACGGACCGCTCGCAAGGCACGCGGACGGCTTGCTTGCGCGGAGCCGCGCATGAGGGTCAGAAACCTTGGCATGGGCAAGGATGCCCATGCCACATCCACCGACCGCTCATGCGCAAGAGCTCGCACGCCGGACACCCGCAAAAAGCCGGACTCGCGCCCCTTTCGCGGAAGCCTGCGGTTGTCTATGTCCCCGAGAATCCCCTATACTCTTGCTCCGCCATCCCGGCGAATCCGCTTCGCGCGGGGAGGCCCTCTTGAACGAACGGGAGATCGCGAATGCCTAGAGATCCGAGACCGAGCCCTCGCACCCTCACGCTGGCCGCGCTCGCTTGTGCCGCCAGCCTCTTGGCCGTCGCGGCGGGCTGCCGCAGCGGGCACGCCGACGCCCAGACGCTGACGCGCGTGGAGTCGCGCGAGTTCGGACGCACGCCCGAGGGCGAGACGGTGCGCCTCTTCACGCTGCGCAACGCGGGCGGCCTGACCGCGACGATCATGGAGCGCGGCGCGACGGTCACCGGGCTGACCGCGCCCGACCGCGACGGCCGCTTCGCGCGCGTGGTGCTGGGCGCGGACACGCTGGACGCCTATCTCGGCGGCTACTCCGCCGCCGCGTCCGTGATCGGCCGCGTCGCCAACCGCATCGCCCACGGCCGTTTCACGCTCGACGGCGTGAGTTATCAGGTGGCCACCAACCGCGGCCCGCACCACCTGCACGGCGGCAAGAAGGGCTTTGCCCAGGCGGTCTGGCGCGGCGAGGCGCTGCCGCCGCAGGCGCATGCGGCCGCGGTGCGCTTCCGCCACACGAGCCGCGACGGCGACGACGGCTTTCCCGGCACGGTCGAGGTCTCGGTGACCTACACGCTCACCGACGACAACGAGTTGCGGCTCGACTACGCGGCCACGACCGACAAGCCCACGCCGATCAACCTGACCAACCACGCCTACTTCAACCTCGCCGGCGCGGGCGATGTCTACGGCCACCTCGTGTGGCTCGCGGCCGACCGCACCACCGCCGTCGACGACCTCCTCATTCCCACCGGCGCGCTCGCCGAGGTCCGGGGCACGCCGCTCGACTTTACGACGCCCACGCCGATCGGCGCGCGCATCGCGCAGCTGACGCCCCCCTTCACCGGCTATGACCACAACTACGTGCTGCGCGGCGGAGGCAAGGGCCTGACGCTCGCGGCATGGGCTTACGAGCCGGCGAGCGGCCGCGCGGTGCAGGTCTTCACCACCGAGCCCGGCCTGCAGCTCTACACCGGCAAGCGCCCCTTCGGGCCGGACGGCAAACCTGCGGGCAACACTGCGGCCCTCAAGCACAACACCGTCTGCTTCGAGACCCAGCACTTTCCCGACGCGGTCAACCACCCCGCGTTCCCGTCGACCATCCTGCGCCCCGGCCAGGCCTTCGCCAGCACCACGGTCTACCGCTTCTCGGTGCAGCAGGCGAGCGACGCCGAAAAGCGGCTGACGCCGGGACGTTAGCCGAGATCCATAACGGAGGAAACCATGCTCACGAAAATCGCCCGGGCCGTCTTCTGCGGCCTCATGCCGTGCGTGTTGGCGGCCGAGACCGCCACACCTGAAGCCGAGCTGCGCCTGCCCGAGAACGACATTCTCTGGAAGGCCGTCAAAGACTACGTCGAGGTCGAGCCGGTTCCGGAATACCGGCACGCGTCCGAAGCGGCGCGCGAAGCCTTCCGCGACATCAAGTATGGCGTGCGCATCCACTGGGGACTGTACGCCATCAAGGAGTGGAAAGAGAGCTGGACGTTCCTGACCGCGACCCCGGAGGAGCGCCAGGCCTATCAGGAGCTCTACAAGACGTGGAACCCGACCGGGTTTGACGCCGAGGCGTGGATGCGGCTCTTCAAGGAGAACGGCGTGAAGATGTTCGCCTTCACCGCCAACCACCTGGACGGCTTCAGCATGTTCGACACCAAGACCCGGATCAAGCAACGCGTGAACTGGACCGCCCCGGGCGGGCCGAAGATCGAGGCCTGCAATCTGGCGTACAGCATCATGGAGACGCCGTTCAAGCGCGATGTCGTGCGCGAGCTCACCGACGCCGGACGCAAGTACGGGCTGAAGATCGACCTCTATTTCTCGCATCCGCAGTGGTACGACGCCGACTTCCGTCCCTACTGCTACCACCCGCTGCAGACGCCCGGCTCGCGCGACCACCCGGAGCTCTACGCGAACACCTTCGCCGCGAAAGAGAGCAAGAACGCCATCCTTGCGCCCGACCCGACGCCGGAGGAGGAGGCGCGCATGCTCCAGCGCCACCGCCAGCAGCTCACGGAGCTGCTCACCCGCTACGGCAAGCTCGACATGGTCTGCCTGGACATGTGGCTGGGCAAGAAGATCTGGCCGCAGACGCGCGAAACGATGCTGGCGCTGCGCAAGCTCCAGCCCGACGTGATGTTTCGCGCGCGCGGCATCGGCAACTACGGCGACTACTACACGCCCGAAGGCTTTGTGCCCGGCAGCAAGGAGAACACCGCCCTGCCTTGGTTCGTGATTTATCCGCTGGGCAAGGGCTTCTCCTACCGCGGCGCCTCCGACCGCTTCAAAGGCGGCGGCTGGATCGTCACCAATCTGGTGGACGCGGTGTCGAAGGGCGGCAATTTCATGGTCGGGATCGGACCCGACGCAAACGGCACGTTCCCCGCCGAAACCGTCCAGCAGCTGCAGGACGCGGGCGCCTGGCTGAAGGTCAACGGCGAGGCGATCTTCGCCACCCGTCCCTATCTGCGCTGGCGCGAGGGCCAGGATATCCGCTTCACGCGCACCAAGGACAAAAAGTTCGTCTATGCGATTACGCTCGGATGGCCGGGCGAAAAATTCCGCAGCCGGATGGTGAAGCCCAAGGCCGGTTCCGCGGTCCGCCTGCTGGGCCATGACCGCGACCTCGCGTGGCGGATGGACGGCGACACCCTGGTCATCGACCTGCCCCCGGCGCTACAAGGTTCGCCCGCCCGTCCGGCCTATGCCTTCAAAGTCGAATCGGAGCCGTGGGAAACGTTCGCGTCATCCCTGCCCGACGATCCACCGCCAGCCGCCAGCACGGGGAAGGCCGGAAAATAACGACTCCCGCGTGCGTGAGGCGGACGGCTCAGTCATCCAGGAACGGCTTTGAGTTTCAAACCGAGGGCATCGAAGACTTTCAGAACCGTTGCAAGTTCTGGGTTTCCCTCTCGGGATAAGGTTTTATACAAGCTCTCACGGCCAAGTCCGGTTTTCTTGGCGATCTTCGTCATGCCCTGGGCGCGTGCAATATCACCCAGTGCGGCGGCTATCAGGGCCGAATCGCCCTCTTCGAGCGCGCAAGCCATATAAGACGCCATGTCTTCTTTTGTTTTCAGATGATCAGCCGCATCCCACACAGTTGTTTTTGTTTTCATGCTCTCCTCCTAAACGCATCTCGAAAGGGCAATAGCCTTCTGGATATCCTTCGGCTGTGTCCGCTTATCACCACCTGCGAGCAACACGACAAGCGTCTTTCCTTTTTGAATAAAATAGATGCGATATCCCGCTCCGTAATCGATGCGGAGTTCGGATACCCCTTCGCCCACCGGCTTCACATCTCCAAAATTTCCGAGGGAAAGACGACGAATTCGAATCAGGATGCGTGTTTTCGCCATTCTGTCCCGAAGATGCTCAAACCAGCAGGAATAGTCATCTGTCTGACGCACCTCAACCATGGCAATAGTGTATCACATGGGATACGATGCGTGAAGTCCGGTTTTGGGTTTTTCGGGCGATGGTGGGACGGCGCGTCAGCGCCGTTCCTCTCCACCACCTTGTTGGGTCTGTTCTTTTCTTCTGGTCATGATGACTCCGCAGAGACTCGTAGAGAGAGTGTTTGAAACCGGTGCGTACTTCGGGTCGTCGTGCTCAAGGGGATTGGTCTCCGCCCACTCCACCATGATATTCTGCTTTCCAACATGGCCTGATTCCAGTGCCCACTTAGCAGTTTGTGCGTCGACGCTATCGTATTCTCCCGTGTCTCCAATCATGATGACTCTGCCGACGTGGGCGCCGTCGTGAAGATCAACCCTCACGATATCGCCAAGCATTACGGTCTGACCGTCCTCGTATTTCATGTTCTGGTCCCAACGTCAGCGGCCTCCAACCACCGAAGCCTAAGGCGTACGGTGGTTGGGACCTTGGTTAGCTACTCCCGGTGTTTCTCAAAGCCTCAATTGCAGCCATGGATTCTGCAAACCGCTGGATACTCGACTCCAGACTCAAATTGGGTTTGTTCTTTACGAAATCCTGCCATGAAGGGATGTAATCCTGCATGACCATTGTTCCATTTTTCTTGTCAAGAAATGCAATGGCTGCCATGCAGTCGGATTGATCAAAACAAAGCTCCTTCTTCTTCAAATAATAATCGAGATATCGCTTCAGGTATTGAAGCGATGCCTCCGAGTTGAATGCCGCTAATGCAATACAGTATCCCGATGCCGCATAGCAGACATCGCTTCGAAGAAGAAGATTGCCAATTTGGGTTTCGAGATTTCTGAATTCTCTGATGGCGGCAAAATAACCACCGACAATGCGTGGTCTCCAATTGAATTCGGCAAGCAATTGCCGCGTGATGACTGCGTTGATCTCAGCATGAAGCTTCGCGTAGTATTCACGGAAAACATCATCACTTGGACTGGTCATGTAAAAGGGTGTAACCCACTTAAGACAGAATTCTTTCGAAAGCGTGTTTTCAGTAACGGGGACAGAAAGATCCGAGAAAGGTCCCTTGTGCCAGACTGTTGCTCCAGCAGAGTGAGCGAAGATTGCTTTGAGTAGGCTCTTCATTGTCGTTCAGCTAACGTCGGCAGTCACCAACAGCCAGGAGCCGAAGGCGCACGACGGTTCGGGGCGGCCTTGTTGGAAACAGTCGCCCCTTCTTTTTGAGATTGTCGAAGGGGTTAGAAATCAGCCCCCTGATCAGCCACCTTTCTTTTCACAATCTCTACTGTGTTTATGCATCTACTCCTTGTTCCTCTCATCAGCATTAGTGAGCGTTATAAAGAAAAAGACCTGCCGGTCATTTTCTTTTGATCCCGCCTTGCCTTGGAATACCGTAGTTGATCCATGGCACACACTCACGTTGATAGCAGCGTCTTGGTGATTGACCAACGGGGCTCCAATCGGAAGGTGTTGCCTGTCTGATCGATCATCCCTCTCCAAGAGTTCCCTGCGAACCAACTCAAGACACATGCGTACCCTGTCCCCATCAATGGAGGGGGTTACAGAAATTCTGGTCATTGGTCCTTCAATTGATTTCACTTTGTATTGATCGTCTTTTTCGCGGTCAATATAGTGCATCATATTTCCGCCAGTCGTAAGCACTGTTTTCAAATCGTATTGCAGAATGCTTGACATGCGGGCTAGTTTGTTCGCCCCAATATCAATGGAGTTCAGCTTGTTTTCAATCGGCAACATATCATTCGCTGAAATAAATGCTACCACTTCAAATGGTTTAGAGTTTGTTATGTTCCCGTCAAAACAACCGAAAAACAAATTGCTTACAGAACTTGATTCTACCTCCACAACTGAAACATCGGCCCGGATGCAAGGGGCGGCAGTGGGTGTTGTTGCTAGCGCGTCAACGACTAACAGTAGGGAAACTAGAATCGCCATTAATCCTGAAATATTCGGTGGTTTCATGTTTTCCCTTCAACGTTTTCTGGCCGAACTTGTCTTTCGCTGGCCACCAGTCGAACCATGCAGTAACTTTTTCATAAAAAACTGAACCTTTCAAGCCCGGACGCAACTAAATGGGTAACAAGTTGGCTTTTCATGGGGATTCCGGTGATTGGGACATGTTGGCCTAATATGGGTCTGGGCGCGGAGAAGGCCCGCCGGGAACAGCTACGCCACTTGTCTTTTCGTGGTTTTTCCACATGTTAGGACAACTGGCTATGCTTTCAACAATGCCGGTCGCGACGGCGGAAGGCTGTCTGCAGGCGCGCCTGCGCACAGGGCAAACGGAGCGGGACGAGGACTGGCAGGTGGAATAGGCCCAGAGGGAAACGGGAGGGATTGTGGCCTGCGGCGAAAGCGGGTTTAATCGCCGCATATTCTGCGGCGATTAAGCGGGGGGGGCGCGCTTTGCGTGTCCCCCGCTCATGGCCTGTCGGCGGGATCGGCGTCCGTGAGCCGGCTGATCCAGTCGAGGATCAGGGCGAAGCCGAAGCCGGTGAAGAGGCTCCACAGGGCGAAGCTGGGGATGAACTTCACCCTCTGGATGAAGGTGTCCTGGATATCGCCCGCGGGATTGGCGCCGATCAGCATCACGACGCTGAACAGGAAGAAGGCCAGGAGGCAGACCGCCCCCCACGCGCGCCAGGGGCCCCGGAAGCGGGAGAGGCCGGCCACGGGCACGAGCGCGGCCAGCGAGAACGGCAGCAGGAATTGCCGGCCGAGAAGACCGGCATACCAGCCGAGCTGACCAAGAAAACGCGCCGATCCCACATCGGCCGGAACGAGGCGTTCGTACTGGCCCCGCGCGAGGACGTGCAGGAAGCCGGGCCACGTCCGGGCGTCGCCGAACTGCATGGGCGCGGCCCCCTCGGCCGCGAGCGGCAGATACGCGTAGGCCGCCGCTCCGGCGGCCATGATGCCGACCATCCCGAGCGCCGTGCGTCCGGCTGCCGACAGGCGCAGCGGGAGGGCGATCCCGAGAACGCACGAGGCGCCGACCGCGATCCCGAGCCAAGGTCCGGCCACGCCCATGCGCAGCAGAACACAGGGCAGCAGCCAGAGGAACGCGTGGCAGAGACAGAACGCGCGGCAGAGCCGCGGCTCGGCGAGGAGCAGCGCGAGGATTCCGCACGGCAGCAGCAGGAGCGTGAGGTGCGACTGGGCCAGGCTCAGCGCAAAGGCCGCGGCGAGGCCGAAGGCGGTGCGCCGGCAGGGGCGTAGGAGCCATGCGAGCGCGGCCGTCAGGACGAGCAGGAGGCCGAACAGCGTGAGCGTGTGCGTCTCCGTGATGACGGACTGCGACCACAGCGCGTGGCTGACCGCAAAGAGGAGACCGGCGGCCACGGCCGCGGCAAAGGCCTTGGGCCCCGCTTCCGCCGGCGGCCGGGTGATGGCGCGTCCGGTGCGGGCCACGAGCAGTGCGACCAGTCCGCAGGAGAGCGCGCCGAAGACCGCGGACATGAGGTTGGTCGCCCAGGCGGGATTCGGCACGCCGCGATAGCGGACGAAGCCGAAGAGCGTGACGAAGCCCTTGGCGAGCAGATGCCAGAGGGGATAGCCGGGCACGCGGCCGATGCCCAGGTGCTGCCCGGCGACCGCGAAGGCACCGGACTGCTCCAGCGTCACGGAGGGCGCGAGGGTGGCGAGGTAGACCGTCAGCGCGATGCAGGCGACGAGCCCGGCTGCGGTCCAGTCAGTTCGGTTGAAAACGCGATTGTCAGATATGAGGTCCGTCGTGAGCTCCGGTTCCGGCGTGCAGGCCCACCCCAGGAGGGCGACCCGAAGGCCGCTTGCAGAAACCACCGCTTCCGCACCTGCACGTTCGTGTACATATACCACGCGCCCACTCGGGACGCAAGGGGTCTTGTGAACGGGTTGTTGGTGTACAGGCAAGGGGTGCGCGTTTGAGAAGCACGACGCTCTCCTGTTCGTCGCTGTGCGCGTAGCGGCCACGCGGTCTGGCGCGTCTCGCCGGACGTCTGTGGCGGGCCCTTTCTGGACGGTCGGCCCCCGCGGCGCCGGCCACCGCCCCATTCAGCTTGGCGCCCGAAAACGTATCCTGACGGGCGTAAACAGAGGTCCCCTCGCTTCTGAGACTCAAGAGCCCGCAAAGAGAGCGCGGGACTGCTTGAAGCCGACGGTTCCGGCCGTGCGAGACACGGAGGGCAGGCCGACGGTTCTGGCGGGCGTAGAAGCGAAGAGGCTTTCCGCGCCCGCAGGCTGGAGCAGCCTTTGTTCCGAACCGCGCGAGTCTCCGGGGCCCTCGAGCATAAAAAGAAACGGGCGGGAGGCCTCAAGCCCCACGCCCGCTTCGCATCGCATCCGTCAAAGTCGCGCCTCAGTCGATATAAGGCGGCGGGAACGGAACGGCGTCAACCGGCGGCGTCCAGAGGCCCTGGGCGTACTTGGCCGAGAGGCTCTTGTTGTACTTCATCGACCACGAGCCGTAGGCGACCGTGGGGACCGAAGTGGACGACTCCCAATCGCAAGCCGGGTAGGCCACGGCGTACTCGCCGTCGCTGCACTGCTCGGAGCAGTACGGCGGCTCCATGTAGCCCAGCATGCTTCCGCTCATGCTCTTGAGCAGGCCGGCGTCGTCGAACTTGCCCTGGCCAGCAGCGGCAAAGGTCTCGTACATGCTGTCCGAATAGATCGAAAAGATGCCTTCCGCGTCGGTGCCATTTTTGCCGATCGCGTTCAGGAACATCCAGTACGGCACGCCGTAGATCTCCGCGCCGCTCTTCTTCTCGGTGGCATAGAACGTGGCGTTGCGGAGGAAGTTCGTGCACTCGCACTCGCACGAGAAAATATAGCCCTTGAAGCTCTTCGAGCCCGAGGCGCGGTAGCAGAGATCCGCGCAGTCGCCCGAGTAGGACTTGCCCACCGTGGTCTTGAGGCTGGCCTTGAAATCATACACCAGCGAGCAGTTCGAGACCTCGGGGTCCGAACACTGCGCGAACGCGCCGCCGACGATCATCGCCGCGGCAGCCAACAGCATCTGTTTCTTCATGAATGGTCCTCTTGTCGTCCTGTTTTGTTTTCACGAGCCACTCAACCCCGTTTGCCCACAAACGGACAACGGCATTTGAGTGGAGGGACTGTATCATATTATATACGCCACGCCAAGAGGAGAGCGCGGCGAGCCCTGTGCCGGGTCACGGCCTTTTCCGGTGATCCCGCAAGCGGCGCGAGCGCCCTCTTTTGCCTCGCCCCTGTTGGCCAAAGGACAAACGTGCGGGCACAAAAAAACAGCGGCGGGAACAAGCCCGCCGCCGTCGAGAGTCCGTCTTACACGGAAGGCTTCTCAGCCCTCGTTGCCGTTTGTGTAGGCATACGGCGGGACCCAGAGGCCCTGCGAGTACTTGCTCGAGAGGCTCTTGTTGTACTTGATGGACCAGCTGCCGAAGGCCGGCGTCGGGATGCCAGAGACTTCCTGCCAGGAACATGCGGGATAGGCGACCGCAAGCTCGCCGTCGCTGCACTGCGCTGAGCAGTACGGCGGATTCAGATAACCCGCGAGGTCGCCGCTCATGCTCTTGAGCAGTCCGGCGTCATCGAACTTGCCATGGCCGGCCGCGAACAGGGTGCCGCCGTAGCCGCCGAAGTACACAAACCCTTCCGCGTCGGTGCTATTTTTGCCGATCGCGCTCAGGAACTGCCACATAGGCGACCCGAAGAGCTCGGTGTCGCTCTTCTTGTCGTACAGGTAGAACGTCGCACCAGACATGAAGTTCGTGCAATCGCACGTGCAGGCGTAGATGTAGCCCTTGAAGCTCTTCGAGCCCGTGGCGCGGTAGCAGAGGTCCTCGCAGTCACCCGAGTAGGCCTTGCCCACCGTGGTCTTGAGGCTGGCCTTGAAGTCATACACCAGAGAGCAGTTCGTGACCTCGGGGTCCGAGCACTGCGCGAACACGCCGCCGACGATCGTCACCGCCGCGGCAATCAGCATCAGTTTCTTCATGAGTACTCCTTAATGATCGTCCTGTTTACAGGAACAACACACATGACGTTTGCCCACAATGAAGCAGCGCCATTTGTATAAATTTATCACATGTGCCATCGCCTGACAACTGCATAAATGGGGTGCCGCGATAGGCGCAAAAAGAGCGGAGAACCGAGGTTCTCCGCTCTTCGCATCGCTCCGGCTACGCGCAGGTGCCGGCGCTGTCACTCACGCGGTCCGATCAGGGCTGGTTCGTATAGGCCGGAACCGGCGGGACCCAGAGGCCCTGCGAGTACTTGCTCGACAGGCCCTTGTTGTATTTCAGCGACCAGCTGCCGAAGGCGGGGGTCGGGATGCTCGGGGCTTCCTGCCAGTAACAGGCGGGATAGGCCACGGCGTACTCGCCGTCGCTGCACTGCTCGGCGCAGTACGGCGGCTCCATGTAGCCCGCGAGGTTGCCGCTCATGCTCTTGAGGAGGCCATTGTCCTCGAACTTGCCGTGGCCGGCCGCATAGAACATCGCATAATAGCTGGAGATCACAAACAGGCCTTCCGCGTCCGTGCTCTTCTTGCCGATCGCGTTGAGCATCATCCAATACGGCACCCCGTAAATCTCTTGGCCGCTTTTCTTCTCAACGGCATAGAGCGTGGCGGCGTAGAGGAAGTTCGTGCACTCGCAGTCGCACGCGTAGATGTAGCCCTTGAAGCTCTTCGAGCTTGTATCGCGGTAGCAGACGTCCGCGCAGTCGCCCGAATACGCTTTGCCCTTCGTCGTCTTGAGGCTGGCCTTGAAGTCATAGACCAGCGAGCAGTTCGAGACCACCGGGTCCGAACACTGCGCGAAAGCGCCGCCGACCACCATCAGGGCCGCGGCAAACAACATGAGTGTCTTCATGAATACTCCTTTTTTGCGGTTTGGATTCGGTTGAGGTCCGATGTGTTGCCCGTACCGATCTCGTCAGTTGGGTATTAAACACCTTGGAGCAACCGCTGACAACATAAAAATGAAAAAAGCGGGAGACCGAAGTCTCCCGCTTACCTTCGCAATGCGAATTGATCCCGACTGAATTACAGAACCGGGGCCCACTCAGGAACCCAGGTGCCAGCCGAATACTTGGCCGACAGGCTCTTGTTGTACTTCAGCGAGAAGGTGCCATACGCAACCGTCGCGACATCATAGTCCGAAGCGAAATCGCAGGCCGGATAAGCGACGGTGGGCTCGCCATCAGCGCACGAAACTTCGCAAGCAGGACCCGGCAGCGAGCCGACGATGTTGCCGCTGATGCTCTTCAGCATGCCCAGCTTGCCATCGAACGTGCCGAAGCCGCCAGCCGTGAACGTGCCCTGCGCGAAAGCGACGTCGAACAGACCTTCAGCGTCCGTGCTGTTCTTGCCGATCGCGTTGAGGAACGCCCACACCGGCACGCCGACGTAGACTTCGTCCGCCTTCTTGTCGTAGGCCAGGAGGGTCGCGGTCATGAACGCGTCGCAACCGCACTCGCAGTCATACAGATAGCCCTTGAGGGAGACGCTGGACTTCGCACGGTAGCAGAGGTCTTCGCAGTCACCCGAGGCAGCCTTGCCGACGGTCGTCTTCAGGCTGGCCTTGAAGTCATAAACCTGCGAGCAGGTTCCCTCGACAGGATCCGAGCATTGAGCGTATGCGCCACCCACGATCGTCATCGCGGCAGCAATCATCATCAACTTCTTCATGAGTACTCCTTTGTTGTTTCTCTTTTTGTTGCCACCGGGCGACTCCAAACCATCGCTGGTGACTCCAAAAACGGTGTAACTTTAGCACAGTCGCAGCCGTGCTGTCAACGTGCGAAGGGAAAAATCTTCGCCGAGGCGTCCGGGCACCCGCCCGAGCCCCGATGGGTTCGTAAAAAAGAACGGGGACTTTTTATCAAATCCGTCCGTGTGAAGCAAGCCGGAAGCGTGCGGCCGATTTTTGAAGCCTGAAAAGCGTTGACGCCGACTCCGGCTCCTGTATGATATATTGAATAAAGGTGAGTTGTGTGAGGCCACGGACCGGATCGACAGGGGGGGATGCTCGCATGAAACGAGTTTGGATGCCGATCATGCTCGGCTTGGGGGTGCTCAGCGGGTTCGCCGCACCCGAGCCCAAGGCCGCGCTTTTCGAAGAGGCCAAGGTCGCGTCGCCGGAAACACCGATCGACATCGCCGTGTTCCCGGCCTTGGCCCGCAAGGGGATCCGACCCGCCTACTGTTCCGACGCCGTTTTCCTGCGCCGCGCCTATCTGGATGTGATCGGCACGCTCCCCACCGCCGACGAGGCGCGCGCCTTCCTCACCGACCCCTCGCTCAACAAGCGGCGCGCGCTCGTGGAGCAGCTGCTGGAGCGCGACGAGTTCGCCGACTACTGGGCGATGAAGTGGAGCGACCTGCTGCGCATCAAGGCCGAGTTCCCCGTGAACCTCTGGCCCAACGCCGCCCAGGCCTATCACCGCTGGCTGCGCGCCTCGCTGCGCGACAACAAGCCCTACGACCGCTTCGTGCGCGAGCTACTCACCTCGAACGGCAGCAACTTCCGCGTCGGGCCCGTCAACTTCTACCGCGCCATCCAGGACCGCACACCCGAAGGCATCGCCACGGCCGTCGCCCTGACCTTCATGGGCACGCGCGCCGAGAACTGGCCCTCGAACACGCTGGCGGGCATGGCCGTGTTTTTTTCGCAGGTCAGCTACAAGCCGACCCGCGAGTGGAAAGAGGAGGTCGTCTACTGGAACCCGGACAAAGGGTTCACGGCCCCCACCAACGGCGCGCCGGCCGCCGCCGCGGCCAAGCCGCTCGTCGGGCTCCTGCCCGACAAGACCAAGGTCACGCTCGCGCCGGACCGCGACCCGCGCGAGCTTTTCGCGGAGTGGCTGATCTCGCCGAAGAACTACTGGTTCTCCGCCAACATCGTCAACCGCATCTGGTCGTGGCTCATGGGCCGCGGCATCATCCACGAGCCGGACGACATCCGCCCCGACAACCCGGCGAGCAACCCTGCCCTGCTCGCGCTCCTGCAGCGCGAGTTCATCAAGAGCGGCTTCAACGTGAAGCACATCTACCGCCTGATCCTCACCTCGCGCGCCTACCAGCTCTCGTCGGTCTTCCCCGCCGAGAAGATGGAGCAGGCCGCCCCGCTCTTCGCCTACTACCCCCTGCGCCAACTGGACGCCGAAGTGCTGATCGACGCCATCAACAAAATCACGGGCACCTCGGACCTCTACACCAGCGCCATCCCCGAGCCGTTCACCTACATCCCGGCCAACAAGCCCGCGATCGCCCTGCCGGACGGCTCCATCACCAGCCCGTTCCTCGAGCTGTTCGGCCGCCCCGCCCGCGCCACGGGCCGCGAGAGCGAGCGCGCCAACCGCCCCAACGCCTCGCAGCGCATGCACCTCTTGAACTCGAGCCACATCCAGCGCAAGCTCGAAACCGGCCCCGCCCTGAAGGCGGTCCTCAGCCCCACCCGCAAGCCCAAGGAGATGATCGAGGAGCTGTACCTCACGATCCTCTCGCGCTTTCCCACGGAGGCCGAGACCGCCAAGGTTGAGGCCTACATGAAGTCCGGCATCGTGAAGGGCGGCGAGGCCGGTGTCGACCTCGCCTGGGCCCTGATCAACAGCGACGAATTTCTCTACCGGCACTAGGCGGCGCCGCGCGCGCCCCTCGACCCGCGGCCCGCAGCCGCACCGACCCGGCTTTTTGAGGAGGACAAGACCATGAGCAAACAGTTCAGACTGACCCGTCGCGAAGCGTTACGGCACGGCCTTTTCGGCACTGCGGGCGTCCTGCTCGCCGACCGCCTGAACAGCCGCGCCCTGGCCGATGCGCAGCCCGCCAAGGCCGCGCCCAAAGCCAAGGCCAAATCGGTCATCCAGGTCTTCCTCTGGGGCGGCATGTCCCACACCGACACCTGGGACCCCAAGCCCGACGCCGGCTACGACTACACCGGACAGTTCAAAGAGGTGATCCCCTCCAACGTGGACGGGGTCCGGCTCGGCGCGCTCTTTCCCCAGCTCGCCAAGCAGGCCGACAAATTCTCGATCGTCCGCAGCATGACCCACCGCAACAACGGTCACGAGACCGCCGCCTACCTGATGCAGACCGGCCACCTCCCGGGCGAGCGGCTGGCCTACCCGTGCATCGGCGCGATCTTCGCCCTGCTCAAGGGCTACAACGCCGGCTACAAGGGGCTGATCCCGCCGTACGTGGTGCTGACCCAGCCGCAGGGCCGCTTCTCCGAGGCGGGCTTCCTGGGCTCGCGCTGCAAACCCTTCGCCACCGGCGGCGACCCCAACGCGGCGCGCTTCGAGGTCGAGGGCGTCATCGCGCGCGGCATCACGGACCAGCGGCAGAACGCCCGGCGCGATTTCCTCAAATCCATGAACACGCTCGGCAGCGCCCAGCCCGACAACCCCGAGATCAAGCTCGCCCGCGAGTGCGAACAGACCGCCTACAACCTGATCCTCGGCGAAGGCAAGGACGTGTTCGACCTCTCCAAAGAGGACACGAAGCTGCGCGACCGCTACGGCCGCCACACCTTCGGACAGGACTGCCTCGCGGCCCGACGCCTCGTCGAAGCCGGCGTGCCCTATGTCACCATCAACTACCCCGGCGGCTGGGACACCCACTCCAACCACTTCGCCACCATGAACCGCCAGTGCCCGCAGCTGGACCAGGGCCTCGCGTCGCTGCTGCAGGACCTCGCCGACCGCGGCCTGCTGGAGAGCACCGTCGTCTGGTGCTGCGGCGAGTTCGGCCGCACGCCGAAGGTCGACTGGCAGCCGCCCTGGAACGGCGGCCGCAACCACTACGGCAACGTCTTCTCCGTGCTCGTCGCGGGCGGCGGCTTCAAAGGCGGCCAGACCGTCGGCTCCTCGGACACCAAGGGCGAGGAGGTCAAGGACCGGCCGGTCTATCCGATCGACCTGCTGGGCTCCATCTACGAGCTGGCCGGCATCGACGCCGACGCCAAGCTGCCCCACCCCGAGGGCGTCGACGCCCGCGTCTTGCCCGCCTCGACGGAAAAGGGCTACCAGGCCGCAGGCCGCCTGAAAGAGATCATGTGAAACGCGCAGCGCCGAACCCCCGCGCGCCGGCGCCGCGGCTCAGACCCGCGGCGCCCGACGCGGCGCGTTCAGCACAGAAAATGAGGTCGCACCCGATGAATCGACACGCCAGCCGAACCCCCGCAAGCCTGCTCTTCTCCTCGCTCCTGCTCCTCTTCGCCGGCGCCGCCCGCGCGCAGAGCTACATCGGCTTCGTCTATCCGGCGGGCGGACAGCAGGGCACCACCTTCCGCTGCACGCTCGGCGGCCAGGGGCTCGAGGGCGTGGAGGGCGTCTCGGTCTCAGGCCCGGGCGTCCAGGGCTGCGTGCTCGAATACAACAAGAAAATGAACCCGCAGGAGATGCAGCTGCTGGGCGAGCAGATGCGCGAGCTGAAAGCCATCCCGGCCCAAAAGCGCGACACCTCCGTCTCCAACCTCATCACGCGCCTCGAGAAATTCATCGAGGAGTACGTGCAGCAGCCGCAATGCGACTCCATCGCCAACCTCGTCATCGCCGAGATCACGATCGACCGAAATGCGCCCCCCGGCCCGCGCGAGATCCGCCTCTCCACCCCGCGCGGCCTCTCCAACCCCATGGCGTTCCACGTCGGCCAGCTGCCGGAGGTGGCGGGCGAGCCGCTCCCCACCAGCCACAAGCAGATCCTCGGCAAAGAGGCGCAGAGCCTGCGCAAACGCAAGCGCGAGCCCGCCAAGGACAAGGACGGCATGATGGGCATGGAGATGATGCAGATGTCCATGAGCATGGCCGGCCCCGGCGCGCAGAGCGACGTCGACGACGACGAGGTCACCGTGCGCCTGCCGTGCACGATCAACGGACAGATCGCCTCGGGCACCGTCGACCGTTTCCGCTTCGCCGCCCGCCGCGGCCAGCGCCTCGTGATCACCACGCAGGCGCGCACCCTGGTCCCCTACATGGCCGACGCCGTGCCCGGCTGGTTCCAGCCCGTGCTCGTCCTGTGCAACGCCAAGGGCGACGAGATCGCCTACAACGACGACTACCGCTTCAAGCCGGACCCCGTGCTGCTCTGCGAGATTCCCCAGGACGGCGAGTACATCCTCGCCATCCACGATTCGATCTTCCGCGGCCGCGAGGACTTCGTCTACCGCATCACGATCGGCGAGCTGCCCTTCATCACCTGCGCCTTCCCCCTCGGCGGCCAAGCCGGCGTCGCCGCCACCGTCGACGTCAAGGGCGTCAACCTGACCGAGACGCAGCTGCTGCCGGCCACGAAGAATTGCGAGCCCGGCGTCTACCCGCTCACCGCGCGCGGCAAAGGCGGTCTCTTGTCCAACCCCATCCCGTTCGCTCTCGACGCCCTGCCCGACGGCCTGGAAAGCGAGCCCAACAACACCCCGAAGCACGCGCAGCGCCTCACCCTGCCGATCATCGTCAACGGCACCATCGGCATGCCCGGAGACCAGGACGTCTTCGCGTTCGAGGGCAAAGCGGGACAGGAGTTCGTGGCCGAAGTCTCCGCGCGCCGCCTGGATTCGCCGCTGGACGCGATCCTCAAGCTGAGCGACGCCAAGGGCACCTGCCTGGCGCTCAACGACGACCAGGAAGACCTCGGCTCGGGCCTCAACACGCACCACGCCGACTCGTTCCTGTCGGTCAAGCTCCCGGCCGACGGCACCTATACGCTGGCCCTCGGCGACACGCAGCACAAGGGCGGCGAAGCCTACGCCTACCGCCTGCGCCTCAGCCCGCCGCAGCCCGACTTCGCCCTGCGCGTCGTGCCGTCTCGCGCCGTCATGCGCGCCAAAGATGCGGCCGCCGTCTCCGTGCACGCCATCCGCCGGGACGGCTTCACCGGACCGATCAGCTTCCGGATCAAGGACCCCGCCTGCGGATTCAGCGTCAGCGGCGGACCGCTCACCGGGACGCAGACGGTCGCGCGCCTCACGATCAAGACCACGCTCGCCGAAACGGAAGATCCCGTCCCGATCGTGATCCAAGGCGTGTCGACGAATGCCGGCGTGGCCCTCGTGCGCGACGCCGTCTCCGCCGAAGACCGCATGCAGGCCTTCCTGTGGCGCCACCTCGTGCCCGCCCAGGAGTTCGCGGCCTTCGTCTATCCGCCCTCCGCCACGCCCGAGGAGCCCAAGAGGCGCGGCCGCAAAGGCAAGAAGTAGGCGCAACGCGCAAGGGTCGGGCCGCCTCGTCAATTGTGCGGCGGGTCCGGAGACCCGGCCCAACCGCTTTCTGGACAACGGCCAGGCTTCCCCTTTATCCGCGCGGGAAACGCCATGGAACGGCCGCTCTAGGCACCGGGCTGAACCCGCCCACCCGCGCCGAAGAGGCCTTCGCCGCCAGCCGCACCGCCCTTAGCGGCCGACGCCCTACGGCGAGACCTCGCATTCTTTGACCTTGCGGTCGTAGAAATCCTGCAGGATCAGGCCGCGGTCCAGCAGCTCTTTCAGCTCTTTCAGCCGGCGCTCCACCTGCTGCTTCGTGAACTTCGGCTTTGTGGCCGCGATCACGTCCTTCACCTCGGCCTCGGTGAGCGCGCGGGGGAAAATCACCACCTCGTCGATGGCGCCTTCGAACGCGGCCTCTTTTTCCTTCGCCGAAGGATTCGAGCGGTTCATGCCGAGCGTCAGCGGCTGGCCCGCCGCCCCGACCTCGCCGCGCCAGGCCGCCGTCTGCTGCTGGAGGATGCCGTCCACATAGAGCTTCAGGGTCTCGCCGTCATAGGTCACGGCCGCATGGTGCCAGGCGTTGTCCGCCACCGCCGCGTCGCTGAAACACTCGTGTCCGCACACCGTGGCGGCGAGCTTGCCCTTGCGGCCGCCGGAGCTCTGCGGCTGCGGCTTGCTGTCGCCCGCGGCCAGACGCAGGGCATAGCCGCTGTCGGCCCGCTTGTCGAACAGCGTGCGGTCCGGCCATTCCACTTTGGGCGTCCTGAGCCACACGCAGAAGGTGACCCGCGGGCTGTCGAGCAGCGGATTCGCGGGAACCTCGATGTAGCTGTTCTTGCCGGTGAACTCGCACCCGCCGTTCAGGCGGCCGGCCGAAGCGAAGCGCACGCCGTTCACGCGCCCGTTGTTGTTGCTGCCGGTCACGTCCGGCAAGATCGTGCCGTTGGTGCGGAACTCGTCGCACGAAAAACGGAGCACCGCGCCCGGCGGCATGTCCGCCGCCGCCACGCCCGCCCAAGCCGCAACCACAAGCCCGTAGAACAGTCGTTTCATCCGCGCACCCCCAAGGTTGCCGAACAGCGTAGCAGGTTCAGGGTTTGCGTGACAAGGGACAAGTTGACGTCGGACACTGAAGAGCCTTGTGCACGGCACCTCCCCTTCATATAATCCTGAAATGAGAATTTTTGTGAAGCAGACCTCGGTTTTCTTGAGCTGGTTGGATGAGAACCGGTTCCGGTACGCGGTGCTCTGGGGCCTCGACGACAACGAGGGCGCGCCCGGCTCAAAAAAAGCCGTCCCCCTCTGTATCCTGGTCGAAGGCCGCGCGGTCGAGCCGATCGCCCGTATCCACCGCTGGGGACACCGGCTGCTGGGCAGGGCCTGCGACGTTTACAGCGCGGAGCCCGGGCACGGCGCCGACTATGTCGGCCACCCCTTCTTTCCGGAAGCGCTCGGCCGCTCCATCCTGCAGAACCGCGTGCGCTGCGGCACGCATGACGCGCCGTGCGACCGCGACCTCTATGACGCGCTGCTCTACCACCTGGCCTACCACCTGGCTGAAGAGAGCGGCATCGCCGCGCAGGACCCCGCCACGTTCAAGACCACCGCCTGGTACGCCCATGTGCGGGCCTTGGGCGAACGCCTCGGCCGGCCCTTCGACCTGTCGCTGCTGGACATGCACCACGCGCTCACGGCGCAGGGATACGGCATCGACCCCTCCCGTCTGGCCGCGTATCTGCAGAGCCACTTCAAGCGCCGCTTCAAGAGCCGGCTCTACGCGCTCTCGCTCGCGATGCGGCTGCAGGGCGAGCTGAACCTGTTCGTGTTGCGCGCCAAAGCGGTCCGGCACGGGTTCCGCCAGGTCATGCTCGACGAGATCGCCAAGCACTACACCATCCTCGCCGTCAAGGATATCCCGCTGATGACGCGCTTCAAAAAGGCCCGCTACATGCGGGGCAACAAGTGGCGCTGGGGCGGATGGCCGGTGGTGGCCGTGGTGGTTTTCGATACCGCGCCCCTTTGGCGCAAGGCGGACGAGCGCGCCACCCAGCACACCTACGTGTTCAACAGCCGCCAGTTCTTCAAGCGCGACCTGCGACTTCAGATCGTGCGGCAAGGCGGCCTGCACCACAAGCAGAACGCCATGCACACCACCGACAACGAGGCCGAGGCGATCGGCCACCTGGACCTCTTCTTCTCGCCGGATGAGCAGGAAGCGCTCTTCGCGCGCGCCAAGGCCCTGCGCGCCGAGCTCCGCGAAAAGCAGGCGACCGCGCCCCTCGATCCGTCGCTCTAGAGCGCCCCGAAAAAGGAGGCGAGCTCCGGCGCGGCCAGGATGCGGCCCAAGGCGGGCCGGAGCGGCGCCAAGTCGGCCGCCCGGACCGCTTCAGGCGCGCACGCGCGGAACGCCTCGCCCCACGTCGCGGCCACGCTTTTGCGCTCCTCGTCCGCGAGATATTTCCAGATGCTCTCCAAGAGCCGCAGATAGTCGTAGAGGCCCTGCTGCTCGAAGGTCAGCCCCGCCGCCGCACCGTACTCGAAGTCCACGAACCGATAGCCGCCGGAGCGCTCGCGCAGGATGTTCGAGAGGCTCATGTCCATGTGGGTGAGCCCGGCGCGGTGCAGGCGCGCGATCTGCGGCAGCGCCTCGGCCGCCAAGGCGAGATACGCCGCGCGCCCCTCCTCGGCCTCCCGCTTCAGCGGCGCCCCGTCCACGTAGGCGCAGAGCAAGGCATACCCGTCCCGCCACAGCGGCTGCGGCGTCAGCCCCGCAGGAAAACCCGCCGCATAGGCCTGCCACTCCCGCTCGATCTTCGCCTCCGGCGCCAGCGGCACGAACGGCAGGTTCCCGCGCTTCGCGAGATCGGTCGGCCGGCTGCCGGGCGACGTCACCCGCAACACCCCCGCAGGCCGTCCCTCGCGCAGCGCAAGGCAGACCACATCGCGCCCGCAGCCGCCGGTCCGCCGCCAGGTCACGGGACCGCCAAAGAGCCGCTCGGCGTGCGGCCGGCAGGCCTCCAGCTGCGGCCGCGCCGCGCGCAGCGCCTGCCACCGGCGGAACCATCGTTTGAACGCGCGCATCGCTACGCGCGCCCCCATCTGCTTTCAGGCCTCTGACTCATAGGCGGAATGATACCGAAGCCAGAGCCGCGAGGCAACCCTGCGGGCGGCGGGACGCACCGTCGCGCGGCATCGTCTCCTGACAGCCATAAATAGCAGGACAGCTTGCGCGGACTTGCACGTGCCTCGGGCAAGCGGGAGGGGTTGTGGGCGGGAGCAAAAGGCGGTATATTCGCCGCCTGGGGTGCGGTGCCCCATGAAGGGAAAAGCGTATGCGTGTAAAAGTCTTGCTGGGCATCCTGATGGCGGCGGGGATGGCGGCCGCCATCAGGATGCC
>Ga0209066_10000424_pt1 | contig 62574 bp, 52 predicted proteins | sample All_14_2_FD_187198 | JGI IMG/M metagenome (GOLD analysis project Ga0209066, IMG submission 187198) | Freshwater microbial communities in response to fracking from Pennsylvania, USA - Allegheny Zone_MetaG_DW_15 (SPAdes) (version 2) ...
TCGACCGTACCGGCGCTTCTGAAGCCGCAGCCGCCCGCCTCACAGCGTTCGGCCCGCAGCCTTGAGCATCGCGAAATTGGAGGCTGATGATGTCAATCGGCCTCTACCGCCGGCGCATCGCCGCCACCGTGGTTCAGTTGGCCAAGGACGACCCTGTCCTGGTCAAGGAAGTCATCGCCCGCTTGCGAGAGTCTGGCGAGATCGAAGTCGGTGACCTGGTCTATCTGGACCGGATCGCCGACCGTTGGATTCGGATTGCCGAGGACAACGGCAGGGCCGGGGCATCAGCGCACCCGCAGCAAGCGTGCGGGTAGTGGGATGCCCTTGGCTTTTGCCATTTCCACAGCAATCTTTTCCAGGAGATCGGGACGTTCGTCGTTCAGTGTATCGGCCCATTGGACCAATGCCTGTTCGATGTCGTCCTGCGTTCGCGCCCCGTCGAAGTCGAGACCGAGTTTTCGGTAGGTCTCGATTTCGTCGGGCGTGAACCGAAGTACCTTGCCTGCACGCAGCATGCTGTGGGCTCCTTCCAACCTGTGGGCGTTCAGCATAGTCCAGCCGCAGACCCGCGCAACCCTGGGGAGTCCACCGCCTCCCCGACCGGGGACAGGTGTTCCCTCTATTTCACCTTGGAGAAAACACCATGTCTCTTGAAAAACCCCGCCCTCGCTCGCGACGCATCAGCATCGAGTCCGAGGAGGAACGTGCCTGGATCGGCTTCTATCGGCGTGTCGGCCACGATCCGGGCATCGCCACCGAAGTCATGTCCCAACTCGAGTCCGATCCCGAAATGAAGCGCACCCATCTCGCTCTGTACCTGTGCTGCAAGGAATCCTTGCGCCGGCACAAGGCACGCGAAGCGCGCGACCAGCGGATCGGGCAGTTCGCCCGTTGGCTCTGCCACGGCGTGTTCGTCCGCCCCTGGCAAAGTCTGCTGGCTGGACTACATCGTGGCGGCGATCTCGCTGTCGAATGCCTACCCGAAGCGGCCGAGGAACCGGCCGTTGCCCAGGTTCGCCGCCTGGCTCGCGAAGCAGAGTTCGCCACTGCACGGACTGCCTTCAAGCAGCAGGCAGCCGCCCCGACACCCGCATCTACTGAAATACTGGTCTCGCCCGGCGCCAAAGCGTCGCGCGCTAGCTGACCCCAGAAGCGCCGGGCACAGACCCGGCTGACCTGTGATGCGGCAGCACCCGCTGCCGTATCCGGATCGCCGAACACCTACGCCCGCTGCCCCGCCTTCGGCGCATAGGCCGTTCGCCCCGATCCCATATCCCGTAACGCTTGCGAGCCCTCGCAAGACGACTTGGCGCGGCCACGACACCGCCCGGCCGATCTGCCCCATCAAACCCAAAGTCCGCCAATCGACGCCGACATGCCCACTCATTTCTACAGCAATGAAAGGAAACCATCGATGATCACTGTTACCGCCATCCTGAATGCCATCGAAGCGCACGCCGACCGTGCCATCGTTCAGGAACTTCGCGTCATCAAGAAGGAAGTCCTGCAACTGCGCCCGTCCTTGAACCCGGATGACCAGGAACATGCAGAGGCCCTGCTGCTGAAGCTGGACCGTCTGCTGTCGGACCAACTCGTCATCGCCAACGAGTTGGCGCCCGACCAAGGCCGCCAGCCGGTAGCGCAAGTAGCCTGAAGCACGCCCCGACGCCCGCCATTCCCGAGTTTACAGAACGATCCAACTCCCCTGCGGGGCCCCGCGGGTTCCGCACCGTTTCGAGAGGAACCTGACATGAACAAAATCCGCATCAATCCCGAGCAGCAACTTTACGTGATCGATTGCGGCGAAGGCTATACCTGCTTTGGCTTTGCCAACGCCCGCGACCACGCCAATCAGATCGCCCAAAAGTTGGGCCGGCCTGACTTGGCATTCACCGACGAGGACTATGCGACCCTCGCCGGCTACGAAAAGTACTGTAATGCCGTCCACGCCTGGGGCCAGTCGCCCCTGACGCGCACGACCTACTTCGATCCCGGCACCGATCAAAATGCCGCCAAGATTCTGGAATCCTGCCGCGCCCAGGAGCGCAAGATACGCCTGATTCCGGGCGACACTCACACCGGCGAACCCTGGCTCGAGGAGCATGATGTCGTTGGTCGGATCGACCGCTCGACCGGAACCCTGAAAGTTCCGCTCTTGATCGAATCTGGCGAGCACGGCGGCAGCGCCATCCTGTGTGCCAGCATTCTCGGCATCGTGGATTGGGCATCCGGCAACTTTCTGTACCGCCATCCCGGCTACCGCGAAGCGGACCTGTGCATCAAACCTTCCAACGCTGCCGAACAGCCCTGGGACGTCCTGCATAGAGGGGAGATTGTCGCGAGTTTCCAGGACATCGGGAAAGCCGGCGCCTACGTCGCTTTCATGCGAGGGGCGACGATCGAACCCCGCATCTTTCAATGAGGTAGCGCTGACCACCAACACCCTGCATAAGCTGGACGGATCCGGGCCGCTTGTGCATGGCATCCGCTATCGTCCCTTGAAGCGATATATCCAATGCTGGAAACTGAGCAGGCTGATAGACATTCCATCGTGGAATGTTGCCCGGCCCCAGGCCGGCGTCGCAGTCGATACCTGCCTCAACCATCGTGTCGGCCGATGTTGCTACATTCGTCCGCACATTCATCCCAAGCGGGGACTCTGTCCCCGTCGGGATCGGCGTTCCCGCTTCGCCTACTTGTAGAGGAGAACGTCATGAATATGTCTGCCCTGTCCCGTGCCGACCTGGTCAGCGAACTGCTGTCACCCCCAGTTTGCACGTCGAGTGAGCACCGCTGGCATGTCAGCGATGCCGTTGGCACCACTGGCATGGAAGGTAAGCCCGATACCGTGCTCACCCGCCGCCTAAAGGTCGCCCGCGAGTTGCTGTTACGCGACCTGCACGAACAAATGCGCAACGCTCCGATCATGTCATCGCCGCAAGTCCTGCGCGATTGGCTGCGTCTCCACTGCGCCGGGCTGGAACACGAGGTGTTCCTGGTCCTTTACCTCGATGCGCATCACCGCCTGATCGAGGCCGAAGAGTTGTTTCGGGGAACCCTGACCCAGACCTCTGTCTATCCCCGCGAAGTGGTCAAGGGCGCACTCGCCCGCAACGCAGCTGCATTAGCCGTGGCGCACAACCACCCGTCAGGAGAAGCCGAGCCATCGCGTGCCGATGAAGCGCTGACGCAAACCCTGAAGTCGGCGTTGAGCCTGGTGGACGTGCGGGTCATCGACCATTTTGTCGTGGCCGGCGACCAAGTGCTCTCTTTTGCCGAACGCGGGCTGATTTAAAGTCATGCACAGTCCATCCAATCCGCCCTTTCCGACCTCGAGCGGCATGACCGCCTTACCGGGTCGGATTGGCATTTCAGTCATGTGAGGGAGGGCTTGATGTCGACCAGCCCCTCTTCCCATTGTCCCCTTTGCGCAGGTGACGGCGTACCGCTCGGTATGCTGGGACGCCTGCGCTGGTTCCGTTGCCGCGACTGCGGCATGATCTACAGCCGTCAGACTGGCAGGTGCACGAAGACCAGATCGACGTTCCGCCCACATGGAGGAGACCCACATGACAGCAGAATCCGTGGCAAGCCTGCGAGCCCACACCGAATCTCTGGCCACACTATCGCTGTTGCAGCTGAGCTCGAGCACCCGCCAAAAACTGGCCGCTGACGAGTTGTCCGTCAACGCCTATCCGACCGACTTCGGCGGCATCCTTTATGTCGGCGCACCCCGCTACCGCATTCCGACGGAGGCTGACCTGGCCGCGATCTTCGAAGTCGCCGAGCAGGCCGGTGTGGTCTGGTTGAAGTTCGACAGCGAGGCAACCCTGATCGACGGCCCCGCCGCCTTCGACCTGCCAGAGCCCGCAGATTAAGCCCACACCACGCCCGACTCATGCTTTCGGGCGGCGTTATCATCGAGATGGCCGATCATGACCGGCCATCTCGGAGGGCTATTCGTACCAATACTGCACAACCCGGAGGTTGGGCCTATACCTTCGCTGGTGCTTTAGGTGACGACTCCACATGAGCCTCCAGATCAATCACCGCATCCGCCATGGCGGTCAATTCCGGCGTCTGGGACACGAAGAACTCCTGCCGGTAGCCGCCCAGCCGCAGCACCTCCCGCTTCATCGCCATGAACATGCGCTTGCGCTCGGCGTCCAGCGGCCCATCCGCCTCGTCCGAGAACAGCGTTCCGTAGCGCCGCCCGGTGTGCTGGGCGAGGTAGAGCGCTACCGCCCGGATCAGGCATTCGTTGATCCACTATGCCGCGAACCGGGTTATGCCGAGTCTGGTACCGCATCTCAAGAATGGCGCAGTGGACCGCCGATCTGACCTCGGCATAACGTTCTCCACACCGCGGCCGGTAAACCGCGGAAGGAGACCACAATGGAACAATTCATGGAGCGCCCTTGGGCGCTGGCGCGGATGCATGAGGGTCCGCTGGGTAATCACATCGACGCATTCACGCAGAACCTGGCTGCGCAGGGGTATGCACGAGCGTCAATCCGTCGGGCGATTTGGATCGTTGGCGACTTCAGCCGGTGGATGCTGCGACGCGGCATTTCGACCGACCACCTCTCTGAGGCTTACATCAACGCGTTTCTGCGTTGTCGCAAGCGCCGCAGAACCCCCCGGTGGGAGGACCGCCCGACCCTTCAGCGATTGATTTCTCACCTCGCCCAGCAAGGAATCCCAGTCGGGCCGGCCAGCGTGGCCGTTTCACAAACGTCGGCGCAGCGCATTGCCGAGGCCCATGGCATCTACTTGCGCGACGTACGCAACTTGGCGCCAAGTACGATTCACGGCGGCGTGAAGACCGTCAGGAAGTTATTGACGAGCCTGTTCGGAGATGCCGAGGTCGTACTCGAGCAAATGACCGCAGCAGATGTCATCGAGTTTGTCCGAAAGCTGGCATGCCGCTGCAGCCACAGAAGCGCCTCTCGAGTCGTTTCGGACGTGCGAACGTTTTTGCGTTCCGCCCACCATCGGGGACTGACCCGTATCGACCTGTCGGGATGCATCCCTTCGCCAGCGAACTGGTCTCTGAGCTCGATCCCCAAGGCTTTGGACGAGAACCAAGTCCGCCGTGTGCTTGCACACTGCGACCCGACTACCGCCAATGGGTGCCGCGACTACGCCATCATTCTTCTATTGGCACGCCTCGGCCTGCGTGCCGGTGAGGTCGCCGCAATGCGGCTGGATGACATTGATTGGAAGGCTGGCAAACTGAGCGTGCGCAACGGTGAGACCAGGCTGGATTTCCTGCCTCTGCCTCATGATGTCGGCGCCGCGCTGGCTGCGTATCTTCGCCAAGGGCGCCCGCCATGCGCAGCGCGCCATCTATTCGTCCGTGCGCAGGCGCCACGGACTGCATTCTCGTCCGGGACAGCCATCGCCAGCATCACACGCCGTGCATTTCGTCGTGCGAACATGGACCCACCAAGCAAGGGCGCACATGTATTGAGACACTCGTTGGCAACCCAGATGCTCCGTCGGGGAGCGTCGCTGGCGGAGATCGGGCAAGTGTTGAGGCATCGCCAACAGTCCACCACGATGATTTATGCGAAGGTCGATCTCACATCGCTGCGCACCCTGGCGCAGCCTTGGCCGGGAGGTGCGCCATGAAGCCGCTACGTCAAGCCGTGCTTGAGTACCTGGCTTTGCGCCGAGCCCTCGGTTTCAAGCTTCGCGATGCCGAAGACTGCCTGAAGGACTTTGTGGCATTCGCCGAAGAACGGGGAATTACCAGGATCACCACGCACATGGCACTGGATTGGGCTCTGAGCAAGCCCTCTGCTAGGCCGGAGCGCGCCGCCGAACGACTACGCGCCGTTCGCGCCTTCGCGCGCCACTATATCGGAATCGATCCCGCTACCGAGGTGCCGCCTACCAAGCTGTTGCCGCACCGCGTGCGCCGACGACAGCCTTATCTGTATACCGACGACGATGTCGAACGTCTCTTGGCGCGGGCCTTGTGCCTACCTCCACAAGACGGTTTGCGGCCGTGGACGTATTACTGTCTGCTTGGACTGCTCAGCGTCACGGGCATGCGGCTCGGTGAAGCACTCCGACTCGACGTGACGGATGTCGACCTCGACCAGGACGTGCTCACGGTTCGCGATTCGAAGTTCGGCAAGTCCAGGCTGATTCCGATACAGGCGTCCACGCGAGCAGCGCTCTTGCAATACCGGGATCGACGCGATCAGTTGCTACAGGGCCGCGTTCAGCGACACTTTTTCGTGTCCGGACGGGGAACACCGCTGATCCCGAGTTGCGTCCACCGCACTTTCTATGCGCTGCTGGCGCAGACCGGGCTTTTCGTTGTGGGGGATGCGCAGCGCCCTCGACTGCACGATCTGCGGCATCGATTCGCGGTCCGAACCTTGCTGCAGTGGTATCGCAACGGAGAGGATGTCGAGCGGCGTCTGCCGGAATTGTCGACCTATCTCGGTCACACCTGCATCGAGAACACCTACTGGTACCTCAGCGCCTACCCGGAGTTGATGGGACATGCCGTGAATCGGCTTGAGCACCGCTGGGAGATGACGTCATGACCACCGCCACCGCCAATACCTTTGCCGGTTTACTTGAGGGATTCTTCACGCGCCGGCTCATGCAGCAACAGCGGGCCAGTCCACACACGATCGCCTCCTATCGAGATACCTTCCGCCTGCTGCTCAAGTACATGCACAAGCACTTTGGCACGTCACCCTGCAAATTGGCCTTCGAGCAACTCGACGCAGTAGTGATCACCGACTTTCTCGGTGACCTGGAGCGCGAGCGTGGTGTTTCGACGCGCAGTCGGAATCTGCGCCTGAGCGCCATCCGTTCATTCTTCCACTACGCCGCGTTCGAAGCACCGGCGCATTCCGCCCAGATCCAGCGCATCCTCGCGATCCCCAGCAAGCGTGGCCCACGCAATCAGGTGAGCCATCTGACGCGCCAGGAGGTTGAAGCGCTGCTCGCCGCACCGGACCTGTGCACGTGGGGTGGTCGGCGCGATCACGCGCTTCTGCTGCTGGCGGTACAGACGGGGTTGCGGCTCTCCGAACTGACCGGCCTGTGCCGCGAGGATGTCAGACTCGACACCGGCGCTCATGTTCATGTCGTCGGAAAGGGGCGCAAGGAGCGTTGCACGCCGTTGACGAAGCAGACCCGCCGCGTCCTGCAGACATGGATGCGACTCGACTTGCCTCCCGAGTGTAAGGTGTTGTTTCCGAGTGCGAGGGGCACCCGGCTCAGCGCAGACGGTGTCCAATACATTCTGGCCAAACATGTCGCGACTGCGAGTACGGCCTGCCCTTCGTTGCTGGGCAAGCGCGTGACGCCCCACGTGCTGCGCCACACGACAGCCATGGATCTGCTCCTGGCCGGTGTCGATCGTTCCGTCATTGCGCTGTGGCTGGGGCACGAGTCGGTCGAGACGACGCAGATCTACTTGGAGGCCGACATGACGTTAAAGGAGCAAGTCTTGGAGAAGACAGCGCCGCATGTCGGGAAGTCTGGCCGCTACCGGCCAGACGATCAACTGCTGGCGTTCCTTGCCGCCTTGTAGGGGCCAGCTGGATGTCCGCCGCCAGATTCCTCGGCGGCGGACATTTGCCCCACGATGGTGGCTCACGCTTCGGCCAGAGCAGCAACTTCATTGGCCTGGTCAGAAGCCTGCCAACACAGACGGTCCAAATCGATCATTACATCTGCCATCGCCGTTAGTTCCGGGGTCTGCGAGATGAAGTATTCCTGCGCATAGCCGCCCAGGCGCAGCACCTCACGCTTCATCGCCATGAACATGCGCTTGCGCTCGGGGTCAAGCGCCCCGTCGGCTTCATCGGAGAACAATGTCGTGTATTGCCGCCCCGAGTGTTGTGCGAGGTAGAGCGCAATCGCACGGGTCAGACAGGACTCCACGATGTTCTTCTCCCCACCGCTCATCCACGTAACGCTCTTGCTTTCTCCTGTTTCACCGTCGTGTACGACGATGTAGAAGCCTTCTTTCTGTTCCCCCTTGCCGGTCTCAAGCAGGGTGTGGATCGACACCGTGAATCGTGGTCCGTAGCAAGCGAGCAGCAGATCGTTGGCCAAGGCCGACAGCGCCGGGCCGGCATCGTCGATAGCCAGCGCGATCAGGCCGTCGTTGCTCATGCAGCGGGCGAAGAGGTTCCAATTGCCCAGTTCATTCTCGACCTGCTCCCGCCGCGCGTCGATCAGGCTTCTGCGTTCACCCAGCGCCGCCACCTGTCTCGACAGCGCATCAAGAGACTGGGCGTCGCGCACCGCTGCCAGATGCGACTGTTCCGCTGTCGCCAGTGCGGCGCGTGCCAACGCCAAGGCCTGGGCAGACGCGGCCAGCCGTTGCTCATCGTAAGGATGGGGCAGCGCGGCAAGCGTGCTGGCCAGGCGCGCCAGTGCAGTACTCGACTCCTGTGCATGCTGTTCCAACTGTTTTGCGATCATCCGCCGCGACGTAGCGATCTGGCGGCGCTCGGCTTGTTCTTCAGCCACCTCGACGCCCTTGCACTCTGCGTCGCCTGGGCCCATCGCGGCCAGTTCCTGATCGATATCCGCCAACACCGTTCGCGCTTGGGCGCACATCTGGGCTTTTGCGGCCAGAGCGCTCAGCTTGGCCCCCCGGTCTCGCGCAATCGCTTCCCGGTGTTCCGCCCAGGCCAGTGCCTGCGAGGCACCTGCCAACACCTTGCGCTGTTGCCGCGCAACGGCAAGCTCGCCTTGCGCGGCCAACTTCTGGCGAGCCAGCCGAGCAATCTCGGCCTTTGCACTCGGAATGATGGCTTGCGCTTCGTGTGCATCGCCTAGCAGCTTGCACTGGCCCTGCAGGTCAGTGCCGGCGCAAGGTACTTCGCCCGCCAACCCGAACCGGTGGGCGAGTTCTTCTGCCTTCAGCGCGGCCTTGCCCGCATCGCGCTCGATATCAGCCAATTTCTGTTCGGCCAGCCGCTCAGCAGCTTGGCATTGCATCAGTGCGTTGGTCTGATCGCGGCAGGCACGCGTCAGCGTGATGCGATGAGACAGCACGCGCTCGGCCAGCGGCAGGCGAACCGTCGCCCATTGCACGGCACGCGCGTCGGCGAGCGTATTGAGGTTCCGCTGTCGTGACTGCACCAAGGCCTGCCGCCTGGAGCGCTCCCGCTGCAGCCGATTGGCAATGCGCTGATCAAGTCGTTCGAGGCGCTCGCATTCACCGCGATCCTGTACCTGCAGCGTCCGTTGAGTCTGGACGTCTGCATCGACCAAGGATTTGCGCTCAGCCAGCAACTGAGAACGCCGTTTTTCGATACCTCGCGACTGCTCGTGCTCTACCGACAAGCAGGCATGCGAGGCGTGGGCCACTTCCACTGCACGCTGCGCATCTTGGCGCGTCGTTTCGCAGCGTGTGACGCGTTCGGCCGCACCGTCGAGTCGCAGGTGCTCGCCGCGCTGCCGTTCACCGTCAAGGTCCAGTCCAGCCAGTTCCTGCCGAATCAGCATGAGTCCGCTCTTGAGCAGGCGAGCGGTCTCCGATGCTTTCTGACCCAGCGCACGGATTTCCTCCTGTCCCAGCAGATCAGCAAGCAACGTCTTGATCTCGGCATTGCGGTAAGCGCTCAACGGCCGCTTGCCTTGGGCCGAGAACACGGATGTGAAGAACGTCTCAGGACTACCGCAGATCGACTCCACGCAGCGGCTGTACGTGTCGACCTTGCCGTCAGACACAGTGCCGTCGTTGAGTCGCACGGGCTGCCAAAAGCCGCGCTCGTCGACGATATGGAGAAAGGCTTCCGTTCTGCGTCGGCCGTTGAGACGGATGACGATTTGCGACCTGTAGCGGCGCCCCTCGTGAACCCAAATCAAGTCCTTGGTGTTTTCCGGCAGAAAGACATGGTCGTAGTAGGAGAAACCGCCCGGTCCGGCAACAGTTGCTCTCGATGGCATGGTCAGGAACGGCGTCATGTTTTCCATGATCGTGCTCTTGCCGCGCCCATTGGCGCCAACGAGCGCCACCAGTTGGGCGTCACCCGCCAGTTTCTCGAAGTCGAGCGTCAGGGCATTGAGGCCCAGGCCATCGCGGATGCCACGGAAGCCCTTCAGGGTAAGTGTGAGAGGTCGCATGAGGTGTCCTTAAGGAAGGTTCAGTTCAGGCTATCACGGACTTTTTCGTCTTCAAGTCCTGTTCGGCAACGTCGAAAAATATTCCGTCGCCCTACGGTTCTGCGAGGGGGTTATTGAATGCGCATGGTGTGTTGCCGACAGATCAGGGGCACTGACGCGCGTTTTATGCCGACCATCGCAGCACGACGTCGGTCCGCGTCCACTGGCGCGGAAACCTCGCCGTCGAAGGCTACTCGGCATAACCCGGTTCGCGGCATAGTGGATCTCATGCCGAGCTCGGCATGAGATCCACACCCGTTCGCCACCGCTCATCAGGCCTACACTTTTGCTTTCACCCGATTCGCTGTCGTACACGATGATGTCGAAACCTTCTTTCTGCTCACCCTTGCCGGTCTCCACCAGCGTTTGGAGGGAGACCGTAAAACGGGGACCGTAGCAGGCCAGCAGGAGGTCGTTGGCCAACCCCGACAAGGCCGGACCGGCATCGTCGATGGCCAGTGCAATCAGGCCATCGTTGCTCATGCACCTAGCGAACAGGTTCCAGTGGCCCAATTCGAGTTCAACCGTGGCGATACGTTCTGCCACCTGCGCTTGGCGACCAGCCAGAGCCGCTGCCTGCTGGACGAGAGCCCCCAGGGCTTCGGCATCGCGTATCGCGGCGAGATGAGCTTGCTCGGCGGCAGTGACGGATTGCACCGCCTGCTCCATCGCCTGCCGTGCATCGATCAGGCGCTGTTCGTCGTAAGGTGCTGGCAAGGCCGCCAGCGCCTGCTGGAGCCGATCAAGAGTGGCACGGGACCGCCTGGCCTGCTGATCGTGCTGAACCGCGATGGCCAATCTTGCCGTATTGACCTCCTGGCGCTCAACCGCCTCCTCGGGCGTCTCTTCAGGCGGCTGATCGGCGACATGGGGACCTAGTGCCGCCATATCCCGTTCGATCTCAACCAGCGTGGCTCGCGCCCGTGACATTTCCCCAGCCTGGGCGGCCAGCAGCGCAAACCGCGAGGCACGCGCCCGGGCACTCTCGGCCCGATACTCGGCCTTGGTCAATGCCTGCGGCGCAGCGACGAGGGCCTCAAGCTGTCCGCGCAAGGCGTCCAGTTCATTCTGTACTGTCGCCTTCTCGCGCCCCAGGCGCTGGATCGTCCCTTGGGCGCTAGGCATCAGGACTTCGGCTTCCCGCGCATCACCCAGAAGTTTGCATTGCCCCTGCAGGTCGTTACCGGCACACGGCACCTCGCCGGTCAGCCCGAAGCGCTGCGCCAACTCCTCGGCCTTGAGCGTCGCCTGCCCCGCCTCTCGCTCGATCCCGGACAAACTCTGCCGGGCCATTCGCTCGGCAGCCTGGCACTGGGTCAGGCGTTGAACCATGTCCCGCCACGTGGCAACCTGCGCCGAACGCAATGACAGGACTCGCTCAGCCAGCGGTAGACGGAGGGCCGCACACTGCACGGTTTGCTCTTCCGCCAGCAGCGCGAGGCATTGCCGGCGCTGGCTCTGCATGACCTGCCGGCGCTTGTGCTCCTGACCGAGACGCTGGGCGATACGCTGCTCCAGCCGTTCCAGCCGCTGATGCTCACCCCTCGCCTGGGCCTGCAAGGCTTCGCTGGCCTCTTTTCTGGCCTGCTCCGCCGCTTGGCATTCGCCCTGGAGTTGCCGCCGGCGCGCTTCCATACCTTGCGCCTGCTCACGCTCGGCGATCAACTGGGCATGCCGGGTTCGCGCCAACTCCTGCGCAACCTGAAGGGTCTGCCGGGTCGACAGGCTCTGCACAACGCGCGCCTGGGCGCCGTCGAGCCGTCGCCGTTCGCTCTGAATCCGCTGTGCGTCATCGTCCAGCCCAGCCTGTTCCTGCCGGATCGCCGCGAGGCCCGTCTTGAGGAGACGCACCGTCTCGGCCGCTTTCTGGCCGAGGGCCCTGATCTCCTCCTGGCCCAGAAGATCGGCCAACAAGGTCTTGATCTCGGCATTGCGGTAGGCGCTCAACTGCCGCTTGCCCTGCGCCGAGAATACTGAGGTGAAGAAGGTATCGGCGCTACCGGAGATGGCCTCGACACAGCGGGTATAGGTATCCACCTTGCCATCTGACACGGTGCCGTCATCCAGCACCACGGGTTTCCAGCCCCCATCGCCGGCGAGGACGAACAGGAAGGCTTCGGTCTTGCGCCTGCCGTTCAGGCGGATCACGACCTGCGAGCGGTAACGGCGGCCGTCGTGGGTCCAGATCAGGTCTTTCTCGTTTTCCGGTAGGCAGACATGGTCGTAATAGGAGAAGCCTCCCGGTCCTGACGCTCCGGCACGTGAGGGCATCGTGAGGTAGGGGTGCATGTTGTCCATCACGGTGGTCTTGCCACGCCCGTTGCCGCCGACAATGGCTACCAGTTCGGCACCAGCGGCCAGTTGCGCGAAGTCGAGCGCGAGAACATCACGTCCCAGGCCATCGCGGATACCGCGAAAGCCCTTCAATGTCAGCGAAAGCGGTTGCATAGGTCGCTCCTTGAATGAGCATTAAGGATCTCATCCCGGATTCGACATTCAAGCCCTGGTTTCCCCGGATCGCAGCCTATCACTCATGGGAAGGCTCTCATGTCGCCCCAGTATCGATACGCTTTGTCGCCACAAGGATTCATAAAACATTCCATAATCATCGGGCGGCGTCTCATGCCATGAGACTGGACCTGCCTATACTGGAACTCCTTCAACTCATTTCTGGATCATGAACACTTCGATCGAATTCAGCGGTTTGACGCAATGGCTGGCCGACAAGATCGGCCTCCCCCAACCGGTGCTCTTCGCGCTGACCATCGGTGCGCTCCTTGGCTGGATCTGCTGGCGCACCCGATCCACGCATGTCGTGATCACCCGAATCTGGCGTCTGATCTTCGGCAAAACGGCCATGGCCGACCGGGAGATCGGCAAATTCATCGAGAACCGCAATCGCCTCGTCACTTTCCGCTTTTTTTCCGGAATGCCGGTCCGTACGCTGGCACAAGCCAAGCGCCTCCTCCACTGGTCAGCAGCCCATGACGAAGAAATCGCCGACATCAGGGCCTGCGGCGACCTGTTCGATCTGGAGGCTTGCCGACTGCGCGAGGAGCGCATCCCCGGCCGCCCCCTGCAGGTGTTCCAAGTGCTCCTGTTGGCCGGTTTGGCGGGAGTGGTCATTCTTGCGGGCTACGGACTGCGCATGGATCAGGCGCTCCTGCAATTCAAGGAGAGTCAGAAATGGTTCTGGCTGTCGGACACTAACGCCGTACCCTTGGGTGGAGAAGGCCTGGTTTCCAAGAAAGCCTGCCTGGACGATGCGCTGCCTCCCCCTAACCGAACGTCGTTCAGCGACGACGAGGTCAGCATTATCTGCAAGGCATTCCGCGATTCGGATACCCCTGCCTTCGTTGAGAAAACTGTGGCGCAGATGCGCGCCCTCCTTGCGCCGATCGGCGTGGTCCTCCTCTACTGGGCCTGGCAATGCTGGCTGTTATTCCGTTGCGGCATTTTTGCCCGCAACATCCAACAGCGGATAAGCACCTCGAAGAAAGCCTCGAAGGGCAAAACGGATGAGCCGAATATCCAAGCGACTCCCCCGGGTCGTTCTCCTTCCTCCCTGCCCACAAGACACCGCGAGGACGCGGATGCCACTGTCTCTGCCTGAATTCGGATCGGGGCAACCACTGTATCAGGCGGCAGCGGAGGTTTTAGCACAGAGCAAGCGCTGGGCAATATCCTCCGGGCTCTCAGTATGCAGTGCGGCCAGACAACGCTCCAGAGGCTTTTCGTTGGCCCCGGCAACCTCGGCCCATGCCCGGACCTTGTCTGCCAGGTTCGTCAGCTGCGAAATCCCTGCGGCCCGCGTCCGTACCACCGGGACGATCCGCCCCTCCAGCTTGATTTCCGCTGCCCCAGCCAGCAGTTGCTCTATGGCTGAACGGTCGACCTCATGTCGATCCTCGTCAGCAACGGTCCAGCGCACGCGCAAGAAAGCCCCGGCAATGTCCTGCCGTGCGAGTACGGCGCGCAGGGTATCGAGATTAGGCTTGCCCTCGAAAACGATATCCAGGGTCCGGCGGGCGGGTGTCGGTTCCAGCGAGCAGCGAGCCTGATCGGCATCGACCTCCCACCACAGAAAACCCTTCTCGCCTTCCTCGCCGTAGTGGAAACGGCCGATCGAACCGGCATAGGCAATACATTGCCGCCCTCCCCGGCCCTCGAACTCCCAGGACTGATGGCGATGGATGTGCCCCAACATGAACGCCTGGGCCTCGGCGCCGAACAGCGCACCGGTGGTGAATTCGTGGTCGAAGCCGGCCATCGGCACGCCGTGCTCGTTCAGGGAACCGAACACGGTGCCATGCGAAACGCCGATGGTAGGCAAGCCCCGCTGGCGGGCCGCGCGGTGAATCGGCGCATAGCCGCGTAGCAGCAGGGCCAGGTGCTCGCCGACCGCTTGGGCGGTTTCCACCGGACCGACCGTCGCGGCCACGGCCGCCTTGTTGACCGTCGGCAGGCAGGTGAACACGGCCAGCGCACCGGGCGGGAGGACATCAAAGCACCAACCGTTCGAAGGAAGCCATTCGCTACGCGCTGTCAGCGCCACCTGCTCGATACGCTCGGCGACATGGATTGGATGCCGTCCGCCCAACAGCCGGAAGATGGAAAGCGTTCCGGGTGGCTCGTGCGAGAAAGTGCCTTGCAGCATCAGTACCGGGCAATGGTCGGCCAGCCGGCACAGTTGCACGGCGAGCCGGCCGACGGCCGGAGCGTGCAAATCGAGGCCGTGGTCGGTGGCATCGCCGGAGACAACTGCCACCTCCACACCCAAAGCGATGGCCCGGTCAATCGCGACCGAGAAACAACGATCGGCCTCCGCGAGGTTCCGTGGACCGTAATGCAGGTCAGAAAAATGGGCGATGCGGATCATGCTGTCCTCCCGCGCGTAGCCGTTCGCAGCTCGCTCTCGATCTTGTCGCCGTAGCCCTGCGGGTCGTTGCCGTAGCGTTCCAGCTCATTCCAGGCTTGGAGACGGCCGTTCGGATTGAGCTTCCAGCCCCGTCCCCAACGCCGGTCGGCATAGGCCCGGTAGCGCTCAGAGCCAATTCCGTAGGCTTCCACTCGATGCATCAACTGCTCGAGACTGGGGGGCCCGCCTCGTTGCAGCGTCTCCTCAGTGAGCCCTAAGCCGCCCGGCAAGCCAGACAGATGGACTTCGTTTGCCGGCACCGGAAATTCAACGGCGGCCTCGGCGCGTCCCCCTTGCAGCACTTGGGTCGCCAGTTGGGCCTGGGCCAGGATCGTCTCGGTATCGTCATTGTCGCGCAGCAAGGCTGTGACATCGACCGGTGCTTCCAGGTCGATGATCCATTGCGGAAGGCGCACCGCCCGCCCCTGTTCGTCGATATGAGCCACTTCCATTAGTTTTTTCGTCAGATAGAACGGCGTGCGTTGTCGATCAAGAAAACCGGAAATTCGCCCGCCGCGCAGGAAACCCACGGTCTCGAACTTCTGGATCGCCGCGTTCATCGCATAGAAGCTATTGGTATGCAGCTCGAAGGCGCTGATGGAGCGGATGCCGGGAATGAAGAACAGGAAGCGTCCGGTCAGGTTGCACTGGCGCTGCTGATACTCGCGGCAGGCCTCGGGATCGCAGAGACCGCCGTTATTTTCACGGACCATGGTCTTGCGCCCGCCGAACAGACGGATTGTGCGCCGGCCCGTGTCGTCGACCGGCACCGGCGCATAGCACATGCAATGGCGCACCCGGCCATCAGCCGAGTATTGCGACCAATAGTGCTTCTCGTGCACGCCCCAGGCAGCCAGTTCGTGGGGCATGACGGTCTGCCAGAAGTCCGACGGGAACACCACGGGGAAGCGGTAAAGACGCCGCCCCTCGCCCCGGTCGTCGCCATAGGCCTCCAGAATCGCCCTGGCGATTTCTGGATTGGGAAAATCCTGCGCCCGCACCGTAAACCACGGCACATTGCGCGGCACCAGCGGCGTCTTGAGATCGGGCAAGGCTTCGGCGATAGCTCGCTCGATCTGCTCGAAGGACTGGCCGGCAGCCACCCCTTGTTCGTAAATCGCCTTAGCCTTCGGCTCACCGGCGGCTTTCTTGGTCAGTACTTTGATACCGGCACGTATCTTGCCGCCAGTGGGAATGCGGGCAGTTCCTTGGCCGAGCAAGGTCGGTGCCGCACCACCTCCCTGCACGGCAATTACCGGGGATGCATTGGGATGGGCCATGGCGGTGCTCCTTCATGATCGTCGGGACATTCCGACAATTCATGCTCTCGCGATTTCCTTCCGTTTCAACCCTGGGTCAGGTAACGCGCGAATTACATCCCGAAGTCCGATCGATAGAGTTGATAGCGGAACCCGGCTTGCTTGCACACAAGCAAACAAAGGACTTTCTCAGCGATCTCCATGTTTAGCCCCTCCCCTCGCAACCGGGCAAGTCGGCATTAAATGAGTGCTTATAGTCGGTCGCGGCAATAACTCTGCAACACGCCCCTTTTCTTAACCGGTACAGCCCCATGCAAGGTCTGCCCCAATGTGCAAAGCAGTCTCCACCCTATAAATCGGCGGACAAACCATCCGAAACTAGAGGGTTGTTCAGAGAACCCTTAATCCAGAGAGAAATGAATCAAGCACCAAGTTAAATTCAGCATCCAAAGCAACATCTGCTGATTCGGTAAAAGTGACACGCCACAATACAAGAATTAATAGAGTTTTCAGCAACACTCGAGACGCTAGCTCTGTGTCAATTTCCCTAAACTCGCCAATCTCCACTCCGGATTGGAGCAAAGCTGCAAGAATATTCCATGTTGGTTCAATAACATTGGATAAATAGAACTGTGCTACCGAGGGAAAGTTTCTAGCTTCGCCTATTATTATTTTCAGAATTTCTCCAGTTGTTGTTGCCCCCACCTTTTCCCACCACAACGTAAGAAGAATTTGAATTAAGGCGCTCACTGGCCCTCGATACTCTTTGACTACCTGATTAGCTAATTCGAGATGCGGTATCGTGTTGCGCTTTATGACTTCTAAAAATAGAATTTCTTTACTTTTAAAATACAAATACACAGTGCCCTTCCTAACCCCAGCCAAGATGGCAATATCATCCATTCTTGTCGAGGAGTAACCTCGCGCCAGAAAAACCTGCAAGGCTGCGTCAAGTATTTCATTTGGGCGCTTCTCTTTCCGCCGTTTGCGATCAGGAGCCTCCTTCAAGGTAGTTTTCGTCATAATTTGCTCTCTTATTTTTCCGCTTTCCGGAACAACAGCATCGACAACTATTTTGGTTCTAACATCCATTTATCTCGTCGGACAGTCAGGCCATCTGGCTGATGGTCTTGCGAAATTGTGAGAGCGCGACGAGGAAGAACATCGTACCGATTGCGACAATGGCCAGCATTTGTAACCACACGACATCCAAACCGGCGCCACGATAAAGAATCGCCTGGGCCGCCGACACGAAATGCGTGGTCGGCGCAGCCAGCATCAAAACCTGGGCAATTTCCGGCATGCTCTCCCGGGGCGTCACACCGCCTGACAACATCTGTAACGGCAGCAGAATCAATAGCATCAACAAGCCAAATTGAGGCATCGAGCGCGCCAGAGTCGCCAAAAATATCCCCATCGACGTCGTGGCGAACAGGTGCAACGCTGCGCACAGGAGAAATAACGATACCGAGCCCTCGATCGGCACATGCAGCGCCCCCTGCACGATGCTCGTGATGGAAACTGCCGTCGCCAGCAGCACCACGAAACCCATCGACCAAACTTTGGCGAGCATGATCTCCGCAGGGCTTACCGGCATCACCAGCAGATGCTCGATCGTTCCATGTTCGCGCTCCCGGATCAGGGCAGCGCCGGTCAGAATGATCGACAGCATGGTGACGGCATTAATAAGCTCCATCACCGAGCCGAACCAGGAGGCCGTGAGGGATGGATTGAAACGCGCCCGCAAGGCCAGTTCCACTTGAGGAGCTGGGCTGCCACGGTAGCGCTGGACGAATTCATTGACCTCGGCCAAGGCAATTTGCTGGACATAGCCACTGCCAGTGAACGCCTGACTCATCCGGGTAGCGTCTACATTGAGCTGTATCGCCGGTGCCCGCCCGGCCAGGACATCGCGCTGAAAATCAGGCGGGATATTAAGGGCAAAGGTGTACTGACCTGCGTCCATGCCCGAATCGACAGCGGACAACGAGACCAATTCCGGTTTCATGAAATAGGGCGGGCGAAAAGCCGAGACAATCCGCTCAGACAATGCCGAAGCGTCCTCATCAACGATGGCGATCGTCGCCTTGCTTAAGGAGTCGGGCATTGCGGTCGCTGCGACGTAAATTGATGCGGTGAAGGACCAAGCGATCAGGACCAGCATCATCGGATCACGCAACAGGCTCCAGAGTTCCTTGACACCGAGACGGTAGATGTTGGTGGCGCGGCTCATGCTCAAGCCTCCTGTTTTTTCAGCAAGGCGACCGCCAGCCCGATGATGAACGGTACGGAGATCAGTATAGGGAGGAATGCAGCGTACAGGTCGGTCAACCCCAACGCCTTGCTGAACACCCCACGGCTGATGATAAAGAAATGGGTCGCCGGGTAAATTTCTCCAATCACCCTGCCCATGCCCTCGAGGGATGAGACCGGATTGATCATGCCGGCCAGTTGGGTAGCCGGCAGCATGGTGCCAAGCATGGTCACGAACATGGCCGCAATCTGGCTGCGCGTGAAGGTCGAGGCGAACAGTCCGAAACCGGTGGAAAAGCCGGTAAAGATTAGCGCTGCCAGCATCAGTGTTGGAAAGCTGCCCTTGACCGGCACGCCGAACAGCGTGACGGCAAGGAGGGTCATCAACAGAAAATTGATCATCCCAAGGAAGATATAAGGAAGTTGCTTGCCGAGCAGGAACTCGCTGCGCGTCACCGGCGTGACGTAGAGATTGATGATCGAGCCCAATTCCTTCTCGCGCACCACCGACAAGGCCGTCAGCATTCCCGGAATCATCAACAGCAACAGGGGAATCACCGCCGGCACCATGGCCGGCAGGCTTTTCACATCCGGGTTGTAACGAAAGCGGGTCTCAATTGTCGCGACACCGGTGCTGACGTCCTGGCCGAGCCGTCTTTTCGCCATGTCCACCAGCCAACTCTGATGCATACCCTGGACATAGCCCTGGACCGTTTCCGCTCGCGATGGCATCGCGCCGTCGATCCAGGCGCCGATCTGGACGTGGCTGCCACGGGCGACATCACGCGCAAACCCGGCCGGAATCTCGATCGCCAGTGACAGTTCGCCGCTGCGCATGCGCCGGTCGAGGTCGGCATAGTCGGCGATCGGCGAGCGCTCGACGAAATAACGCGACCCGGAAAGGTTCAAAGTGTAGTTCTGACTGAGTACCGTCTGGTCCCGATCGAGTACGGCATAGCTGAGATCGTTAACATCCATCGTGATGCCATAACCCATGATGAGCATCAGAATCAAGCTGCCGAACAAGGCCATCGCCATGCGTACCGGGTCGCGCCGCAACTCCAGTCCTTCGCGCAGCGTGTAACTGAGAGCCCGCGCCAAACTGAAGTGACGACGCAAGCCGTGCGATGCGGCCGGCCCTCCTTGGCCGACCGTGGACACCGGTGTCGGGGTGGGGCTTTCGGGTATCGCCTCCTCATCGACCGGACCGGCTTCTTGCAAATAGGCAATGAAAGCCTCTTCCAGTGTTTTTGCGCCGCGCTTTTCGACAATCGCTCCGGGGGTATCGCTGACCAGTACGCGACCGGCATTCATCAACGAGATGCGGTCGCAGCGCTCGGCTTCGTTCATGAAATGGGTCGAGATGAAGATCGTCACCTTGTCATTGCGCGAGAGATCGATGAGCAACTGCCAGAAGGCATCCCGCGCCACCGGATCGACCCCGCTGGTCGGTTCGTCGAGGATCAGCAACTCCGGCGAATGGACCATAGCCACAGCCAATGACAGACGTTGACGTATGCCAAGCGGCAGGTTGTCGGGCAAGGAGTCGACAACCCCGGCCAGGCCAAAACGGCTGGTCAATTCGGCAAGGCGCACCGGGATTACCGGCTCCGGCACGCTGAACAGGCGCGCATGCAGCACAAGGTTTTGCTCGACCGTCAGTTCGGAATACAGCGAAAAGGCCTGCGACATATAGCCAACGCGCTGCCGCGTGGCAATGTCGCGGGCATCCACTTTCTGCCCGAACAACCAGGCTTCGCCCTCGCTCGGTGCCAGCAGGCCGGTGAGCATTTTCATCGTGGTGGTCTTGCCGCAACCGTTGGAGCCAAGAAAGCCGAATATCTCGCCACGGTGAATGCGGAAATTGACGTGGTCGACGGCGGTAAAGTCGCCAAAGCGCATGGTCAGATCGTGTGCCTCGATGGCGATATCCTCGACCACGACAAAGGGCGGCACCTCGACCGCACGGTGGCCGCGCTTCTTTTCTTCCGGCAATAGCGCGATGAAGGCTGCCTCCAGGGTTTCAGTGCCGGTACGGGCGTGCAACTCCTGCGGAGTGCCGGTGGCAAGAATTTTTCCCGCGTCCATCGCCACCAGCCAGTCGAAGCGTTCGGCCTCCTCCATGTAGGCGGTGGCCACCATCACGCTGACGCCGGGACGCTCCTGACGAATACGCGAAATCAATGACCAGAACTGGTTGCGAGCCAGCGGATCGACACCGGTCGTCGGCTCATCGAGGATCAGCAGGTCCGGATCATGGATCAGGGCGCAACACAGCCCGAGTTTCTGCTTCATGCCGCCCGAGAGCTTGCCGGCCGGGCGTTCGAGAAAATGATAAAGACCGGTCGCCTTGGTCAGATCGTCGATACGCCGCCGGCGCTCTGCGGCATCGTGGCCGAACAGGCGACCAAAAAACTGCAGGTTGTCTTCGACCGACAAGGCAGGGTAAAGATTCTTCCCTAGCCCTTGCGGCATGTAGGCAATCGACGGACAAACCAAATTACGGTGACGCACTGCGCGCATGTCACCTCCCAGCACCACGACCACCCCCTCCTGCACCTTGCGCGCACCGGCGATCAAGGCTAGCAGGCTGGACTTGCCGACGCCGTCCGGCCCGATCAGCCCCACCATGCAGCCGGCGGGAACCGCCAGATCGATCGCATCCAGCGCCACCGTTTTACCATAGCGCAAACTGACGCCGGCAAGATTGGCGACCGGGTCGTCGCCGTGGTTGGCCATGGTCACTCAGGCACCTTTGTCGTCAACGATTGTGGCCACTCGGCCTGCCCGTCCAGCTTCAGCCAGGCGACGCCAGGCAGACCGGTCTTGATCTGTTTCAAATGCTGCTTGAGCAGTTCCGGATCGATACGAGCTTTCACCCGGAACATCAGTTTCTGGCGCTCGCTGGCAGTTTCCACCGTCTTGGGCGTGAATTGCGCAACACTAGCCACGAAGGACACCTGGGCCGGAATGACGTAATCGGGTGCGGCATCGAGCACGATACGTACCTCACTCCCCATGGCCACCTTGCCGGCCACCGTTTCCGGCAGGAAGAAGGTCATGTAGACATCGCTCAGGTCAACCATGTTGAGCACTTTCCCCCCGCCAGCCAATACCTCGCCGGGCTGCGCCACCCGATACTGAACACGACCATCGCGCGGTGCCTTGAGCTGACTATCGGCAATATCGGCTTCGATACGGGTAACCGTCGCCGCAACGGCCGTCACCGAGGAGTGCGCCCCGGTAACCTGAGACTTGGCCGCGACGATTGCCGACTGGGCAGCCGCCACCTGCGCTTTCGCCGCAGCGAGGGCTGCTTCGGCATTGTGTACGGCAGCCCGATCATCGTCGAGTTGCTGGATGGACGCGGCACCTTCGCGCGACAGCGTTTGCGAACGAACCAGGCGACGCCTGGCATTATCGAGATCACTCTCGCGCTGAACCACCACCGCCTGGGCGGCAGCCACATCGCTCTCGCGCATCTTGACCTGAGCTTCAGCGCTGGCCACGGCAGTTACCGCCTGTTGTTGCTGGGCTCGCGCCTCATCGCGCTGGGCGTTGAGGACATCGATCTGCATCTGCACCAGCACCTGACCTGCCTTGACGAAATCGCCTTCGCGGGCGGATATCTCGACCACGCGACCGGCATATTTGGTGGCAACGTCGATATCGGTCGCCTCGATGCGGCCATTGCCGCTGACAAAACCTTCGCCGGGGCCTTTGGGACGCAGCATCTGCCAAGCCACCAAAGCGGCTACTGCCAGTATTACGATGAGCACTGCTGGAACCAGCGATTTTCTAAATTTCTGTAGCAGTGTGCTGACCGTTACGCTGAACGGTGCGGTGTTAGGGGATTTCTTCATGGGGTACTCATGCCTCGTTCGGAGTTAAGGGGGGCTCGGGCAGTGATCGAATCAAAATTCATCGAACCGCCACCCAGGGCGGCATACAGTCTGATGCGACTCGACAGTAGGGCGCGGCGCGTTTGCACTAATTGCTGTGCAGCAGCAAGCAGGTCGCGTTGAGCATCGAGCACTTCGAAATAGGGCGCACTGCCGTTGTCGTAACGCAACCTAGCCAGATGTTCCCGATCAGCCTGGGCGGCGAGTGTCGCCTGCTGGATGCGGACCTGCTCGGCGAGCCAATGGCGTGCTGACAAGGCATCCGATACCTCACGGAAGGCTGTTTGCACGGCCTTTTCGTAATTCACGACGGCCAGTTCGCGGCGTACTTCGGCGAGATCGAGACTGGCACGATTCCGTCCTGCGTCGAAAATAGGCAGCGAAAGGCTAGGCAGAAAGCTCCAGGCCCGGCTTCCCGAATCGAATAGGCCACCGAGTTCGGCACTGGCCGTGCCAAAGGAGCCGGTCAGGGTAATTCGCGGGAAAAAAGCAGCGCGGGCGGCACCGATATTGGCATGAGCAGCACGCAACTGATGCTCGGCGGCAACAATGTCGGGGCGTTGCAGTAACAGATCCGCAGGAAGACCAACGGGCAGATCAGGAAAATCAGCCTTATCGTCGACTGGCATCTCTTCCGGCAGCGGAGCAAGCGGTGCTCCCACCAGTAAAGTCAGGGCATGCGCCTGGGCGGCACGCGCCTGTGCGAGTTGTGTAGCCAAGGTCTTTGCTTGATGGAGCAGGATTTCCACCTGCACCAGATCCATGCGGGCGATTGCGCCGACCTCGTAACGCTGAGTGAAGATGCGGAATGACTCTTCTCGACTGACAATGGTCCGACGAGCCAGCACGCTGCGCTCGTCCAGCTCGCACAGCGTAAGATATGCATCGGCAACCTCGGCGATCAGACCTATCGTAGCTGCCCGGCGCGCTTCGTCCGTGGCCAGATAGTTTTCCAGTGCCGCGTCCTTGAGATCGCGCACCCGCCCCCAGAAGTCCAACTCCCAGGCTGCGAGACCCAAGCCAACTTGATACTGGCTACTGATTCCCGAACGTCCTGTAATGCTGAGATCGGCCGGGGTGCGCGCCCGACTGCCATCGACACTGGCGGCAATGGTCGGAAACTGATTGGCCCGCTGGATGCCATACGTCGCTCGCGCTTCTTCGACACGCAGTACCGCGCCACGCAGATCGCGACTGTTCGCCAGCGCCTGGGCAATCAAGGCCTGTAAATACGGATCGACAAAATATTCGTGCCAGCTGACTTCAGCGGCCATCCGCCCCCCGGAGCTTGCCCCGGCCAGTGTTCCCGTGTCGGCGGGATACGCCGAGGAGATAGGCAATGGCGGGGTCTGATGATGGGGGGCTAGAGAACAGCCGCTCACTGCGAAAACACCGAGCAGTACGTATGCGGCGACCATGCCGCGCCGCCGTTCATCCAGCCCTATTCGGCGATCGGAGTCTGTTCGCCTGATGGACACGCTCATTGTTTTTCTCCTTGAAAATCTCTGGGGGTAACTACACAACATGCCTCGCACGACTCAAGGAAAAACGTAGCTGGCTCGCAGTTGTACATAGTTTTGGCCAGAGTTGGGTTCCTTGATTCCGGCATTGGAATAGTGGGTCAGACGCAGCCCGAGTAGCCAGGGGAACCCCTCCAGCCGATGGAATAAGCCAATCGAACTGCCGAACTGAAATGCGGTCGAGAGGTCTTTATCGCCAAGGTGGGTCCCCGAAAACACGTTCGCACCAACACCAAGTTCGGCGCCGGTGTTCGAGGCAAACCACCAGCGAGCGAAGGGCGAAATGCCAATCTGCACCAGATCGCGGTTCGACTGACCGGCAGGAGCCCGCACCATCCCAAGAGAGTATTCCAGACTCACATCAAGGGGATGGGCTACCAACGTTCCCTGCCACAAAGGTGCGCTTTGATAGTTCACGGCCAGGCGGCGATATCCATCCAGACTTCCCACTACCACGCCTAACTCGTCCGCATGGACGACATGATTCGCGACTCCCAGCGTGGCCAACAAGCAGACAGCAACCGTGCGCTGCAGCGTATTTTTATCATTGCTCATGCTTATCCCTCGTTATCGAACAATTGAAAACCCCACCCTGGCTTGCGTCCCATGGCTCTGATCGTAGTCAAGCAGCGTTTCACCGTAACCATTGAACAACTGGAAATGCACGAAGCCACCGGTGCGGGCGAAAAGCGGCTGGCGCAAGGGATAGGAGAGGTCGAGCAAGGTACTGCCATGGCCAGTGCTGCCGCGCCTCAGTTGCGCAGCCAAAAGCCAGCCCTCGTCGTCTCCGTAGCGAAAATTCCAATCGACGTGGCCTCGGTAGTCTTGAATGTCGGGGTTGTCCGATTTTTCGAGATAGCCATAGACCTTGGGCGCGAAAATCAGGGTCCGCCCGCCCGAAAAACCGGCACGCCAGACCGGCTGCACGAAGAGTGTGTTGATGCTGCGCGAGTTCACACCATCCTTACCATTCGACTCATGTTCGTAGCCGGCCCGCAGCAAGGCGGGCATTCCCTCTTTGCCACGACTTGCCCCCTGCCAGAAGAAACTCGGTCGATAACTCGTATCGCGAAATGGAGCTGAATTGGCGCCCAGGTCCCAGAGCGAATTCTGGGTATAGCCGAAGTACAGATTACCAAGCTGCGGCAGCCAGGCAACCGGCAGGCTATCGGAATCGAACAGCCGATACTTGAAACTCAACTGGAAACGTGCAGATAGTCCACCATTACCACCAACCACAAAATACATCGGTTCATTTGCCGAAAGTACGGGCTCGTTCACCGGGAACAACAGATCGCTGGAGGCCTTGGCTTGCGGGGTGGGAGCTGCTGTCACCTCCATTTGCTCAATCGTATCCGGAACACCGACCAGCAGAGCCAACCGATTCGATTCAACGCCCACCAAATTAGCCCGCAGCAAGCCCGAAAGATTGACCGGCAGCCTCCCCTGATATCTTCGTCGAGTATCGTCCGGCTCAACCGGGCCGATCGCGCGGAGTTCCAGTTCCACCGTCCCGCCATCGCCGGCCAATTTGAGTTGCATGGTGTCCGACCAATTCGTCTGCACCGAGGGCTTGACGACATCAAGCGTAAGAGGAGCACCGGCGCGCGCCGTTTCGTCGGCGGTGGCAATCAGCCAGGTAGGAGTCGAGGCAAGCGCAGGAAGCCCCCCAAAAGTACATAACATGGCCAGAAGACGAAAGTAATCAGAAAAATGGCCGCCTCGACCTGCGCCACGTCTTTTCACCGGAGCCACGCTGAATAACCCTGTCGTTAAAGGACAACCAAAGCCTCCTTCGGATTTTCTCGGTAGGGTCGTCGCCAGTGCGCTCAGGCCGTCGAGCACAAGGAGACCTTTCATCATTGAGGTTGTGGCCTTGTACATTTTTATGTCCTAGCTCCCGTAATAAAACCGCGAGCGAGATTCCGACTGATATCCTATTTTTGCAAGACGTAAGTTCCAGGAGCATCTCCCAATACCGGGTACTGGCGTGCGGCGGCGCCCAACTTACGTGGCGTTCCCAGGGGGGCAGAACGAGACTTGAGCCAATCACTCCACTCCGGCCACCAAGAACCTTCCTTGATCGGCGTGGCATTCATCCAGTCGTCAGGAGCCATATATGAATCACCGCTTAGACTCGTACAGATGCGATAGCGACGACGCGGATGCCCCGGTTCACTAACGATGCCAGCATTATGGCCGCCGCTGGCGAGAACAAAAGTGATCTCCGCCTGGGTCAGGTAGTGCAGTTTATATACCGAGCGCCACGGAGCAATGTGGTCGGTTTCGGTGCCAACACAGAATAGCGGCGTACGAATATCGCCGAGCGACACCGGCTTGCCATGAACAAGGTAACGACCTTCGCTCAGGTCATCATTGAGAAAGAGATGGCGCAAGTACTGTCCGTGCATGCGTGCAGGCATACGTGTGGCATCGGCATTCCACGCCATCAGGTCACTCATCGGTTCGCGCTCGCCGAGCAGGTATTCGTTCATGCTGCGCGACCACAGTAGATCGTTCGACCGCAGCAACTGGAAGGCCCCCGCCATCTGCCCGGCGGTAAGATAGCCTTTCTCGGTCATCTGAGCTTCGAGAATGCTGATCTGGCTGTCGTCGATGAAAAGAGCCAGCTCGCCCGGCTCGGTAAAGTCGGTCTGAGCGGCGAAGAGCGTTGCTGACGCCAAGCGGTGGTCGCCGTCGCGAGCCATGCCCGCATTGGCAATAGAGAGCAGTGTGCCGCCAAGACAGTAGCCTGCTGCGTGAACCTTGCGGCCCGGAATGATCGCATTCACGGCATTGAGCGCAGCATGAAACCCGAGCTCGAGATAGTCGTCCATTCCCAGGTCACGGTCTTCTGCTCCGGGATTTTTCCACGAGATGCAAAATACCGAATGGCCCTGGTCAACGAGATATTTGATCAGCGAATTATGTGGCGAAAGATCAAGGATGTAGTACTTCATGATCCAGGCCGGAACGATCAGAACCGGTTCCGGGTGGACCTTTTCCGTGGTCGGCGTGTACTGGATCAACTCGATCAAGCGGTTCTTGAAAACAATCTTTCCCGGCGTGATGGCAACGTCGCGCCCGACTACAAATGCTTCCGCCCCGGCTGGTGGCTGCCCACTCGAGTAGCGATTGATATCGTCCAGCGCATTCATCAGCCCTTTGAGCAGATTACCTCCTCCCTGCTCAACGGTACGGCGCAGCACCAGTGGGTTGGTCAAAGGGCAATTCCCGGGAGAAAAAATGTCCAGCCATTGGCGGGCCGAGAAGGAAACGATGCGCTCAGAGTGATTTGATACACCCCATACGCCAGTGGTCGCTGCCGCCCACCATTGTTCAGTCAGGAGAAAAGACTGCTGCATGATATTGAATGGCCAGCAGTGCCATTCCTCAGCGGCAAACCGCCTGTCGGTCACGCGTGGCGTAACGTATTCGGGAGATTCCCCACCGGCATGAAGCCCTGCACAAGCGATGTACTCTGTGAGGTTCATGAATTGGTCGATAGCCAGTTGCGCCAACTCCAGGCGCTTGCCGGGCGAAACGGCAAGATGTCCGGCCCAATCGAGGAAGGCAAGCAAGCCCGTGATCAGTGAAAGCGATGAACTGGCCTGGGCCACGGCAGCGTGCGCCTGCTGATCAAGGTACTCGGTTACTCGCGGGGTCTTGGTGATCCTCGCAACCGTTTCGGTATTCATGTTTTTCTCCACGTCGGACATATTCGTGTCGTCATATCCTCAAACCTCGATATCGATGAGGTCAGCTCCCCGTTTTATCCTCTGAAAAAGATGGCTGTTGGCAAGGCCGGCTGTATTCAAAAATTCGAGACCTTGAATTCGCGCGTAGCGGACACCAAGCCATCCTCTCGGAACCAGTCAGTTTCGAGAGGGCGGCCTCAAGCTATCTCTTTTCCTTAATGCCACCGCCAGCCTTCAACACGCTGGATACGGCAGTCAGATAGCTGTCGGACAACTGCGTGGCCTGTTTCATGGCAGCCTGAGCAAGATCAGTACCAAACAGCGAGGATTTGGAAGCGTTTTGACCGACATCTAGGACCACCTTGTTCAGTTCTGCACACTGTGACTGAAACAGCCCGCCTAGTTCATTGGCTGCAGCGCCAGCGATTTCAAAAACGCTACGCGAGTACGATACAGCCCGGTCAACAGCCGTATTCGCCAGCGCGCCGGACAGGGAGGCGACTTCTTGCGGAGTTTTAGTGTCTAGTAGAGCACGAGCATTTTGGGCGCCATCATCAAGCACCTCACGAATTGTTTCAAAATTCAAAGCCACCAGACGCTCAGTAGTAGCAAATCCCGTGTGCGCAGCTGACATCAGGGCGTCAACGGTTGATTTGCTGGCCGCAACCAGTTGTTCCCGACTATCGTTATTGGACATTTCCAGCTCCTAGCAGTTGGTTAAGAGAACTCCCGCCCCTTTGAATACGTTGAGCAGCGGGACAACGGGATTGTGTCATATTAATCCATCAGTTGTTTGATTAACGTCAACAAGCTAAAGTGCACCGGTCTATCTTGTCGATCCCTTGCCGTTTCACGAATCATTACCGAGTACGATGCCGCCTTCTGCCGCTATAAATACACCGGCCGTATCTCGCCGCCCTGGACGCCCGAAGGGATTTGATTCGACCTGCCGCGACAAATTGTTGGCTGTGGCACTTTCGTCTTTTGCCCGCCACGGCTTTGACGGTGTCAGCTTGAGAACCATCGCCAGCGCGGCAGGTTTTGACGTATCAATGCTTGCCCATCATTTCGGGTCCAAGGCAGACTTATGGCATGCGGTTGTTGATGAAGTTGCTCAGACGCACCAAGCCTTACGGTTTGAACTCAATGAACTGAAGTCGGCAGATCAACCTTTAGTAAGACGCGTCACATCGGTTCTGGACAGGATGGTTGAGCATCTAGCAAATCAACCAGAAACGATCATGTTCATCACGCGCGAAATCTCAGTCCCCAGCGAGCGACTCGATTACCTTGTCGAACAGTTGATCCGCCCCGGCTTTGAAGTTTGTGTTCCCTTATGGCGCGAAGCGATGGATGAAGGTTTGCTGAGGCCGTCAAACCCTGTGGTATTGCATATGGGTTTATTCAGCGCTGTTGCCATGATTCTTTCTTCTCGACACATCATTGCGAAACTTGGTGGGGGAGATGTTGGTATCGAGCAACTTAAAGTAGAGATACATGCATCTTTGCTCGGTAATGTAATTCCTTATAGCAACGACAATTTAATAACTCGCAGTTCGGCAAATACTTGATGATTTCAGTTGTCGCCTTTCATACCTACTAACCGAGGAAAAACACCAATCAAGAATAAGGCCCCTTGAGGCTGCACCGGTTTTCGTACCAGTCTTAACTGGAAATTTCCGGCTCCTGTCCCTGGTTCTAGGTTAGCGAAGGCCCGTTGCAGATGCTTGGTCGTCTAGGTTTTGGACAGCTTCCACGACATTATTTTTTTGATATCTCCTGCGCGACAGCCCATCGGTTGCCAGGGCCGAGTTAAGGCAATCTTGCTGCGGGGACACCCAAGTGGAAGCCTTGTGCATAGTCGACACCCATCTCCTGCAATGCCAACAGTATTTCTTCCGATTCCACGAATTCGGCAATCGTCAAAATGCCAAGCTCCTGGCAAAGGCGAGTCAAGTTGCGCACCAGCGTACTGTCGACCTTGGATTTGACAATGTTCTTCACAAAGGCGCCATCAATCTTGACGTAATCGAAAGACAACTCTCGCAGATAATGGAAAGAGTTGTAGCCACTACCAAAGTCATCAAGCGCAAATAGGAATCCTTTTTTCCTCAAGTCTCCGAGAAATTTCCTCATGTGTGTCATGTCACTGATCGCATCGCGCTCAAGAATTTCAAACACGATGATGTTCGGCGGAATTTCGAGTTCCGTGCAGAGTTGTTCTGCATAGCCAAGAATTCCCCGCCCCTGGATTTCCTGGGCAGAGAGATTGATAAACAGGCGAAATGGCGCCTTTTTTTCGTCAAGCTGAAGGCGTGCCGCCATCAATGCCTGTTCGATGATGGCGCGATCAAGCTCCCGACCGAGCCCATATTTCTCAATCGTCTCGATGAACGCCCCTGCGGTCAGCACTTTTCCGTCAGTTTCCTTGATCCGTGCCAGGGTCTCGTACGCAAATGGTTGGCCTGTCTTGCAGTCAAAGATTGTCTGATAGTAAGGAACGACACGCCCTTCCCGTAACGAGGCACGCAGCGTTTCGGCATAGTCACGGTTCAGTCGGCTGACATGCAGGCGATCTTTTACCGACTCCAGCGTCCCGATTGCATCCTTCCCTAACTCCTTGGCGCGATAGAGGCCGAGATCAACGCCGGCCATCAGGTCGGAAATGCTCTTGGCGTCGCCCGGATAACTGACGACACCAATCGAGGTGGTGACGTGAAAACACTTGCCGTCCTCCCCCTCGAAGGTCATCTGCCGCAATTCGGTTCTGAGTTTTTCGGCAACGATCATCGCCCCGTCGATACCAGTCTCGACCAAAATAATCGCGAACTCATCGCCGCCGATGCGCGTTGCCAAATCGCCTTTGCGCATGCTCGAGCGCATGGTTTCGGCGACCTGCCGCAACACGCTGTCGCCACATGGGTGACCATAGGTGTCATTGACATCCTTGAAGTCGTCCAGATCCAGCATGAGAATCGAAAATTCGTGCTGATGCCGCTCCGAAAGGCCTATTTCATAATCAAGAATGTCATTGAAGTAACGCCGATTGTGCAGGCCGGTAAGCGGGTCATGCGTCGAATAGTATTCAAGTTCGGAAAGTGTTCGGCTGAGCGCCTTACTCGACCCAACCACCATCACCATCACCGCCAGAATCGAATGGATGACACTGCTTTCCTGAGCGGTCAGGCCATCGCTTGACGCATAGGCGATACCGAGGAGACCGGCCAGATTGGAGGTATCGAGGTCGGGAACAGGCACCGTGATCATTTGGATATTGTCGATATCCCCGTGTGCCCTGCCCTTTTCATGGATGACTTGAAACTCTTCAATATCCAATGGGACATCGGCCGGCAGGCTCAGGTGCCCAATCATGTCGCGCGCCAGATTATCCCGCGCGCGCTTCTTTACCTCCTCCGAATAATCGCCCATGTAGTAGATGTAGAGCGACAGAACGTTGTCTTCGGCAAAGGCAATAAAAAAGACGTCGAACGGAAAGAAAGCATGAAACCCCAGCAAGACCTCCTGGACAAAGGCTTTCCACTGGGTGACTTTTTCATGGGAGAGGACGATGGTTTCGAGAACCCGGCTTTGCCGCTCGAGAAGGTCCTTCTCGATCAAGGTACCAGCCAGATCCTTGGTCATCCGGTTGAACTCAAGCATCACCTGCTGAAGATCACCCGCATTGCGCTGCCACTGTCGCCGCCGCTCACCGACCAAAAGATCCAGCGTCCTGTCGAGCCGGCTACAGCGCGCGACCGCCTGCTTGAGGCTGGTCGTGATCTCGTCACGCTCTGCTTGCTCCAGTTTTGCCGAGGTAACCCGCGCAATGGACTCTTTGAGCCCGGCCAGAAGTTCCGCATGGGTACTTTGGGTTAATTCGGTAACGCTCGCGGCAAACAGCCGAGTTCTGGTCTGGTTCTCGAATAGGGCGGTAAACCGCTCAAGGACCTTTTGACGCATTTCCGCCTGGCGTTCGGGATGAAGTCGCGCAATCCTCGTCATCCTCAACCCCTCGGCTGGAATCGACCTGCCCCCACCATCAGGTCGACGCCGCACTCCAGATTTCTGAACCACTCGAGGAATGCAGGAACAGCTGAGCCACGATATACGGGGCCATGCTGCGGGGCAATAAAATCAATGTCCAATTGGGAAACGGCCTCGACCCAGAAACGAGCCGCACGGTTGGAGCACATGTAACGACGATGGAAACCTTCGATATAAGGCAAATGGGCCGCAAAATCATCCACGTATGGACAGTCTTCGCCGTCCGGCATCATGGCCGCACCGATATCGCCGGTAAATAAAATCTTGGCGATCGGATCATAGACATTGATCTGCCCTTCCGAATGCAGGAAATGGGCAGGCACCAATTTCAGCTCGAAACCAGGAACCAGCTCGCAGTTCATCCCTTCGTCCGGCACGCCAACAAAGCGCTGCATGGAGGAGACTCCGTAATGAGGGAGAAAGCGCAACCAGATACTCGACATGTAAACAGGTGCATCAGTGATTTCGAGCCAGGTCGCGATCCCGCCGACGATATCCGGATCCTGATGCGAGAGCATGATCGCCTTCAGCTTGTCCGGACTGACATAGTTCAGTAGTTCCGAGAGTACCCGTGGCATGACACCGAAGCCGCCTGGATCGAGTAAGACCCCATTGTCATCATGAACGATCAGATATTGATTGGAGCGGATACCATCCTCCTCTCCTGGCTCGCTTTCATTCAAGAGGATGAATTTGTGAGTCTCGGAGCTGAATATCGGAATGTTTCGCATGCAATTTCCCCTTGGTGTTTCTTAAATAGGTGGTCCCCCGTGATCAACTTGGGGTGGGCGATTGTTCGCCTCTTCACCTTTTATGAATTTGAAATCCGCCGATCAAAACCTTTAAACCTTCTGACGTCTCAAGCAATTCATTGGAATCCAGATTTGCTTACTGAGCCGCCTGCAGGTTGCCCTCAATCAGTTTCCTGGTGCATTGCCGCCCCTGCTTCTCCAGATGCCCAAGGTCGGCTTTGGCCAATATCCAGACTGACGCAATAGTCAGCCCACCACCTTAAGCAGCGCAATTGATCGAACAACAACCCCCAACGCCGTGGAATGCTCGGCCATATGGGATGCAGAGATGCATTCTCTGCACACTCCCCTCGCTAGCCTTTTGCCGCCTTAGCCGCCCTTACGCATACTCGAGCAGTAGGTCCTTAACGGCAATGACCTCACCCGGTTTGACGTACACTGCCTTGATCAGGCCGTCGGAATCGGCACTTAACATCGTCTCCATCTTCATCGCCTCAATCGAGAGCAAGGGGGCCCCCTTGCTTACCTTCTGGCCCGGCTTGACCGCCACCGTCACCACCATGCCCGGCATCGGGGCGCCGACATGCCTGATGTCGGCTGCATCCGCCTTTTGCCGGCTGCGCGCAGTACTGACCAGCCCGGCCTTGGCAACACGCGTAGTCCGTGGCTGGCCGTTCAGTTCGAAGAAGACTTTGACTTTCCCCTCCTCGTCCGGCGCTTCCGACCGCCCGGTCTGGCGTACAACCAGGGTCTTGCCTTTGTCGATGTCGATGGCGATTTCTTCCCTGTCCTGCAGGCCGTAGAAAAACGGCGAGGTCGGCAGCAGCGAAACGTCGCCAAACTCCCGACGGTGCTCGGCGTAATCCTTGAAGACCTTCGGATACATCAGGTAGGACGCCAGATCGGTATCGCTCGCCTGGCGGCCGATGGCATGTTCCAGCTCCTGGCGTTTGGCCTCGAGGTCGACCGGCGGCATGAAGTCCCCTGCCCTTCCAGCCAGCGGCTTTTCGCCCTTGAGCACCTTGGCCTCCAGTGCCTTCGGGAAGCCCTCCGGCGGGAAACCAAGTTCGCCCTTGAACAGCGAGATGACGGATTCGGGGAAGGAGATGTCCTTGTCCGGATTGCTCACATCCTCCGGCTTCAGATCATTGGCGACCATGAAGATGGCCAGGTCGCCGACCACCTTGGAGGTCGGCGTCACCTTGACGATGTCGCCAAACAGGCGATTGACCTCGGCGTAGGCCGTGGAGATTTCCGGCCAGCGGTGTTCCAGGCCCATGGCCCGGGCTTGCTCGCGCAGGTTGGTGTATTGGCCACCGGGCATTTCGTGGTTATAGACATCCGACGTACCCGAACGGATTTCCGGCTCGAACGGCGCGTAGGCATGGCGCACGCCTTCCCAGTAATGCGACAGGGATTGCAGCTTGCCGAGATCGACTTTGGGATCGCGTTCGCTTCCCTTCAGCGCGGCGGCGATGGAGCCGAGATTGGGTTGCGAAGTCAGGCCCGATAGGGCATCCAGTGCGCCATCGACCGCATCGCAGCCGGCTTCGACGGCAGCCAGTACCGATGCCGCGGCAATGCCACTGGTGTCGTGGGTATGGAAGTGCAGCGGCAGGCCAACTTCTTCCTTCAGCGCCTTGACCAGCGCACTGATCGCCCGCGGCTTGCAGACACCGGCCATGTCCTTGATACCGATGATGTGGGCGCCGGCCTTTTCCAGTTGCTTGGCGAGATTGACGTAGTAGGCCAGGTTGAACTTCGGCCGGCTGCTGTCGAACAGATCGCCGGTGTAGCACAGCGTGCCTTCGCAGAGAGCACCGCTGTCGATCACGGCATCCATGGCGACGCGCATGTTGTCGACCCAGTTCAGGGAATCGAACACCCGGAAGATATCCATGCCGTTGGCCGCCGCCTGCTGCACGAAGTAGCGGACGACGTTGTCGCTGTAGTTGGTGTAGCCAACCGCATTCGAGGAACGCAAGAGCATCTGGAAGAGGATGTTCGGCACTTGCTGGCGCAGACGCTGCAGGCGTTCCCACGGGTCCTCCTTGAGGAAGCGCAGTGCCACGTCGAAGGTCGCGCCGCCCCAGCATTCCAGCGAGAACAGTTCGGGCGCCATGCGGGCGTAGTACGGGGCGATGGCCAGCATGTCGTGGGTGCGCATGCGGGTGGCGAACAGCGACTGGTGGGCGTCGCGCATCGAGGTATCAGTGAGCAGCACTTGCGGCTGCGCCTTCATCCAGTCGGAGAAGCCTTTGGCCCCCAGTTCCTTCAGCTTGTCGCGGCTACCGGCCGGGATAGTCGCGCCAAGGTCGAAGGCTGGCTTGATCGGGCGGGCCAGCGGCAGCGCCGGCAGCTTGCGCCCCTTCATCTCGGGATTGCCGTTGACCGCAACATTGCCGAGGAACTTGAGCAGACGACTGGCGCGGTCACGGCGCTTGGTGAAGCTGAACAGTTCCGGCGTCGTGTCGATGAAACGCGTCGTGCATTCGCCGGAGCGGAACAGCGGATGGGCAATGACGTTCTCGAGGAATTGCAGGTTGGTCGCCAGGCCGCGGACTCGGAACTCGCGCAACGCCCGATCCATGCGCAGCGCCGCTTCGTCGCTGCTGTGGCCCCAGGCGGTGACCTTGACCAGCAAGGAGTCGTAGAACGGCGTGATCACCGCGCCCGAGTAGGCTGTGCCGGCATCGAGGCGAATGCCAAAGCCAGCAGCGCTGCGATAGACGGCCATCTTGCCGTAGTCCGGGGTGAAGCTGTTTTCCGGATCTTCGGTGGTGACACGGCATTGCAGGGCATGGCCGGACATGCGGATGTCGGCCTGCTGCGGTACGAAGGATTCCTCGTCACCGATGCGGTAGCCTTCGGTGACACGGATCTGCGCCTTGACGATATCGACACCGGTGATCTGCTCGGTCACCGTATGTTCGACCTGGATGCGCGGATTGACTTCGATGAAGTAGAACTTGCCGGTGTCGGCATCCATCAGGAACTCGACGGTGCCGGCGTGGGTATAATTGGCTGCCTTGGCCAGATTCAGGGCGGATTCGCACAGGGCCTGGCGGGTGGTCTCGTCGAGATAAGGCGCCGGGGCGCGTTCGACCACTTTCTGGTTGCGGCGCTGTACGGTGCAGTCGCGTTCAAAGAGGTGGACGTGTTGGCCGTGGCGGTCGGCAAGAATCTGAACTTCGACGTGGCGAGCGCGACGCACCAGCTTTTCGAGATAAACCTCGTCGTTGCCGAAGGCGGCCTTGGCTTCACGACGGGCGACATCCAGAGCACCGGGCAGTTCCTCAGCATTCTCCACCACGCGCATACCACGGCCGCCACCGCCCCAACTGGCTTTGAGCATCAGCGGATATCCCACGGCTGCAGCCAATACCTTGGCTTGATAAAGGTCATGAGGAAGTGCAGCGGTAGCGGGCATCACAGGAACCCCAGCCTTCTTGGCAAGATTTCGCGCTGCAACCTTATTGCCCAGTTCTCGCATCACATCGCCATTCGGCCCAATGAAGGCGATTCCGGCCTTTGCGCAGGCATCGGCAAAGTCTGGGTTCTCAGAAAGGAATCCGTAGCCAGGGTGAATCGCATCCACATCGGCTTCCTTCGCGATACGGATGATGTCGTCGATATCGAGGTAAGCCTGAATCGGCTTCTTGCCGGCACCAACTAAATACGACTCATCGGCCTTGAAGCGATGCAAGGCGAAGCGGTCTTCGTTGGAGTAGATCGCCACGGTGCGGATACCTAGCTCGGAGGCAGCACGCAGAACCCGAATGGCAATTTCGCTACGGTTGGCAACCAGAATACTTTTAATCTTTTTCATAGTCATCGCGAGAAAATTCGAAAATAAAAAGAAGCCCGCCGAAGCGGGCTTAAATCCGGTCACCTACCTATCAAAGCGCAAAAGTGCGATTAATAGGCCGCAGAGGAGGTTTATGGAGCCGGAGAGAGACAAAGGGTTTTAACAATCAACTGATTGGCGTTCCGATTCGTTCACTTCAATTGCATTTCTTCGAAAAACAATAGGTGCTGCAGAAAACTTTTGCTTAACCATCCAAGTGGCTAGAGCAGAATCGAGATAATCAGCATGCCCGGGGAACCAATCCATGAGGGCCATACCAAGATCCTTGGCCAGTTGGGCGTCAAAGTCGGCACGAACCTCCCGTATTGATGCCAATACGTTTTCATGCTCTTCCATATGGCACTGAGCAGCAGGGAAACCACTCTCGATCATCCATTTGTTTTCGGTATTGAAATGCTCGAGAGCGTGACGCTCGATTGAGTCGAGACAATTTTTTATCTCGTCCACATCATCACTTTGAAGCAGCGAATCAACGATCAGCACGAAATCCTTATGGATCTGATCCATGGGATCAAAACCGAGCTTATATCGATCTTGCCATCGAAACTTGTTACTCACGTGCGCCCCCTTCAAGACTCAGTGACTTTGACTAACCGCCCACCCATCAAGCTCAGACTTTCAGCCCGCGTTCGCGCGCCATGGTGATGGCGGTGTCTTCGATCATGTCTTCCTGCCCGCCGACCATGCCGCGCCGGCCCAGTTCGACCAGAATGTCGCGCGCCGGCACGCCATATTTGATGGAAGCCCGTTTGGCAAACAGCAGGAAGGAGCCATAGACGCCTGCGTAACCCAGGGTCAGTGCATCTCGATCGATGCGGATCGGGAAGTCCATCATCGGGACAACCAGGTCTTCGGCGACGTCAGTGATCTTGGCGACATCGACCCCGGTCTCGATCCCCATCAGGCTACAGACGGCGATCAGCACTTCCATCGGCGTGTTGCCGGCCCCGGCACCGAGGCCAGCCGCCGCGGCATCGATGCGGTTGGCGCCGACTTCAATGGCGGCGATCGAGTTGGCAACGCCCATGGCCAGATTGTGGTGGCCGTGGAAACCAAGTTCGGTTTCCGGCTTCAATGCAGCGCGTACGGCACCCAAGCGTTCCTTGACGCCTTCCGGCAGCAGGTGACCGGCCGAGTCGGTGACGTAGATGCAGTTGGCACCATAGCCTTCCATCAGCTTGGCTTGCTTGACCAGGCCTTCAGCACTGTTCATGTGGCTCATCATCAGGAAGCCGACGGTATCCATGTCCAGTTTGCGGGCCATGGTGATGTGCTGTTCGGAGACATCGGCCTCGGTACAGTGAGTGGCGACACGAATGGTGTGCACGCCGAGGTCGCGCGCCATCTTCAGGTGATCGACGGTGCCGATACCGGGGAGCAGCAGTGCGGAGATCTTGGCGTTCTTCATCTTCGGGATGACTGTGCCGAGATACTCTTCGTCGGTATGGGCCGGGAAGCCGTAGTTGACCGAGGAACCACCTAGACCATCGCCATGGGTGACTTCGATCAGCGGTACACCGGCTGCGTCGAGGCCGGTGGCGATGCTGACCATCTGGTCAAGGGTCATCAGGTGACGCTTGGGATGCATGCCATCCCGCAGGGTCATGTCGTGGACGGTGACTGTTTTGCCTTTGAGGGTCATCTCTTCTTCTCCTTAAGCAGTGACCGGCTCGAGCTTGAGCACGCCGCTGATGATTTCTTCGGCGAACATCTCCGCCGTCCGGGCCGCCGCGGCGGTCATGATGTCGAGGTTGCCGGCATACTTGGGCAGGTAGTCGCCCAGGCCTTCGACTTCGAGGAAGACGGAGACGCGGTTGCCGTCGAAGACCGGTCCATTGACCAGGCGATAGCCCGGCACGTATTTCTGGACTTCCTTGATCATGGCGTGGATCGACTCGGTGATCTTCGCCTGATCCGGCGTGCCTTCGGTCAGGCAATGCACGGTGTCACGCATCATCAGCGGCGGTTCGGCCGGGTTAATGATGATGATGGCCTTGCCCTTTTCAGCGCCGCCGACTTTCTCGATGGCGCCCGAGGTGGTGCGGGTGAATTCGTCAATGTTCTTGCGGGTGCCGGGGCCAGCGCTCTTCGAACTGATCGTGGCGACGATCTCACCGTACTTGACCTTCTGGACGCGGGAGATGGCGGCCACCATCGGAATGGTCGCCTGGCCACCACAAGTGACCATATTGACGTTCATTTCCTTGCGCCCGACCAGTTCCTTGAGATTGACCGGCGGTACGCAGAAGGGGCCGATAGCGGCCGGCGTCAGGTCAATCATCATCACGCCGAGGGCGTTCAGCTTGCGGCTATTTTCGGCGTGGACGTAGGCGGAAGTCGCGTCGAAGGCGATCTGGACACCATCGGCCAGCACGTGCGGCAGCAGGCCGTCGACGCCTTCGGCGGTGACTTTCAGGCCCATCTCGGCGGCACGCTTCAGGCCGTCGGATTCGGGGTCGATGCCGACCATCCAGGCCGGTTCTAGGAAGGGGCTGCGTTTGAGCTTGGCCAGCAGATCGGTGCCGATATTGCCCGGACCGATCAGGGCACATTTGATTTTTTGGGTCATGTCGATTCTCTTTTGGGGTTGGGGATGCTCACGCGAACAGGGCGCTGACGTTGCCCAGGCCGGCGACGCTGACATCGAAGCGGTCACCGGATTTGACGGCGACCATCGGGCCGAGAGCGCCGGTCAGTACGATGTCGCCAGCCTGCAGCGGACGGCCACAGCGGACCATCATGTCGGCCAGCCAGATGGCGGCGTTCAGGGGACTGCCCAGACAGGCGCGACCGTTGCCGCGCGAGACGATCTCGTCACCGCGCTTCATTTCCATGGCGCAGGCAGTCAGGTCGATGTCGCTCAGCCTGACCGGACGGCCGCCGAGGACGAAAAGGCCGCTGGAGGCGTTGTCGGCCACGGTATCGACGAACTTGATGTTCCAGTTCTCGATGCGGCTGTCGACGATTTCGATAGCTGGGACGGCGTATTCGGTGGCGCGGATCAGGTCGGCGTAGGTGTGGCGCTCCTGCGTCAGGTCGCGCCCGAGGATCAGCGCGACTTCGGCTTCAACCTTGGGCTGGATCAGGCGGCCGGCAGCGACGATCTCGCCATCGCCGACCGCCATGTCGGCGAACAGCATGCCGAAGTCGGGCTGGTCGACACCGAGCTGGGCCTGGACGGCCAGCGAGGTCAGGCCGATCTTGCGACCAACCAGACGACGCCCTTCGGCCAGCCAGGCTTGCGTGTTGATTTCCTGGACGGCGTAGGCAGTATCAAGATCAGTTTTTTCCAAGCGATCACGCAGTGGCGGCACGACATGCCTACCGTAGGCGACCCTCAACTCTTCCGCCGCCCCCTCAATCGAGAGCATTTGCTTAGCACCCATCGTCCAAACCCTCATGCGATATGTCACCACGACATGCGATGACTAACTTAGTACGTTCCAAAACGAGCATCTTCTATTCCGACAGCACAAGCAGTCTATACAGATACCGAACAGTCTGTCTACGAATTTTTTCATCGGTATCAAAAAATGTAACTCAACGCGCAAGCCAGATACCTAAACACGCTAAAGAACAACAGATAGCTCACAAATAACCAACATAAATATTGTCAGTTAATACATCACTTTCAATTGGTTACAAACTACCGTCCACCATGAAACACATAAACACATCAACCTCCACACACCATCAACAGAAATAGTTGACACAACATCCATGTACCGATATTGTCCAACAAACAGACCGTCTGTTCTGTTTTATAACAATCGCTGACGCTCAGTTGAGCAAGGCGAACCGTCACACAAAAGCATCAACAGAGATTCGATTGGGAAGTCAGTTACCTCGTAACACCTTCCCGCAACTGAAGACCACAATCCAAGGAGGACTAGATGGGTGCATCAAACACCGTACTGGTAAGTAACGACGAACAACAGGGACTGTTCCGTGTTGCTCGAAAAGCCTTTACTGACCAAGAAATTCTTAAGGGTGAATACGACGAAGTATTTAACAAGTGCTGGCTGTACGTCGGTCACGAAAGCGAAGTCGCAAAGAAGGGTGATTTCGTTCGTAGAATCGTTGCAAAGCGCAACCTGGTTTTCAACCGGGATATGGACGGCAATCTAAATGCGTTCTTCAACACCTGCCCACACCGTGGCGCGGAAGTATGCCGAGAAGCCAAGGGCAACTCGAAGCATTTCACTTGCATGTACCACGGGTGGATATTCTCTGCCAGCGGCGAGTTGAAAAGTCTTCCTGGTGAAGAACGCTACAGCGCCGATTTTAAGGCACAAAAACGCGGCAATCTGGTACCGGTTCCACGCTTCGAAAACTATCGCGGCATGTGCTTTGTCAATTTCGACCTGAACGCATGCTCTCTCGTCGAGTATCTCGGGAATGCCAAAGAATATCTCGATCTCGTACTTGACCAGTCTTCCGAAGGGATGACCATTATCAGCGGCCAACAGGATTACGCGATTCGCGCAAACTGGAAACTACTGGTTGAAAACAGCAACGACGGCTACCACGCCGCAATGACTCATGCCACCTACCTCGACTACTTGGCAAATACGCATGCCAAGGGCAATGAAGTTGCACTGAAGGGCGTGGGCCGAGAACTGGGCGGTGGTCACGCCGTTGTCGAATACACCGCGCCGTGGGGCCGGCCAATTGCCAACTCGATTCCGATCTGGGGCGAAGAAGGCAAGCAGGAAATGAATCGCATCCATGCCCGTCTGGTAGCCGAACACGGCAAGGAAAAGGCGGATCGCATTTGCTTTAAGAATCGAAATCTGCTGATTTTCCCGAACCTGGTCATTAACGACATCATGGCCGTCACGTTCCGGACCTTCTACCCGACGGCCCCGAACTATATGAACGTCAGTGGCTGGGCAATTGCTCCGCTCAACGAGACCGAGTGGGCCCGCAAATACCGCATCAACAACTTCCTCGAATTCCTCGGCCCTGGCGGCTTTGCCACGCCGGACGACGTGGAGGCCCTCGAATCTTGTCAGGCCGGATACGCCAATTCCCTGGAAGCCGGTAACGAGTGGAACGACATCTCGAAGGGCATGGGGATGGATGCGATGTACGACGATGAAATCCAGATGCGCTCGTTCTGGAAAGAATGGAATCGTCGCCTTAAAGACGCTGTTAAATAAGACGGAGAGCCGACATGAGTTTGCCAACTCGTAGTGAAGTAGAAGATTTCCTGTTTCTCGAAGCCGACCTGTTGGATTCCTGGCAGTTAAAGGACTGGCTGAAGCTCTACACGCAGGATTGCGAATACCAGGTCCCATCGACGGATCTCCCGCGCGACGCCAACCCGGAAACCTCCCTGTTCTACATTGCAGATGACTTTATGCGCCTTGAACAACGCGTGATCCGTCTCGGCAAGAAGACGATGTGGTCCGAGTACCCACGCTCCAAGACCCGTCACCTGGTCACCAACGTACGCGTTCTGGGCCATGAAGGGGAAGACATCAAAGTCAAGGCCAATTTCGTCGTTTATCGCACGAAGTGGGAAAACACTGATGTTTATGTGGGCAGCTACGACATGATCCTGCGCCGTAGCGCCGACGGCCTGAAGATCCGCAAAAAGCGCAGCACCTTGGATCTCGACGGTCTTCGCCCGCAAGGCCGCGTCAGTATTCTGCTGTAAATCCAGAGAAGGCCCAGCACTTACGCTGGGCCTTCTTTCAAAAAATGGAGTGAGCGAAACCCATGAAATTGCCTTACCGATATGAAAAGCTAGGCTATGCCGCCATCAATGTTACCGATCTTGATCGCTCGATCGCATTTTATCGGGATTTGATGGGACTAGACTTGGTAGAACAAAAAGCTGAAGTAGCCTATCTCCGCTGCAGTTCGGACCACCACAACCTCGTGTTGTATCGCGCAGAAACTGCCGGACTCAAGCGTGTCGCCAACAAGGTAGAAAGCGCAGAGGATTTAAAGGCCGCCTATGAATTCTTCCTTGCCGAGGGTTTGTCCCCCACCTGGCTAAGCATGGAAAAATGTTGTGAACTCAAACAGGGACCGACCTTCCGCGTTCTCGAACCACAATCCGGTGTCATGTTCGAGTTTTACGATCGCATGACGCACCTGGCGGAGGCATATCAGCCCAAGCTTACGAAGATCGCCCGGATAGGCCACGTTGTTGTTGGCAGCCCCAATTATGAAAAGGCTGTTCATAACCTGAATACCCTTTTCAATTTAGCAATCTCGGATTTCGTCGAGAATAAATTTACGTGGATGCGTTGTTTCCCCAATCCGCTCCATCACACCTTTGCGATCGGCAACAGTAACCGCAACCATCTTCACCACATTAACTTTATGGTCACCGATATTGATGATATCGGCTGCGCTATCAACCGCATGAAAAAAGCAGGGGTGGAGATTGTTTTCGGACCGGGGCGTCACCTCCCATCCACATCTATCTTCCTTTACTTCCTTGACCCAGATGGCATGACAATGGAATTCAGCTTTGGCATGGAACTCCTCCCGGAAGAGACTGCCAGGCTTCCCCGCATGCTGGAAATGCACCCCCGCACCATGGACATCTGGGGCAGCGCCCCGCAGGAGCTCTTCGGTAAAGGTGGAGAGATAGAGGTGCAAAATGCCTAACCTCGGCAAGCGCCTGAATGGTCAGGTAGCCGTCGTTACCGGCGCAGCACACGGCATTGGTTTGGCCATATCGAAACAATTGGCGGCTGAAGGTGCGAAAGTTGTCATGGCCGACATTCTTCAGGATGCAGTCCGAGAGTCGGCGAAATACGTATCAGACGACACCGGGTCAGAAACCCTGCCGTGGAGCGGTGACTTGTCGGCGATGGAAAACGTCCAAGCGCTACTTGAAGCGACCCGCTCACGATTTGGCTTGACTAGCATCCTGATTAACAACGCTGGCGGTGGAGTGATCAAGCCATTCCTGGATCACACACCCGAAACCCTGCGTGCAACCATCGACCGCAATCTTTGGACTGCCATCTGGGGATGCTGGCTATTTCTTCCTGACATGGTGGAAATGAAATACGGCCGAATCATCAACATTGGTGCTGACTCCGTTCGGAATGGCCTGTGGCAACACGCTGCGTATAACGGTGCGAAAGGTGGGGTACATGGGTTGACTACCGGTCTTGCTCGTGAATTTGCAACGCAAGGCATTACGGTGAATACAGTTGCGCCCTGCGCTGTACGCACAGCGGCTTTGGAGCACGTAGAAAAAGTAAATCCATCGTTTGCGGAACAGGTGATCAGCGTTATTCCGATGGGTCGTCCGGCTGAAGTGGACGAAGTCGCGAGCATGGCGGTTTACCTGGCGACGAAAGAAGCAGCGTACGTCACCGGTCAGGTAATCAGCGTAAACGGCGGGAGCACGATGCTCTGATTCCAATCGCTGCTCAGCGTTGAATCCTAAAGCATTTTGATACTATGCCGAACTCCTTACACCATCGTGATCGCCATGTCTGATAGACCAAAGCATAGAAAAACCCAAGCTGAGCGTAGCCAGGAAACCCAAGAGCGCATCACGCTAGCGGCAATCGAAGTCCTTAGGAAAAACGGCTATGCGGGATTCCGGGTCGCCGATGTTGCCGACGAAGCTGGCGTATCTCGGGGGGCTCAAACCCATCACTTCCCATCCAAAGTCGATTTAATCCTGACAGCATTCTCTGCGCTATTCGCACGCACAGCAGAATCCAGCCGGGAACGAATCGCCAACATCAAGCCGGGAGACGATGTCATTCAAGCCATGGTATCCGATGCATCGGATTTTTTTCTTAGCGAGGATTTCACGATGAGCCTCGACATGCTGGCATCCGCAGAGCGCGACCCTGATCTCCGGGGAGGGATTGGCGCTATCGCCAAGAAAACACGTTCGTTCGTTGAAGATATGTGGATTGGATTACTGCTTTCACGCGGACTCTCCCGCGAGGATTCAGAAGACATCCTATGGCTCGTTTTCAGCGCCATTCGCGGACTGTCAGTTCGATTGCTTTGGCAGTTTGACGAACACAGGTTTAATCGTCTCAAAGAAATTACATACAAGGCTGCAAAAGATATCTACGACGCGAAACGCAGCCCTGATTTTTTAAAAAGAAACAAATAAGAGGAGTAATCATGAGTCTATGGCTTGATATGCTTGGTACCGAAATTCGGTTTGTCGATACCAAGTCATTCGGAAAAATCCGCATTGCTGAAGCAGGCAAAGGCAACAAGGAAACCATTCTTTTCCAACATGGCATCAACGGTCATCTGGAAGCCTACGCGAAAAACCTGATGTCGCTTTCAAAGACATTTCACGTAATCGCATTTGATTATGTTGGTCATGGCCTGTCCTCCAAGCCACAACTGGAATACACCCCCCATCTGCTGGTCGAACAACTTGCCGAACTGATGGATGCCCTCGGTCTCGAGCAGGCAAGCCTTTCCGGAGAATCTCTGGGGGGCTGGGTCTCTGCACTATTCTCGGTCAAATATCCTCATCGTGTTAAACGGTTGATGCTGAATACCGCTGGCGGCTTGCCCGTTGTCTCAGTAAAAGGAAAATCAGATCTGCAAAACTTGATTGCCCTCAACGAGAAAAATGTTAACAACATACCAACAGAACAGTCTGTTCGCGCAAGACTTGAATGGCTAATGCACGAAAACAATCGACACCTTGTTAATGACGAGCTGATCAGCCTACGTTTGGGCATCTATCTCAAGCCGGAAACCCGCCTTGTCGCGCCGGTCATCAACAAGATCATCAACCGTCATGACGAATTTCTTATCCCGGTTGAACAATTACCGAGGGGAACGTTGTTCTTGTGGACGACCGACAACCCGATCCACGATCTGGAAACCGCGCGGGCCTCAGCCGCAAAAGTTCAGGGCAGCAAGCTCTACATCATGCGTGGAGAGGCGGCCCACTGGCCGCAATACGAAGTCCCCGAAGAATTTGATCGAGTCACTACCGAATTCTTTACAACGGGCAATGTTGCCGGCGCAGAAACTTTCAATTAATCGCCATGAATAACACCTGCTGCTCTGGTGCGATTGACATCCATACCCACGTCGTTCCCGAAAACTTTCCGTCTGTTCCGTCGGTCAGTCAAGGATCAATGTGGCCCAGCATGGAGTCAGCGCATGCATGCCATCGCAATGTCATGATCTCCGGCAAGGTTTTCCGCACAGTGAACCATAAGTGCTGGGACGGACAACAGCGGATCATCGATATGGACGAAATCGGTATTGAGAAGCAGGTGTTATCACCGATGCCCGAGTTGCTGTCGTATTGGCTGCCTGCTGAAGAAGCCGTCATCCTGGTCCGATACCTCAATCGAGAAATCGCAAGAATGGCCGAACTGTATCCAAGGCGATTCTATGGCCTTGGTGCAGTTCCTCTTCAAAACGTGACCTGTGCAATTCGAGAGCTTGAATACATCGTCAAAGACCTTGGCCTGGCTGGAATTGAAATAGGGACGAATATCAATGGAACGCCAATCGGCGATCCTTCCTTTGATGAATTCTTTGCGGCAGCACAGGAACTAGGCGCCGCGATATTCGTTCACCCCCTCCGTCCATGCGGAATGGAGCGCCTGGTCGGCCCCGCAATGCTGGAACAGGTTCTGGGATTTCCATGTGAAACAGGCCTGGCAGCCGCATCGCTATTAACTAACGGCACGCTAATCAAATATCCGCGCCTTCGCATTGCACTGAGCCACGGAGGCGGATCATTCAGCGCGTTGGCCGCCCGTTTGAATCACGCATGGGAAATATTTCCTGCATTGCAAGAGTTAATGAAAGAAGCCCCCCTCGCTACGGCGAAAAAATTCTATGTGGACAGCCTCGTCTATAACAGCGACATATTGACCCACCAACTCAATTTCTTTGGCGTTGACCGAACCATTATAGGAACGGATTACCCCTTCGTTATTCAAGAAAACGCCCCTCTCCAGCGCATCTCTGAGGTCGTGCTCAACGAGCATCAGATACAGCTTCTTTACCGCCAAAACGCTTTGAATTGGCTTGGCAAAATCGAGGAATAAAATGACCGAAAAGCACAAAATCACTCTCCACGGATCCGAACTGGAATTTGATTGTTCCCGTGACGACACGATCTTGCGGGCCGGACTTCGGGTCGGCCTTGGTTTGGCCTATGAATGTAATGTCGGCGCATGTGGCTCGTGCAAGTTCGACCTCCTCGAAGGAGAAGTCGAAGACCTCTTCCCTGACGCCTCTGGAATTCGCCCCAAGGAGCGCGAAAAAGGAAAGCGACTCGCCTGCCAATGTCGCCCGCTGTCCGCATGCAAAATCAAGATTCGCACCGGTGAGGAATATGTCAGCCAACACAAACCCAGACCGCAAATTGCCCGGTTAGCGAAAAAAACCGAAGTCACTCATGACATCGTCGAATTCACTTTCGAAGCGGATACACCGGCAGAGTTCATCCATGGCCAGTATGCAATGCTGTCCTGCGATACCCTTCCCCAGCCGCGTGCATATTCAATGTCCAACGGCCCCAATCCTGAGGGCAGATGGCAGTTCATCATTCGCAAGGTACCCAACGGCACATTTACGCAATATTTATTTGAGGAAGCCAAGGTTGGGGATCAATTCAGAATCGATGCCCCCTATGGAATCGCTCATCTCAATACTGCAGCCGACAGGCAAATCGTCGGGATAGCGGGGGGCTCCGGTCTCGCACCGGTGCTGTCCATCATGCGCGGAGCGCAAGAAAAGCGGGAAAAATTCGGGAAGCCCGTCTTGCTTTATGGAGCCCGTACGCCTCGTGATATTCCCGCACACCCTGACATCGATTTCTATAACAGCCAGGACTTTGTATTCGCCCCCGTTGTCTCCGACAGCGAAAGCGCGGCGACAAGCGGATGGAAAGGCGACATAGGTTTCGTACACGAATTCATCGGAAAAAAGCTGAGCGGTTCGTTAAACGACTATGAATTCTATCTGGCTGGCCCCCCGCCCATGATCGAGGCAGCAGTGCGACTTTTGATGGTCGACTACAAGATTCCAAACAACCAAATTCATTTCGACAGATTTTTTTAACAAACAACAACGGAGAGAACTATGGCTTCCCTTGAACTTTGTAACGCAGACGACGTTGAGCCCGGATCATCAAAACTCGTCGAGCTGGATGATTGCCCCCCCCTCGCAGTTTTTAACGTCGAGGGAGAATATTTCGTAATTAACGATACCTGCAGTCACGGTGACGCTTCGCTCTGCGACGGTGAAATCGAAGATGGCGAGGTTTCCTGCCCTTGGCACAACGCAAAATTCTGCATTAAAAGCGGAAAAGCCCTGACCTTCCCTGCTGTCGAACCTCAAAAATCCTACCTGACCAGCGTGGTGGACGGGAAGGTCGTAATCCAACTCTAAACAAAAATATAAGAGGAGACGCTTGTGAGTGAAGTTAATAGGTTTTTGGCGGCAAGAGATTTTCTACATCAGCATCGTACCGACTACGAAGCAGCTGTCAGCGGATTCACCTGGCCCGAGTTCAATGAATTCAATTGGGCAACTGATTATTTCGACAAGATAGCGAATAACAACACGAAAATCGGGCTATGCATCGTTGAAGAGGATGGCAAGGAGGCGAAGCTAAGCTTTTCCGATCTATCGAAGAAATCCAGCCAGCTTGCCAATTGGCTTCTCAGCAATGGCGTAGCGAAGGGCGACCGCATTTTGCTGATGCTCGGGAACCAAGTTGAACTTTGGCTGAGCATGCTGGCAAGTTTCAAGCTTGGCGCCGTCGTTATTCCAGCCACGACGATGTTAACCGTCGATGATCTCAAAGGTCGGATCAACCGTGGCCAAGTGAAGTATGTAATTACCAGCAACGAACACATCGCAAAGTTCGAGGAAATCGACGGCAATTTTCGAAAAATCTGCGTAGGAGACCCCTGCTCGGGCTGGCTCGCCTTTAACGAATACCAAACGGCCTCAGAGACATTTGAGCCTCGCGAACCTACGAAATCGAATGATCCACTGCTGCTGTATTTCACCTCAGGAACGACATCACTACCGAAGCTGGTTCTCCACACTCACCAGAGCTATCCCGTAGGGCATCTTTCAACGATGTATTGGATCGGCCTGATGAAAAACGATGTGCATCTGAACATTTCGTCTCCGGGTTGGGCCAAACACGCATGGAGTTGTTTCTTTGCCCCGTGGAACGCTGAGGCCTGTATTTTTATTTACAACTACAGTCGCTTCAATGCCAGCCAAATGCTGTCGGTTCTGGAAAAGTACCAAGTCACAACCATGTGTGCTCCGCCTACAGTCTGGCGGATGATGATCCAGGCAGATCTTCAGTCGTATAAAGGACGCCTCAAACTTCGCGAACTAATTGGCGCTGGCGAACCCCTGAACCCCGAAGTGATCGATCAAGTGAAGGCCGCCTGGGGAATCACAATCCGTGATGGCTTTGGGCAAACTGAAACTACCGCAGTTGTCGGAAACACTCCTGGCCAAATTGTCAAACCCGCTTCGATGGGGCGACCGCTTCCCGGCTATCAAGTCAAGATGATCGATGGCGATGGGCATGTGGTTCAGGAGGGAGAAGTCTCGCTATCCCTCAAAAAACGCCCAACTGGACTAATGGTCGGCTACTTCGGCGATGAGATGAAGACAGAGGAAGTAATGCGCGGCGGCTACTATCGCACTGGCGACGTGGCCCAAGTGGATGACGATGGCTATATCACTTACGTCGGTCGAGCAGATGACGTATTCAAAGCATCTGACTATCGAATCTCTCCGTTTGAACTTGAATCCGCTGCAATCGAGCACCCCGCAGTGGCGGAAGCCGCCGTCGTACCAAGCCCAGACCCGTTGCGCCTGTCGGTACCGAAAGCTTTCCTGGTACTGAGAGATGGCTACACGCCATCGCGAGAGCTAGCCAGGGAAATTTTCATTTTCTTGCGAAACAATCTTGCGCCCTACAAACGCATTCGCCGTATTGAGTTTTCAGACCTTCCCAAAACGATCTCCGGAAAAATCCGGCGCGTAGAACTTAAACAGCTTGAAGAGAAAAATCGTACGTCAGGAACGCGGGCCGAGATGGAATTTCTCGAAGAAGACTTTCCAGAAATTAAATAAATCTCATCAAGAGTAAGGGGCCAATTCAACCTGGCCTCTTCTTCCCGTTTTGCACGCTTGCCTAAAAAAAGCACTTAAGCACTGCGTTCGACCTGCTTTGGCCGCCTAAATTCTGGGCGTGCTTGTTCACTTGCATGCCTGATTTTTTCCCCAATCCTCTATCCAGAAGGAAAGAAAGTGACATTGAAACCTCTCCAGTTCGATGCGATCGTAATCGGTGCGGGGGCCGGGGGCGTATCTGCTGCTGCCCGTCTTACGCAGGCTGGTTATCGCACCCTGCTCGTGGAATCGCATGACCGTGTCGGCGGGCGTGCTTCGACACGTGATGTAGATGGATTCCTTCTCAACACTGGTGCGCTGGCCATCGAGCGCGATGGAGCAGTGGCCGAACTGTACGAGGATCTCGGACTTACGCTGAACCTGTGGCGCCCAAAGCCGCAAACAGTATTGCTTTGGGGTAAGCGCACATTCAACGTCGACCCAGGTCAAGGTGTGACAGGGGCGTGCCGAACGATGGTGCCCAATATCCTGAAGTTTATCGGCTCTATTGCACCGAGTTTCCGCCCCAAAAAGGATGAGTCGTCTACGGAGTGGCTGAACCGTTTCACCCTCAGTAAAAACATCCATGGCCTAATGGACAATGTTTGCGGCGCCTTTTTCGCGGGAGCCGGCTCGGACGTTCCCGCCGAGGTGCTCCTTTATTGCTTAACCAAAGGCACGTCGTTTAAAAACATCGGCTTTGCGGTTGGAGGCACCATCGAGGTCTGGAAAGGTCTCACGGAATATATAAAGTCCGGGGGGGGTGAAGTATGGCTGAATTCGTCGGTTAAACGCTTGCAGTTCGCCTCCAACGGCTTGGTGTGCGGCGCAGAGATTGAGCGCGATGGTGAAGCTATCGTAGCTGAAACCAAAGTGGCGATCAGCAATATTGGGCCATTGAACACAGTCCGCGTCGTCAATGCAGAACATTTCCCCGCAGGCTATGCGGAGTCTGTAGAAAGGGCTACGGCAGGTGCTGCGATCATCACCATGCACTTTGCTAGTTCCAAGCCGCTTGTGACGTGGCCCGGGTTGGCGCTGGTCGGCAAAAGCCGTCGATTGACCTATGCCGGAAACTTTAGCGCTCCCGAGCAAAAACGCATCCTACGACCGGGCAATTGGTACCTCTACTCCGCTGCATCGACACCTCGGCCCGCCCGCGGGAAATTTGACCTAGAAAAAGAGAAACAGTTGCTGATAGCCGATATCAAAGACTATTTCCCCGGTTTTGACGAATCGATGCTTCTTGCAATTGACGTGACGGCGCACGATTTGCCGGCTCAGCGAGCAATTACCGGCTACGACCTCCCCGTCGAAACACCTATTGCGAATTTGTGGAACGTCGGAGATGGCGTCAAAGAGTTTGGAGATGCGGGCACAGCTGCTTGCACCCGCACGGCAAACAGGGTGGTCAAGCAGGTAATAGAGAGTTTTCCGATCGCTACTTCATGGTCCCCCCGTAGCTGCGCTGTACTAAAAAAACATGCTTAGAAATATTAATCACGCACTGAGCGAAATTCTGGGTCGGTTCTATATACGAACAAAGCTATTTGCCTTGGTTGCCTTCTCGCTTGCTGCCTTGATCGTTATTGGAGCCGTAGGGTGGATTGGCATTATCAAAATTTCTGCATCCATGCATTTGGTAACAGACAGAGCGTTGGAGGGTGTGAAGCATCTATCGATGTTACGTAACGGCCGACTGGAAGCGATTGTGGCCGTTCAAGAAGGGGCAGCTCTGAGAATCGAGAGAATGGAATCGTTAATGCCCGATAAAAAGGAGTTGCTTGATGAAGGGCGGGGAACATTTGCCAGCATTTTGCAACGTTTTGATGAGGCTAGAAACAAATCTGTTCGCGGATATGAAGCCTATAAAAACGTTGAAAAAAACAGCGAACAACTCGAGCTATGGCAACAGATTGACCCACTTTGGGGCGATTTTTCGAGAGCAGACGAGCGGCAATTTGAGTTAGTCAAAGCACTATCGAATCCTCACGACTGGGATGAATTCAAGACGTTGTTTAGGGAATTCGAGTCGTATGCCTCGCGTTGGGCGGCCTCCTACGCAACCCTTGATGTACCAATTAGCAAACTCTCCGATATCTCGATTGATGACGCGGCGCAAACACGCAAGCTGGCTGACGAGGAACTTCAAGGGGCACCTTTTGTGATTCTCAGCGTTGTATCCCTAGCGATCATTGTTCTGACAGCAGCTGGCTACCTTATTTCGAACAATGTGCTTCAGTCGTTGGCCAGGATACGGCGAACTATTTCCAGGGTGGCCGAAAGCAATGACTTTACAGCTCGAGTGGATAGCGTTGGAAATGACGAGCTCGCAGCGATGATGCTTGATTTGAATCGCTTGCTCGACAGTGTGCGCGAGTCTCTGATGGATGTATCTAAATCTGCATATGCCTTAACAACATCAGCTGGCCACGCCTATGACGTCTCAGGTCAAGTAGTGAATTTGTCTGGTCAGCAAAAAGTATCATCTTCTCAAATGGCAGGAAGCATCGAGCTGATGCTTGACAGCATCAAGTCAATTTCTCTTGCAGCGGCTGACGCGAAGTCCCGAAGCCAGAAAGCTAGCGAAGATGCGGACGACGGAGCCAAGGCGATTGACGGTGCAACATCAGAGGTTCTGCTGATTTCAAAACAGATTAAGGATACCGGAGAAGCTGTAGTTGCCTTGGAGAGCAATGCCCGGAGCATTTCCGGGATCATTCAGCTCATTAAGGAACTAGCGGACCAAACTAATCTACTTGCCCTAAATGCGGCGATTGAGGCTGCTCGCGCCGGAGAACAAGGCAGGGGATTTGCTGTTGTAGCTGATGAAGTTCGTAAGCTTGCAGAGCGCACCAATGAGTCGGCTAGGGAAATTGACTCAAAGGTACTTGCAATGCAGCATTCGACAAACAAAGCGGTAAATGACATGGAACAGGTCATGCAACGCGCAGAAAGCGTTAGAACCTTTTCCGAATCTTCGTCAAAACATATTCGACTTATTCGCGAGAGCACTCTTGAATCAACTATCCAGATTGAGAAATTGGCGGATCAAATTCATCAGCAAACACAGTCAGCCAGTGATATTTCTACGCGCGTATCAACCGTCGCCTTGATTGGGGAAGATAGTTTTACTAACGGCAAAAAGCTGGAAGATGTTTCGAACCGTCTGGAGTCAACTGCTAAGGCGCTGAATATGACCGTTTCCAAATTCAAGCTTGTGTAAGTATCCGGCTATTGTGGCCACCATGACCTTGTCGTCCCAGCCAGTAAAGTACCTGATATGTATATAATCAGACTACTTCACTTTTGGCTCCATTATTGCCATGTTTGAACATCGACGACAGGGAAAAGAACTCACCCAGCGCTTTTGGGGAATTCTCACTGCAGGAGAAGTGGCACAATCGGTAGCCCTCTTTCACGGCTCTCCGTATTTTGATGAGATCACCGATGTAGTATTTGATTTTATCGGCGTGCTTGAATTCGTAGTTGAGGAAGGCATCCCAGAAGAATTAGCCGCATTTGATGCAGCAGCCTCGTTTACCAATCCTAAAATTCGTATTGCTGTGGTCTCCCAAAACCCCAAAATTATGGCTGGCGTCCGAGACTACTGCTCGTCTGAAATTAGCAGATACCCCGTCCATATATGTGCATCAACAAGCGAAGCAGGAGACTGGTTTATGCTCCCCAACTCACACTTTCGAAAACAAATTTGAAGCTTCTGATTTCTACTCTACCCGCCACCCAGTAGTAGAAGTTTTTGTATTTCAAATGAATCGCCGATCAAATTCTGCTGGAATGCAAATCAGCGGCCCTTTCGGCGTAATGCATCGGCTGTAAAATCGCCCCCCCGAAAGCGTTTCCCGAAGCGAGGCCGGTCACGATACCTGTTATCGAGACCAGTTACGACATATGAACCATCATGAAGATCCTGCCAGTACTCAAACCGATACCCGGGAAGAACGGCATCGTAGAATTGCATAATTGAATGAATTCCAACCCGCCATAAATCGCCTTTTGAATCATAAGATTCACTAAGTGCAACAGCCCATGCATCCTCGTCGATATAAAAAATCCGCTTGCGATAAATATGCTGATATCCAGGCTTCAATCGAGCCTCAATCATCCATACCCGGTGCAGTTCAAAGCGCAGATAATCCGGATTTAGACTTTTTTTACCGAGAATCAAGGACAAATCGACATTTTTGTCGCCGACTTTGTAATTGTTATACGGAATCAATAACTCCCGCTTTCCAAGCAATATCCAGTCGTATCGATCCATTGCCCCATTGAATCCATCATACTGGTCGACCACCGCCAGGCCGTCAGTACCATCCTGTGCGTTGTCGTATGCCAGATCCGGGGCCCTTCGAACCCTTCGCTGACCTGAGTTATAGACCCATGCCTGCCTCGTTCCATTGATGTCGCTGGGTTCATGGACCATATAAATGGTACCCACGAACTCAGGTGGTGACAGAAATTCAAGAAGGTAAGCAAATGCAGAATCCCTTGGTGGATCGTCCATACTCGAGCGGAACACCTTGGTATCTCGCGCACCAATACGTAACACCCGACCATTTTTGACAGAAACGGTATCAAAGGATCGTTCTATTGATCCCCCCCGGTAACGTCGAAGGTGATTCATCATCACCTCGACTCCATCCTGAGGGGAAGGATAGGGAACGACGCAGTGTTCCCAATTGATTGCGCACCCCTTCGGGCCATTGGCACGGTGCTGCTTCAACAGGTAGTCTGGAAACGTAACAGACCGCCTGGAGCGATAGACTGGAATTCGAAAATCCTTATTTCTCTCGACAAGCGCAGCAAGTCCATCCGATAGCTTTGCTCGGTACTGACTTATATTTTGACGGTCGATATAAAAAAGTACGCGATCCCCTGGAAATGGATCACGGTATCCCTCCTCGACACTAAACTCCCCCGGGGTACTTTCCAAGCCACCCAACCAAGGGGGTATCGAGTCATCCGAATTTCCTGCCGTTTCGGCGCCGACCGGCGTTAATCCTTTGGGCTCATTGGCGTACGCAAGTTGAACAGGAAGCGAACAGAGAATCCAAACAGTGCAGGCCAGAATTTTCATAAAAAGAGGCCCGCACATTGCGGGCCTGAGTGGCTCTTCATTCACGGATGAAGACAATTCACAAGATTTTAGTCATCAAAACACGATAACCGGCTTGATTACTGCACCGGTTTCGGCGGCATGCATCGCTTCGTTGATCTTGGAAAATTCGAACTTGGTCACCAACTTGTCGAACGGGAAAATGCCTTGTTTGTACATTTCGATCATTTTTGGAATGAACACTTTCGGATTTGAATCACCTTCAGAAATCGGACGCAGGGTGACACCCTTAATCAACAACTCTAGCGGCGTAAAAGGAAACTGCCCAGTGGGAGCCGGCACCCCTACCATGCCGACGGTACCACCGGAAACGACACAACCCACTGCTTGGCCAATGACGGCGGGGATACCCGTCGTGTCAATCGCGAACTTGACGCCGCCGCCGGTCGTCTGCTGAATGGCTTCAACAATGTTTGAACCATCGCGGGGATCCAGAACGTAGTGCGCCCCCAATTCCTTGGCGAGTTCCCTACGGGCCGGATTCGGTTCAACAACAAAAATTCGGCTGACACCAATTGCCACCGCTCCCATCAGAGCGCTCAGTCCAACGGCACCGCCGCCAAAAATAACCAGTGAGTCTTTTTGTGCAGGGGCCAGCGAGTTAATCACTGCGCCAGCACCCGTTTGCACGCCACAACCCAAGGGCCCCAAGAGTTCCAAAGGAACCGCATCAGGCACCTTGACCGTATTGACTTCGCGGGCGATAGCAAACGTTGCGAATGATGACTGTCCGAAGAACATGCCTTTGACTGGCTCACCATTTTTCGCTAGTGGTGTCGAGCCATCAGCCAGACGTACGCCGGCAAAGTTAAAGGGAAGAAATTGTGCACACGTTGCAGGATGATCATCTGCGCAACTCGGACACTGACCACACGAGTTAAATGAAAGCACAACACGATCACCAACCTTGAGGGAGGTCACAGCGCTACCGATCGATTCAACAATACCGGAACCTTCATGGCCGAGAACAATCGGTGGCTGAACAGCGAAACCATCGCGGCACACAATATCAGTATGGCAAATACCAACGCCAACCATCCGCACGAGCACCTCGTCGGCAGCAGGCGGGCCAACCTCAATGTTTTCCAATTGGAGCGGGCCACCGGTATTACGCAACACAGCAGCTTGAGCACTAACAGCAGTATTCATAGACATATTGTTTCCTCCTAAGAAGTAATAATTAGCCCATCAGATAGATGGATTTATATTGTTGGTATGCAGATACCGACTCAGGGCCGAGTTCCCGGCCAAGGCCACTCGCCTTAACGCCACCAAACGGCGCGTTAAAATCCGGCAGGTATCCGTTAATCCCCACCGTCCCGGTTTCGAGTTTGCGTGCCAGATTCGTGGCTCGTTCGATATCCGGAGTCCAGATCGAGCCGCCGAGGCCATATTGAGAGTCATTAGCAATCGCCAGGGCATCGCTGTCATCCTTGTATTCAATGACGGTGATCACCGGCCCGAAAATTTCCTCTTGAGCGATCGTTGAGCTATTGGATACACCGGCAAATACCGTCGGTTCAACGTACCACCCACGATCGAGGTGCTTTGGACGCCCTCCACCCAGAACGAGCTTGGCTTCGGTCTTGCCTTTTGCAATATAGGACTCAACGCGGTCGCGATGAGCAGACGTCACCATCGGCCCGACAACTGTCGATGGCTCGAGGGGATCACCAATCGGGAGTGAAGAAATTACGGATGCAACGCCATCCACGACCTCCTGATAACGGCTGGTGGGCGCAAGAATCCGGGTACATGAAAAGCATGCCTGTCCGCTATTCAACATCGACACAGACGGAATGGCCTGAAGGAAGCTTCCGAGATCGGCATCTTCCAGAATGATTGCAGCAGATTTCCCACCGAGCTCTAGACTCACAGGACGAAGAATCCTGCCGCACTCCTGCGCAATCGCCCTTCCCGCCGCCGTAGAACCGGTGAATGCAATCTTGTCCACGCCAGGGTGAGTGACAAGATACGCACCAATATCGCGCCCCCCCGGCACCCAATTCAGAGCCCCGGGCGGAACACCAGCCTCCTCCGCTGCTTCGGCAAGGATGTAGCAATCGAGGACTGTCTCAGGAGAGGGCTTGATCACTACCGCACAACCGGCGGCAAGGGCAGGACCAATTTTCATGATCGACAGTGCCACCGGGAAATTCCACGGCACGATCGCGCCAACCACACCGATGCGTTCGCGGCGTACAAGCGTGGAGAAGCCGAGCGGTGACTGGCGACGTTCTTCATCGACAAGCGATGTCGCCAGGGCTGCGTAATAACGCAACATCCCCACCACGAAACCCGACTCCAGCTGTTCGGACATGATGAGCGGCATGCCATTTTGCATGCTGACGGATTTAGCGAGTTGATTTCCGCGCTTTTCCACCGCATCGGCGAAACGATTCAGAATGAGGCCTCGCTCGGCACCGTTGAGGCCGCCCCATTCTTTGCTATGCAGCGCCTTGCGGGCTGCGGCAACAGCAGCGTCAACATCCGCTTGCGATGCCTCAGGAACGATCCCGATTTTTTCGCCTGTGCTTGCACTGAAAATATCAATTTTCTTTTTGGAAACGGGGGCAGACCATTCCCCACCAATGTAAAGCTTCTCTTCGATACTAATCACGATGTCTCCTTTAAATACCGATCAGCGGTTTGTCATTTCTGGCGGATGAAAAATGCGGCGAGCGCGGGCAACAGCAAAATTGCGCCGAATACATTTACAAGGAACATGAAGCCCAGAAGAATCCCCATGTCAGCCTGGAACTTCAGATCTGAGGCAGCCCAGGTCAATACGGAAATCGTCATCGTGACCGCCGTAAAAAGGGATGCCGTACCGCGTTGCTTCAGGGCTTCGACGAAAGCCTCTTCCAGACTTAGCCCTCGCTCATGCATTTCATGCGAGACCCGCTCAAAAAGATAAATGCCGTAGTCGACGCCAACGCCGACACTGATTGCGATAACGGGCAAGGTATTAACCTTCACACCGATCCCCATCATCGCCATGATTGCGTTACACAGCAGTGTCACTAGGCCAAGCGGCACAATGATGCACAGGGTGATCGGGAGCGATTTGAATGTCGCCAGACAAAGCAATGCGACAGCGACAAACAAGGTGAAATTCACCCATTTATCGGAGTGCTCGACCACTTCGTTGGTCGCAGCCATCACACCGACGTTGCCCGATGCCAAGCGGAATACCACCCGATCGTCATCGTTTTCTGCCTTAAACGCTTTGATGGTCTCGACGATGTGATTGATCGTCGTTGCCTGATGGTCAGTGGTATAGATGGAAATCGGAATTGCCGTGCAGTTGGAGTTTCGATATTCCGTACCCAGTCGGGTAGCAAAACCAACGCCTTGGGCAATTTGCTCGACGGTTTCCGGAAGCATTCGCCATTTGACCCATCCTTCCGCGAAGTCCTGGGTGACCGCGCCAACAAAGGTAGCGAGGCTACGGACGCTTGAAACACCTTCCGTTTGACGCATCACGAAGTCGAACTTCTCAACTTTCTCTTCGATATCGCGTTGAACGCAGGGCGAATCATCGCCTTTTGCCTCGGCAACCACCTGCAGCATATCTACGCCGATTGCGAAGTTGGATGTAACGACTTCAACGTCCTTGTTGTAGCGCGAGTCAGCCCGCAGTTCAGGAACGCCCCGACCCATGTCACCGATCTTCAGCTGGCGTGCCTCGTAAATGCCAAAGACCGTCAAAGCCAATGAAATCGAGATCGGAATCAAGGCACCTTTTTTGGTTGCCAGGACGCCCAACCGAACCCAGAGGAAATCCCCTGCCGTTTCCATACCCACTAGTTTCTTGGCAGATGTTGCAGAAAGTCGCATGTAAGAAAGCAGGATTGGCAGCAGAATCTTGTTGGTCATCAACATGACTGTTACGCCAATCGTTGCCGTAATCGCCAATTCACGGACGATCTCAATCTCGACAAAAGCGATCACCAGAAAGCCCAGTGCATTAGCCAAGAGAGCTGTCGCCCCGGGAATGAAAAGTTTCAGGAAACAATTACGAGAGGCGGTAACGCCATCGGCACCGCGCAGCGTTTCCAGCTTCCAGGCATTGGTCATTTGGACCGCATGGGAAACACCAATGGCAAAAATCAGGAATGGGACAAGAATCGACATCGGATCCAACCCCATCCCGAGGATAGGCAAAATCCCCAGGAGCCAGATCACCGGAATAATCGCTGCTACCAGTGCTGAAGTCGTCAGCATCAAAGAACCTGAATACCAATAGAGCAATACCGCAGTAACCACAAAGGCGACCACAAAGAAAATCAGTACGCTCGATGCTCCCTGGGCGATATCGGCAATCGACTTCGCAAAACCAATAACATGAATGGAGACATCGCTGTTTTCATACTTGGCGCGAATATTTTCAAGCTGTGCGCCAATTGACCGAAGATCAAGGTATTCGCCCGTATCGGGATCACGTTCCTGAAGCGTGGCAACAATCATCGTGGCAGACATGTCGGAAGAAACAATCCGCCCCACCCAGTCGGATTTGAGAATATTTTTTCTCACCAACTCCATCTCTTCGGGCTTACCCGAAAAGTCAGCCGGGACCAGATTCCCGCTCTTGAAGCCCTCTTCCACCACTTCGTTGTAGCGAACATTCGGGGTGAACAACGAAGTAAGCGAACTGCGCTCAACGCCCTTGATGTAAAAAACGTCCTCGGTGATTTTCCGGGTCGTTTCCATTACATCTTTCTTGAAAATCGTGCCCTCTTTGACTTTCACTGCAATAAGAACCTTGTCGGCACCGCCAAAGTCGCCCTGGTACTCGACAAATGTCTTCATATATTCGTGGTTGAGCGGGATCATTTTTGTAAACCCGGCAGTCACCTTGAGTTGGGTGGCAAAGAACCCCAACACCACCGTGGTGATAATCCCGAATATGAGCAACAATTTTCGCCAATGGAAAATTGCGTAGGCAACTCGCCCAATCAGGTTTTGCGAGAATTCCGTTGTGGTGAACTCCCCATGGATGGGTTCGTCCTCTCCATTCTGCTGGTTTCGATTCATTCCGTTCCCGCCGTTCTCGATATCTTTCTTCACAAATAAGCCTCTTTCGATACGCAATGGTTCTTCATTCCGTTACTTAGCGGAATGAACAACGCCAACAGCCAGATAGCCGACATAGACGAGAGAACCGTCTTTAGTGATGTGGACGCCAGACAGTGGATTGCTCTCAGCTGTCTTTACGGTTTTGAATGACAGGCCGTTGTCTTTGCTGACAACCGCAAGCCCGTTGTTTCCCACCAGTGCGATCGTTCCATCCTCTGAAACAGCCCCGGAGTTGATAGCGCTCTTCGAGTCAATCGGAACTTGTGACCAGGTTTGACCGTTATCGGCTGAACGGAACACATTTCCTCGCATGCCGTAAACGAGAATCGAGCCATCTTTGGCGGGAAGGACGCCAAACAGCGAGCCCTCATAGCCAACATTCAACTTCTGCCACTTCACGCCAGCATCGTTGGATATTGCAGCCGTTCCCGATTCGCCAACTGCGAACCACGATTTATTGGGCAATTCGACGACCTGGGAAATATGGCGATCAAAACCGTCCTCAATAACCGGACGCTTGGTCCACGACTTACCTGCGTCGCTGGATTCGAAAAATAGACCGAAGGCGCCATACATGAATAAGCGGCCGTCAGCCGTTTTCATGATGCCGAGAATGGAATCTTTCCCGATGTCGGGGATTTCAATCTTCTGCCACTCGACGCCACCGTCATCGGTTCGGAATACGGTGCCTCCGTGGCCAACCACGACAATCACTTTTTCATCGACAAAAACGAGGGAGGTCAGCGCACGATTGGTGGGGACATTTGAAAATCCAGCCCAGTGATTGCCATGGTCTGGAGACTTCAGAATCACACCGCGCTCACCAGGGGCGTACAAAACATCACCGAACTTGACGACGTCAAACAACATCGTTTTGTTCGCTTTGATGTCGAATGACTTCATTAAGGTTTTCTCTGCTCTGGCCAGACCTTGGTCCAATACCGAAGCGATCACCAAGCCAGCGCAAAGCGCAATTGCAGACTTTTTCAAGAGAGAATCCTTTTTGTTGGGCAAATGCCGAGCTGCGCATCAAAAATGAACGCAAACTTCGGCAGTCGACCTGTAACCACAGGTCGAAAATAGGTATTTCTAGTTATGGAGCACCGGCCGGATTCGGCCGGTGCAAACAGGCATCTCTATCGGGTACCGCGACGACGGATGGCGTCCACCTGGAAATCGTCTTGCTTGCCCTTACGATTCCACTGATAGGCAGGTTGCTTCCGTTCATTACTCAGGGCGGTGACGATGTAGTTGCCATTCGTCAGATCAGTAGTAATGAACGGCGCCTGGAACATCACCCCTGCGTCATAGGCCTGCAGAAGGTGATAGGTGTAGTTGCGCCATAGGTTGCCTCGACCGTCATAACCATCAGCCAATGCAATCGTGTGACTGTCCTCGTCGATATAAAAGACACGCTTGGAAAGGACATGGGACATGCCCTGCTTAAGCGTTGCTTCCACAACCCATACGCGATGGAGCTCGAAGCGCTGCAGATCGGACTTCACGCTCCCCTTGTCCCCCATGTCCGCATACTTGAGCGCCGGATCTTGCAGCTTGTAGGAGTTATAAGGGATATATACTTCGCGCTTACCGACAAGCTTCCAGTCGTAGCGATCCATGGATCCCTGGAAACCCCAGTAGTCATCCGTAGTACGCATCCCTTCGGTGCCATCGTCTACGTTGTCATACGCTAGGTCAGGCGCCCGACGAACTCGACGTTGTCCAGCGTTGTAAATCCACGCTTGGCGTGATCCCACGGTAAAGTCGACTGGATCGTGAACCAGGTAGATCGTGCCAACCAAAGTCGCAGGTGCATCGTATTGGCCATAGAACGAGTAAGCCCCCCCAGGGATACGCGGGGTCATGTTCTGCCCCTGAATCGTATCCTCACAGAAACCTACACGGTAATAGCTGCCATTGGCACGCGTCGGAAGCCAATCGCGACAAGCTTGGTAGCCCCCAAAATACTTGGTGGTGTGGTTATAGATCGCCTCGACACCGCTCTTTGGTACAGGGAAGGGAACCCCCGGAACGTCATAATTCTTGATCGACAGGCCATCAAGCTTGGCTTTGCTGGCTTGGGCCTTGGTTGCATCATAAACGGACTGCGGATTCGCGAACGTGCGATGGCTTGGATAGACGTTAACCTTGTAGGTAGGGAATTTCTTGATCATCGCCACCGTGCCAGCGGAGAGCTTTTCCTTATGCTGGTCAACGTTTTTTTGATCAATCACCAGAATCGGCTTTTCATCCTTGAACGGATCAACATAACCCTGCTCAGGCTTCCAACCGGCCGGAGGCTTGGTCATACCGCCATCCCAGGCAGGAATGCTGCCATCCTTGTTGCCAGCTTTTTCAGCACCACTCGGGGTCAAGTCCTTGCCTAGGCGATCCACCTCAGAGGGCGACATTTCGGCGTAAGCGTAGGACATGGCAGCCAGAACCACGATCAATGTGGAAGCTGCCGCTTTAAGTTTTTGAATTTTCATGTTTGTCTCCTTGGGGGCTTAGAAAGAGATATTTGCAGTTGCGTAGTAGAAATCGCGATCTCGTAGCGGATCGTATTTGGCATTCCGGTTAAAGCTGGTTGCGCCGATATCCAATGAATACTTCTTGGCGTAGCTGAACTTGACTGCGAGCCCGAGTGCCTGGCGGCCTTCATTAAATTGCCCGTCTGCCGAATAACCCTTGACGTCATGGGACCAATACACGCTCGGTGTAACGGTGTCAGCGGCGGATGTAAATTGATACAGGCCAGCGATTGAAAGTTGATACACCGAGTTGAGGGAAGATCGGCGGATTTGAGGCGCCGGTGATCACGAACGAGGTGTATATGGAAATCGAAGTATTAA